>Ga0209012_1000624_pt1 | contig 45744 bp, 44 predicted proteins | sample RS3BMetagenome_FD_184735 | JGI IMG/M metagenome (GOLD analysis project Ga0209012, IMG submission 184735) | Ferric oxide microbial mat and aquatic microbial communities from Rainbow Spring, Yellowstone National Park, USA - RS3B (SPAdes) (version 3) ...
GTATCGACGCGCCGTGGGCTTCCCCGGCAACTGTTCCTTCGGCATCCCTGCATCCTCGTTTCCAAGGTCAGGAGTCTCCGGGATTTCCAGGGCGATTCAGTGTGCCACTCGGCTAGCAGCGGCAAGAGTCACTGCCCGCATGGGAAAGCCCTATGGTGCAACGCGATCCACGCAAGCGACGACCCCGAGGTCGGGCAGCCGCTGTGCCCGGACTGCTATGACTACACCGGGCATGTGTTGTTCAACTGGCACGCGCCGGAACTGTGGCGGCGCTTCACTATTGCACTGCGCCGGGCCGTGGCGGCCCACCTGCGCCGTATCGGAATCGACCCCGACGCCGTGCGAGTGTCGTTTGTCAAAGTCGCCGAATACCAACGTCGCGCCGTCGTGCACTACCACACCATTGTCCGGCTCGACCCACCCGACAATGACGACAGCAGCATCGGCGAAGCCGATGCCAAAGTGTCGGCAATTGAACTGGCCGCGCTGGTGCGCCAAGCCGCCAACCAGGTACGGCTCCCCGTGACAGTAGATGCAGCGGCCGGCACCACCGCAACAGCATCGGAGTCCGAGGCGCGCACATTGCGGTTCGGTACCCAAATCGACACCCAGCCCCTCAACGACACCGGCAAGCCCGGATTGGCCCGGCGGGTGGCGGCGTATCTGGCCAAGTACACCACCAAGTCGGTCGCCGAATTCGGCATCGCCGCCCGTCGCATCAGTCCAGCCGTCATCGCCGAGCTGGACATCCCGGCCCATACCCGCCGCATCCTGTCCACCCTGGTCAACCTGGCGACGCTACCCGCAAACACGGCAATGGCCGCCTGGCTGCATACTCTGGGCTATCGCGGGCACATGACCAGCAAATCGCGGCGCTACTCGATCACCATGACCGCGCTGCGCGCCGCCCGTCATCACTGGCGGATCCACCGCGCTGACCAACCTGAACACGGTGAATGCCAACATAATTCCCATGACCAGCAAGACTGTTCAAGCAGCGCATGCGAACTGAGTGACTGGCGCATTGACGGTGTCGGGCATCGCAACGACGGTGAACGGCTGTTAGTCCATACCGCGGCATTGCGTGCCCGCGAGTACCGATACTTGGCCCGTTTGGATGCCAGCCAGAACAGCGGAGCAAGTCCATGAAGCGGATTCGTGCTGAAAAGTGCTTATTGACTCGGAATCGATCCATTAACAAGGGAATCGGGGTGGCTGCGTCCCTGACAAAGCGTGATTGGGCCGTACCCATATTGAGCGAGAACAGGAAGTAGACGGATGACGGCAACATCAGTGGTTCGACTGGGCACTAACCTGGATTTTTCGCGAAACTCTGCGTGACACGGTGTTGAGGTAGCGAAAGTGCCTGTCCTGCAAGGGATAATACGACTGCTTGACGGTCCACAATCCCAGCGGAAGGCACTTTCTAAGTGAACAGTAGCGCAGCAGTTTCTCGGCTGAAAGTGTCGTCGGACGGCCATGGTGTCGTGTCGCATGCCGGGGCGGCCTTGTTGCGCGAGGTCGCCGTTTTGACCGGGCTATCGTCGCAGGTCACCGCCGGGTTGGCGGATAGCTACCGCGGACCGTGGACACATGCGCCCGGGGACGTGTTCGCCGATCTGGTGGCCGCGGTGGCCGACGGCGCGGATTGTGTCGACGGGGTCGGCCAGCTCTTTGGCGATCGACAGCACGTATTCGGGCCGGTTGCCTCGACAACCACGCTGTGGCGGCTGGTCGATGAGCGCATCGACGCCGACCGGCTGCCGCGGATCCGGGCGGCCCGAGCGCACGCCCGCCAACGGGCCTGGGCGGCCGGTGCTGCCCACGATCACAACGAGTGGCTGCATCTGGATGTGGATGCCACCATCACCATCGACCACTCCGACAACAAGGAGAACGCAGCCGCGACCTGGAAGAAAACCTTCGGATTCCATCCGCTGCTGGTGTTTTTGGACCGCCCCGACATCGCCGCCGGGGAAGCGCTGGCCGGGCTGCTGCGAGCCGGCAACGCCGGCAGTAACACCACCGCCGATCACATCACTGTGCTCGGGCAGGCGTTGCAATCATTGCCGGTGTCCTACCGCCCGGGCCCGGATAACCCGGATGCCCCGCAGGTGTTGATCCGCTCGGATTCCGCGGGTGCCACCTATGGGTTCGCCGCGGCCTGCCGGGCGGCGCACGTTGGGTTTTCCCTGGGCGCGGTCATCGACGGCCCGATCCGCGAGGCCGCCGAGGTGCTTACCGCCAGCGACGGCTGGTATCCGGCCATCACCACCGGCGGCGATATCCGTGAGGGCGCCTGGGTGGCCGAGGCCACCGATTTGGTGGACTTATCCCAATGGCCGGCCGGCACCCGACTGATCCTGCGCAAAGAACGCCCCCACCCCGGCGCGCAGTTGAGGTTCACCGATACCGACGGGCACCGCATCACCGGGTTTCTCACCGACACCCTCGACGGTGTGATCCCCGGCCAGCTGGCCGGCCTGGAGTTGCGGCATCGCCAACACGCCCGGGTGGAGGACCGCATCCGTCAGGCCAAAGCCACCGGGCTACGTAACCTGCCGTTCAACGCTTTTGACGCGAATGCGGCCTGGCTCGAAATCGTTTTGGCCGCAACCGATCTTATCGCCTGGACAAAACTGATCGGCTTCACCGAGGAACCCGATCTGGCCCGCTGCGAGGTCCAGGCATTTCGCTACCGGGTCTTGCACGTGGCCGCCCGAATTACCCGCGGCGCCCGACAAATCCGGCTGCGCATCGACGCCACCTGGCGCTGGGCCACCGCCATCTCCACCGCCTGGGCCCGCATCCGCGCCGCATTCACCTAACCCCAAGACCCCTGTCCCGACGACTCGAAAGGCCCAACGGCTCTAGGAAAGCCCGCCCACCGGCGCGACACCCGGCGACTCGTCATACCTCTATGACAAAATCAACCGCGCAAGCCAGCCGAAACCGGCTCAGCTCCGTCTTGCAAGGCCGCACGAAAAATCGAGGCTAGATTACTGACCTCCGACCAGGGCACTGTGGCTTGTGCCGGCTTTGCTTGAGCCGTCGTCGTGTCGATCAGTTCTTCCGACCGGAATCGCCGAGTGTGAACTGGCAGATTTGGTGGGTCATTTCGGGGACACAAGGGAGAACAGTTCGTCATTGGTCCGCTGAATGAGCGTGGTGTTGACCTTCCACACCTCGATGGCCGTCTCTTGTGTCTCCTGTGGTAGTGACCACAACGGGTCGCAGGTCACCAGATCTATCGCCCGCGCCGATGTTCCGTCCGCAATGACGGCTACGGCACCGTCAGAGCCGATGTAGCCGAATCCGAGGTCCTCATTGTCGCAGGTTTTGCCGCGCGCTCCGGTTCGCAGATCGTATTGCTGCCAGATGCGTTGCGATTTATCGGTCGTGATGAACAACTTCGTTCCAATGAGGCGGGCGTAGGGCATCCGCTCCGATTTGGGGAGTTCGAGCAGTTTTCGGCCGTCGAGGGTGAAGATGACATCTTTCGATTCTGTCTCCACCATCGGCACGTCAAACGGGCCGATCCGAAGACTGCCCGGAGACTCCGGCTGACTCAACTCTTTGCCGGAGTTGTCGAAGAAGGCCACCCGGTCCACTCTGTCAGTCTCGCTGCGGTATTCGTACCCGAATCCGTTAGGGTAGGCGATGGCGCTCCAGAGCTGCCGATCTTTCGGCATTGCTGGTTTCACTACTTTGCCGTCCGCAACCGAGAACACCACATCGCCCGCACGGGTGCCGTGTTGAACAGCCAAAGCTTGCGGGGCGACATCGCGGCTCCACTTTTCGAACTCTGACGCTGACAGCGTCCCGGCGCCTGCGACGAACCAAGTCAGCTCGGTATGTGGGCCCACACCATAGATTCCTTTGCCGGTCACCTCGGCCACAACATAGTCACCGACCTGCCACAGCGTGGGATGATCCGCGGCCGGTGACGTTCGCAGATCGCTTTCACCGTCGAAGACCAGCGTCCCCTTTTCGGCGTCGACGACACTCGTGCGTGCCGGTCGGTTGGGATCGCGGTCCTCCCTGATGCACAGAACCATGGCGGGACCATTGACGAAACAGTCAATGCTCAACGCGTTTTCAGCTGTACCAATCGGCACCGGCGCGAACAGGCGCTGTCCACGGCCGAGATCGACGCCGACCAGCCACCACCCTTTGGCTGTGATGCCGAGAAAGTATCCTCGCTCGCCCACGTTCCGCAAGGGCTTGACGGCCGTGCCCGGCGGCAGCCCAAGCTGTTTGACGGTAACCTTCCAGCCCGGTACCGGCTGTTTACGCATCGACGAGGCAAGTAGCGTCTGCGCCGGCAACCCCGGCAGCGACGCGGCTTGTGGTCGCCCCTCCACCTTCCGCCCCACCACAATCAATACCGCGGCAACCGCTGCCGCCACGACTACCAGCAACACCACACCGACCAGCCACCAGCGAAACCGCGACACGGACGGAACACCCTCCGTTCCCGTCACGTCAGCCGCCCGCGATCCCACTTGCTATGTCGCCCTCCGCTCTTGACTCATACTGTCAGCCACCGCTACGAATTCCCGGCGACAACCACCGGCTACTCTCACTCGACCTCGAACTGCTCACTGCGCAGCCGCTCCAACGCGCGACCGTCGGTAAGCTCTATACGGTTCTCCAGATGCAACCAGTAGTGCCGGATCATCCAATACAGCGCGTTGCCACGTGGCGTAAAGCCATTGGCACCAGTAATGACTTGCGGCGAGCCGTCTTTCATGATCATGACGACCGGAAACCGTTCCCGGTTCTTGGGCGGAGCTTCATCGCTGATCTCAACGACGTCGGCCCAAGACCCACTAGCCGTCGTAAAAAAGACGTTGGCGACCTCGAATCCATCAGGTGTCAACTTCAGATAGCCGAAACCGCCCTTCGACCTCGCGCTAATCAACGCTAGCCCCGCCCAAAACACAATGAATGCCACGCCGAACGGGAAAAAGATCCGCTCGCCGCGGGTCAACGGAATATCGAGTCCACCGGTGGGAACATAGCGGATGAAAACCAGACCGCTCGGGATGAGGGCACCGATAGCGATACCGAAAACCCAGGTGACAACCCGATCGGGCCGAAGGACCGTTCCACCTGAATCGCACGTTCCGCGCACTGAAATCCATCCGAACTGGCCAATGGCTATCCCCAACGCGAGACCGAGCGGGAATACTCCGAGGCCGACCGCAAACGCTGCCGTCAAATATGCGCCGCGGCTCGCGAGGATGACAGTCCAGACCGCGCAGAGCAAGCTCAATCCACACAAAATGACAAGGAGGCACGCAAGCCCCGCTGACTTTTCCTGCCAGTGTTCGGGCTTCGGCAGCTTTAATGAGGGCAAAATGCCTCGCCCACCTTGCTGCCGATCCAACTCAGGCCCTTACCTCCTCCTAAACCGCCCACAGCAGCGCCCAAGGGAATGGTGACCACCTCTGCACCAGGTATCGGTACCGCCGCCCCAGCGGCCGCGCCTAACTCAAAGCCTGCCTTACCACCCGCATAGTCACCGGCGACTCCGAATACGCCCGAGACGCCGGCCACACAGGCGTCGTGGGCGGTTTCCGCCGCTAACGCGTCGTACATGGTGGCCGTGATTCCCAGCGCCGGCCCGGCGTAGCGCGCGGCTGCGCCAACGTTTTTGACCGATTCCGGGGTGAGCATGGGAATTCGACCGCCACGCTCAACATGTGCGTCCACTGCGGTGAGGGCGCCGCCGAGTACTTCTGGGACGCGTCCGGTAAGAAGCGGGTTGTCGGGCGGTAAAACACCGTGTCGGCCGTCGGGAAGAATCCAGCCCGCGGTGCGTGTGCCGTCAGGGGTCTCCGAGATCGCAAATGTTGTCTGGTCGCCCCAGGAAATCAATGTCTTCTTGACTCCGTCTAAGTCGGTAAACGATGTTGTATCCGACACAAGCTTGCCAGTCTTGTCGTAATAAGCATCACCGACCTTGGGAGTAAACGAACCCCAATTGGTAATGACGTGCTTGCTGCCGTCCTGCATCATCAGCGTGGTGATGTGTTGGCCGTCTTCGGTCGTCTTCTCACTGGACTCGCGCACGGTCACCGCCATGTCTTCCCCACGGATGGTGCCCTGCTGCGCCAATCCTTGCATGGTGCGCGGGTTGGGCACCTCGTCTGCGGGTCGCGACGGCCCCTGCGGAAACAATGAGCTCATGTCACTGGGACCCGGCAACGTGAATCCGGCGTCTTTCCCAGCGGCAAACATCGCGGCAGCGGTCGCGTCGTCGGCGTCGCCCACGGCCAGCAGCAGCCGATTAATTTCGGCTTGCTCTTTCTCGGCTTCCTGTTGCAGTTGTGCCGCCTTCTGCGCGGACATCCGCGCCGGTTTGATCAGCACCACCCAGGCGTCGGTGACATGCAACTCGCCCGCGTCGATATCGTCGGCGTGTCGCAACAGCCAGTGCCGGGCGGCCCCGATCGTGGACTCGCCCTTGTTCAGCGCCGCCGCCTCCGCGTCGACGTAATGTTCGAACTGGGAGGCTTGGTGCGTCGCGCGGCCAAACATGCCCGTCGCCGCCGTATGGGACTTGCCCTCCCACGCCCCCGCCTCGGGCATCCGGTCGATCTTGTCCTCGAGACCGCTCACCGCGTTATACACCGACTGGCCGCCATCGCCGATCGCCTTGGCTGCAGGCGATAACGAATCGGGGTTCCAGGACTGCAACCGCGAGCGCGACGGCAACATCAGGTAAACAGCTTGGCGAAATCACCGGCTAGCGCGTCATCGGTTACCTCGAACCGATCACCGGCACCGCGTACCGCCGCCCCCATGTCGGCGACGTTCTTGGCGATCTTGCCCTCCAGCGCAGCCACGTGCTCACCAACCAGCCGCGCCGCCCATTGCGTCGCCGACCCAGCCAGTCCATCAGCGGAGGTGGCAACCATGTGCCCGACATCGGCGCTCCGGATCGCCGCGGAGGCCGTTTCTACCTGCGCGGCGAAACTACGTAATATCTCCGGATTGACCCGCACAGCCACCCCTTACCCCAGTCAACAGTGGCTCGACGATAACATCGGGGCCTTGACCCCATGTAGTGGACACGGGATTTGTGGTTATGCGGCTTCGGGCAGCGTAGCGGGTGTGTGCGTCCTTTCGTAGGTGGCGGGGCTGGAATGGCGGCAGTGGGAATGGCGTCGTTTGGTGTTGTAGCGGGCCAGCCAGCGGAAGACTTCACGGCGGCAGGTCACCGCGTCGGGCCAACTGCTCCGGTCTTGGAGGACTTCGCGTTTGAGGGCGGCGTTGAACGATTCAGCCAGCGCGTTATCGGCACTTGACCCGACCGCTCCCATCGACTGGGTAACCCCCAACTCGGTGCAGAGTGTCGCGAAATCCCTTGAGGTGTACTGACTTCCGTGATCCGAATGGAACACCGCGCCCGTCAAAGTGCCCCGCAGACTGTGCGCGGCACGCAGAGCGTCTTCGACCAGCTCGGTGCGCATATGCTCAGCGATCGCCCAGCCCGCTACCCGGCGAGAGCAGCAGTCGATCACCGTCGCCAGATACAAGTTGGCGCCGGTCGCCAGCGGCAGATACGTGATATCTCCGACGTAGGTGAGGTTGGGGGCCGGCGCGGTGAAATCCCGATTGAGCAGATCAGGGACCTTCTGGTTGGCCGGATCCGGTGTGGTGGTCTTGACCCGCCGTCTACGCCGGTAGCCGACGATCCCGTGGGTGCGCATCACCCGGGCCACCCGCTTGTGGTTGACCCGCTCGGCGTCGGGCACACCGTCGTTGAGTTCGGCGGTGATCCGCGGCGACCCGTAGGTGTTGTCCTCGTCGTGCACGACGCGGATCCGCTCAGCCAGCGCCTGATCAGCGGTGGTTCTGGCGGCCCGGGTCTCGGCCGCCGCGCACCAGGCGTAGAACGATGATCGCGCGATCTCCATAACCTTGCACAGCCACTTCACCTCGAAGGTGTCCCGGTGGTCGGCGACGAACTGGAAGCGGCTCACCAGTTCGTCTCCCCGGCGAAATACTTGGCCGCCGACCGCAAAATGTCCCGCTCGGTGGCCAGCTTGGTCTTGTCCGCGCGTAGCTGCTGGTTCTCGGCACGCAGCCGGGCCAGCTCCTGCTCGGCGGTCTCCACACCCGGTGCGGGCATACTCGCCGATCCGGGCTTACGGTGCCGGATCGGCACGCCCGCGGCCCTGCACCACGCCGACAGTGTCGCCTCGCTGACACCGAGCTCAGCGGCGATCACCGTGACCGTCGCACCCTCGGTGTCCCGGTACAGCGCGACCGCGTCACGCTTGAACTCATCTGGATAATTTTTCCTTGCCATCGGGTTGGATCATCTCGCTTCCCCCAGAACATTCCTGGGATTAAGCGTGTCCAACACACGGGGTCAAGTCCCACGACGAGATCGCCGCCCGCCTGGACACGCCGCGGCAAGTCGTCTCCAAATGGCGTAAACGCTTCTTCGACCATCGCCTGGCCGGCCTGACCGATCTGCCTCGGGGAGGACGGCCCCCGAGTTTTTCCCCCTGACGTCGTGGTCGCCATCAAGGCGCTGGCCTGCGAACTCCCGGCGAAAGCCGACAAGCCCCAACCGCTGGCCCGCTGGCAATGCCCCGATCTGGCCCGCGCCGCCATCGAGCAAGGCATCGCCGCCTCGATCTCAGGCACCACGATCTGGCGCTGGCTCAGCGCCGATGCGATCAAGCCCTGGCAGCACCGCTCCTGAATCTTCCCCCGCGACCCCGACTTCGGACCCAAGGCGGCCCGGGTGCTCGACCTCTACGCCCGCCGCTACCACGACACCCCGCTACGAGCCGACGAGTACGTCATCTCCGCCGACGAGAAGACCTCCATCCAGGCCCGCATCCGCAAGCACGCCACCACACCCCCGGCACCGAGCCAGCCGGCGCGCGTGGAGGCGGAATACGTCCGCGGCGGCTCGCTGACCTACCTGGCTGCCTGGGACGTGCACCGCGCCAAAGTGTTCGGCCGCTGCGAGCCCACCACCGGCATCGACCCCTTCGACCGTCTCGTCGACCAGGTCATGACCACCGAGCCCTACACCACCGCGCGTCGGGTGTTCTGGGTGGTCGACAACGGCTCATCCCACCGCGGACAGGCCAGCACCGACCGGCTCCAGGATCGCTGGCCGAAACTGCGCCTGATACACCTGCCCGTGCATGCGTCCTGGCTCAATCAAGTGGAGATCTACTTCTCCGTCTTGCAACGCAAAGTCCTCTCACCCAACGACTTCCACACCCTCGACGAGGTCGAGACCCGACTGCTCGACTTCCAGCAGTACTACGAACAGATCGCCACACCGTTCGAATGGAAGTTCACCAAAGACGACCTGAACGCCCTACTCGAGCGCATCGCCGCCCACGAAGACGCCGCCCTCACACCCGCCGCATGACCGCCCACAACGAATACGTCACCGAAATTCCGTGCCAGACCACTTAGGCACGGGTAGATTCCCGGCTGCTCACCAAGGCGCTGAGCTATGCCGGTGCGCTAGACGGCTCACCCCGCGACTGGGGCTTCGCGATCCTTCTCAACGACCCCACGGCATAGATCTGAAACCGCGATGAGCTTATGGGGCATTACAGCACAGGATGCGGTATCGCATCAGGGTGTGGGCATCCGTTACCAGGCTCGGCGGCCACGGACGTGGCAGACGTTGTGGCTGTGGCGATGTCGGAGTGCGCTCGTAGCCTGTGGCCATGCCGATGTCGAACCTGCCTGCCAACGATCGCCCCCGTGAACGACTCACGGCAAACGGAGCCGGCGCCCTTGCTGACCGCGAGCTGCTGGCGCTCTTGCTCGGCACCGGCGGTTCGACCGGCACCGGCGCACACGAACTGGCCGAAAGATTGCTGGGCCGGTTCGGAAGTGTGGGCGCGATCGGCACGGCAACATTCGCCGAGCTGTGTGCGCTGAAAGGCGTCGGCGTGGCGAAGGCGTCGGGCCTCGTGGCGGGTTTCGAATTGGCCAGGCGCGCCACCGGATCGGGCCGCCCGATGCGGCTGGACTCGACGGCGGACATCGCGAGGCTCGCGGCGCCGATGCTTCGCAACCGTTCCCGCGAAAGGCTCCTCGTCGTCTCATGTGACTCCGGCTCACGCGTGCTCGGCGTCGATCTTGCCTCCGAGGGCGGTGCCGACCAAACGTTGTTTCCGGTACGCGAGATCATCGTGGCGGTGCTGCGTCGCGATGGTCGTCGGTTCGCCTTGGCGCACAATCACCCCGGCGGCGATCCGACGCCAAGCCGGGGGTGGCGTCCCAGGAACGGTGTAAAAGTTCGGACATAGATTCCGCTCACTTGCGATTGTGATTCTATGCGATGGCGCCGACAGGATCGGTTGGCGCCACGGTTGTTTCGGTGTGGACTCCCGAATTGCGTTGCGGCAGTTGGGTTGGCGGGTCGTGCAGCGACCTTCGCAGATCCTGCAGTAGCCGCAGCCCGGCCGGTGTCATGGTGAACCCGCGCCACCCGGCCGAGGCTCGGTCGAGCACCGCCCACACCAGCTTCAGGCAGGAGTGCTCGCCGGGCAGCCGACCGATCACCTTGACCCGGCGGCGGGACTCACCGAAGGTCCGCTCGATGAAGTTCGAATGCCGCACCCGGGTCCAATGCTCACGCGGGAACCGCAAGTACACCGTCAGCGAGTCACGGTCGGCGAGCAGGCACCGCACCGCCGCCGGATACGAGTCACGCCAACGCTTTTCGAACGCATGGATCCGCTGCTGCACGTGCGCGACCGCGTCGCGGCCGGGCTCGATCTCCTCGGGCACATCGAAGATAGCCCAGTAGTCGGCCTTCACCTCGGCTTGGGCGTTCTTGGGCACCTTCGCCAGCACGTTATCCGTTAACCGGCCCTCGTCAGGGCGACACGCTCGGTGCATGTGAGGTCCCACCAGCGAGGCATGTGGGTGCTGACACTGGAGGTCGGTGGGTTTGCGCTTGGAGGTGCCGATGGGGCTTCGGGTAGCCGGCGACGGAGACGTCTTCCTCCTTGCTGGTGATGTCGCCGCTGGGCAGCACGACGACATCGCAATGGTGAACCGGTTTTTGGCACACCTGAAGGGCAGGAACTTCGCCCGGGCGACGCGGCGCGCTTACGCGTATGACGCGTTGAACTTCCTGCGGTTCCTCGCCGGGCAGGGCGTTGGTCTGGCCGAGGTGCGGCCGACCGACTTGTTCGACTATCTGGACTGGCAGACTCAGCCCAAGCGCACCGCGGGTTCGACGGTGGTCCGGTTGTCCGAGAGGCGGGGTGCCGCCCCAGCGACGCAGAACCGGCGGATCGCCGCGGTGCGCGGGCTGTTTGAGTTCGCGGTGATCACCGGCATGGTGATGACCAGCCCGGTGCCGGCGCCGCGGCGCACTAGCGGGCTTCGGGCGCTTCGGGGCCTGTTGGGGCATATCCCGGCTCGTCACCGAAGGCCGGGTGGCCGGCTGGTGCGCGAGCAGCGGCTGCTGCCGGAAAGCCTTGAGCTGGCCGAGGTTGAGGCGTTCCTGACCGACCTGGGCACCCACCGCGACCGCGCGGTGGTGTTGCTGATGCTGCTCGGCGGACTGCGCGCCGCCGAGGTCCGCGGTCTGCTGTTGGCCGAGGTGGATGTGGGCCGCCGGCAGGTGCGTGTGGTCGACAAGGGTGGCCGCGAACGGGTGGTTCCGGTGGACCGGCCGTTCTTCGCTGAACTGGCTGCTTATCTACGACTGGAGCGGCCGGCGGATTGCGAGACCGAGCAGTGTTTTGTCGTGCTGCGCGGGCCGACCGCGGGGCAGCCGTTGACCGAGGCTGGGATGCGTCGGATCTTCCGCACTCACCGGGCTCGCTCGGGTGCGGCCCGGGTGCGCCCGCACCGGCTGCGGCACACCTATGGCACGCAGTTGGCCGCGGCCGGGATCGACCTGCTGGTGCTGCGGGACTTGATGGGGCACGCCAGCCCCGAGACAACGGGAAAGTACGTGCATCTGTCGGCCGAGGTCCTCGCCGCGGAGTACATCGCCGCACGCAAGGAGTCACCGTGGTGAGTGTCGCGGCCAGCGCGCTGGATGCCGCGCCGTTGCGCGGCGCAGCCGAGCTGATCGCCGCCTATGACGCGCACGTCGACACGATGCCGCTCTGTGCGAGCGAGCGGTTCGCGCGGCGTCGCAGCGCACGCCGCTTCGTGGACCGCTTTCCCGACCCGGCAGTGTGGATGCGCCGGCCGACCCCGGCCCGGCTGATGGATCTGCACCGGCTAAAAGCTTGGCCGTTCGTCTCATGGTGTTTCGTGCAGCGGCACCTGGTCCCGGACGTGGAGCTACTGTTGGCCAAACCCGGCGGGTGTGGGCTGCCGGTCGAGTGGGCCGAGCACGAGCCGGACAACTTGGCCGCGGTCGCCGAAGCTGCCGCGGTGCTGGGCTGGAGCAGCAACTGGCGGCGCCAGGTCGGGCTGCTGGCCGCCTCGACGATCTGCCTGCACGTGGGAAAGCCCGTCCGGCAACTGACCGAGGACGACTGGATGGATCGGCTGCGCTGTCCGCCTCGGCGCGTCACCACGCCCGCACGCGACTGTTCGGCTTACAGCAAGCCTGCTACCAGCTCGGCAGCCTGACCATCCCGCCGCGGCAGAGCGGGCCCGTGGCGGTCGGGCCACCCGTTCATGCCGCCGGTGTCCGCCAGCCGCTGATCCGTGCCGAGGTCGTTCGCTACGTGCAGACGATCACCACCACGCTGCGCCCCTACACAGTGGCCGGGCGAACCAAGGCATTGCGGGTGTTCTTCGACTACCTCGCCGACCACCACCCCGAGGTGACTCGGCTGGAGGAGATCGAACGGACCCGCCATATTGAGCCCTACCTGGCATGGGCAAGGACCCGGCCGTGGCGCGGCAAGAACCGCCAGCGCCGCACCATTGGCGTGGTTGCGTTCCACCAAGACGTGGTCGATCTGCGTTGCTTCTTCGAAGACATCGCCGGCTGGGGCTGGCCATCGGCACCACCGCGGCGGCTACTGTTCTACGCCGACATCCCACGCACCCCCGACGCGCTGCCCCGAGCGCTGACCCCAGACGTCGACCGTGCGCTGATGGCCGCCGTCGCGAACCTCGATGACGCACTCGTACGTACCGGCCTGCTGCTGCTACGCGCCACCGGCATGCGCATGGGCGAACTGCTCGACTTGGAACTGGACTGTCTGCTGGACTTCGCCGGGCACGGCACCTGGCTGCGAGTGCCAGTCGGCAAGCTGAACTCCGAACGCATGGTGCCGCTGGACCCCGACACCGTCCAGGTGATCGACGCCTGGATCGCCCAACGGGGCCGCCAGCGTGCACTGCCTCACCCCCGCGACGGCCGGCTGACTGAGTTCTTGTTCCTCGAACACGGCTGCCGCCCAACGTCATTCCGGCTGCGCAAGGGCCTGCTCGACGCGGTCGCCGCCGCCGAGCTGCGCGGCCGCGACGGAAAGCTGCTGCACATCACCCCACACCAGCTGCGGCACACCTTCGGCACCAGCCTGATCAACGGCGGCATCGGGTTACCCGCGCTGATGGCGCTCATGGGTCATTATGCGGGTGATCTTGTCAAGTGGTTCATGTGGTTCATGTCAGGAGGCGGTCTGATCGAGTCGGGCGAGCAGTCCGTCGAACACCTTCTGGCGGCCGAGCTGTCCTTTGTCGACGGCGTCGTCACGTTGTGCTTGCAGGGTGGGGCGGAATTCGATGGTGGTCTGGAAGAAGGTGCAGGATTCGCAGATGGATTCGAAGTGGCAGTCCAGGCCGACAGGTCGGGCGCAGTAGCCGTTGCCGAGCATCCGGCGGTGCATCTCGGCGCGAAGCTTTCGCATCTCGCCGCCTTCGGCGTCGGCGGGAAGTGCGCGCGGCTGATCGTAGAGGGCTTCGACCTTTTCGCTCACGGAGAAGTACTCGTCGGCGACGGTGCGATCGGCGATTCGAGTGTAAACGAGCGTCATCCGCATAGATCGGTGACCCAACAACGCGGCCAGCGCTTCGAGGGACATGCCCCGGTTGATCGCCTGAGTCGCCAGCGTGTGACGCAGGCGGTGCGGCGAAACATGCTCGATTCCAGCAGCTTTGGCGGCTTTGGCGACCGCCCGATCCACGCGACCCTCGCCGATGCGTTGGCCGTGCTCGACGAACAGATACAGGCTGCGCAGGCTGGTGGGTCTGGCGGCGAGCCAGGCGTCGAGGAGATCCTTGAGTTGGGGATGCAACGGGATGTAGCGGTCGGTGCGCAGCTTGCCGAGCGGCACGTGCAACCAGTAGGCGGCACCGATCTGCACGACGGAATCGACTGTGAGATCGAGGAATTCGCCTTTGCGCAGCCCGGTGCGGGCGAGGAATTCCACGCACAGGCGGACGAACGGGTCGTCGTCGGTGCGGGCGGCCTGCAGCAGCTTGGTGAGCGCGGCGTCGTCAAGGAACCGGGGCAGCGGGTCGTCGCGCAGGGGCAGGTCGCCGGGGAACACGAGCACGCGGGAGGGAATGTCGTCGCCATCCCATTCGGTGAGCCGGTCGAAGCAGGTGCGCAGGGTGCCGAGGTGTTCGGCGAGACTGATCTTGGACAACCTGCCGCCGCGGGCCGAGGGCCGGGTGGACAGGTGGAGCTTGTAGGCCTCGATGTGGGCCCGACGCAGATCGGCCACGCGGGTCACCTCGGTGGCGTTCGCGGCCAGCCAGCAGGCGAACTCCCGCAGCACGCCCTCGACGCGCACCATCGTCGAAGCCCGCAGCGACAGCCGCGTCTGAGCGATGTAACCGGTCAGGGTGGCCGCCAGCCGCGGCGGGACCGCCGCCCACTGGGCGGCCCGCTCAGCCGAGCGGTCTGGGCTGGTCTTGCGGGGCGCGGTGTCGAGAACGCCGAGGTGGAACAGGGTGGTCTGGGCACCGAACAGCGCCGCGCTCAGCGCCTTGGCGCCGTGACTGTCGGGTCGGTGACGAGTTATCGCGGCGGTCAACGCTTTTCGCTGCGCATCGATCACCGGCTGCGTCAGCCGCTCGGGAGTCAGCCCGGCCAGCGCTGCCACCTTGGCCAGCGCGGACCACTGCACGCGGGTCACGACGCGTTCGAAACCGAGCTCGGCGGAGGTTGCGACAAACCGCTCGTGGAACCTCCGGTGATGGTGGGCGGCGACTTCGCCGAGATAGGGCCGGCACGCCACGAGATAGTCGGGACTCGGTCGCAGCTGTCCCGTCACGATCATCCAACCGACCACCCGTCGGTCCTTGAGCGGCAAAGCGCATTGGGTTGCCAGCGGCAACGCAGACCAGCCCGCCACACCGACGCGGGTAAAGAACATGCGAGCCACCGAGGTGACCGGGTGTCCGGCGAACATCCCGGCCGCAACGAGGTCGGCGCGATACGCGTCGACGAGATCCTCGATGTCGGGGCGATGCACTGGTGACCCGTTCATCACTCGGCCGGCCCGGCGGAAGGAGCGACCTGCGCCTCGATCGCTTCCGCCGCTCGCAGGTACTCCTTGGCCAGCCAGTCGTCGGCCAGGTGCAGGTAGATGCGAGTCGACTCGATCGACGCGTGACCAGCCTGGGCCTGGATGGCCTCTAGGGCCATGCCCGCCTCCCGCAGCCGCGTGAAACAGGTGTGCCGCAGTTGATGACACGTCGCCCACTGCAGCCCGGCCCGCGCCCGGGCCCCATCGAGGATCTCGTCCACACCCGCCGCCGACAGCGGCGCGCCGCGCCGGGGCCCCTTCAACACCACGAACACCCGCTCGGTCGGCGCGGTCGTCGGCCGCTCCTGCTCCAAGTAGCTGCCCAGAGACGCGAAGAAGCGCGCCGACACCGGCACGATCCGCTGCCGCCCGCCCTTGCCCTCGGCGACGAACAGGCGCTGCTGCCCAGCGTTGACATCCTCGAGCCGCAAGCCGAGCATCTCGCAGCGTCGCAGCCCACCCAGCACCATCGCATCGACCATCGCCCGGTCGCGATGCGTGCGCAGCGCCCCCACCAACGCATCGACTGCGACCGGCGACAACACCCGCGGCAGCGTTCGCGGGGTACGGATCAACGGCACCCCACCGTTGCCGCGCCGAGCGCCGCGGCGCCGCGCCGCCAGACTGGTCGGAACCGGGTTGCGTGTGACGCCGGTGTCACCGCGCGCCGTCAGATACGCATACAGGCCGCGCACGCTCGACAATCGACGGGCGATCGTGCGCGCCGCCAGACCCGCCTCGCCGTCCTCCAGCCGCACCACCCGGTCGCCGAGGCGCGGTTTTCGTTGCTCAGCCAGGAACGCGAACACGTCCGCCGCGGTCACCTCGGTCGGCTCCTTGGCAACAACACCGAAGAAGATCTTCAAATCCGACGCCACCGCCAGCCAGGTATTGATCCGGGCTCGCGCCGCAACGAAGGCCAAGTACTCATCCAGCAGCGGATGCCCGAGCGTGATCGCCGCCAACTCCGCCCCACGTTGGTGACGGATCAGGCACGGCAGGAACACGACGACCTCCCGCCACAAGAATCCACGCCCATCGCGTCCAATCGCGGGAGGCACGCCGATCACCCGCATATAAAACACGTCTCGGCCGAGATGAGCCTGCGCTACGGACGATTGTTCGACGCGACCGTGCGCACCGAATACGAGCGGGCCTTGACCGCAGCGAAAGCCCACCTCGGCACCCTGCCCACTGAGCCACCCCAGGGACGCGTCTCATTGCCGATCGTCGACGGCGACTGGAAAGATGCCCCGGCGGTCAAGGCCCGCCTCGCCGGCGGCTTCTGCATCCGGGCCCAGGTCCAAGGCCCGTGCGCCTACGCCAACATCTGTGAACACTGCCCCAACTTCCGCACCGACACCGGCTATCTGCCCGTCCTGGCCGCCCAGCGAGCCGACACCGAAACCCTGGCCCGTGACGCCGAAGCCCGTGGCTGGACCGGCGAAGCAGAACGCCACCGCCGGCTCATCGAACGACTCGACGCCCACATCAATCAGGCGCAGACCGGATGACTCCCCAAGAGCGCCGCCAACACGTCGAGGATGCCTGCGCCGCAAGCATTCTCGCCGGACAGCCCGTCACCTTCGATGACGTCGCCGCCCGCACCGGGCTCGGGCGGGCCACTCTCTACCGCAACCCCGACTTGCGCAGAATCATCGAGGAACACCGCACCCGCGGCAAGGAAGCTCACACCCTGTCCGGGCTCACCACCGAGATCGCCCACCTACGCATCGCGGTGGACGCCATTGCGGCCACCGTCCGCCGCCACGAAGAAGAACTCCGCCGCCTCCGCAAGTCAAAAAAGTAACGAACCACCACGCTCAACAGCCGAAACTCGGCCAAGATTAGCCGGATAACCCGAGTACAAGGGCGTGGTCGAGCGGGCCAATGGCTATCTGGGGACATCGTTTCTCCCCGGCCGACACTTCGATGCCCCAACGGATTTCAACGCTCAGCTCAGCGAGTGGTTGCTGCGCGCCAACACCCGAACCGTGCGGGCCATCAGAGGCCGCCCCGTCGATCTGCTGGAGACTGACTACCAGGCGATGCTGCCGTTACCGCCGGTCACCCCGCCGATCGGCCTGAACCATCGGGTCCGGTTGGCCCGTGACTATTACGTCCGCGTCGATACCGTCGACTACTCCGTGGACCCGCGAGTGATCGGACGGTTCATCGACGTCAGCGCCACCCCCGAGGACGTTCTGGCGTCCTGCGATGGTGAGGTGGTGGCCCGGCACCGGCGGTGCTGGGCCAAAGACGGGGTGATCACCGACCCCGCGCACGTCGCCGTCGCCGCGGCGCTGCGCCGACGATTCGCCGACGACCGCCGACGTCAACACGCCACGCGCTACCACCTCGACGGCCATCGCGTCGCCCTGCGTGCCCTACCGGATTACGACGCGCTGTTCGGGGTTGACTTCACCACTGGCACAACAGCATCACATCTGGACCACCGATCAAGAACGGAGCGCACTCCATGACCACCCCCTCAGCAACGAAAGCTAAGACCGCAAATGGATCGGCACCGCAGCCGGCCGTCCCTGCCGACGGGCTGCCGTCGCTGTTGGCCTACCTGACGCGGGTGCTCAAGACACCCACGATCGGCCGCTGCTGGGAAGAGGTCGCCGACCAGGCTCGCGACGAGAACTGGTCGCACGAGGAATACCTGGCGGCACTGTTGCAGCGTCAGGTCGCCGACCGGGAATCAGCGGGCACAATCATGCGGATCCGTACCGCCCACTTCCCCCAGGTCAAGACGCTCGAAGACTTCAACCTCGACCACCTGCCCTCGCTGCGACGTGATGTGTTGGCCCACTTGGCAACCGGAACATTCGTGCCAAAGGCCGAGAACGTGATCCTGCTCGGGCCGACCGTTATCGAGGGTTCGAGCGCAGAATGGCTGTGTTCTCCTAGTTCAGGACGTTGTTGCGATCGATGCAACGTTTGGCGAAGGGCGGATGCCGCGGCGGGCCAGTTCGCGCCGTAGGTCGAGGTTCTCGCCGTGTGCCCGCTCGAGGGCGTCGCGGAGCGTTTGCAGTTGCCGGCGGTGCTGTTTGTTGAGTTCGGCGATCTGGCGGGTCAGCGTGATGACGAGGGTGTCGTCGGTGTCGGCGGGCTGGTCGGTGGTGGCCTTGCGGCGGGCGCCGCGTAGATGCTCGATTCGTTTGCGCAGTTCGGGGTGGTTGTAGAGGAAGGCGTGGGAGACGCTTGCCTCACGTTGCACGGCTTGGAACGTGATCGGTTCGCCGCGTTTGACCAGTCGGCGGATGGCTTGGTCAGCGTCTCGGGTTTTGTTCTCGGACTTGGCTTTCGCTGCCTCGGTGAGGGCGGTGATTCGGCGTTCTCGGGAGTCGGTCATGGGGTGCTCCTGCGGTGGCGGGTGAGGTCGAGAGTCAGCGGGACGGGTCCAGCGCTGGGTTGATGACACTCGGTGATCGCGCCGTGGGCCGCGGAGTCGGGTTCGTGGTCGAGGGCGTCGAGGAGCCTTTCCAGGGCGTGGTGTTCAGTGCGGCGCCTGGTGAGCCATACGTTGTCCTCGGGCATGGGATGGCCGTGTCGTTGCTCGAATTCTGTTGTGGCCCGGTCGATCAGGTCGGTGGTTTCGCGGAGTTGACGTTGCAGCACGTCTCGGTGGGTGTGGTCGGTGACGAATACCGAGCAGGTCAGGCAGGCGTTGCCTTTGTCGCAGGACTGCAGCGGTGGCAGGGTGCACCAGCCGTTGGGCAGGAACCGGTCTGCGCGGCGGAACAGGTGCAGGCTGTCGTGGTCGTCGCTGGAGAGTTGGATGCGGGTGCCGTCGGATCGGAGCTTGGCGGTGGCCAGGAACGCCTGCTCGGCGTGTTCGTCGCGGGCGGCGATGTAATGCATGGTCATGGTGGGGGTGGCGTGTCCGGCGTAGCGCTGCAGTACGTGGACTGGCAGGCCGAGTTCGGCCAGTCGGGTCAGCCGGGTGTGTCGGAAGCGGTGGGTGTGGCTCAACCGCACGACGTGGCCCTTGGCGTCGGTGATCTGAACGAGGTCGCTGAGGGTGCGTAGCACCCAGTTGTAGGTGCCTGCTGGATAAGGTTTGTCGCCGCGGCGGTTGCCCAGGCGCCGCGCGAACAGGAAGCGCCTGCTGCCGCCCGGATGCTGGGTATGTATCCAACGATGTTGTTCAGCAATGACTTCGGTGACCTCGTGGTCAACGAGGATGGTGTCTGGCGCGACGTCGATCTTGCTTTGTGCGTAACGGAACCTGCTCAGCGTTTGGTCGTCGTCTGCGGCTGGGGTGGTACTGAGCGCAGCGGAGAGGCAATCGAAGTCGCAGGTGCGAATCTCGCTGGCCCGGCGGCCGGTGAGGATCTGCAGCAGGATCATCCGCATCGCTTGCGGGTCCTCGAGCCCGCTTACGGTGATGGTGGTGCCATCGCCGCGGGTGATGGTCATCTGGTCGGTGCGGGGCAATCCGATCAACGGCAACGCCGCGGTGATTTGGGCGAGCGCATGGTCGTCGATGTAGTTCGCGTCGTTGAAACCGCGTTGATGCGGTATCCGAGTGACGCGGCCGAACCAGCTGGCGGCGTGTGCCGCGGTCACTTGTTGCCAGGGGCCGGCACCCAGAACGGTGCGAGCTTCGCCGGGGTTGGCGGCGACGAAGTCCAGTAAGCCGGCCACGGCTCGCAGGTCGTCGTTGATCCCTCGGATCGGCACCGGTCTTCCGAGGTGGCGGGTGTCTGATTCGCGGGTGACGCGGTTGGCGGCCACGGCGGTCCACCGCGCGAACGCAGCTGCCTGCTCGACCGCTGTCGTGGGGTCACCCAGAATTTCGGTCGGGTCGTCGAAGCTGATGGTCAGCCAATTGTCGAAGCGGCGGAAGCTTCGCATCCTCTCTTGGCTGACCGTGGTCCAGCGCAGCACCCCGGATTCCAGGGAGGTGCCCAGGTGCCACTTCACCGCGGCCCGCAGCCAGAGCAGCTGGATGTGACCGGGTGAGCAGCCGTAGTTGGCGACCGGTTCGCGGTCGGTGAGGGGGATCCGCGGGTCGCAACGCGGGTGCCAGAAATCCAGTTGCCACCACGGGCCGTCGTGACAGGCGGCGATCAGTGCGTGTCGTGCAAACCCGAACAGGCCGTGAACTCGGGCGCGGCCTCTGGGTGAGGGCAGCCGCTTGCCTCTGCTGGCATAGAACCAGCCCTGCAATGCCGCGGCGGCGTTGTAATCCATCTCCCGGATCGACGGGGCGAACGCACGGCCTTCGGCGACGGCCCGTCGAATGATGTTGGCGAACTGCGCCATCGCCAGCACCGACACGCGGGTGCCATCACCGGCCTGCCAGTGCGCCATCCACGCCAGCTCCGCGGCGAAGGGGTCGGGTAATCCGCTCAGATCGAGTTGTGGCCAGTCATTCTCGGTAAGCGATGCCCAGTTCTCGATGCCAGGTCCCAGCACCGGGCCACGCCACTGCGCCGGCAGCCCGTCCCAGAGCCGCCAGATCGGATCGAGGTGTTCGGCTCTTCGCAGGTGAAGGTGCCCACGCTCGTCGATCATTCGGCCACCCGCCAGCTGCTGGCATAGGAAGCCCAGTTGGCTGCCGCTCGCAGGGCGTCGTCGTCCCGGACCCAGCCGTAGAGATCAAGGGTGGTCTGCACGTGGGCATGCCCGAGGCGCCGAGAGACCACCCATTCCGGTGTCCCCGCGAGCAACAATGCGGTGGCATGGGTGTGGCGGAACCAATGCGGAGTCCACCCAGGCGGCCCAATGCTGCGTCGGCGCAGCGTGGCCACCTTCTCCCGCACCGTCGTCTCACGCAGAGCCGCCAGCAGCGGGGGTCGCGCCACATTCACTAGCAGCGGATACTGAGCTGTCAGCCCGATACCGGATTCGGCTGCCCGGCAGGCGATATCGGTGAGATAGTCGGCGAATAGCCGCTCGAGGTCAGCACCGACATAGACCCGTCGCGGTCGCATCATCTTCACCCGGGCACCGTTCGGGTTATCCGAGCGCGGCACGATCTCCACATACGCGGTGCCGCCGCGGCCGAGGACGAACTCGCCGATCCGCAAGCCCAACGCCTCCCCGAGACGCATCCCGGTCTCCGCAAGCAGAGCGAACACGAACCGGTCCCGCAGGTTGCCTCGCCACGATCCGGACTCGGCATCGAAGACCGCGCAGCCATCCAGGATCGCCTGGATCTGTTCAGGCAGCAGTAAGGGAGGTCTGTCCCTGCGTCGGTCGCGTCGCACGCGCACCAGCGACGTTGCCGCCGGGGCCGAACGCGCATCCAGATGGGCCAGCAAGCCTCGGGCTGGTCGGTGCCGCGGTGTTCCTCGAAGTAGCCGCTCCGCCACCGACACACCGGACGTTGCTTGATGCCATCGGTAGAACGAAATCAACGCTGCCAGGCGAACTTCCAAGGTCGCAGCGGTCGGCGCCTGGTCCGACTCCGCCAACCGGTGTTCAACCGTGCGGCCATTGCGCTGCCAGGAAAGGAACGCCGTGACGGCTGGGACACCGACCTCGCACCAACCGTCGGCTTGCCCGCGTTGCTCCAGGAAGCTCCACCACTGCGCCAACGAGGTCGCATAGCCGCGCACCGTGTTCGGCGACCACAGGTGTCGGTGAGCTTCTATCCACTCCTCGACGGGACCGACCGTTGCGTAGTCCTCACCGAGCACGGTCCAGGTCCGCTGCCCCCTCGCAGGAGACACTGCCACCGGATACGCCATCGTTGCTGTTCCTTCACGTCGAAGAACACCCGCCGATAAACCGGCAACAACGATGACAAACCAGGCTTCAACCCCCTTGTCGCATACATAGATTCGAGCGTGTTACTACCCGTTGATAACCGGTGGGCCCAGGAAGACCACGTTGTCTTTGGCGGTGACGAAGTCCAAGGTGCCCAGATGCGCGATCAGGTCGCGTTTGAGGCCGCGAGCATGGTCGAAGTCGAACTCCTCCAACGACTTCCGCGACGGGAAGCGGGCCGCGCGGATACGGCCCTCACCGCCATGGGACTCGCGAGCCGAAACCTCGCGCTGCAGACAGGCGACGAGGAACTCCTCGTGGGTCCACGATTCGGTGCGGGCCCGCTCGGCCAATCTGGCGACTGCTTCGCGCATCGTGGGTGCTTTCAGGGCGCGGGTCAGAAAGTTGATCTCGGCGCTTAGGTCCCGGTTGTTCGACGACACCACGGTCGTGCGGGTGGTTTTGGTGGTCATGACACCAGCCCGCCTTCGCCGAGGTCGATGCCTAGGGCGGTGTCGTAGTCGGTCAACACCCGCTGCTCGACGCTGATCTGATCCTCGGGCTCACGTACCGGCCGCAGCGCACCGATGCGGTTGCGGTGCAGCATGTTCGCCGCTGCGCGGTGTTCGGGGTCGGTGATGGTTTGATGCCAGGCCCACACCCGCTCGTGATCGCCGACCACCTTGCCCTCGCAGAACACCCGCACTCGATCCAGATCAGCGAGGACCTCGATGCGCCGGCCGATCACCCCGGGATGCACGGAGTAGTCGTTGGAGTCCAACCGCACATAGTGATCGCGAGCCAGCCGCGTTGTGGCACGCCAGCCCACCCCCGGCGGCACCGGCGGCAGTGCCAGCATCCCTTGGCGGTCCGCGCCGATGCGGTCAGTCGGTGCGCAACCCAGCACCCGACGCGTCCGCCTATTCACCGTCTGCAGCCACTGCTGTAGTTGGTGGTTGAAATCGCCGGGGCCGCTGAAGGTTCGGCCCGGCAGAAATGACCGCTCCAAGTAGTCATGGGCGCGTTCGATGATGCCCTTGTGCTCGGGTTCTCTGGGTTTGAGGACCACCACCTTGGCGCCGAGGACCCCGCGGAACGCTTGACACTGCCCGCTGAGCTCGACGCGCCCTGACCGCCAGCGTCCGATCGCGCCCTCGCCGTCCCAGACCAGGGTGCGCGGAACCGCCCCCAGCGCGTGGATCAACTGCCACCACCCGGCGAACAGATCCTCGGCGCACCGTGACGGGATCAGGATCGCCGACAGCCACCGCGAATAGCCACACACCATCGTCAGCACCGGAAGCTGCATCGGCGTGCGGACCTGCCCATACCCCACGGGCACGGTGGTGGGTGGGAACCAGAAGTCGCACTGGACGATATCGCCGGCCTCATAGGTCGTGCGGCCTGCCGGGTCCGGCGGCAAATACGCCGGGCGCAACTCCCGCACGCGTTCCTTGAACACCGTCATCCCACGCGTCCAGCCGACCCGCTCGGCGATCACCGTGGCCGGCATCGTCGGCACCTCTTTGAGCTGGGCACGGATCGCGTCTTCGAACGCATCCACCGCCGAGCCTGCCGGCCTGCGCTCATACTTCGGCGGGCCCTCCGAGGCCAACGCCGAGCGCACCGTATTGCGCGAGATCTTCAACGTCCTAGCGATCGTCTTGATCGGCAACCCCTCCGCTCGATGCAACCTGCGGATCTCAGCCCAGTCCTCCACAGCCAACAACTCCCTTCTCCTCTCGGCTCGTAAGCCGAGACTCAGACGAAGGGGGTCAAAATTCGGGCGTCGACACGGGGTCAGTTTTCAGGCGTCGCCGACACCGTGGACGCACCTCCGTCAACGCCCGGTCTTCCATCACCTATGGCTTGGTCGGCTCATCCGCTACCGATCAACAGTCCCAGCCGTTTTCAACCGGTCCTCGCGATGCTTGGATCGCTGCGGGTCTACACGCAAGCGACATCACCGCGCCCATAGCCTTGAAGACCATCGGAAAGTACGTGCTCGGAGAGGAACAGCCATGACTCGGGCCCTGAGCGGGATCCGCGTGATCGACATGACCTCGACCGTGATGGGGCCGTCGGCGACCCAGATGCTTGGCGACCACGGAGCCGACGTGATCAAGGTGGAGTCAGCGGCGGGTGACACCACCAGACAAGTGCCTCCGCACAGGAGTCCCGACATGGGTGTGGCATACCTGCAGCTGAACCGCAACAAGCGCAGCGTGGTGCTCGACCTCAAGCGCGACGCCGATCTTGATGCGATGCGCGCACTGCTCAAGACCGCCGACATCTTCATCTACAGCGTTCGCCCCGCCGCGATGGCGCGGCTGGGATTATCCCCCCAGGAGGTGGAAACGCTTAACCCGCAACTGATCACGGTGAGCTTGGTCGGGTTCGGTGAAGGAGGTCCCTACACTGGCCGACCGGTGTACGAAGATCTGATTCAGGGACTCACGGCCGTGCCTTCCCTGCTTGTGCAGGCCGGTTCGCCACAGCCGCAGTATGTTCCCGTCGCGTTCAACGACCGAGCGGTCGGGTTGTACACCGTTGCGGCGATACTCACCGCCCTGTTTCACCGCCTCCGCACCGGTGAGGCCCAACACATCGAACTGCCGATGTTCGAGTCCATGGCCCAGTTCGTGCTCGGGGACCACATGGGGGGCCGCGCCTTCGAACCCCCGTTGGGCCCTCCGGGTTATGCCCGCACGCTGACTCCCGAGCGTCGCCCGTACCAAACGGCAGACGGATATGTGTGCGCGATCATTTATACCGACAACCATTGGCGGGCGTTTGGCAAGCTGGTTGGCAGGCCCGACCTGGTCGACGAGGACGAGCGGTTCGCGACGTTGCGGTCACGGACCATCTACGCCCACGACACGTACTCCTTCGTTCGCGAGATCATGCCGTCACGGACGACGGCGGAATGGCTGAAACTGTTCGAAGAAGCCGATATTCCTGCAACACCATTGCACACGCTGGAAACGATCTTCGACGATCCGCATCTCAACGCCACCGGGTTCTTCCAGCGCACGCAGCACCCAACCGAGGGGGCCCTGCTGAGCGTTCGCGGGCCTGCCAATTGGTCGAAAACACCGCCCGCCATGATCACGCCCGCTCCCAGGCTCGGCGAGCACACCCGGCAAGTGCTGTCAGAGCTGGGCTATTCGCCCGCCGACGTAGAGAAAATCGTCGGCTCATGCGATGAGCCGACGTCAACCGAGCATGGCGACCGTTAACCTCGAAGTTTCATGAAATGGCCGGTGACACGGGCCGTTAATGCATGGAAGTGGAGCGGCGCCACCATATCCGGCCCCAGACAAAATCAAAGGAGTTCCCCATGACCCCATCGCACAAAGACCGTGTCGCAGTAGTCACCGGCGCAGCTCAGGGATTCGGCCAGGCCATCTGCCGCGGCCTGGCCGAGCGCGGCGCGCAAGTTGTCGCCATCGACATCACGGAACCGACAGAAACCCTTGCCCTCATCGAGCAAGCCGGCCAGAAGTCCACCGCCCTGCTCGTCGATGTCTCCGACCCAGAGCAGACCCAGCAAGTCGAGCACGAGGTGCGCGGCCGGTATGGCCGCTGCGACATCCTGATCAACAACGTCGGCATCTATCCCTGCATCCACACGGACGACATGACCTACGACGACTGGCGCAAGGTTCTCACGATCAACCTGGACTCCCAATACCTGATGACTCAAGCCGTCCTACCGTTGATGAAGGAAGGAGGCTGGGGGCGCATCGTCAACCTCACCTCCAACTCGATCGGCATGACGCCTCCCGGCATGACCGCCTACTTTGCCAGCAAAATGGGTGCCATCGGGTTCACCCGCGGCCTCGCCAATGATCTTGCCCCCTACGGCATTACCGCAAACGCTGTGGGCGCGACGTTCTCACGGACACCGGGGGTGGAGGCAGGGCATTCGTTCGCGCTGGAACAGGCCGCAGCGATGCAGGCCATCAAGAAGATCGGCGAGCCCGACGACGTCGTCGGCACCATCCTCTTCCTCACTAGCCATGACTCCTATTTCGTGACCGGCCAGACGATCATGGCCGACGGTGGGCTGCTCAGGCTGTGACAGCCCCCTACGGGATTCGCAGCTGGGCACGTTCCGGCTTGCGATTCGCCGGCCTAGCGGGTGCAAGCCTCGGCACGGGGCCGAAAGCTGGCTACATGCAACGTGAATCGGGTGGCGCCAAACCCCACGACCAAGGCCCAGAAGCACCGGCGACACGCAACGCCGGAGCCCCATGTTGCCCAACGGCGATCCACTCACCCGACACCCAACTGAGCCACCACTTACCGGCCACACGAAAGATCGAGGCTAACCGCCGTTGAACAGCGCGCGTTGAACGACGTCCTGCATCACCGATGTGATCCGCTCGTCGGAAACGTCCGGCTCGATCTCCATCAGGGCCTCGGGCAGTCGGTCGAGCATGGCGACGAACACGGCCGCTGCGACGTCGACATCCAAGGGATATCGTCGCTGCACCCGTCCTAACAGTGACCGCGCGGTCTGGTGGGTCACCGCCATGCCGTAACGGTGCCTTTTCAGCAGGTCCCCATCGGCAACGACGCCCTGGGCGATGGTGCGAAGCACCCCGATGTAGCGGCGGCTGAATACGACGAAGTCCGACAGCCATTCTCGCAGTTGGTCATTGGGTCCGCTGGTCGGCTCGACAGTCAAGAGTCGCTCGACGAGCTCGGCGGCGGCCGCGCTGGACTCGCGGGCCAGTGTGTGCAGAAGAGCGGGTTTGTCGCCGAAATAACGGTAGAACGTGGCACGGCCGACCCCCGCCGCCGCGGCCAGATCATCAATATCCGTGCCGTTGTACCCGCGCTCGGCAAACAACCGAGCCGCTGCAGTGAGAATCCGCCCAACGGTCTCACTGGCCCGGGGTCCCAGCTTGGACTCGGCCGCGGCGGCCTCGGCGTCAGGCTCCACCACGGGTGGGCGTGAAATCGTTGGGACAGTGTGGACGTTACTGAACACCGCGGCCGGGGTCTCCGGAAACAGCATCAGCTGCATGCATACCGCCAACCCGTCGATGGCGTACTCGGCGTCTGGTAGCGGCACGAGTGCCTCACAGCGCAGGTAATTGAAGTGGTGCACGAGACCCGTGAGCGCCGACGCTGCTGTATCAGCCTCTGGGCCCGACATGCCGCTGGCGACCAAACGTTCCCCCACGCGCGAACAATAGGAGCGGATGAACCCCACCACCATCGCCCGAACGTCGGCGTCGGAGGCCTCCACCTTTGCCGCCTCGACGAACATCGTCACGTAGCGGTCATAGACCCATGCCCAAGCGCCAATCCACCAGCGCAGCGTTTCGAAGCCCTGCGGGGTGGGACCGAGCGGCCCAAGCCGGCGAGCCAGCCGCATCAGCTCCGCGCCACATGTCTCCAGCAGCTCGGTGAAGATCTCTTCTTTGCTGCCGAAGTATTGGTAGAGGGTGGCACGCGATGTTTCGGCGGCATCGGCAATTTCGTCCACCTGCGTGCCATAAAAACCACGCTCACCAAACAGCCGAAGCGCCTCTGACAACACGCGCTGCCGGGTGCGGACGCCCTTGCTACCCACGACTGGATTACTGGGCCAGTATCCCTCGCGACGCAACAGCGGACGTTCTGACATCACGTACAGGCTACGGTAGCCGCGTGGTCCGCGGAGAGTGTTCGCACGTCGGCACCAGTGGAATCGCCGCGTCAGCTGTCGCGGGAAGGCGGCGGCTCCTGCTGGCGGATGATCATCGCCGACAACTCCTGGCCGACAGCGGTCCCTTTCTCCGCGGCCAGTTGAGCAGCCGAACGTTTGGCGGCGGACCACTCGGTCAACGCAGCCGCGGCTTCGACTTCTTGGTCGTTCCAATCCGGTGTCAGCGGAGTGGTGATCTCCAGCCGAAGATTGTTGATCGGGTCACGGAAGTAGATGCTGTAGGCGATGGGATGGCGGGTTGGACCGACGACCTCGAGTCCATGCGCGAGCAGATGCCGGTGCCACTCATCTACCTCGGCGACCGAATCGGCGTGCAACGCTAGGTGGTCGAACGTGTCGTATGCGGGATGGGGAGGTGGCGGGCGGTCAGGCAGGCCCGGCGCTTCGAAGAATGCCACGGTCGACCCGTCTCCCAGCCGGAGGAAGATGTGGAAGTAGGGAATCGGCTCGCCGGTCGACGGAATCTTGCCGCCCACGAGCGCTTGGACGAACTTCATGTTCAACACGCGGGTGTAGAAGTCCACGGTGGCCGCGGCGTCGGGCGTCACGAGGGCGAAATGGTTGAGCATGCGAGGCGGGGTGTTGAACAGTGAGAGCGCTGCGCTGCGTGGGGAAGAATCAATTTGGGTCATCGGGCATCCTTCTCGATGTAGGTACGGGTGCACTGACTCGACGGTAGGAGCCGTGACGTGTCGTGAAGATGTCATTGTTGACGTGACCGCCGTATTACTGGGGCACCACGATCGCTGTGGGTGCGCCGCGCTCACCGGATTACGCGCATACTGCGATCGGGGGGCACTTCACCGGATCAGTGATTCTGACAAGCCTCATGCATCAACAGACGGCGACCGCCGGTTCGTCGACGCCGTTGAATACGGTGCCCAACACCGCCGCTGCAGATTCCAGCACGATGGACTCCTGACTCGTGAACGCACCGCCAGTGCGGCGGGCGAAGCCAACCTGGCCCCACCCTGAGTTGTGGTCGATCAGCGGTAGCGACAAGAGGAATCGACACTGGGCTACCCGCATCAAACGCGACGAACGACGGTATCGCGTAGCGGCCTGCGACGATTCAACATAGCTACGTATCTGCCGGGAGTTGACGGTGTCGGCCGCTAGGCATGATTCGGTCAGCGGAATGCCCGCGGCGACGGCATGTTCCCACTCCGGAGGCATCCCCTGTTGAACTACAAGTCGAAGCTGATCGACACCCACGCCCCTGGTGAAGACTGCGGCGCCGTCGCAAACACCTGAGGCGACCACGGCCGAAACCAGCAAGCTGCACGCGTGGGGGCGGTCTTGCGCACCGATCAACGACTTGTTCAGGCTGCGTAGCATCCTGGCTAACACCAACGTGGTGCTCTCCTGCGCGGTGCCAGCCCGCGCGGAACCGCCGTCGTCACCGAACTCCACTACCGGCCGGTCGAACAAGTATCCGAGTCCGCGAACCAATTTGATGAAGCGCACTTGTCCGCAATCGTCAGCGAGCTTGTTGCGCAATCGATTGATCTGCAAGCGCAGCGCATTCCGTTCGTGGGTGTACTTCCAATTCCATACCGACTTAAGGATCTCGTCATGTTTCACCGCGATTTGGGGTCGCGTCATGAGCAGCCGGAGAATGTCGAATTCGGTCGGGGTGAGATCGACTTCCCGGCCCTCGACGAACGTGCGTCGTGCCCACAGGTCGATCGTCAGATCTTCGGCCTCCAGAAACCGCAGCGTTGGTTCGTTGATTCGGGCATGGCGGACCAGCGCTTGCGCAGCAGACTGCACCAGTTCTGATCGCGAGGTGGACGCCAACACCATGTCGGCACCCAGGCGCAACATGGTCGCTTGCCGCTGCTCCAGCTCAGGCGACAAGGCCAGCACGGGTGCCTTGGTCACCGGCCGCAACTCCGTGACTACCTGAGATAGCCACCTCAAACTGTGCCCACACACCACGATCAGGCCGAAATTCCGGATCGAAGCCAACCATTGAGCGCGCTCAGCATCGCAGGTGACAATTGGATTCCAACCGGCACTGCCGAGCTGGCGCGCGGTGTCGCTGAATTGCACGGCGGACTCGAGGACCACTAGCGCGTTGCCACCCCGCGGTGCCGCACCCACTTGCTGCTGGGCCGTCGCGCCTTCAATGCGCCTCATCGGCGTTCCAACCCTGGACGCCGATGTCCAAAGACTTCCCTCACGCTCACACCACTCCCTGTTTCGATCTTTCGATCCAACGGTATTTCTGACACAGAGTATCGTTACGGACGGAATATACCCCCTTGATGGGGGCGCGTCCACAACTATGCAGGGCCTCATTCATCGAGGCTGCGCGAAAGGGAGGCGAGGCGGTGGAATCCGCCATAACCTGTGGCTGCAAGCCGCACTGTGGTCGGCAGCGGCCTGCCGGATCTGAGGTGATCACTGCCGCGCGCGACCCGCCGCGCCCGTTGTCCGCCTTCGGAGATCGCGCGGCCCGGATCAGGGCCTAGACTCCATGTCTCGGTCAACCCATGGGACAGCCGATGACTTTCCTCTGCAGATGCTGCTCGAAGGCTTCGATGCTTTTCGGCCTACCATGCTGCTCATTTTGTAGCCGCCAATCGCCGAGTCGGCGCCGTATAACACGGCGCTGTGCACCATGAACCGGTTTCGATGCGGCGGGCGACGGATACGGCCCCTGCAGTTGAACCGATGATCGCCCGTCCAGCCCGTACACCGATTTGTTGGCCCAGTTCGACGGCTTCTCCGTCGTAAGCGTGATCGTTAAAACGGGACCGAGACACAGCCGTTTAGGTCATCCGCGTTGGCTCCGGCGCGATCAACCGCTTCGACGATGCATCAATTGCATCTCAGTGCTAGAGGTCCGGAGTCGACCACTTGGCCTAGCAGGCCCGGGTCAGCGCTCGCCTCCTGCAGCGTCGCAAGCAGCGCTTCCGGGTTCACACCCAGTTGGTCGCCCAATCGGGTTGCGGCCGCCAGAAGCTGCGCGTTCGCAGCGAACAATAAGTTGTTGACGAGCTTGAGCGCCAATGCGCTGCCCAGCTCGCCGGTCGGCACGATCGGATCGGCATAGGCGGCCAGCACAGGCGTCACCATCTGCACTGCCTCGCTCGGTCCGCCGAGCAGCACGGTTAGCGTGCCCGCGACGATGTCGTCGACGGTGCCGCTGACCGGAGCGTCAAGGATGACCGGGGACGAAGCCGAGCTGTCCGCTAGCGCTTTCAAGGTGACGACGTTGCCGGTCGTGTGGGAGACGAACACCGCCCCCGGTTTCGCGTTGGCGATGAAACCGTTTGAGGCCAATCCAGTTTCGCGTAGTTGTGCGTCGGAGAACAGGCAGGAGATTAGGATGTCACTGTGCCGGGCCAGGTCGGCGACCGAATCGGCCAGGACCGCGCCGTGCGACGCCAGCCGATCGCGCACATCGCCTCGGCGGGCACACATCAGCACGTCATGGGACGCCGTGAGCAGCCGCGAAACCATCGGCTCTCCGAGTTGCCCTGCACCGATGAACCCGATGACCTTGCTCATTCACACTCCCGTCTGTGAGCACCGAGATGTACGGCTCCCCGGACCGCGAAGGACGAATAAAGCAGCTGCGCTAGTGATGCGTCTGCGTATTAATCTGGCTGCTGGCGCGGCCGCTGGGCAATCTCGCGACGTATGCCGACGGCGACGGCCCTCCACGCCCTGGGCCTACGGTGGCCGAGGCGAAGGGCCCCGTCTTTCGGCTCCGCCTGCAGTATGCCGGGGTACCCGAGAGCGCAGCCGAGCGCACGTAGACACATGTCGGTGAGATCGGCTCGCGTGATCTCCGGCGACTGCGCCCACCTCACGCACGCGCCGCGAACAAACGCCAACCAACCCTCGACGGCGATCTCGGTGACGTCGCGGCGACGTCCTTCGCGGACAAGGTTATCGACCAGGCGCTGGCCGATGACATCGAGCTCCTCAGTGATGATCGCTTGAATCGCCGAGTCGTCCGACAGCGCGCCACGTTTGAGCGTGACTGCTTCGAAGGGATGGTCGGCAAAATACTGGATGTGGGCCTCAAGCGCCTTGGCAATCTGATCGGCCAACGGCAACTTGGGATCCGCGCTGGCCCGTGCCAGCAGCCGGTCACTCGCTCGCTTGAATATCGCGACGTAAAGGTCGCGCTTGCTGGCGAAGTAGTGATAAAACAACGCTCTCGACACGCCCGCGCACTCGACGATGTCGTTGACAAAGACATCTTCATACGGCTTCTCCGCGAACATCGCGGCTCCGACGTCGAGCAACTGCTCGCGCCGCTGTTGCGGCGCAAGCCGCCGTCCTGTCATACGACACCTTCCGCCAGATCAAAACTCAGACGCACCACTAGGTCGTCAGCGATATCCGTAGTCGACTTTGGTTGGACCGATGGCTGACTCCGATGATGTCGGTTGCTCGACTTTGAGGAATCCGCAGTAGTCATTGCCGGCTTCCTCGGCAAGAGTGCTGTGCTGCAGAGGCAACGCTAAGAATTACCGGATGCCGCGCACGTGTCATTCATCTCGACACACCAGCGACATCCGAAGCTGACCATGCTGGGCGTCATGGACAACTTGCTCAACGAACGGTTACTTGGCATCCCGATGGCCACCAGTGGCGACGTCGATGTGTATTCGGGAGTCGCGAGGCTCTCTGGGCGGATATGGGCCCGCGAAGTACGCCCCGCGGGCAAGAGCTGCAGTACTGCAGTACTGATCAATCACCCCACGTCGAATTTCCTTGGGCACTACCTGCTCGATTCGCTCGCCGAGACCGGTGTCGCGGCAGTCGGCATGTGTACTCGCTATGTCGGCAATGACAGCACCTTGATGCTGGAGAACTGTGTGCTCGACGTCGACGCGGCGGTCAAGCATCTGCGACGTGACTACGACCATGTCGTGCTGCTCGGCAACTCCGGCGGCGGCGAACTCAGCCCCCTGTTTCAGGGGCAGGCCGAAAACCCGACGATCACTGGTTACCCGGGCGGCGGCGGACCAGACCTCACCAAGGCGGGGCTGGAGCCTGCCGACGCTGTGATCCTGCTCAACGCGCATCCCAGTCGAGCGATGATCCGGACCCTGTGGCTAGATCCCTCGATCGTCGACGAGGATCGGCCGTTCGATCGCGATCCGGCCCTGGACATGTTCAACCCGCAGAACGGTCCGCCGTACTCCGACGAGTTCGTCACCGCCTATCGAGCAGGGCAGCGACGCCGCGCGGAAAAGATCACCGCGTGGGTGAAAGCCAAGATGACCGAAGTCAATCAGCGCTTCGATGGAGCGCTAAACGACTTGCCCTTCGTCGTGCACGGGACGACGGCCGACTTGCGCTCGCTCGACGGATCGATCGATCCGAGTGACCGTCCGCTGGGCAAGACCTTGTGGGGGCGTCCGGACGTCTCGAACTACATGCCGACGTCGCTGGCACATTTCAGCTCACTGCGGTCCTGGCTCAGCCAGTGGAGCCTGGCAGACACGAACGGAGGCGCCCATAATCTGCGAAGCGTGTCGGTGCCCATCCTCATCCTGCACGGCACCGCTGATGAAGCGGTGCCTCCCGTGCATGTGCAGGACTTCATCTCCAACATCACCCACGACGACTGGGAATACCACCAGTTGCCGGGGGTGACGCACTACTTCGAGGGCAAGCACGACCTGTTCGGCCCAGTGGCCAAGCAGATGCACCAATGGTTGGACGAGCACAACTTGGTCTAAGACGTGATGGGTGTTCACCTTTGCACCTTGCTCACTTTTTGGCACAGAAGGGCGATGCATGCTGACCTCACAGACCACACGTCTATCGCCGACCGATGACATCGATGCGCTGGAAGAGATCGCTGATCTCGTCCTATGGCTGTCCACCGCAATCATTCATCACGCCAACAGGATTCGGCCCAATCCCGGTGGGATGAAGGTCGGAGGCCATCAGGCTTCCTGCGCGTCGATGGTTGAAATAATGACGTCGCTGTACTTCGAGCACCTGCAAGCAGGTGACAGGGTGTCGGTCAAGCCGCATGCCTCACCGGTGCTGCACAGCATCAACTACTTGCTCGGCGCCCTCGATGAGAGCTATCTGAGCCGACTGCGCGAGCTGGGCGGACTGCAAAGCTATCCCAGCCGAACCAAGGACCCCGATCCGGTCGACTACTCGACCGGATCGGTCGGAATCGGGGCGACCGCACCGATTTGGGGTGCGATCGCGCGCCGCTATGTCGACACCGCTTTCGGCGGCGCGGGAGGGGGCCGGCAGTACTCCCTTGTCGGTGACGCGGAATTGGATGAAGGAGCGGTGTGGGAGGCGATCCTCGATCCTTCGGTGAGCGAACTCGGTGAGATCGTATGGATCATCGACATGAACCGTCAGTCGCTCGACCGCATCGTGCCCAACATCGCAGCCGGTCGGATCGCAGCGATGTTCTCGGCAAATGGGTGGCAGCTCATCGAGCTGAAGTTCGGCAAGCTCCTGGAGGCACTGTTCGGACAACCGGGCGGTGAATGGCTGCGACAGCGGATCCTTGACATGCCGAACTCCGAATATCAACGCCTCCTACGCTGTTCTGCCGATGATCTGCGGTCACGGTTGCCCGGCGAGGGCCCCCATGCCGGAGCCATTGCGGGATTGATCGCCGACCTCGACGACGATGCACTGGTCCGCACGTTCGCCAACCTGGGCGGGCACAATCTGCGTTCACTACGGGAAGTGTTTGCCCAAATTGACGACACGCGGCCGACGGCCATCATCGCTTACACGATAAAGGGCCACCGGCTGCCGATCCAGGGGCATCCACAGAATCATTCGTCGTTGCTGAGCACCGAACAGTTCGAAGAGCTGGCGACGCGGTTGGCCAGAGATCCAGCACGGCCATGGGTTAGGCCCGCCGCCGATTCGCCGGCCGCAGCCATCTGCCGGGCCGCCGCGGAGCGCTTGCGCCGCAGCGCAATTGATCCTGTCGCCCCGCCCGCCGTGCCCGTGGCACTGGGACGAAAGCCATTGGCCGTCACCACCACCCAGGCCGCGCTCGGCCGCACACTGCTGGACCTTTCGCGGGAGGCTCCCGAGGTTGCAAGCCGGGTCGTCACGGTCAGCCCCGATGTCACCTCCACTACCAATCTTGCCGGGTGGCTGAACAAGGTCGGCGTCTGGTCTCCGAGCGAGCGACTCAACTGGTTTCACGACGACGCTGAGACCATCATGCATTGGCGTGAGCGGCCCACTGGTCAGCACATCGAGCTCGGCATAGCCGAAACCAACCTGGTCAGCTTGTTGGGTGAGCTCGGTGCGACATGGAGTCGCTGGGGCCAACCCGTGTTTCCCATCGGCGTCGTCTATGACCCGTTTGTTGAGCGTGCCCTGGAGCCATGGTCTTTCGGGATCTACTCCGGAGGACAGTCAATTCTCGTCGGTACGCCCGCTGGCGTGACCTTGTCGGCCGAGGGTGGCGCACACCAATCGATCAAAACGCCGTCGATCGGCGCTGAGCAACCCGGATGCACGGCGTACGAACCGGCATTCGCCGTCGAGGTCGAGTGGATACTGCTTCACTGCCTATCGCGGCTGGGCCGCGTCGACGGACGGTCAGCGTATCTTCGACTGTCCACCCGCCCGGTCCAACAACAGCTGTGCGCCCTTCCCGGTGATCCGGCCGCGGTCGAACGGCGTAGGCGCCAGGTGATCGCCGGCGCCTATCCACTGCGTCCATGCCCGCAGCCGGCGGTGACGATTGCTGTCGTGGGCTCTCTGGTCACCGAGGGTCTTGAGGCCGCGGAACGTTTGGCCCACATGGGGATTGACGCAGAAGTCATCTGCGTCACCAGCCCGGGATTGCTTTTCGAGGCCATGCAGGGACGCTCTGGCCGCAGCGACTCCCCCACGTGGATCCTCGATCAGGTCTTTGCGGCCGAGCGTGCTGCTCCGATGGTGACCGTTATCGACGGACATCCGCATACGTTGGCATTTCTGCCGTCGATCAACAGGGTACCCGGCAGATCGTTGGGGGTCAGCGGGTTTGGGCAGTCCGGCTCGCTGGAGCAGGTCTTCGGCTGGCATGGCATCGACACCGACAGCATCGTGCGCGCCGCGCTCGACCTGATCGATTGACCGCGCACCAAGTAGAAGTGAAAAGGGGAATCATCGAATGAGGGGTGGACCGTCGATCAAACACCTCGATGATGTACCAGCCGAGGAGATGCTGCGTTATGAATTCGCTGATGGCCGTACGGCATCGATATGGGAAAAGTGGATTGAACTGTCACCGAGATACGTTGCGTTCTGGAACAAATGGGATCCTGGCGCCATCTCGCCTCGCCATGGCCACGTCGGCGATCACAGCAATTACATACTGGCGGGCGAGCTCCGCTGCGGTGACATCGTCGCGCGCTCCGGAACACACATCATGCTCGAATGGGGTGACGTGTTCGGACCCTGGGAGGCCGGCCCACAAGGATGCGAGTTGTACGGGTTCATCGCCGGCGAGGGCCAGCCGTTCAGCGGTGACACCGCCGCCTACGAGGCGCTGCTCAAAGCCCGAGGGGCTCAGTCGGTTCCGCTGCCCATGCCCAAACGCCTGCCACCGTGGATGCTCGCCAAGCTCGGCGGCGACTTCACGACATCGGTCACGCAGTGGGATGCCCATGACCGCATCCGGTGAGCTGGACGACTCGCTCGCATCGAATCTGGTGCACCGCCGATGGCGTTGGCCGCGGCTGTATCTGCCCGTCGGAGCAAACGCACGTAAACCCAGTGACACACAGTCCCTTTGGGGAATCGTCCGCAGAGCCTGGACAACGGCGGTGGTCTTCTTTGGTCGACAGCACGGGTTCGTCTCTGCGCGTATCTGGCGGCCATTGCTGCCCTGGCGCGGTTGGCTGCGCGACGACTCAGCCGTGTCGGTGCGCTTACCCCAATACCCCTCTGCTGCAATACATTTTATCGCCGGCCAGGCGGATCTTCGGCGCGAGCCGAACGCCCGACTGAGGCAGTTAGCCAGTCGGACTTCCCTTGTCATGGAGAAGGGCAGTGCAGGTTGATTAGACCAGCGATATGGTTATTGTCTGACGTGCCATGCGAATGAGAGGGCCTGACGTGACTAGCACCGTCGTAATCGACAACGTCGAAATCGAATACAAAGACATGGCATCGGGGCCGCCGTTGGTTTTCGTCCACGGCCTCTATGTAACCGGCGCGTTGTGGGACGACGTGGCAGCGCGGCTGTCGGGAGCGCACCGCTGCATCTTGCCGACCTGGCCATTCGGCGCGCAACGTAAGCCTGTTGGTCCAGGCGTGGATGTTGGCGTGGAGGCGGCCGGCCGAAGAATCCTCAAACTGCTTGAGGTGCTGGATCTTTCCAATGTCACGTTGGTGGCCAACGACACCGGCGGCGGTATCGTGCTGGCAGCGCTGGGCAACAACCTGCACGACTTCGACAGGGTAGCGCGGCTGGTCTTTACCAACTGTGACAGTTTCGAGCACTTCCCGCCCTCCGGCTTCGCGCCCTTCGTGCGGCTATGCAGATTCAGCCCAAAACTCGGCGCAGGGGTCTTGTGGCTCTTGGCGACCAAGCGGGGCCTGGACCAGTTCGCGTCGATGGTCACCCGGCACGGCATTGACAAGGCTCGCCGCAGCGAAATATTCGGCGGTTTCGCCAGTTCGGCTGAGGTCCGGCAGGAGTCGGTGCGGCTGACTGTAGACCTGAACCCCCGCTACACGCTGGCTGCCACCACGGCGATCAATGCCTGGGAGAAGCCGGTGCTGGTCGCCTGGGGCAATTCCGACAAGCTATTTCCGATTAGCCATGCCCAACGGCTCACCGATGCGTTTCCGCATGCCGTGCTGCACACCATCGACGACAGCTCAACCTATGTGATGCTGGATCAACCAGATGAAACCGCGAGCGCTATAAGCGAATTCATTACGGGCACCACCAAGTGACCCAGCGGCGAGCGGTGGAGCTTCGCCGAAGTCGCAAACCGCGTGAATCAGTCGGTGAACAGCGCAACTTTGGCTAGCGCCATTCGCTTCCCGTCGAGAATGGTGGCCAACTCAGGACAGGGCGACACGCCGTCGCGAGTGCGCTGCTCGTGCTCTGATCGCACCCTCGTTCTCCTTGAGGACGCTGTGGCCAGAGTCACAGTCGATGACGAATCCCGGCTCTCGCGGAACCGAGCATTTGAGGAGACGCGATGTTCGACAGTAAAGATCTCATCACGCTTGACCGCGATCATCTCGACGTCAGCTTCCGGGCCAAAGACGCCTGGCCGTCGATGACCCCAGCGGGGTCGATCAAGTATTACGCGTTCGGCATCGGCGACCCTTAGCCTCGATCCACCGACGGGCCGTGGTTGACTGTTGTCCCGTTCGTTGATCTTGATTATTCGGGTTTGGACATGAGGTAACCGCTGGTCTGTCCAGCTCTTCCTGTGTGCTCCTGGTTGGGGCCTTTCGGCGGGTGGTCATGCAGTCGCGGTCATGGGTGGGCTGTGTCCGATAGTGTTGTGCCACAGTGCAAGCCAGGCCTTCGACCATGGCCAGTGGGTGGGTAGGTGCAGGATCGGTCGACGTTGCGGGCGGGCCAGTCGGGCGGGGACGTTGACGATCTTGCGCCGCAGTGTCGATCCGCGGGCGCGGGTGTGTTGGTCTCCGGCGAGCACGCCGGTGGCGCGCAGCAGGTTGTGGGCGATCGCGGCGCACAGGATCCAGGCCGAGTTGGCCCCGAAGCGGCCCGAGGGGATGTGTGCCAGTGGTCCGTCGATCAGGTCGGCGAACACGGTTTCGATGATGGCGTGTTGGCGGTGGGTGATGTCTGCCTCGGCGGTGGGTAGGTCGGTGTTGGTCAAGAACGGGTGGTATCGCCACACCGGGAACAGTGCATCGGGGAAGCGGGCGTCTTTGACTCGGCGCACCACGAGGCGGGCGGTGACCCGGTCGGGGGTGGATGCGAAAGCGGTGTAGGGGATTTCGGCGACCTCGGCATCAGAGATCCATGCGCCGGTGTCGGGGTCGCGGACCGCGCCGGGATAGCACACCGGGGTCCACGCCTGATCGTCGATGGCGGCGATCGCGCGGTCGATGGCCGAGTTGCGGGTCATCACCAGCGAGAACTGGGCACCGTGTCGCACACAGGCCCGCACCACCTTGCGGTTGCCGTAGGCCGAGTCGCCGCGCACCAGGATCTGTTGTCGGGCGCCGCAGTCACGGGCGGTGCTGATTGCCTGGGCGACCATCCGCCCAGCACCCTTACCCGAGCCGGTCTTGCCCGCGCGTAGCCGCATCCCGGCGATCACCGGTGCGGCGCCCGCGGTGCTGATCGTGGTGGCCAGCGGGGATAGTCCCTTGCGTAGGACCTGCTTGCCGGCGATCTTGGTGTGTCCGTAGGAGGCGCCCTGTTTGGCGCGGCCATAGACCGGGCGTAGCAGCGAATCGATATCGATGAACACCTGCTGATCAGCCCCAGGTAGCAGATCGACCCGCCGACACAACGCCACCAGATGCTCGCGCAGCACCGACTCGAGCTGGCGGGCGTGACCGAAGCTGAACTCCCGCAACAACGTTCCCACCGTCGACGGTGCGTACACACCGTCAAAGAGCGTCGTCATTCCGCCGCTGCGCAAGACGTCGATGTCGTTGATGCAGTCCGCTCCCGCGCACATGCCCGCCACCACCGTGGCCAGCTTCGGTGCCGGGTTCGCCGACCCGGACTTGATCCGCGGCACAGCGATGTTCACCTTCTCATCGAGCAACCCAAGGAGCCCGGTCTGGGCGGCCAATGTCATCACCGGCACCAACCCGGCACACGACACGAGATTGTCCTCGTCGAACACCGCTGACTCCGCGGCCAATCTATGCGAAACTTGCACCGGAAGTGCCTTTCCGAACTGGACCGATTGATGCGTGAAGAACACCAATCATCCCAGCTCAGAGGGCGCTTTCCTCATTCCGACACTCGGATCGCATCACATCCATCAGTGGATCGAGGCTTAGTCCGGCACGACAATCGACGTCGCCCGAGTGACCAGGCTCAACGCGCCGTGCTCCGGTAGAGAACTGGACTGTGTTCCGCATTCGGTCCTGCCGAGAAGGTCTGTGAGATGCGGGCGCTCGGGTCGCGCTCGATTGCTGTCTGACCTGTTAGGTGATGGCTCCAGCGATCTTGAGGTCGATGATCTGTTCGTCGGATCGGCCCAGTTCGCGCAGAATGTCGTCGGTGTGCTCGGCGAACAGTGGCGCCCGGGTGAGCTGCGGCGGAGTCCGGTCGAACTGCACCGGGTTCCCCACCAATCGACGCGGCACACCCTCCGCATCCGTGACCTCGCAGATCTGGCCGAGCGCCCGCAGCGTCGGATCGTTGCCGACTTCCCAGTCGTTCTGCACAACGGACCACTGACCGTGCATTCCGGTAAAGGCCTGCACCCAATCGTCTTTCGTCCGTCCAGCAATGATGTGCGCCACGATATCGCTGGCCTCCACTGCGTTGGCCATGATCTTCTCAGCGGAGTCGAAACGCTCGTCAGTCGCCAACTCCTCGCGTCCGACGGCGCGACAGAACTCCGGCCAGTACCGCCCCGGCTGCAGCATGGTCAACATCAGCCACCGATCGTCGGCGGTCCGGTAGGCCGCCGCCAAAGGGTTGCTGGCTGAACCATACTTGGGCGGAACCACCTTCGGCATCGGTCCGCCCGCCATGAGCGAGAGGTTCGTCTTGAACTGCGTCGCCCAGGCGCCGACTCCGAGCAGTGACACGTCGACGACGGAGGGTTGCCCGGTCTGGCCGCGGGCGAACAACGCAGCAGCGACACCGCCAGCGATGGTCATCCCACCTACCGAATCGCCGTACGCGCCGGTGGGCATGCCTATGAACGAATCGGAGCCCGGTGGTGTCCCTGCGTCGCCGCTACCGCCCCGCGCCCAGTACGCCGTGCTGTCGTACCCTCCCTTGTCGGCTTCTGGACCGGTGTAGCCAAATCCACTGCCCAGCACGTAAATAATGTCTGGGTTCACCGCCTGAATGTCGGCAACGTCGATGCCGAGTTTCGCCCGCGCCCCTGGCAAGAAGTTCGTCAGGAACACGTCGCTGGCCTTGACCAACTCGTGCAGAACCGACCTGGCCTCCGGCTTATCGAGAGCCAATCCGATGCTGCGTTTGCCCCGGTTCGGTCCTTCCATGATCGGCACGAAGGACGAGCCTTTGACGACGGTATCCAGGCCCAGTACTTTCACCAAACCACGCTGGGCATCCCCGGTTTCAGGGTGCTCGACCTTGATGACGTCCGCACCCCAGTCCGCCAGGACGGCGCCGGCAGCCGGCACGAACGTGAACTGAGCAACCTCGAGAACACGGATACCTTCCATTGGTTGTGACGGCATGACCGAAACCTCGCTATCTGGGCGTCTACTCTGAGCGGCTGGATGGCCCTGACTACTGGCGAATGATGAGCCCGTGTCGGTGCCACAATGAAGGTGGAGCTGAGTCGGTTTCCGCCGTTAGCCGGGGTAGCCGATATTTCTGATAGTCAGGTATTCGTCGAATCCCTCTGTGCCGCCTTGTCGGCCCCAGCCGCTCATCTTGCAGCCGCCGAATGGCCCGTCGGCACCGTACGCCACACCACCGTTGACAGACATGATTCCGGATCGGACGCGCCGAGCCACCTTCATGGCTCGCTCCTGCGATGCGGACGCCACACCACCGGCGAGGCCATACTTGCTGTCGTTCGCGATCCGCACCGCGTCATCCTCGTCGTCGTACGGGATGGCGCAGAGCACCGGTCCGAAGATCTCCTCGCGGGCGACGGTCATGTCGTTATCCACATCGGCCAGAAGCGTTGGCGCGACGTAATAGCCTCGCTCCAGGTGTTCCGGCCTGCCTCCACCGGTAACCACGCGGGCGCCCTCAGCCTTGCCCTTCTCGATGTATTCGAGGACTACCCCCAATTGGCGGCGGTTGACCAGCGGGCCCGAAACCGTCTGCGGGTCAGTGGGATCGCCGTAAGGCACCTGCGCGACGGCCGCACCGAGGATTTCTACCGCCTGCTTGTAGCGCGAGCGCGGGAGCAGCACCCGGGTGTTGATCACACAGCCCTGCCCCGCGTGCATGCATCCCACTAACGCGGCCTGCTGCAGTACCGCGTCCAGGTCCGCGTCGTCGAGCACGATCAGCGCCGACTTTCCGCCTAACTCGAGGAACGTTCGCTTCAGCGTGTCGGTCGCTAGCCGTGCAATTCGCTGCCCAACCCCGGTCGAGCCGGTGAAGGACACCATCTCCACCCGCGAATCGGTCACCAGCCGTTCGGCCACCGTGTTGTCCGACGTGGGTACCACGTTGAGCACACCGGGGGGCATGTCGGTGCGTTCGGCGGCAAGCCGTCCTAAGCGCGTGGCGTTCCACGGCGTGTCCGGCGCCGGCTTCAGCACGACCGTGTTCCCCGCCGCGAGAGCCGGGCCGAGCTTGTTCAGTGTGACCTCGAACGGGAAGTTCCATGGAGCGATGGCGGCGACCACGCCCACCGGTTCGCGCCATACCACGCGGTGGCTGGGCGCGAAGAAGTTGGTGTCGGGAAGCGGGCGCTCCCACGCGAAGGTGTCCATCATCGCGATCGGCGTCTTAAGCGCTTCCGCCAGTGGCCATTCCAGTTGCGCGATGTATGTGATCGAGACGGGGGTGCCCACCTCGGCCACGAGTTCTGTGCGCAACGCCTCCTTCTCGTCCTCGAGGGCTTGCTGAAGCTGGCTCAGGCACCGCTTGCGCAGCTCCCGGTCGGTGGCCCAAGACGATTCGTCGAAGGCTCTGCGTGCTGCGGCGATGGCGCGGTCCATGTCATCGGCGGTTGCATCCGCGGTCTGCCCAAGCACTTCCTCGGTAGCGGGATTGATGTTGTCGTAAAGTCTGCCCGAGCTGGCCGGGGTTAAGCTGCCGTCGATGAGCATCCGGCTCTCGCCGGTCAAGATCGCGGTCACGCGTGCCTCCGGGTGTCAGTTGCTGTGAGGCACACAAGCTGCCCAAGAACCACATACGACGCGGATTCCTTTCGGCTTTGGGCCCCGTGGATAACCCCTGCTGGTTAGCCGACGCTACGGGAGTAAGGATGTCACTTGAATGTCGATGGCGAAGGCGGCGGTGAAGGACATTCGTCTGTAGCAGACTGAAGAAGCTCTTCATGGGGCGTTGTCGCGGCGTCACCGACACGGCCCATCGAGCCGACCATCTCCTGGCGGCTCCGTGCATGCACGAATCGCCTTGACGTAAACTGAGATCCGCGGTCGCCGAGCACGATGTAGCCGGCCACCGCCCCACCCCGTGTTACTTCGCTACGAACGCGCGCGTGGCCAACCGGGGACCCGGTCCTGGACTGCCTCCCTCGGTCCAGGACGCGATCGCCTACGTGTCTTTGACAGTGGCTTCGAGGTAGGGCGACGGCTTACTCGATTGCCGAGAAATTACTGTTGCGCCGGGGTTCGGGCGGTCAGCCGAGGTAAGAGGCTGTATGCGTTGTCGTGCATGACCTGCGCGAGCATTTCAGGCCGAGCTTCGAAGTACCTGTCTACGTTGTGGGTAAACCAACTTACGGTTTGCGGGTTAGCGGCAGGGAAGTCGGTGCCAAACAGAATGTGGTCTGGCTCAACGAAGTTCTCGAGTGCCACCAGATTGGTCTCGAACCCTGATAGAGCGGTCTCGTAATAGAACGTCCAGAAGTCGGCGAGGATTTCATCCGGACTCAGTTCGCAGTCGAGATGGAACGCGCCCAACGCGGCGACGCGAGCAGCGAGGAATGGCGTGCTGCCGCCCGAATGGGAAAGGATGATCTTCACGTTCGGATACTGCCGTTTGCGTCCGCTCGTCACCAGATCAGCTGCGCCTTTGTAGGTTTCGTTCGGAACTTCACTGACCGGGGTAGGCAAGAACTGGCTCGGGGCCCGGTTGCTACCTGGTGTCTGCTCACCGTGCAGGAACACCAGCGCGCCGCGACGGTCGAGTTCGGCCCACAGCGGTTCGAAGATCGGGTCGCCCAGAGATCGGGCCTGATCCCCGACGCCGTAGACGTTGGTCAGGGTGACTCCGTCAGCCCCCAACACATCGAGCGCATACGTCAGCTCTTCCAGCGCGGCTTCGGTGTCCGTCGGGGTAGGAAGATGCGCAAACAGACCGAACCGTCCTGGGTAGTCGTCCACTGCCTGACGGCACAATGTATTCAACTCGCGGGCGCAGTCACGACGCTTGTTCTCCGGGAGCCGTGATTCCACGTCGTTGGGTATGGACAGGATCGCAGTATCGATCTGCAGCTTATCCATGAACTCCACACTGACCTGCGGTGTCCAACTGGCCGCATCCTTGCGGAATTTCCAGCCGGCCGTGGCGCCGAACAGCCCCGAGGTGAGCATGCTGCCCGGCATGTAGTGGTGGTGGAAATCGATACGGCCGGGTTTGGTGGTGATGTCGCCAGTCATACCCACACTCAACCCGCAATAGTTGATATTTGTCAATAATCATCCAATGTTAGATTTTCTCCATGGTTGACACCGACGCTCCGGAGCTGCAGCTCCTCGACGCGCTCTACCGACTCAACAAATTAGTCCTGGCTGACACCCGAGTGCATGTCGCCGCGACCGCACACCTGGAACTCGTGGACTTTCTGGTGCTGCGCACGGTAAAACTGGGCGTCGATACTCCAAGTGATCTCGTAAGCGATCTTGGTCTTAACCCGTCCGTTGTCAGTAGGGCATTGTCCAAGCTTGCCAACTCGGGCCTGGTGACTCGCCAGATCGATCTCGCGGACTCGCGCCGATCACGGATCAGGCTGACAGACGACGGTGTGCAGACCACCGATGACATCGGGGCCCGGATCCGACCCGGTCTGGCTCAGCGACTTCGCCTCCTGACCCCTGACCGGATTCGGATCCTGTTGGAGAGCCTCGAGATCCTGTGTGGGGACACGGTCGGCTGAACCGAAGCTAGGGTCCTACGATGCCGGACAACCGGGGCGCCCGGCCCGGCGCCGCCGGGGCGATCGGTTCGATCAAACGATGGGAACCGTCTGGGGCACCGTGAACGCGCGCGTCGGGACCATCAGTGAGTGCCACCCCGCGACGCCCCCGGCCACCAGGATGTGCACGCGGTCCTCGGGCATGGGGATCGTCATCGGCGGCTCATGCGGGTCGCGGCCGCGGTTGATGAGCTCGAGCTTTTCCGCGATCGACGGCAGCTCGATGTCGTAGTGGTCGTTCATGACCGCGGTCAGCTCGTCTTCTACGCGCGCCTTCGTCCACCCTTGCGCGGAGAAGGCCCGCGCGTGCTTCGGCGAGAGCACGAAGAGTGCGCTGGTATCCGGCCACGGACCTAGCCGGTTACCGCGGACGTAGTCCAGGCACCTGCTGAGTATGAGCAACAGCTCCTCGACTCGTTGCGGTACCTGGTGGTAGTTAACCGGCATGGAGCCGGACGCGGCGAACACAGTGACAGCGCTACCGCCTCCGGCGAACGGCGCCCACGGGCTCTCTTCCTCGTGCTCGCCCATCACCATCGCCGTGCGGCCGGGCATCCCGAACTGAACGTCGAACAGGCGGTCAGCTGTGGCGCCCCCGACGTTGCGCAGAACCAGACGTACCGCCCGGCCGATCGTGGCGTTGGCCCTGTCGACCATGCTCAACATCTCGTGACTCGAGCTGATGCCCAGCTCGTGGCGGACGGGGCCGTTGAACACGAGCAGCGGCGCCGAGCTTGCCAGGAACTCGGCCCCGTTGCCCGACGCCGTGATGGCTCGCAGCGAGGCGAGCACCGCGGGAAAGTACTCCGGCCGGCAGCCGGCCATCACTGCGTTGGCGGCGATCTGGCCGGTGTTCGCGGGAGTGCCG
>Ga0209012_1000633_pt1 | contig 45478 bp, 33 predicted proteins | sample RS3BMetagenome_FD_184735 | JGI IMG/M metagenome (GOLD analysis project Ga0209012, IMG submission 184735) | Ferric oxide microbial mat and aquatic microbial communities from Rainbow Spring, Yellowstone National Park, USA - RS3B (SPAdes) (version 3) ...
CACCGCACGACACGCGGCGGCGCCGCCTACCCAGAAACCGGAAATCAAGCTCAACTCGTGACCTCAACAGCCACCACGAGAAAACTCGGGCTACCGTGAAATTTTGAGGTAAGCCGTCCACAGTTGCGGCGGTCCATGTCGGGCGCGCACCCGAGCTTCGATCGGTTGGCCGAACACTCGACCAAGAAAAAAGAGTGTCGAACCTTGGCGCTGTATTTCGTCAGGAGCCACCAACAACTCCTCAATTGCACTTTTGATCTTGGCTCGGTCCCAGCTCTGAGGAAACTCCGATTTTCCCTTGCCGGCGCCGCGACCGTGTCCACCAGACCAGGACCGGCCTCTCTTGATAGGCGCGCCAACGATGATGTGCTGGAGCGTACGACAACTTTCCAGAACCGGGCGCCCAGGTCGCCGGGGCCGCTTATCGTGACCCCCAATGGCACTTCACCTGCACCGTGCCGAGCGCACCGACCTACTGGCCGACGGCTTAGGTGCCCTGCTGGCCAAACCGCTGCCCGACCCGTTCGCCGAGGAGCTCGTCCTGGTGCCGGCCCGCGGCGTCGAACGCTGGCTGAGCCAGCGGCTGTCACACGTCCTGGGCGCCGGCGGTCAAGGCGACGGCGTCTGCGCGGGAGTCTCATTCCGCAGCCCGGGCTCGTTGATCGCCGAGATCACCGGCACGGTCGACGACGATCGGTGGTCCCCCGACGCGATGACGTGGCCGCTGCTCGAAACTATCGACGCCTCGCTCGATCAGCCGTGGTGCGACATCCTGGCAAAACACCTGGGCCACTTCGACACCGGTGACGAGGCCGAATTGCGCAGATGCCGAAGGTTTTCGGTCGCACGACGGCTGGCCGGTCTGTTCGCCTCCTACGCCCGACAGCGTCCGAAGCTGCTGATCGATTGGCTCGACGGCAACACAGCAGGCCTCAACGACGATCTGCACTGGCAACCCGCGCTCTGGCGCGCACTCGTCGAACGTGTCGACGCCGATCCCCCGCACGTCCGCCAGCGCAAGACCGTCGCACGCCTGCAGGAAGGGCCGAGCGAGCTGCCAGCGCGGCTGTCGTTGTTCGGGCACACCCGGCTGGCGTCGACCGACATCGAGCTCCTGCAGGCGGTGTGCACCCATCACGATCTGCATCTGTGGCTGCCGCACCCCAGCGACGCGTTGTGGCAGAAGCTCGCCGGCCGGCACGGCGCTATCCCCCGTCGCGAGGACACCAGCCACCGCGCCGTGGACCATCCGCTGTTGGCCACGCTCGGTCGCGACCTACGCGAACTACAACGCAGCCTGCCGATCGACGTGCAGACCGACGAGTACCTACCCAACCAGGACCGCTCAGAGACTCTGCTTGGCTGGCTGCAGTCCGACATCGCCGCCAATGCCGTTCGGCCACAAGGACGTACGCTGAGCGACGATGACCGCTCGGTGCAGGTGCACAGCTGTCACGGCCCGGCCCGTCAGGTCGACGTGTTGCGTGAGGTGCTGCTCGGCCTGCTGCAAGACGATTCGACGTTGGAGCCGCGCGACATCTTGGTGATGTGCCCGGACATCGAGACCTATGCACCGCTGATCGTCGCCGACTTCGGGCTCGGCGACGTGGTGCACGGCGCGCATCCCGCTCACCGGCTGCGGGTCAAACTCGCCGACCGTTCACTGATCCAGACCAATCCGCTGCTCGGTCTGGCCTCCCAGTTGCTGGCGCTGGCCGACGGCAGAGTCACGGCCAGTGAGGTCCTCAACATCGCCGAGACCGCGCCGGTGCGGGCCCGATTCGGCTTCACCGATGACGACCTGGAGTCGATCACCCGCTGGGTGCGACAGGCGAACATCCGGTGGGGCTTCGATCAGGAACATCGACGGCCCTACCACGTCGACTTCGTGCACAACACATGGCGTTTCGGCATCGACCGGATCTTGGCCGGCGTCGCCATGTCCGACGACGCCCACGCCTGGATCGACAACACCTTGCCCCTCGATGACGTCGGCAGCAACAAAGTCGAGTTGGCCGGGCAGCTCGCAGAATTCGTCTGCCGTCTCGAGCACGCTGCCGACTCGCTGACCGGCGCACGGCCGCTGCACGATTGGCTCAACGCCTTGACCGACGGCATCACCACGTTGACGCGAATCAGCGAATCCGATGCGTGGCAGACACGTCAGGTCGAGCGTGAATTTGCCGAGGTGTTGGAGCAGGCCGGTTCGCGAGCTGACACTTCGCTACGGCTGCCGGACATCCGGGCGCTGCTGGGCCAGCATCTGGCCGGCCGTCCGACCCGGGCCAACTTCCGCACCGGAACGCTGACGGTGTGCACGATGGTGCCGATGCGGTCCGTGCCGCACCGGGTGGTCTGTCTGGTGGGTCTCGACGACGGCGTGTTTCCGCGACTCGGTGTCGTCGACGGTGACGACGCGCTGGCCCGCGACCCGATGACCGGTGAGCGCGACATCCGTTCTGAGGACCGGCAATTGCTGCTGGATGCCATCGGCGCGGCTACCGAGAAATTGGTCATCACCTACACCGGGGCCAATCAGTACTCGGGGCAGCCCCGTCCGCCTGCGGTGCCGTTGGACGAACTGCTGGATGCCCTCGATATCACCACCATGGAGAAGGTCCGGCAGCGTGTCGTCGTCGAGCATCCGTTGCAGCCGTTCGATGTTCGCAACGTGATCCCCGGCGAGCTGGTGCCGAAGGTGCCGTTCAGTTTCGACCCGACCGCGCTACGGGCCGCACAGGCCGGCGCCGGCCACCGCAGCGCACAACCCAAGTTCATTTCCGCGCCGCTGCCGTCGCCACCCGCCGACGACGTCAGCCTCGCCGACTTGATCGGCTTCTTCAACGACCCGGTGAAAGGCTTCTTCCGGTCACTGGACTTCACGTTGCCGCGGGACGTCGACGGTGTCCAAGACGCCATGCCGGTAGGCCTGGACAACCTCGAGGAGTGGTCGGTCGGCGACCGGATACTCGGTGACATGCTTCGCGGCATGACCGCCGACCAAGCACGCCACGCGGAATGGCGCCGCGGCACGCTGCCGCCGGGACAGCTGGGTTGGCGCAAGGCCACCGAGATCCGCGATCAGGCAAACCTTTTGACGACCGAAGCACAGCACTACCGCACGACGGATCCCAAGCCGTATGACGTCGACGTCGAACTCGGTGGCGGGCGGCGTCTCAGCGGCACCGTGCCGGCGGTGTACGGGCAGCGCCTGGTGTCGGTGACCTATTCCAAGCTGGACGGCAAACACCTACTCGCATCGTGGATTCCGTTGCTGGCGTTGTTCGCTCGTGACTCCCGCCAGGACTGGTCGGCGGCGTGCATCGGCCGGCCAAAGCGCGGCACCACTCCGCGAGTCGAGGAAATAGGCCGACCCGATGGTGACGCCGTCGAAGTGCTGCGCGAGCTGGTAGCGATCTACGACGCGGGCCGCCGCGAGCCGCTCCCGTTGCCGGTCAAGACCTCCTACGCCTGGGCGGTCGCGCGGCATGCCGGCGACGACCCGGTACAGTCCGCCGATTACCGCTGGCGGAGCAACAGGTACCCCGGGGAAGACGCGTCGCCGGCGCATGTGCGGGCCTGGGGCAAAGGCGCGCGGCTGGCCGCCCTGATGACACCACTGCGCCCGGGTGAGGAGTTCGACAGCGAAGACAACCGGCTCGGTGCCTACGCCTGCCGACTCTGGCTGCCGATGCTGCGCGCCGAGAGGATCCCGACGTGATGCAGCCTTTCGACCTGCTCGGCCCGCTGCCGGCCGAACGGTCCACCACCGTGCTGCAGGCCAGCGCAGGCACCGGCAAGACGTTCGCGCTGGCCGGTCTGGTGACGCGGTATCTCGCTGAGGGCGTGGCGACGCTGGATCAGATGCTGCTGGTCACGTTCAGTCGATCGGCCAGCCAAGAGCTGCGCGAGCGGGTGCGCCGCCAAATCGCCGACGCGGTCATCGCTTTCGACGATCCGTCGACGGTCGGTGACAACCAGTTGGTGGCATATCTGATTGATGCCCCGGACGACGAGCGCGACGCCCGCAAGCAGCGGTTGCGCGATGCGTTGGCCGGTTTCGACGCCTCGACGATCGCCACCATCCACCAGTTCTGCCAGCTGGTGCTCAAGTCGCTCGGCGTGGCGGGCGACACCGCGTCCAACGTCACGCTGCTGGAAAGCCTCGGCGACCTCACCACCGAGATCGTCGACGACCTGTATCTGGCCCACTTCGGCCAGGAGCGTAACGATCCGGTGCTGCAGTATGTCGCTGCGTTGAAGTTGGCCCGCGAGGTGGTCAACAACCCGGCAGCGGAGTTGCGACCGTTAGGCCCGGCCCCCGGTTCGGAAGCCGCTACCCGTGTTGATTTCGCGAAAGACGTGCTGGCCGAGCTGGAAAGGCGCAAGCAGCGCCTCGGCGTGCTGAGCTACGACGATCTGCTGAGCCGACTGGCCGCCGCACTGGACACCGACGACTCCCCCGCCCGAGCCCGCATGCGGCACCGTTGGCCCATCGTCATGGTCGACGAATTCCAGGACACCGACCAAATCCAATGGCAGGTGGTCGACCGCGCGTTCAGCGGGCACTGCACGGTGATCCTGATCGGCGACCCGAAGCAGGCCATCTATGCATTTCGCGGCGGGGACCTCGTGACGTATCTGGAGGCAGCGAAGACGGCGGGTGAGCAGAAGACGTTGGCCACCAACTGGCGCAGCGATTCCGCGCTGCTGGACCGGCTGCAGGTGGTGCTGCGCGGCGCCCAGCTCGGTGACGCCGCCATCGTGGTGGACGACGTCGAGGCACACCACCGCGGCTACCGACTTGCCGGTGCGCCACACAACGATCCGTTCCGGCTGCGCGTCGTTGATCGGGCGACGTTGGGCCGCAAAGGTGTTCAGCAGACACCTATCGATGAATTGCGGGCGCACATCAGCGCCGACCTCGCCGCCGACATCCGCGCGTTGCTGGCCAGCGGTGCGACGTTCGACGGTAAGCCGCTGCAGGCCCGCGACATCGCGGTGATCATCGAGCGGCATAAAGATGCCGCGGCGTGCTTCCAGGCGCTGTGCGACGCCGGCATTCCGGTGGTCTACACCGGCAATAGCGACGTGTTCACTTCAGACGCCGCGGCGGACTGGCTCTGCCTGCTGGAGGCCTTCGACCAACCACACCGCCCCGGAATGGTGCGCGCCGCCGCGGCGACGGTGTTCTTCGGCGAGACCGCGGAAACCCTGGTGGCCGGCGGTGACCCGCTGACGGATCGCATCGCCGACACGTTGCGTGAGTGGTCCGCCCACGCCAGGGAGCGCGGCGTCGCTGCGGTCTTTGAAGCCGCGCAGTTGCGCGGCATGGGTGACCGGGTGCTGTCCTGGGAGGACGGCGAGCGGCAGATGACCGACCTCGCGCACGTCACCCAGTTGCTGCAGGACGTTGCGCACCACGAACGGTTGGGCTTGCCGGGACTGCGCGACTGGCTGCGCAAGCAACGCGAAGAGCGCAGCGGCGCAACCGAACGCAATCGTCGGCTGGACAGCGACGCCACCGCGGTGCAGGTGATGACGGTGTATGCGGCCAAGGGACTGCAATTCCCGGTGGTGTATGTGCCGTTCGCGTTCAACCGCAATGTCCAGGACTGCGACCTGATGGTGTTTCACGACGACGGAGTGCGCTGCGTGTATGTCGGCGGTGCGAACGGTCCCGGTGTCGCCTTGGCGAAACAGCAGGGCCGCCGTGAGGATGCCGGCGACGTCAGCCGGCTGAGCTACGTCGCGATGACGCGCGCGCAGTCCCAGGTGGTGGCGTGGTGGGCGTCGGCCCGCGACGAACCCGACGGCGGGTTGTCACGGCTGTTGCGTGGCCGTCGCCCTGGTGAGGCGCAGGTACCAGACCGTTGTGACCCGCCGAAGATCACCGACCACGACGTGATGGCCCGTTTCCGGGAATGGGAGGCCGCGGGCGGTCCGGTGATCGAAGCGTCGGTGGTGGCGGCCGCGCCGCCCGTTCCGGCCAAGCCGGAGCCCTCGAAGCTGGAGATGCGGCATTTTCACCGCAGCATCGACACCGGGTGGCGGCGCACGTCCTACTCCGGTCTCATCCGGGTGGCCGAGGCCGTCGGCGTCACCAGCGAGCCGGAGGTCACCGAGCTCGATGACGAGACCGGCGATATCCCGTTGCCCGAGAAGGCATCCGGACCCTCCGTTTCGTCTCCCATGGCCGTATTGCCCAGGGGCGCAACGTTCGGGTCGCTGGTGCATGCCGTCCTGGAGAAAGCCGACCCCTGTGCGGCGGACTTTACTTTGGAGCTCGAGACCTGTGCGTTGCGGGAGCTCAACTGGTGGTCGGTGGACGTTTCCGCTTCCGAGTTGGCGGCGGCGTTGCTGCCGATGAACGACACGCCGCTCGGTCCTCTGGCGGGTGGTTTGACGTTGCGGCACATCGGTTTTTCAGATCGGTTGCGGGAGTTGGACTTCGAGATTCCGCTGGCCGGTGGCGATGTGCGTGGTTCTGTGCCCAATATTTCGGTGTCCGATGTCGGTGAGTTACTGCGCGCTTTTCTGCCGGATGAAGATCCTTTTGCGCCGTACGTCGATCGGTTGACGTCGGCTGCGTTGGGTAATCAGTCGCTGCGGGGATACTTGTCGGGTTCGATCGACGCGGTGTTGCGCCTACCGGATCAGCGCTACCTGGTGGTGGACTACAAGACCAACTATCTGGGCGACAATGCCGCCGATTATGGGGCCGGGCGGCTGGCCGAGGCCATGCTGCACTCGGACTATCCCTTGCAGGCGCTGCTGTACACCGTTGTGCTGCATCGTTTTCTGCGGTGGCGGGTTCCTGCTTACGACCCTGCCGTGCACCTTGGTGGGGTGCTGTATCTGTTTGTGCGGGGCATGTGCGGTGCGGATACGCCGGTGACCGACGGCCAGCCGTGCGGGGTGTTCAGCTGGCAGCCACCTTTCGGGCTGGTGGTCGCACTGTCGGATCTGCTCGACTCGGGGAGGGCGGCGGCGTGACTATCGAGGTTGCCATGAATGCGACCGGCCTGCTGCAGACGTTCAACGAGACTGGCGTGCTGGACATTTCCGATGTTCGCGTGGCGGATCGGATCTGCGTTCTCGGCACAGAGTCTGACGAGCGGGTGGTTTTGGCGGTCGCTCTGCTGGTGCGCGGGCTTCGCGGCGGGTCGGTCTGCATCGACCTGGGGACCATCGCTTCCGACATCGGCGTCGACGATGTGCCGTGGCCCTCGGCTGAGGCGTGGCTGGCAGCGGTGCGGGACAGTCCGCTGCTGGGCCACGTTTTGCATCTCTACGACGAGCGACTGCTCTACCTCGACCGGTATTGGCGCGAGGAGAAGCAGGTCTGCGACGACTTGTTGGCGTTGCAGGTGACCAAGCCGGCAGGCGATGTGCCCGCCTCTGAGCGACTTTTCCCGGCCGGTTTCGAAGAGCAGCGCGAGGCAGCAGAAATCGCTTTGTCCCAGGCGGTCACGGTGCTGACCGGTGGCCCCGGCACTGGGAAGACCACGACCGTTGCGCGGCTGCTGGCGCTGCTCGCTGAGCAGGCTGGTGCGTCCCGACTGCGAATCGCACTGGCGGCGCCGACCGGAAAGGCGGCGGCCCGGCTCGCCGAAGCCGTGCAACTGGAAGTGGCCAGGCTGGAGGAGCCTGATCGGGTGCGGCTTGGTGGACTGCAGGCGATGACACTGCACCGACTGCTGGGCAGCCGGCCGGACACGTCGTCGCGGTTTCGCCACGATCGCGAAAACCGGCTGCCGCACGACGTAATTGTGGTCGACGAGACGTCGATGGTGTCGCTGACGATGATGGCGCGGCTGCTGGAAGCGGTGCGCCCGGACGCCCGGCTGATCCTGGTCGGCGACGCCGACCAGCTTGCGTCGGTGGAAGCCGGTGCCGTGCTGGCGGATTTGGTGGACGGTATCTCGGCGCGCACCGATATGCGGGTGGCGACGCTGAAGACCTCGCATCGATTCGGCGAGACGATCGGCTTTCTCGCCGAGGCGATCCGGGTCGGTGACGCCGACGGTGCGCTGGATCTGTTGCATGCTGGCGGCGAGCACATTGAGTTCATCGACGCCGAAGAGACCTCTGATGCTTTGCGTTCCATCTTGTTGCCCCATGCGTTGCGGTTGCGCGAGGCAGCGCAGTTCGGCGCCGACGATGTCGCGTTGGCGACGCTGGATGAGCACCGGCTGCTGTGCGCTCACCGAGAAGGTCCCTACGGGGTGCGGCAGTGGAATAGGCAAGTCGAGCAATGGGTTTCCGAAGCGACCGGCCAGCCGCTGTGGGCAGAGTGGTATCCCGGGCGCCCGCTGTTGGTGACCGCCAACGACCACGGGCTGCGCATCTACAACGGCGATACCGGCGTGGTCATCGCCCGCGCCGAAGGTCTTCGGGCTGTCATCGCAGGTGCCGGCGGACCGCTGGACTTCGCGACCACCCGGCTCTCCGATGTCGAGACCATGCACGCCATGACGATCCACAAGTCTCAAGGCAGCCAGGCTGAGGAGGTGACTGTGCTTATGCCGGACGAGGATTCGCGGTTGCTGACTCGGGAGTTGTTCTATACCGCGGTGACTCGGGCGAAGGGCAAGGTGCGGGTGGTGGGTTCGGAGGCGTCGGTGCGGGCAGCGATTGAACGGCGGGCGGTCCGGGCGACTGGGTTGCGGCTGAGGTTGCAACCGTCGGGATGACAGTGGGCTCGTCCCGCCAGCTGCGAGTGGAACTAATCTGGGTAGGGCTAACGTCGAAGCGCACTCGTTCTGAGTATCGTTGCCGAATTCCGGTAACGTGACTGGACAGCAGCCGAGATGCTCCTGATCGAACCGCAGCCGAAGGAGAAACGATGCGCGGCCACGTCTTCGTAGTCCAAGCAGATGTCACGACAATCTCGTGTGATGCATGGCTTTGCCCGACGGACGGCGCGTTCTCCGTGACGCGAGATTTCCGCCCGGCTCTGGGCATCACGGGGCAATTCCTCTCGGGGCACACATGGAATGGACGACGTGCTGTTCCTTACACCGGACAAGCTTCACGAGGAACGCAAATCGTGCTCGGCAATGTAGGACAGCAAGAGCATGCCGACGGCAAAGCGCTTGCGGCTTTTGTTCGCAAGCTGATCGACGTCGTCGGTGACTTCGTCGATGCGGCAGCAGTTTGCCTGCGTCGGGGCGCCGAGCAGCACCTCCGGCTCGCACTTCCGCTCATCGGCACCGGTGCCGGGGGATTCAAATTCTTCAAGGGTGACACGATTAAGCCGCTGCTAGACGAGCTCAATCGTCTTGCTGCGACTGAGCAAGTCGACTTTGTTTTGTGCGTTAGAACCCCCGAAGCGTGGTCAGCCGTGCAATCGGCCCGCGCGCCTGGCGATTGGGCGCTCACCGAGAAGGAAGAAGCCCAAGCTGCTGCACTTGCGCGGGAAGCCAGGGATGGACGACTCGTGTTGTTCATTGGAGCTGGCGCCAGCCGTGACGCTGGTCTTCCCGATTGGAAGAGTCTGCTTGAGGATCTGGACAGCTCGGAGTATTCGGCTGAGCAGCGCAAGTTGGTCGATCAGCTCGACCTACGGGACCGCGCCACACTAATCGAGCGGAGATTGGGTAGCCGCCGCGAGCTAGTGCTCAACATTCAAAAGATGTTCAACGCGATTGACAGCTCGATCGGTTTGACACACGCCTTGTTAGCCTCCCTCGGGTCGCAGCAGGCGATCACGACGAACTATGACGATTTGTTCGAGCAAGCTTGCGCTTGGCGGGAGCAAAGGATCACGGATAAGCGCCTGGCGGTCCTCCCCTATGACATCGTCCATCAGGGCCAGCCCTGGTTACTAAAGCTCCATGGCTCCCTGCGGACAGATCGCGTGGACAGCTCGCACGAAGACGACATCGTCTTGACTCGGGCGGACTATATGCGTTTACAACGCCAACGCGGCGCTCTGTACGGGCTCGTGCAGGCTGTTCTGATGACGAAACATCTTCTCTTCGTGGGTTACTCACTCACCGATGAAGATTTCCATCACCTGGTTGACGAGATACGCGAAGCGATGCCCCGCAAAGCAGATGAAAACCGCGATATGCGAGGGACTGTACTGACGTTCGACCGCTCGCCGTCAATTGAGTTATGGGACGACCTACTTGGTGTAACTGCCGTCGGTAGCCTAAAGGGAGACGGCGCGCGGCATCTGCAAATCTTGCTTGACCGTGTGGCTCACGCCGCGACTCCCTCTCATCTGCACCTCCTCAAACAAAGCTTCAGCGGACTCCTTGGGCAAGCGGAACGAGATATGGCTACAGCGCTAACGCAGGTGCAGGAGAAAGCAAACGCGATTCTTGCCAAAAGCCCTTCTAATCAAACGGCTTTAGCGGTCCGGCGAGTTCTCGAGGATTTCGGGGCGGACCCTATCACCTGAGTTTGGACATGCCCGATGGAATTTCGGGGGCGTAGCGTCTTGACCAGCACTTTCCTTTGCTGCAGACAACGAACTTCGCGCTGCGCTGCTGCGACTCGCAGCCGACACCCCACCAGACGTGAAGTCGAAAAGCCCGGGATGGAAACGCATTGAGGCTGTCCTGAACGACCTCGGTTGGCGGCCTGACGCTTGGGAATAACCCGTCGCGACCGGGTCAGCAAACTGATTCTTGTTTGATCAAGAGACGGTGACGGTTGCCGGACAGCGAGTTGTACGACGTTCGTCGCCAGTACGACCGCTGGCGATCGCTAGCGGCCCATGTTCAGACGAAGTCTCCTAGGGCCCGAATTAGCACGTTCGTCAAAAGCTTGATGTCGTTTGGCGTGTTTTGAAGGCTGTTCCAAGGGCGTTGATCGTCGGGGCCCAAGTCCCAGGCACCGCTCATCCAGGCGGTTACCTCGCAGAGTGCTTCGAGTCGGCGTTCGAGTCCGATGCCTATTAGCGAATCGGCGTCGTGACCGTCGGTCAGGGCGTCCATGACGTAGCCCATCGCCTGAATGCCGACGCCGTGAGTCAATCGGGACTTCCGTGGGATCAGCTTCCATTCGATCGGCCAGATACTCTCGACTAGGCTCCAGTAAATCTTCAAGTGCAAAACCATCTGTTCGATGTCGCCGGTTCCGTCGCCGGGATCACGGTACTGGTAGAGCGCGCCGTCGTAGAGACTGTTTTCGATCATCTTGAGAACGCTGTTGTCCTTGATGTAGCCGTCAGGCGAGGTCGGCGTGGCGATGGCCCCACGGAATGGGCTGTCGGAGTCGAGGTTTAGTCGCGCCATCACCTGTGCCGGCAATTGGCGCCGGGCATATTTTGGCGGCAGGTAACCCGCGGTGTCGGGCAGTAGTTCGTGGATAAGGCCCTTGGGCAGAGGCTTGGTGTTGTTGACCAAGATGAATTGCGAGCGCTGCTCGTCGGCTCCGGATGCGATGAATGCGACGGCGGCGACCGGGAATTCGGCGACGTCGGCATCGCGGATTGCCGCGGCGCGCTGCTGCCCGTCTACTAGCAGTGCGGGCTTTTCGGTCTCAGGGAGCGTCTCGTCGACCGGGATGATCAGCTCGCCCATCGTGGAGTAGTCCACGGAACTGCGGCGGCGTGCCGCCACAAAACGCACTCGCTCGTCAAAGGCCAGGACAATGGCATTCGGCAGCATGGCCTCGGGCGACTCGAGGTAGCGTCGGATCGCCCGGATGTGGTTCATCACCTCAGGGCGCTGGTAACCGTCGAGTGCACCGTCTTGAGTCCGCTTCACCCTGGAGACGGCGGTGAAGTCGAGGAGTTGCTTGCCGTCGACGGCGAAGCAGTAGATGCGTCGTTCGCCCTGCCGGACCTCGATGGCGGGAACCTTGATCTCATATCTGTCAGCCACGGGCGGTCCTTTCGAGGATTGGCGCATCCGCGGGGCGGAGTGTTCTCATTTTCTCGGCGAGTACCGACAAGTTGTGGAAGCCGCGCCGCTTGTTGCGTTCGCTGGCACGAAAGATCGCCATCTCGACCCCATGCGTCTCGCACAGGCCGCAGCGGCAACTCCGCCAGGGGGCGGCGGTCAAGGTCTCGGCGTAGTAGGTCCTGTAAGACTTCTTGACCCCGATCACTTCCTCGTAGGCGATGACGGCGTCGAGCGCCTCATCGACGGTGCATTCTCCGCGGTCCATCGCGCGTAGTGCGTACAGGCTTCCGCGTTCGGCAGCGATGGCTTCGCGCTGAGACACCTGACCGGACAGGATTGCTCGTTTCAACGAGACGTTGCCATCGACTTGCGGAACCTTGATCGCGACGTAGTTCTTCTCAAGAGTGTGGTAGTTGTCGCGGTCGTCCATGAACGATTGTCGAAATGACGACGTGCTATCGAAGCTCGTCACACCCAAGGCCTCGAACTCCGCCATGGCTTCGAACCGGGTGATCCCCAAGAGGTGCAACTGAGTTGTGGGACTGCGTATCTCGTTGATGGCGAACAGGCAGGCCAGGATGTCTGGTGTCTTCAAAGGCACCATGCCGCCCAGTGCGATCCTGCGATAGCCGATGTCTTGGAGTTGCCGGACGCTGTCTGCGTAACTCGAGGGATTCCATCCTTGGGCCGCACCGAGAAGTTCCAAGGCGGTCCCGCGTCGTTGAGCCGCAGCCATGAACTTCTCCGCGAGTGAGAGGGAGATCAACCGGCGCTGGCACCATTCCTCGGGTGCATCCGTCGTGTTGCGGCGGTAGCCGAGGATGATGTGATCGACGCTCACGCCGGCGTCGAAGCCGCACTGCTCGTAGAAGTCGAGGACTTCGTCAACCGTGTAGGGGGGTTCGGGTTCGTTGACGTAATTGAAGGCTCCGCAATCACCAAGGGTGTCAACGTGATCGGCCAAACGGAAGAATCCCCGGACGCCGAGGCGGTAGAGGCGTTGACGTTGGGGCATGGAGTACTTTCCGACGCCTTTGATGGAGCCGTCGACGATGGCCTTGGAGACCAGGATGCCGTCATACGCGGGAGCGGTGAGCACTTCGTGCGCGTAGAGATCATCGCGTTGTCTGACCCGCAACGGGGAGTGCTCGTCGTGAAAGAAGTCGTAGGTCGGGCTGACCTGATCTTGACTGTCGGGAAAGTAGAACTTCACGATTGTTCCTTGCGTGCAGTCACATACGCCCGCGCAAGATAGTTCGACAACGCGGAGATGTGCTTGGAGACGTTCTGCAACTCATCCCACGGCAGTCCCAGTTCGTCCCACGTGCCACTGGTCCAATGACACTTCGAGACGATGCGCGACAGTTCCCTTTTAGTGTCGCCTTCGGCGGTGGCCGACGAGACGTCGATGTGGACCATGACGCGGTCCATGAGACGACTCATGGCACGGATCCCGACACCTCCCATCAATTTCGACTTGGTCGGCGGTTTGCCCCAGGCCTCAGGAAACAGATCGCGCACAGCGTTCCAGTAGATCAGCAGGACTCGGCGGATCCCATCGGTGTCAGTTGAACCGGTCGCCATGTTGCGGTAGGGGAACAGCACACCCGAGGGTGATTCGAGCGACTCCTTCAGAGCCTCAACAAGACTCGTATCAGTCACCACGCTTTGGCGACGATCGTCGACGTCGCTTGACGCACGCTTGACCAGCCCGAAGAAAGGGGAGTCCGGTTCGCGGTTGAGCATGTCAACGAGTGCCGAGGGCATGCGACGTTGCGACAGCCGTGGCGACGGAGCCGAAATCACCTCTGGGAGAAGCTCAGTCACGAGGTTTGACGGCAGTGGGGCGACCGTGTTGACGCGTAGGAACTGATCTCGCTGTAACTCCAGGCTTGGCGCGACGAATCCGGCTACCGGAACCGGTAGTCGGGTATTGCTGGTACGGGCCAGCGCGAGACTTCGTTGCTGGCCGTCGACGATCCACGCTGGACGCGGCTCCTCAGGATCGCCGGGTATGGGTATTTCCAGGGTGCCAGCGGTGGCCAGACCATCGGTGGTGGTCGGCCCGCGGCTAGACCGAAAGCGCACGGTGTCTGGCAGGGCGAGGATCAGACCGTTGGGGAACAGCACTTCTCCAGAATTGAGGTAGTCGAGAATCTGCTTGACGTGGCTACGCCGTTCGGGGCGCTGGTATCCGAGCAGTTTGCCGGCTGCATCGCGGGAGATGCGCGCAACGTCAGCGACGAGGTCGACTTCCTCGGCAGCCAGCGCGAAAAGGTAGAGCGGCATGTTTGGGTTCTGCTCGACACGTAGTGCACGCCGCTCCAGGATTCGGTCGGGTTCCTCGCTCATCAAGTCGCCACCAACGCGCGGAACAGCCCGCCAAATCGCTTCTGCTCGCAGGCCACACCGTCATCGCGGATTCGCCGCAGTGCGCGGGTCGCCGAAATCGTGGGGTCATCGAGAATCATTTGGTTGATAAGTTGTCGGATCTCGTCGTCAGTCATAGGTGTTCTGTCGTAGCTTTCGATCTGCGCGACCGACCGGGCCCAGGTGGTCCACTCGGATGCGGCCCGTGCATCGTGAAGTGCAGATCCGTTGCTGCGTTGCAACCATCGACGCGCCATCCGGATGCTCACGCTGGACGCCGTGCCGCCGAGGTTGGCACGCAGCGACCCATCGGCGGGAAGCCGCGGCAGCTCTTCGATATTGCGAGCGCCACCGATCAGAAGGAGGTCGCCGCCACGACGGGCGAGGCGCTGAAGATCGTCGTCCATGCTGCGGGCATAAGCCTCAGAAAGGACGAGCAGCACGCGATCACCCACGTCCTGCACCAGTGACATGCTCGACTCGAGCGAACCGAGGTGTCCCCACCAGTCGCGGAGATTCTGCGTGTCCGAGGCCACCGAATCAGCGTGGCCAGTAGCGAACGTCGCCGCATACGCGGGGGCGCATGTAGACACGTCCCGCAAGCCCAGGCCAGCCGACGCGACCAGCAGTCGCACGTCGTGTCCGGCGCTCCGCGCATCGTCGACGAGTCCGCGGACCTGGTGCCAGGCCTCGCCCTGATAGAGGTCAAGCAGACGAACATGAGGCTTGGCACTGGCGACACGCCGGCGCCACGCCTGGAATCGCGTCGCGGTACTCCCCGCCGGTAGTGACCCGATGCGCAGATGGGGCGCAGGTACGGCCGATTTCCTGTCGGTGCAATTGACTACGATCGTCAGTTTTGGCACGTCCCACCCCCTCGGTTGCCTCGAAACTACGCAGCAGATGTGTCGGCTGTCTACTGTAGTTTCGGTTACTATAGCCGCACACACCCACAGGCGTCGGGAGGATGTAATGGAAACACCCGCGGTGGTACTACTCAGCGGGGGCCTTGATTCGACGACGGTCTTGGCCCTCGCCAAGAGTCGCGGATTCACCCCGTATGCGCTGTCTTTCCGTTACGGACAGCGACACGCCGTGGAGTTGGTGTCGGCGCAACGCGTGGCCGAGGCCCAAGGCGTGGCACGACACGTGGTGGCCGACATCGACCTACGCGTCTTCGGCGGGTCGGCATTGACGTCAGACATCGAGGTCCCCAAGCACGACTCAGTCACCGAATTGACCGAGGACGACATTCCGTCGACCTACGTGCCGGCCCGGAACACGATCTTCTTGTCCTTCGCCCTCGCGTACGCCGAAACGGTAGGGGCGCAAGACATCTTCCTCGGAGTCAATGCGCTGGATTACTCAGGCTACCCAGACTGCCGTCCCGAGTACATAGCAGCCTTCGAGGCTATGGCGAACCTCGCAACGAGAGCGGGCGTCGAGGGAACGGCGATGACGATTCACACGCCCCTAATCACTTTGACGAAGGCGCAGATCATCAAGGCGGGCCTGGACTTGGGCGTTGACTACAGCTTGACGTCGTCGTGCTACGACCTCAACGACGCAGGAAGGCCATGCGGTCGTTGCGATTCGTGCCTTCTGAGACTCAAGGGATTTGCGGAGGTTGGGGAGTCGGATCCGCTGATTTACCAGGCGGCATGACGTGGCCTACACAGTTAAGGAAATCTTCTACACACTCCAGGGGGAGGGTTTCCATACCGGCCGCCCTGCTGTTTTTTGCAGGTTTGCAAGTTGCAATCTCTGGACGGGGAGGGAACAGGACCGCAGTCGGGCTATCTGCAAGTTCTGCGACACCGACTTCGTCGGCACCAACGGACTCGGTGGAGGGCACTTCAAGTCTGCAAATGATCTTGCAGCTGCAGTGGCACGTGCGTGGCCAGAGACAAGCCGCGACCACCGCATGGTCGTCTGTACGGGCGGCGAACCCCTCCTTCAACTCGATGCGACGGTCGTCGACGCCTTGCACGATGAAGGCTTCTATGTCGCGATCGAAACGAACGGGACACGGCCCGCGCCAGAGGGTATCGATTGGATATGCGTGAGTCCCAAGGTTGGCGCGCCGCTGGTCCTTACGTCAGGTGACGAATTGAAACTGGTTTACCCACAGGAAGGTGGCGACCCCGTCCAGTTCGAGCACCTCGACTTTCGCTCGTTCCGGTTGTCACCGATGGATGGACCTGCAACGCACGAGAACACAGTCGCGGCAGTCGAATACTGCCTGAAACGCCCGCAATGGCGTCTCAATCTGCAAACCCACAAATTTTTAGGAATCCCGTGACTGACACCATGGAAATCTTCTGGGAGTTCAAGTTCGAAGCGGCGCACCGTCTTCCGAACGTCCCGAGCGATCACAAATGTTCACGCTTGCATGGTCACTCCTACCAGGTTCAAGTTCACTTAAAGGGCGACGTCGACCCACAAGCCGGTTGGGTCATTGACTTCGGCAACATTAAGGATGCCTGCAAACCGATCGTCGATCGGTTGGACCACTACTACCTCAACGAGATTCCGGGACTTGAAAATCCAACCAGTGAACGCCTTGCCGCCTGGATCTGGAGCGAGTTGGCCTCGTCTCTGCCGATGATGTCGGCCGTCCAGGTACGAGAGACATGCACATCGGGTTGCGTGTATCGCGGTCCGGGCGCCACCTAGAAATGAGCGAGTTGCCGGATATTCAGAGCGGGCACGACCGCCGCGGTATCGAGATTGACGAAGTCGGTGTAACCGGCCTTCGGTACCCGTTGGCGTTCGATGATGGTGACCTTGCGCAATCCGGGATCGCAGATATTGAGATGACGGTTGCCCTACCCGCGGATCGTCGCGGTACGCACATGAGCCGCATGGTGCAGGCAGTCGAAGCACACCTCAAGCGGGTCAACCCCTACGAGTTGAACCCGGCGTTTAAGGCCATCGCGGAACTACTCGACGCCGTCGACTTGCGGATTGCGATATCGGTGCCGCTGGCGACCAGCGTCGACTCGCCAGCATCGGCACATCGCGGGTATCAAGTGCACGACTTAACGCTAAAGGGCCGACTAGTGAACGGTGTGTTCTGGCTGCAGACGTCGTTGACGACCGACGTAACGACGTTGTGCCCTTGCAGCAAGGCGATCAGCGAATACGGTGCGCATAACCAACGGAGCAAGGTGTCACTCTCAGTCGACGGTGAAGATGATGTGCCGTACCCGATTACGGTCTCAGACCTTGTCCAACTGATTAGAGATTCGGCGTCGTGCCCGGTGTTCCCCGTGGTCAAACGTCCTGATGAGCGCGCTATCACCATGGCTGCGTACGACAACCCCAAATTTGTCGAGGACCTGATCCGAGACCTCACGGTGAAGTGCCGGGAACGCGGGGTCCCGCATCAGATCGAGGCGCGGAACATCGAGAGCATCCACAGTCATGATGCTGTTGCCCGATTGTCGTGGGCGCCAATCAGCGACTGAATTCATCCATGCCGTTCTGCTCAAGGCCGCCATTAAGTTTCACTAATCAGGAAATCTTCATCGTGCCTGGTGTAACCGTCGAAGAGACCCGATAAATATCCAAACCCCGTGGCTCCTATGACGGGACGGCACTTACCCGCCGCGAAATGCGGGATAGCCGATCCTTTGGCACGCCCGTCGAGTTGCATTCGTGATCTCGATGCAATCGCGCGACGCGTGCCCAATAGCGTCGATTGGGCATAGCAGCGAATGTGCTCACGCGCCCTCAAGGTCACTGGTGTTGCTCCTCCCGGATCTGTCCAATCGATTGAGCACGGCGACGCAAGATCGGTCTAGCTTCGCTGCGTGATTAGAAGTCAGATCGACTGGTCGTAGCGAGTCGTGGCCCGTTACAAGCCTGTCTCGAAGTGCTTCTTTCCGGGCCGACGTCGGGCCGACGCCGCCTATCGGAAGGAACTCCCGTCGTAGTCCCAATCGTGGCGGAGTATTAAACGCTTGTCGTCGGGGTTGGCGCCCACGCCGCTAAGCACTCGTTAGCGCTGGTCACCGCCGCGACCGGGGCAGTGGTGGGTGTGTCGATGTTCCCCAAAGCGCCGGCCGCGCATGACCGTGCGAACAACTGGACGCCCGCGGATCGACGGCCAGGCGGCGACGGTTTGCCGGTCTTGACCCGCTCGGTCTTGTACAAGATCTGGTTTCGCGTCGGACAGTGCACATAAGCTTGCTGACGTGCCAACTGGAAACCAGAAAATACCGATGCCGGAGGGCAGTTTTCTCCTCCACCAGGTGATTCCCGGCATCGGTCGCGTGGCCGAAAGCAAAGACGGCGTTGTAGTTGTCGAGGCGTTCGATTCACCCGCACGACCGGTCGCCGAGACGTGGACACTACCGGCCAACGAGTGCCGAGCGGTGACCTTGCCGGTCCAGCAGCGCGTCTACCTGCGCGATCCAAACACCGGCCATTGGGAAGCCGGGCGGATTACCGCCGCCACTGACCGGGGCTACGCGGTGCGCTTCCCGAACAGCGAATACGACCGAATGGTGCCTGGCGACCAACTGTGTGTGCGCTGGGAAATGCCGACGACGTCGCCAGTGGAGGTGTTGGCTACCGGAGCAGTCGACTCGCCCTACTATCGGGACGCACGAATACCGATGCTGCGCACCATTATCGCGCAACGGCAGGCGTGCGCGAGCTTCACCGCCGTGCTGTCGTCGGCGATCGAAATTTACTCCCACCAAATCGATACCGCTCTGACAGTATTGTCCGACCCGGTCCAGCGGTATCTCTTGGCAGACGAGGTCGGACTGGGGAAGACCATCGAAGCCGGATTGATCATCCGTCAGCAGCTCATCGACAACCCACACGCGAAAATCGCCGTCCTGGTGCCCGAGGTACTTCGTCGGCAGTGGCGCGAAGAACTCGTCACCAAATTCTTCATCGATGACTTCCCGCGGGCCGCCTTGAAGATCTCCAGCCACAACAGCCCTGAGAACTGGTCGAACTATCACGGCTACGACCTGGTGGTCGTCGACGAGGTGCACTTCCTGACCCGCAGCGGCAATCCGGACGCCGAACCATATCCGCAACTCGCCGCTCTTGCTAGATCCGCCGACCGACTGCTGCTGCTGTCCGCCACGCCGTCGACCGCGCGCGCCCAACGGCAACTAGCCCTGTTGCATCTGCTCGACCCAAATGTATACCGGTGGGAAGACCTGCCGGAATTCGTTGAGCGGTTTGGCGAGCACCGCCAGTTGGCCAACGCTATGGACACCCTCGACGCGGACTTCGAATCACTCCTTCCAGCCACTGTCGGCGAGATCCGAGAAATGCTGCCGGAGGACTCGATCTTCGAATCGTTGTCAGCCATAGTTCTCAGCTTCCTAGATGCCGGCGGATTCCTCCGGGACGAAGCCCAGCGCCCCGACCTGGGGAACGCTCTCGATGCACTGCGCGCACACATCGGCGAAACATACCGACTGCACCGCCGCACCATCCGGCACCGCCGAACTCGCGTGATCGAAGACGTAAACGACGACTTGTTGCCCTTCGACGTGACGGGCCGCCGCCCGCCGACCGTGTTGCCGCGCCACGCGCCGGCGGCAGTTGACGCGTTGCTCGAGTGGCAGCAACAGATCGTCTCCTGGGTCGTCGACCACGTTGACGAATCGTCGGCAGATGAGGAATTCGCGGCGTTCGGCGATGTCTTAGCCGTCTTGACCTCCCGGGTCGACGAGCTGTCCGACGATTTTCGGCACGCCGCACTGTTCCGCGTGATGGGTGACTCGGAAGCCGCCGAGCGTGCCGGCCTCAGCGTGGTCGAACGGGAAGTGCTCCAGGCGTCGGCGGTACTTCCGTTCGAAGCTGAAATCCTCACTGCAGCGGACAAATCCAGCGGTGACGGATCCCTAATCACGCAGCTCATCGCGGTGATCGGAAAACACCGGCGCACTGTTGTCTTCTGTGGAGCGGGTGAGCTATCGAAATTGGTGGCCGCTGCAATGCGGGACCGCAGCCGGATCCCGGTCTACGAACACACCAGCGCCACGCCGTCGGACCAGATTGAGACGAATCTGCAGAAGTGGCGCAAATTTGGCGGAATGGTGATTGCCGATGCCACCGCAGAAGACGGTGTCAACCTTCAGCAAGCCGACGCCGCCGTGCACCTGCGACTCCCATGGTCGCCCAATCGACTTGAACAGCGCATCGGGCGAATCGACCGTTACGCCGGCGTTCTCGGCGCCACCGCCGAACCCGCCGAACATTTCGTCGTCGCCATCGGAGACACAGACCACAGCTTCCCCGCGGCTTGGACAGATCTCCTCGTCTCTGCGTTCGAGGCGTGGACTGCGTCGATGTCGGCTCTGCAGGATCGACTCGACGAGCTCCAAGTCGAACTGTGGGCAAGGGCTATGCGCGAGGGCCCGCAACGGATGCGTGACACGTGTGAGGACGTCCGGACCGCCCTGACTGACGAGCGTAAGCAGATCCAGGTCATGGACGCTCTGGATGCGGTGCAAGACACGTCGCTGGGCGAGCGGATCGCCATACAACTCGGACAGGGCGAAACCAATTGGCCCCTTTACGAAAAGGCGCTGCGGAGGTACGTCAGCCCTGCGAGTGGGGGCATCCGTTTCACCGTCACCGAGCCGGGTTCGATCACCGAGTTCGGTGTGAACACCTTCAGGCCTCCACTGGTCTCTCCGCTGATGCTCGCCCGGTTCGGCAGGCTACCACCGGAGTCGCTGCGCGGTGTCTTCAATCGGATGGCCGCACTGCGCCAACCGGGAGTCCGACTCTTTCGGTTGGGCAACCCGTTCATCTCAGGTTTGGCGAAGGTCATCGATGTTGATGAACGAGGACAAGCCTCGGCAATGTTCCGTCGGACTAGGACGTCGGATCCGTTGCCGTACTTCGGTTTCGACCTGTTGATCGAAGCAGATCTCACCTGCGCAGTGAAAAGCGTGGAAGGCGAGGGTGAGCGAGCCCTTCGCCGGTACGCGGACGCGCTACTACCCCCGACGCTCGCCCGGGTTTGGCTCAAGGCCGATAAGACTGAATTTCTCAGGGACGGAGACCTTCTCGGCTGGCTAAACCGCGAGTACGACGAGCGTGACATCAATCTCGGTAGTCGGACGGACATACTCGCGGACGTCTTCGGCGGCTTTGACCGATTTGCTCAACAGGCCCGCGCCGCCGAGAAGACTGCGGTCGAGACATTTGCGAACGAGGAATGGTTACGCGACCGTGCCGAGCGGGCGCATACCGACGCCCATCGGATATTAACTATCCGTCGCGCGCAGGCCGAAGCCCGGCAGGCGGCCGGTCGACTCGTCACCGACACCGACAGTTACCTCCTGGATGTGGATGTGCACGAAGCGGTGGTGAACGCTCTTCAGCAGCCAACCATTCGGGTTGTGTCAGCCAGCTGCGTGATAGGCGGTCAGTGGACGAATGACGATTGAGTTAAGCGTCATCGAACGGCTGTGGCGGTCCTATCCCGACGTCGACATTGCCGAGCAATTCGATGGGATCACCCGGCGGTTGCGCGACGCGTTGGCGCAACACTCGGACGGGCATGCGAACAACCGGGATCTGGTGGCGCTCACACGACAACTGCTGCTCGAACATGACCCGCGCAATGTGGCGCAAAGGTCGACCATAACCGTCCCGTTGGGAGAGCGACTACCGACGACCGAGCAGTGGCGCAAGGGCGGCTGTGACGCGTTGATGCACGGTGCCGAGGCGTACATCACCGCCAAAGATTGGTTCCCGCCGTCGGACGACCGAACAACTGCGGCCGAGGACGTCGTACCCGTCTACCGAGGACAGAAATCGAAGATGGGTTCCTTTGCCGCAGACCCATTTTGGACGCAAACTCTCGGCGAGCGCTTCGTCATGTACAAGTCCGACGGACAACGTCAGGCAGCCCGGGCCGCAGTGACCGCTCCGCCCGGCTCGACATTGATCGTGTGTCTGCCAACCGGACAAGGAAAGACCGAAGTCGCGCTGTCCGCGTTATTGCCGGCGACCCGCACCGGTGGTGTTGCGGTAATGGTCGTACCGACGGTGGTTCTCGCTCAGGACATGGAGCGGCGGCTACGGGCCTACTTCTCGGCGGTACCCAATTTCGCCTATGTTGGCGGCCTCGACGAGATCACGAAACAAGAGATGCGCAGGGCGATTCGCGAGGGTCGACAGCCGGTGGTGGTGGCGGCGCCCGAAGCGGTGATGACCGGACTCGGCGCGGCGCTCGACGTCGCAGCAAGCCAAGGGCACCTTACCCATCTGGTCATCGACGAGGCGCATCTCGTCGAGCAGTGGGGCAGTTCGTTCCGGCCGGATTTCAAGGCGGTGGCCGCGAAGCGGCGGCACTGGCTGGAGTCGGCGCCGACCGGGCGGGCGCTGGTCACGATCGCAATGAGCGCGACACTGACCAACGAGCAGGTGTGCGTCCTCGAGGATTCCTTCGGCGAACCCGGTCCGGTCGAGGTGGTCTGGGCGTCTTCGACGCGTCGAGAGCCCGCATATTTCCTTGAGAAGCATGAAAGCCGAACAGCGCGCGAGGAAGCGGTGCTGACCGCTGTCACGCGTCTTCCGCGGCCGCTGATTCTCTATACGACGACAAGGGACGATACCGCCTACTGGCTTGCCCGCCTGCGCGAGCACGGCTTCGACCGGGTCCAGAAACTCGACGGAGATTCCGACGACTTAGAGCGTCGGGACATGGTCGCCGGCTTGCGCGGCGAAGACGCGAGTGGGGCGCCAATGCCGACCCGCTACGACGTTGGAGTCGGCACATCGGCGTTCGGACTCGGACTCGACATTCCCGATATCCGATCGGTGGTACACGCCACGATCCCCGAGACCATTGACCGGTACTACCAGGAAGTCGGCCGGGCCGGCCGGGACGGCCGGGCATCCGTGGCCTACCTTGCCGCTAGTCCCGACGACGACCAAGTTGCTAAGTCTGTCAACGGGATCCAACTGCTCACTGATGACCTGGCCTGGCAGCATTGGCGCGCGATGAGGCGTTGGGCGACGGAACTTCCGGGACGACGGGTGGAAATCGATCTCTCCCGGTATCGCCCAGGTATTGGAATGGAGTCGAAGCGCAATGAAAAATGGAACGCAAGCCTCCTCCACCTGATGGAACGTGCGGGACTGATCACGCTGAATGCACGCACCGTGATTCCCGACGAGACGGACGAACCAAATGAGCGACGCGTCATCCGCGAGGTGACTGAGCACGACACCCGCATCAACGAAGAACAGTTCTTCAAGGATGTGATCAACCGCGAACGAGACATCGTCAAACGCGAGCAGAACGCTGCGCTCGACAGAATGCAGGACCTGATCAGAGGCGCTGGGTGCGTATCCACCGCGATCGCTGACTACTACCGTCTTAACCGCGATGGCGGGCAACTCAGAACATTGACCAACTGTCGAGGTTGCCCGGAATGTCGCCGGGAATTGCCGGTCATGCGACGAGAAGGGTTGCGCCGAGGCGGCAGCGACCCCATGCCCGACATTCCACGATGGCCGTGCCCGGTCGATCCGCTGTCCCGATACCGCGGGCCGAGTTCCTGGCTGAGTATCCGATGGGATGATCCAAAACAATTCAATGACCTATTTCCGCACGTGATTTCGTCGCTGGCGAGGCGTGGCGTAGCCGTCGTGGGTGGGCCCGGTGTCACCCCGGAGTTGCTGGCACGTGCGCAGAAGTCGGCTGCGCCGTTCCCGATCATCCTTGACATCGACGAGGTGATGGTCGAGTTGTACGACGGCCCGATCGTGTGGGCCGCGTCGCCCGGCGAACCCCTCAGTGATTCGATAGTTCACCGGCTCAAGAGCGGAGCACCGACCTACCTGGTCCACCGCGCAGATCTGGGACACCCAGACCGTCCCGCTACCCAGATCTGGACAATAGAGAAGACGGTCCGACTAGACCTTCTGGCGGAGCAACTCTGAATGACTGCGCTGATCAACGTCGAAGGTGCGCTCCCACGACCGTTGTGGGCGGTTACCCGCTACCTGCTGGGTGTCCCCGGTAAGCGCCAAAAAACCGCGCGCGCACACGCGATCCTCAGTCCGACGTCGTTGTTTGAGGCAGGCGTCGACAAGGAAAACACCTTCGAACGGACCGTCAAAGTCGCCAAGGAACTCGGGGTTCTCGACGCGGGTGGCGATTATTTGGCTTTAACCGACGAGGTGTGCGGCCTCGCCGCCGACGATGTCCAGGGGTTCTACGATTTCCTGCGCCACGCTATCCTTCATCGGGTCCCGGTAGACGTGCTGGCAACCGACACTTCGAACACGGAGGGCAAAGACCTGGTGCGCGCGTTGTGCTTCTTCATGACGCTGGACTCCGACACCAAAGTTGATGCCAACACATTCAGCAAGGCTCAAGCCGGTGCTGTCCCCGACGAGTTCCGGAACCCGTTCGTAAATACGACCCGGTGGAACTTCTTCCCAGCGTGGGCGGAGGCACTCGGGTTCGCGGCGGCTCCGCTCGTCTACGAGGGGCGCACGACGGCACTGGTGCCCGACTGCCGCAAGGCGGTCCGCCGCGCAGCTTTGAATAAATGGTCAACCGCGACCACGCTGCAACCACAAGAGTTCATTGCCGGGTTGCTGGAGGAACTCCCGGTCCTCCCTGCTGGTGCCTACAGCCAGGCGTTGGGGTTCGAGGCGCCCGAAGACGGAGCCAGCCAGTCATTGTCGGCCGCCCTGTTAGCCGGCCATGACGACGGATGGTTGGTCTTGACCTCGCGGTCGGACGCCCCCGATTCGATCCGGTTATGGGATCCGACCTCCGGTAGTCGTGGGGTATCTAGCGTCGAGATCAGGGACGCCGCATGACCGACGCAACCCCCGTGCGCATCCCCCTATGTTGGACAAACGAGACAGCCGTCGCCACGATCAGCACAGAGGCAGTAAGTCCTTCTCCCGCAGTTTTTTTCGCAACCCACGTCCCCTTGCGGATTCGCCGTCGCCACCCCGACCTACGCGACTCCGACGACGCTGAGAAAGTGACCGAGGAAGACGTCCAGAAAGATTTCCTGTCACGCACTCCGACCAACGGTGTCCTATTGATGCCGGTGATTGGCGAATCCGGCACCGGTAAGTCGCACCTCGTGCGCTGGATCGCTGAACGGACGAAATCCGACAAGCACCGCGCAGTCGTCTATGTCCCGAAGGCGAAAACCAGTTTGCGCGCTCTCATCCGGATCCTGCTCGAGCACGACGATATCGATTCACCCGAGTTGACAAAACTGCGCGCCAAGGTCGACGAGTTCGCCTCCACCATCGACGGAGAAGTTTTGCAGCGCCAGTTGATTGGGGCGCTTGCCGACGCGGTAGCGCAGGCGGACCCTGGCACCATACCGTACCGCCGCGCACTCGTCGGCTCGGGCAAGTTGGACCTCATGCTGCGCGACGTACACGTGCAGGGCCATCTCATGCGCGAAGGTTCGCTCGTCCCGCGGTTGGCGGCGAGTCTGCTGTCGGATCGCGCCGACGGCGAAGCTGACCGACCAACCGAATTCCAGGTGGCCGACCTACCGGAGATCATCACCATCGACCACGCTGCGTTCGAAGTGCGCCGATTGCTGAAAATGATCACGGGTAGTCCGCAACTCCAGAAAGCGGCGGCCGAGCTGTTGACCGAAGCCTTGTCACCCGCCGTCCAAGCCGTGTTCGGGATGGGCGGTGGCCAACTTCAGGAAGCGATGCTCACGATCCGCAAAGAGTATCTGCGCCAAGGCAAAGAGATCGTCCTACTGATCGAGGATTTCGCCGTTATTCAGGGTGTGCAACGCGATCTGCTCGATGCCCTGATTGAAGCCGGAGTGCGCGAGGGGAAGCAAGTGCTTGCGCCGGTGCGGACGCTGATGGCGGTGACGACGGGCTACTATGAGCGCCTGGCGGAGACCGTCATCACCCGGGTTCAGTCCTCGACGCCTTACGTCTACGACCTGGACGTCTCCTTCGACACCTCCGAGCAGGGTCGCGCCGACACCATCGAATTCGTCGGGCGCTACATGAATGCCGCACGACTGGGGAGCGAGGCGCTCGAGGAATCCGGTGTCGCACAGGGAGAACGGGCACCGAACAAGTGCGACGAGTGCCCGTTCAAGCAACCGTGTCACCGGGCGTTCGGCGCGTCTGACAGCGGGTTCGGCATCTTCCCACTGAACTGGCCGGCACTGCGACGCGCGATCCATGCGCGCCCGGTGCCGGGGAACAACCCCGACGCGTTCAACGCGAGAATCGTTATTGGGCAAGTGATCAGTCCTGTCCTCGAAGAAGCGAAGGAGATCACCGACGGCGACTTTCCGGACCACCAGTTCAAGGCAATGTTCCCCTTGGTCGCGACCGAACGTGCGCTGCGTTCGGAGGTCGAGGTCGCGGTCAACGAGCGTGACCCGAAGGACGCTCGTCGCCGCACGGTGTTGCTCGAATACTGGGGCGATGCACCGGATCACATGGTGAACCTAGACCCGACTATTCACGCGACATTCCAGGTGCCCTTGCTCGAAATCGATGAGGAGTCCTATGCCCCACCGGTCGGCGACGACAACAAGACGGGCGACAAGAAAGACGAGAAGACCCCGGGTAGCAGGGTTCCCGCGTCGGTGGCCAAAGCATTAACCGAAATCGAGGATTGGGCTGCAGGCCGACATCCATTGTCGCAGAACACCGCTGGAAAGATTCGCGGCATCGTCGCGCAGGCTGTCCTCAACAGGTGCCAATGGAATGATCCGCTGACCGCCGAGCCCGATGCCGACCTGAAGAGGAGCGCTTGGCCGGCCAAGTCGACCGTGGTGTCGATTGAAGGTGCCGACGCGGAGAACCTGCCGGGGACCAAAGATGCACCGATCAAAATCAAGCGTAGTGCGGAGAACTCGGTGTTCTTCAAAGGCCTCATCGCCGCCGACGCCGGGTTGGAAGGGGCCGGTGCGGCCAATAAGGCAATGCGACGACTGGCCGGGATTGCCGAAAGGTATGCACCCGCGTTGCAAGCCGAAGTGGTTCGCGCCCGGCATGCCGAAGACGACATCCTGGTGGCGTGGTTCACCGCATCGTTGCTCGGCGCCGCACTGTGCGGGCGGGCGTGGCCGGAGATGGCGGATGAAGAACTCGTCGCGGCGGTGTTCGACGACGGCAGGACCTGGGCACTCAAAGATGAGGCCTTACGGCCCGAACCGTGGCTCAAGTTTTACCGGGAGCATGGCCAGGCCCGTGCGGACATGGTTTATGAACTGCGCAAACTAGTCGGCATCCAGCGCGGGCTCACCGGCGCGCCGCGCATGATCGACGCCGCACGCGTCATTCCGTTGGTCCGGCAAGCCGCCAAGGCGTGGCTCTGGCAAGCGCCACCGGGTCAGATGCCGCCAAAGCTAAAGCCCGTCGTCATTGGAAGCGGATTAGCCCAGATTTCAGGACTGGCGCGCGTCCATGTTTCCAGTCTCCGGGAGATCAACGACACTCTGACGACGCTGCTGCCCGAGGGCACCACTGTATCCGAAACGTTGGATGCGGTCGAGAAGGCGTTCGAGCAGGCGCAGGGTGTTGGACTTGGCCCGATCACGATCACCGATCCTGCCGAATTTCGCAAACGCCTCAACGCATTACGAGAGGCTGACTGGCATTCGGTTTCCCGACTGCGCAAAGACCTCGCGGCGGTCGACGCCGCGGTCAACGAATCAGCCAGACGACTCGCCGACCTTAAAGCCGCGGCAGTGGACAGAGGCCCCGACCTGCCAGCCATCCTCGACTTCCTGAAAGTCTGCGACGAATGGTTCACCGCCCGACTGGACGAGCCTTCGCGGGGTGCAAGTGCAGGCGATGCGGCCGCAGCCAAGGTCCAAGCACTGATCGCCCAGTGGCGGAAGGTGGTGGGAGCTGAGTGAACACGACTGGTTCGATCTTCACACGGGCGCTGGAACTCCAAGCTGAGGCACGGAAACGAGGTGACACCTCCAAAGACAAAGAGGACGCACTCAAGGTCGCCAGCGAGGTAGAAACTTCGGAAAAGCTTCTTGATTCCCTTCAGGATTCGCTGGAGCTGCTAGCTGCGCTCCGAGCACAACAGGTGGAGGTCGATCCTGGTCCGATCGACGCCGGTCTTGCGAATTTCGAACGTCACGCCGGTAGCGGTGGCTTGCCGAGTCGGCGGGCTGTCCAATCCGCGAACAATCAGATCCGCGACGTCCAGAAACGGGTACGGGACGCTCTCGGCACGGCATGGCGAAAGTGGTCGGGTGAGGTGATCAACCAGTTGCCCACCGACCGACTCGCGCTAATGGGGCAGGGCCGCGCCGCGCCGGTGAACCGTGCGCTCGAGGACATGCGCACCTCGAGCTTGCAGGTGCCCGCCGTCTCAACCGCCATCGCGAACTTTATCCACAATCGCGACCTCGTCAATCGTGAGCTGTCGGCGGTTGAAGACCCGGGTCCGCACCTGCGTGAAGTACTCAAGCAGTTGCAGGAAGGCACAATGCTGGACCAACTGACCGACGACGATATCGCCGTGCTACGCGAACGGGGTTGGGCTACTAGTGTTTTCGTCAAGCGAGCAGATCTTGACTAATGGCGAGTTCGACGAACGCGCTGCGCTCTCGAAGCTTATAGATGACCTCGAGGACCTCGAACTCCCGCTGCTCGCCTGGGGTGTCACCACCGGGACGCTGTCGGAAGAGGAAGTCGAAGCCGTCGTCGACAAGCACCTGCCGTCGTGGCCGCTGGGAACGATGGTCGACGAAGTAGTCGAGAAGCTGATAGACGCGGCGTTGCTGTTCGAAATACCCGCTTCTTCTCCGCGCAAGTACCGAACCCGCGCGGGTGAAACCATCCGCCTGGCTGCAACGTTGCGCCAACTGTTTCCCCTCAATACGCCGACCGCGCAGTGGTGGGAGCGCCGACCCACGCTTGTGGCGGATTACCGACTGCATGTTGTACCGCGCCGCTATCCCAAACGCGAGATCCATACTTCCGATGCGATAAAAGAACTTTCGGAAGTCGAGGGCTGGTCAGATCCGTTGGCCGCCGTCGCCCAAGCCGCCATAATCTATCCCACTCTTGCGCAGTTTCAGATCGACGCAGCCAAGTCGATCCTGACCTGTCTTGCGGTACGCGACGCCCGGGGAGTCATTGTCGGCGCGGGCACCGGTAGCGGTAAGACCATGGCATTCTACGTCCCGGCATTTGTCGCGATGGCTGCGAACGCGCGCGCCGGCAGGACCGGCGTCCACACCCTTGCGCTCTATCCACGCAACGAACTCCTTCGTGACCAACTCCGCGAAGCCGTTGGACGCATGGCCGGTATCAATGCGGTTCAGGTGAGCGCCGGTGCTCGACAGTTGCGGGTCGGGGTCCTCTACGGTGACACCCCCTACAACAACACCACCCCCTACTATTTCGGACCCAAGGGCATCTGGCGACAAGGCGGCAACGGACGGGTCTGCCCGTATCTCAAGTGCCCGGATTGCCGTCAAGACCTTATCTGGACCGACGCTGATCGAAAGGCGGGCCGCGAGCGTCTCGAATGCTCAAATACCCAGCGCCGGAGCGTCATCGAGCAACTGGTCCTAACTCGCAACAGTTTAAAGGCCAATCCACCCGATCTGTTGTTCACGACTACCGAGATGCTCAACCGAAACTCCACCGACATGGAGATGGGCGCACTGCTCGGGTGGCGGGGATCCTCATCGCCAGCACTCGTCTTACTGGACGAGGCACACACCTACGCCGGCATCCACGGCGCCCAGGTCGCGCTATTGTTACGGCGTTGGCGATACGCTCTGCAGCGCCCACCGGTATTCGTCGGGCTCAGCGCGACCCTGCGCGATGCCGCCGCGTTCTTCGCACAGCTGACCGGACTCCCGCGATTAGCCGTCGAGCACATCGAGTCGGTGCCGGAAGACATGCTCGAAGAGGGCCGAGAGTATTCCATCGCTCTTCGTACAGACCCGGTTTCACAAGCTAGCGTGTTGTCCACAACCATTCAGGCCGCCATGCTGTTTGGCCGTGTACTCGACCTGCCCGGCCAGGTCGATCTGTTCGGGTCGCGAGGCTTTCTGTTCACCGACGACCTCGATGTCACCAACCGACTATTCCACGATCTCACGAACGCGGAAGGAGACCGCGGTCGCGCCCCAGTGCTCGCCGGTCTGCGCTCCAAAGACGCACCATACAGACCTGAGCGGTTTGCCGACGGGCAGTCCTGGGATCTGGTGCAGATCATTGGGCGTGAACTCGATCCGGCAGCGCGCGCCCATGGTCTGCGCGTCTCATTGACCTCCTCACAGTCAGCAGGTGTGTCCCAAGATTCAGATCTCGTGGTGGCGACCGCGTCCCTCGAGGTGGGTTTCGACGACGATCGGGTTGGTCTAGTGGTGCAACACAAGGCACCGCGCGATCCGTCTTCATTCATCCAACGACGCGGTCGCGCCGGACGCAGTCGAGGCACCCGACCCTGGACCGTCGTGACATTGACTGACTACGGGCGGGACCGTCTCACCTACCAGTCCTACGACACGCTTTTTGCGCCGGAAATTCCGGCCCGAAAACTGCCGGTGGGTAACCGTTTCATTCTGAAAATCCAAGCAGCTCATGCGTTATTGAATTGGCTGTCACTACGGACCGGCCTTAATACCCGCGACATTGTCACCGCACCGAAGGCCAACGGTCAACAAGCCAGGGAGGCTGACCAGAAAGCTGTCACCGCAGTGCTCACCACTTTGCTTGATGATGCCGCTCTGCGTGCTGACCTCCGCACTTATCTGTGCGCGTGCCTACAGATCGACGTTGAAGACGCCGACGCGCTGCTGTGGGATTCTCCCCGTTCTATCCTGCTCGGCGTCGTTCCGACAATCGTACGGAGACTCGAACGACGTTGGGCAGCATACGGAAACGAACCAGGGTCGCGACCGAATTCGTTTCTGCCCGAGTTCGTGACGCGCACGTTGTTCGAGGGACTAAATGTTCCCGAAGTGTCTTTCAACGTCGACTTTCTCGAGGATGATCCGGCCCGTCGTATCGAAAACGCCTTGCGCGAAGCCGTACCCGGAAAAGTCAGCCTGCGCTACGGCTACAACCAGGCAGGCCAACGCACCTGGTTGCCGTTGCCAGAGCCCGAGGACCAACTACTCGACGTGTCAGTGTTCCTCGACGAGTACAGCGAGGAGGGGGAATGGACGCCGTCGGGTGAACCACCCATTCGCGTGCTACGCCCCCTCACCATCCACCTGCACGAACCACCGCCGAATATTTCTGACCAGTCACAGGGAATGGCTCGGTGGACGTCTCAATTCGTCGAGTCGGCACCGCTGAACGACACGATCGTGCCCCGCTCATCGCCGTGGCACCGGCGGATTTCTACAATGGCCTTCGGCACCGGCGCGGTCAGCAACCCCATCGAGGTGCGACGGATGACCGCCGGTGCCGACTGCACCATCAAGACAATCGGCAGAACTGCTGACAGAGAGTTGTCGGTCAGCTACGCCAAAGACGACGAACCGGTGGCCCTAGGCTTCTCTCTGAGTGTCGACGCTGTGCGTTTCGACTTGGCGCCACTGGACGTCACAACACGAAGCGTCATCGAGTACCTGCAATCGCCGCAGTGGCGGAGCTTTGCTTTCAACGCAGCACTGCAGCAAGATCCGAGCCTTAACGGTCACGCGAACAATTTCCAGCGCCGGTGGCTTACCCTTGTTTACACCACGGCATTCGCCCTCGAACAGATCAACAACCCTGACTGCACAACCCAACAAGTCCACGCCGCGTTGGCCGGTGGAGCCTGGAAAGACGGTATTGCCGAAGTCCTCAACGCCATTTACCGTGGCGACGCTGCTAATGCACAAGCACGCCTGGTCACCACTCTGACGGAGTTGGCCGACGACGTCGTCGTCATTGAGGCCGTCGACCGTCACGGCCGCCTATTATGGTCCCACGATGTGCTGGCGGCCTCAACGGAACTGGTGCAGAAGACTTATCGGGACACCATCGCCGCCGCAATCCGCGCCGCGACTCAACGTGCGTGCCCCGATGCGCAGGACACTGACCTCATCATCGACGTTCTCCCCCCAGACGCAAACGGAACGACCACGATGTGGCTGACGGAGACCGCGCTCGGCGGACTTGGAATTATCACGAAGTTCGTTCACTACTACGCCGCCGACCCACCGGCCTTCTGGCACCTGGTCGATGGCGTGCTGGGCGACAGTGACCACGAGTACGTCCGCGATACAGTCAACCGACTGCTCACCCATGTTATCGAGCATCCGCAATCGGTTGCGGCGCAAGCTATGAAGCGCCTTCGCTCACCGCGGTCGGCAACCGAAGCCGACGCAGCGCTTCGGGACTTACGTCGGGCGTGGGCCCACATCGACGCGCCACCACGCCACCCGGCCGTAGCGGCGTTGTCATCGCGATATCTGCGACCCGGTTCGGACGAAAGAACCGACCGACTGGTCTTGGAACTGACCCGCGAATGGGACGATCTCGAACAGCGCTTGGGCTTCGAGGTCGATGGCGGCATTCTGGCCTATCTGGCTGGCACGGGCGCGATCGACGTACCTGGCCTCGCGGCGCTGGGTTTCGGCACCGATCAGGTCTACAGCTTGTTGGTCCCGCGTGGCGCGCCGGCGCGCACCCAACACCTGATGCACTACCAGCCCTATAGTCCGAACACGCTGCTCGACCCACTGCTGGCTCGCGCCGCCCACGACGAGCAGTTACCAGCGATCGACGTCACCCATGCTGACTGGGCTCAGATTTACGTCGATTATTTGACGGAGGAGCCGCGTGTCCTGCTCTCGGCGGACATTCAGGATCTGCACTGCCTGACGACTGCGATTCGTGAGGTGCCCGCGATAACGATCGACCGTGATGTGCTGAGGCTGCACGGAACCGTTGGAAAGTTGGCGCGAAGCGCAGGCCGCGTTGCAGTTGTCGTCGAAATCCGTGAGGCTGCAGAGTGATTCGAGAGCGCGACCAACGCACCGGGCATTTCACAGGCGTGAAGATCGACCGGCTGTTGTCCGACGTCCTGTTATCCGAACTGTTAACACCCAGCGAGGACCTGTGGCTGGTATCGCCTTGGCTATCGGACATCGAGGTGATCGACAACACCGGCGGTACTTACGATGCTGCGTTCGAGCACCCAATGAATCGGACGTATTTCTTCTCCGAGATCTTGGCGCTGCTCACCGGAATGGGCTCAAAGTTGAGGGTCGTGACTCGCCCCGGTAACGGCGCGGATTTCTTGAACCGCCTGCAGGCCGCCGCGCAACCCGAGAATCTACGGATCGTCGGCGATAAGGATATCCACGAGAAGACCTTCTGCGGGAGCGACTGGCAGATCACTGGTTCGATGAACTACACCTTCAACGGCATGCACAAGAATGACGAACGAAGCAGTTACCGCATCGATCCCGCCGCGGCTGCACTAACGCGGGTCGAGTTCACGCACCGATTCGGTGCGCTGTGGTAGCTCCACAGGCGGTGGAGAGATTCCTCGACCAGTTCTTCGGACCAGGGAACAACTACTGGCCGGGACGCAATCCCGATGCACCGGGCAGGCAGCGAGTCCAGCCTTTTCTAGACTTGTTCTCGACTGAATCCGAAGCACCGTACATACTCCCTCGAGTCGGACCAAGGCCTGACGACCGATTGGTCTATATCATTCCAAGACGTAGCAACCAGGCGATGACCGTACGGGAATGGGTCGATGCCTTCGTTGTCCCGAGCCACGCGCCGTACAGTTCACACTCACTGGACGACACTGATCCCATCGACGCCGCCGTCATGTCGTTCGTCGGTCATCGCAACGTCTTGGTGGTCGAAGTCCCTGACAAGAGCCAAGGATTGTGGATTTCGTTGGAACGCCTGACGGACACGATCGGCCAGAAGCCAGCAGGGACCGGCCTTGCGCCGATCCCTCTCGCGCGCATGCTGGCTGATTTCGATCTTGCGCTGGCGGCCGGTGATAGTGCCGCGTCGGCAGCGCTTCTCGAGCGGCTGTCTGGCAACGGCCTGAGCGGCAGCAACTACACGTATCTGGTCATCAAACGCCTTGCTCGGCTGGGTAATTACGGCGAGTTACTGCGCTTGCCCGATTTGAAGTCGGTGGCATCCAGTCAGCCTCCAGTTCCGGTGAAAGACGCGATCTTGACCGCGGTCTACTACACCGTGCTGGAGTCTCCGCTGGAATCGGGCGACCTAGCCTCAGCCAAGCAGGCGTTGATCGATCGCGGCGATTTGGTTCCGCCGTTGGCTACTGGACCATTCGACCGTTTCGGTATCGAGGCGGTCAGCGTGCTGGCGGTGGCAGCAACTGCCCTTGGCGACCGGGGACTCCGGGAAAAGCTGGTGCAGATTCCGGAGGCCCGTGAATTGCTCACTTCACTCGTGCCCGCCGAGGTGGCTATCGAGGTCCCAGACGTCGAAGAGGCTCAGCAGTCCGAGCCCGAGGAGGCACCGTCGGAGGCCGAGGAAGAACCCACCCCTGAAGATGTGGCCGCGGACGTTGAAGCGATGGAAGCGGCGGCTCTGGTCGAGGCCGAAAATGATGAGATTCCCGGCCCCGAAACGGGGGCGAACTCAGTTATCGAAGCCGAATCAATCGCGGCAACTCCAGTAGCACAACTACATTCGTGGCCGGAGTTGGTAGGAACCATTGCGGGCGATGCCGATATCCGCAGCGTGCTCGACGAAGAGCCATGGCGACAATGGGCGCCACCCGCGGAGGATGACGACTTGATCGCTGGTGTTATTGGAGGACTCGACGATGCGTCGGCAGCACGCGCATGGATGCTTTCCGGACCGTTCGTCGACAGCGACGACTACGGCACACCGGCCGCGAAAACAGCGCAAGAATTCATCAACATCGCCTTGGTACTGGCCAGATTCGGCCCTGCCGATCTCGCCGGCCTTATCGCTCTCACCGAGATCGTCCTCCGATCGGCTCCGAACGCCAACGACTACACGAACTTGGTCGACGATCTCAACGCATATGTCGGCCGCTGGGTGAGTGTTGAGCGCGCCCCGGTTGCGTTGGATCTCGCGGATCTGCTGGCGCGCAACGCATTCCCTAACCCAGAGGCCAGACTGCGGTTGGTTACCGGTTTACTTGAACCGCTGAGTCGGCAGAGCGCTCGGCTGTCGGTCGACGAAATCAAGTTAGCGCGCTTGATCGACCGGGAGTTGAGCCTTGCGCTGTCGTGGGATCAACCCGAAACACAAGAAGCGGAAGCAACACTGCCGACTAAGGGCAACCTACTCCTCTACTCGTTGGACCCGAACACTCTTGCCCGAGTCGCGAATGCGTTGGGAGAGCTCGCCCCTGGGCTCTCTATCAAGACAAGCATCGACCGGGTCGGCAGCCCACAACTGCGAGAGTGGTCGCGCCGCGCCGACTTCATCGTGGTGGCGACTCGATGCGCTAAACACGCAGCGACAGGGTTCATCCGAGCGAACGCGCACGAGCATTGTGTGATCCTCGAAGCTGACGGCGCTGGCTCGGCGTCGTTGCTTCGCGCCGCGATCGATGCCATCAAATCGGGTCCGGCCACTTTGTAGGGGCCCGGACTACCCGAGCACGACCTCTGACGTAACGCCTCCGGCCCGGGCCAGATCCTGTCGGAGTCTGATGCCCCAGAATTGAGCCGATGAGAACCCGGTATTGGGACGTCGACGGTTGGTCGGCATCTTCGCGAAATTCGGGCGGGCTTGGCTGTCTCTCGCGAGAAGCGCGTTCAACGGGAACCGATCCCGGTCAGGCTGGCGCCGATGATCAGACCGTCGTTCGACGCGCCTCGCCCCCCAAAGCAGAGGGAATCGGGAGACCGCAAATTCGTAGAAGCCGTAAGGGAATATCTCGGACCACCGGGTCGCGCGCAGCGAGCGACGTGCCGCAGCGAAACCGGGAACTAAGGATTGACGCCAGCCGACGCCGACGTTCCCACAACCATCCGGGCAGTGGCCGGCTAATCAGCCGAAGCGGGGCCCAACCTACGCGTGACCTAGGCGAGCCGACGCTGCGACTTTCAACGTGCGGCACGACGAAGAAGACCTGCGTCGTGCCCGCGATAATCACTGTCATTGCCCAACATTGTCGCCCCGATCCGCTAACGTCCGGTTTGTGCACAAGGGCATATACGAGTCGCTGCTGACGGATCAGCTCAATCAGCAGCTTGAGCAACAGGACAGCCTGAAGGCCGAGTTCGGGACTGTTGACGAGGCCGAGCAGGCGCTGACAATCGCGCGCCATCTTGCGCCGATCATCGAACGCGCCATGCGTGGCGCCGGCGCCGCTGAGGACCGCGCAGAAGTCGTTCGGCGGATCCTCGAGGTCCTGCCTGACGCTCAAGCTGTCGGCGAGGCGCTATACCAGGTCGAACCAGGCAGGATCACGCGGCTCGAAGAGTTGGCGAGCAGGGGCGGCCTTGTTAAACCTCGTCTCCCTCGACCCGCAACTCCGTTCTCCGACGCCGCGCTGATGACCAACGCGCGCAACGAGCCGACGTTGGCGGCCGAGCTTCGCGCTGAGCTCGTGAGCGCCGACCAGGTCGACCTCTTGTGCGCGTTCGTCAAATGGCAGGGCCTGCGGCTGCTTGAGGACCCGCTCAGCAAACTTCGTCGGCGAGGCATTCCGCTCCGCGTCATCACGACGACCTACCTCGGGGCCACGGATGCTCGCGCGCTTGATGCGCTCGTCAACGAGTTCGGGGCCGAAGTCCGCGTGAATTACGAAATCGACCGCACCCGCTTGCACGCCAAAGCCTGGCTGCTGCGTCGCGACACCGGATTCCACACCGCCTACGTAGGGTCAAGTAATCTGTCGCACGCGGCACTTGTGGATGGGTTGGAATGGAACGTCCGGCTGTCCGCGATATCAACGCCGCACCTCCTGGAGAAGTTTCGGGCCACCTTCGACTCCTATTGGGAGAACAGGGAGTTCGAGTTGTACAGGCCGTCGGAGGACGGCGACCGCTTGCGAGCGGCACTCGAGACCGCATCGGGAAGCCGAGCGCGTGACGGGATTACCGTCACCTTGTCTGGCCTCGAGGTGCACCCCAAACCGTTCCAAGCCGAGATACTCGAAGAACTCGACGCAGAGCGCACGATCCACGACCGCCATCGCAACCTGATCGTCGCGGCAACCGGAACCGGCAAGACCGTTATTGCAGCCTTGGACTACCGCCGACTCACTCGCGACGCCCACGGTCATGACCTCACACTGCTGTTCGTGGCGCACCGCAAGGAGATTCTGCTGCAGGCGCGGGGCATGTATCAAGAAGTGCTCACTGATCCCACATTCGGTGAGCTGCTCGTCGACGGACAGGAACCAGCAAGCTGGCGTCACGTGTTCGCCAGCATTCAATCTCTCTCGCAAGCAAGGCTTTCCGGCATCGCGCCGGATCACTTTGACGTGGTCGTGATCGATGAATTCCACCACGCCGAAGCCGCGTCGTATCGGCGGTTGCTTGACCACGTGCGTCCAATCGAGCTGTTGGGACTTACCGCTACCCCCGAGCGAGCCGACGGCGTCGACGTCCGGGACTTTTTCGGTGGCCGGGTCGCCGCAGAGCTACGGTTGTGGGAAGCGCTGGAGCAGAATCTGTTGTGCCCGTTTCATTATTTCGGCGTCCACGACGGAACAGATCTTGAGTCTGTTCAGTGGCGCCGTGGCGGTTATGATTTGGCAGCTCTCAGTGGCGTCTACACCGGGAACGATGCCCGCACCCGCATCGTGCTGAAAGAACTTGGCGACAAGGTGGCCGACGTCGCGGCCATGCGCGCATTAGGTTTCTGCGTCAGCGTTGAGCACGCGCACTACATGGCGCAGCGATTCGGTGAAGCTGGTATCCCTGCCCGCGCGGTATCCGCCGAGACGTCAGCGGCAGACCGTCGCGACGCACTGGTCGCACTGCGAAACCGCGAAATCAACATCATCTTCGCGGTCGACCTCTTCAACGAAGGCCTCGACATTCCCGAGGTCGACACCGTGCTATTCCTGCGCCCCACGGAGAGCGCGACCGTCTTCCTGCAGCAGCTGGGTCGCGGCCTGCGGCTTACCAGAGGTAAGACCGTACTTACCGCGCTGGATTTTGTTGGGCACCAACGCCGCGAGTTCCGTTTCGATCAACGGTTTCGAGCGATGACAGGGCTTGGCGGAAAGGCACTGCAGCGTCAGGTCGAGGAAGGCTTCCCGTTTCTGCCGTCGGGCAGTCAGATCATCCTCGACTCAGTCGCGCAGGATCTCGTACTAGAAAACATCCGACAACAGGTCTCTCCGAGATGGGCCGCGCTGGTGTCCGAAGTTCGCGCACATCCAGACAATCGGCTGGCGTCCTACCTCAACGAGTACGGACGTCGTCTGGAAGACGTGCTAAAAAACAATCGATCGTGGACGTCGCTGTGCCGCGATGCCGGCAAGCTCGATTCGGACATCGGGCCGCGCGAGGCGGAATTCGTCAAGCGCGTGCGCGCGGTCGCACATGTCGACGACCGTCGACGGTGGATGGGCTACCGGTCGATCCTCGACGGCGCCGTTGGCATGGACAGCCCCATCGAGCGGCGTCTCGCCGAGATGCTGTTCTACTCGTTGAACCCCAATGGCGGTGGATTCGACAGTGCTGCAGCAGGACTCGACGCGCTCCAAGGTGAGGCAGTCGTCGACGAGCTGCGCGAGGTGATCGACATCGCATTCGACGCAGCCCGCCGCAGCACCTACGAGTTGGCAAGCCTCGTTCCCGAGCTCGCCCAAGTACCGCTCGAGGTTCATGCCAGTTATTCTCGAGAGGAAATCCTTGCGGCTCTGGGCTTTGCAACGTTGCGTCGAACGCCCAGCACCATGCGAGAGGGAGTGGCGTGGTGCGAATCAGCCAACGCCGATGCCTTCTTGATCACGTTGAAAAAGTCCGACAGTGACTACTCGCCAACGACGATGTATCGGGACTTCGCACTCAGCGCGGACTTATTCCACTGGGAATCGCAGTCCACCACATCGTCGACCTCACCGACCGGACAGCGGTACATCCATCATCGGGAACGGGGTTCCCACATACTGCTTTTCGTGCGGCAAGCAAAGACCAACGCACTCGGAACTTCGCCATACGTGTTCCTGGGTCCGGCTGACTACGTCTCGCACGAAGGTGATCGCCCGATGGCGATCACCTGGCGGCTGCGTCAACCGATGCCGACTGAGGTGTACCAAGCGTCCACGGTGGCAGTGGCATGAGCAGCGCGGGTCCACTCCAGATGTTTCCTGTCGTGTTGGCGACGGTGAAGCATCCCCGGTTTCATGCACACCTCGTTACGTGTGACCGGTGTGCATGAAACCGGGGATGCTTCACACGCTACCGAACCACGGCGCTTACACACCGGCTACTGGGCCACCATTGCCCGGCGATGTCATCCTCTGCGGCGACGGTAACGATTTTCACCATGTCGCAATGTATGTCGGCAACGGGTTCGTGATCGACGCCAACAGCGACGGAACCGCTCTCGCTGTCACACCGCTGAGCAAAGAACCACCAAACCACCAGACCTGGCGCCCGACAGGCCATTAGCCAATGATTTCACGATCTGACAGGAGGGCCTGACAGTGCCGAATTTTTTTCCTAGGGCCGCTCCCGTCTCGCTCTGTCTCGCAGTGGTTTTGAGCGCGTGCGGTCACACTCCGACAGATCCTCGTTCAACGCCGCCCAACGCTATGAAAACCGCAGCGGCGTGTGGGTCTGCCACCTTCCCTGACCCTTACGCCGCAGTGAACCCGTGCGATCAGAACGAAGTTTCCTGTGCAGCCCTCAGCGCCTTATTTACCTGGAGCCCCAAGGACACCTCACCTTCAGCCGCGTACACCAGGACGCTCCCCCTGATCGCCAGCGAAGGGCTGCATTATCCTGACGGAGCGCCGCAGAACCCGTTTGCGCCGAGTACGAACCCGGACGAAGTCGGCAGTTTCGATGTGCAAGCTGCGTGGCATGATCCCGCGAGGGCCGGACATGCGTTCGTCGCGTACACGGCGAGGCGTAGTCAAGGAGCTACGTCCCGCAACGCCTTATTCGACACGGTGCAATACAAGTTCAAAGCATCAGACGTCGACGACCACGGTAATCCGAAACCGGGTGCTGTTTCAGAGGGGCCAGCATGGAATTGGGCGGCCACAGCGACCACCACGGAAGCCCCCGGAGACAATACGGGCTACCGAGTTTCGTACGTCTTCCAGTACAGCCCAGGCGTTGAAACCGCCACGAGCACTTGGTCACCCGGCGCAAGACGATGGGGATGCCAGACTGCTAGCGGTTAGCGAGATCTCGGCGTGAAACTCGCATTCGTCGTCGCGCCCGTCGCAGCGCTGCTAGCGTGCGGCTCACCGAGCCAACCCGCCGCACCATCAGCGCCGCCAGCAGACCCGCGCGCGATCCTAGAACGCTTCACCCGCGACATCTGGCCTGCCGTGGCCGCCTTCAACGCGGACTCCGAGCCGATCCATAAACCGTACGCGGCGTTAGCCACGATCATGGCTGACAACTCTCTGCGCCCCAGCATTCGTATTTATGAGGCCGCCGGCGCGCTCGGTTACCCACCCGAAAACAGTCAGGATGGCGCAGAAACGATGGCCGGCAACGACGGGTTACATCTACGCTCAGTCGACGTACAGAACGTTCAAGGTGACACCGCGAACCTCCTCGCCTGCTACACCTACACGCACTACTGGTCTATACGACGTCAAGGCTTTCTCGGAGACTCCCAGCACGCTCCTGGGACCTCCGAAGCGACATTCGGGCTCTACAACCGTGGCGGCACGTGGATGCTCGACTCGATCAGCAACGATCACGCCGTAGCGAACTGCTCATCGGAGAAAGCATGACCGCGCGAGACGAATCATTACGCGACGATGTCGAGGCCAAACGCCAATTCCACTCTTAGCCAGCGCTTCAAAGCGGACGAACAACACGCTGTGGTCCCGCGGTATGACCATGCACCTCGGCGGGAATCACAACTTCTACGCGTTTCGCCTTACTTTGGGCGCCATCCTGGCCGAATCCACCGGCACGCCGTACATCGTCGGAATACGACTCACACATGGATGAAAGACCACCCGCGAGTCGTCACCATCCCTTTCGAGGACAGCGACGCCGTGGGGCGCCTGGAACGCGATGTGCTTGAACGGCTTGATCCGCCACTCAGCCTGCGGGGCATGCGGCCCACGCTGATGCGCCGCAGATTAAACGAGCTGAGGAGCGCAATCATGAATCCGCCTCCATCCAACGCGGCAGAAAGCTGATGTCTAGCCGTTGGGTCTGCTTGTAACCCGACCATGTCGGAACACCCGCCGGTTGCCCACGATAGATACCCCGTGCTGCGGCTACCACCCGCTCATGTTGGGTGGGCCACTGCAAAGCGGAAGCGATCTCTTCGAGAGCGTCGCGCTCACGCCGCAGAACCCGGTCTACGATTCCCGCCGCTGGTAAGGCCCCGCTCTTGTCGCCATTACAACGCGCGCAGGCAAGTACCAGGTTCGACAGCCCGTCGATACCGACGAGTGACCACGGCAGCACATGATCGATCGGGTTGTCGTCTGGAAGGTGCGTCCGGCAGTAGAAGCAGTGCGGGCCAAACGCCTCCTTGAGTGGCTGGCGGACGGCGGTCAACGCGGCTCTTTCTCGCCCGAACAGATGCCCCGCAACGTCAGGAACGTCGGCGTCGAGGTACTTGTTCATGCGGCGGACATCGTCGACCCACATGATTTGCAGTGCTGGCTTCAACAGGCCTGCCAGTCGGGCGAGTCCATGCGCGACACCGGGTTTGAGTTCGATGGCGTCGCCGTGCGCGCGCAGCGTCGACCGCGACACGTGGTCGTGCAGGAACGAGTCGTCATAGAGGAATTGATCAGTCGTCGACCAGCCCGGCACTTTCTGCAGCCGGTACAAAGGTTGCTGGGCGAGGCATAACACCACATCGTCGATGGCGCGGTCGTAAGCTGCCGGCGCGCGGAAGCGCGCGACATCGACCGAACCGGTCGCTCGGCCTGAAGCCGCCCTGAGATCCTTTGTGGCACGGAGGATTCGCGCGCGCGATCCTGTTGACTGGCGCAGCTCATTGCCATCGAGCGGCCGAACCTGTTGTCAATAGATCTCCAGCACACGATGTGCCAGCGCCGGCAGTGGTACTCGCAGCGCGTCGCCAGGTTGCTCGGGCAGGTTCTCGATGCAGTGCTCGATCAGCGCCATCAGTGTCGCCAGTTTGTACGTAGCCGTGCGGAGGCCGGTCTCGAGGATCGCGACCACACGCTGGCCCAGCAGCACTGGATCACTGTCCACGATCTGCGCCCGATTTCAGGAGCAGGAGGTGGATTCGCACTAGCGCATTTTACGAGGGGTACCCGTATGTTGCGAGCAATCTGCAATTACGCCACGTCCGTACACGACCGCCCCCTCAGCCGCGGTTCGCCGAGACAACGCTGTTGCTCGCGCCGAGTATCGGGCCCACGGTCCTGTGGCCGATGATGCCATTCGGCTATGTCTGAGGCCGCAACGTGATGCCCGACATCGAGTCGCTCATACCGCTGACCGAGCGCCTACTGGTTGACTTGGAGGCCGCTGTCAAGATAAGCGCGCGAGGAAGGAGATGCTCTCATAGGTACCTACGCGGTCACCGGATCGGCCTCAGGCATGGGGCACCACGTCGCGCAGAAGCTGCGCGAGGCCGGCCACACCGTGATCGGAGTCGACATCAAGCAGGCAGACATCGTCGCCGATCTGTCCACCGGTGAGGGACGCCAAGCGGCGGCCGCAGGCGTGTTGGCGGCATCGGGGTCCAGATTGGACGGTGCCGTGCTGGCAGCCGGGCTCGGCCCCACTCAGGCCGCTGACCGTGCACGCCTGATCGCGCAAGTCAACTACTTCGGCGTCGTCGACCTGCTGGAGGCGTGGCGCCCGGCACTGGCCGCCGCTGACCGCGCGAAAGTCGTTGTCTTCGCCAGCAACTCCACCACGACAACACCCATGGTGCCCGCGCGCACCGTGCGGGCGTTTCTTGCGCATGACGCCGACAAGGCGGTTCGCTCTGTGCGGTTGTTCGGCAAGAACGCGTCGGTGTTCGTCTACGCCGCATCCAAGATCGCGGTGAGCCGTTGGGTTCGACGTGCGGCGGTCACGACCGAGTGGGCGGGTGCGGGCATCCGCCTGAACGCTCTTGCTCCAGGGCCGATTATGACGCCTCTTCTGGAGGAGTCGCTGTCAACGCCGAACGAGGCGAAGCGCATCCGGTCGTTCCCGGTCCCGATCGGCGGGTTCGGCGACGCCGGGCAGCTGGCCGACTGGGTGCTGTTCATGCTGTCCGATGCAGCGGACTTCATGTGCGGGAGCATCGTTTTCGTCGACGGCGGGTCGGACGCCTACTTTCGTGCTGACGACTGGCCGAGGCCGGTGCCGGCGTATCGACTGCTGCCCTACCTGAAGCGGTTCAGACGCTACTCATCGTCGGCCTGAGGATGCGTCGCCGTCGACAGACGCGGCCGCAGCCGCTGCGGCGAGACGGGCACATCCGCCGCAAGGTCGCCGATCAGCCCGTCGGCAAAGCTCACCAAACCGGCGACGTCGATCCCGTGGCGTCCGGGTCGGTCGACATCCGCAAGACGGGCCGATGCGCTGCGCAGCAGACTCGTCGCCCCCGCCGCGTTGCCGCGCTGAGCGTGCGTGATGCCGACCGCGAGCTGCGCCAGGGCCTGCCACAGCATCCGTTCATCGGCGGGACCGTACTTCCAGGCCGCCTCGAGGACTTCGTGCGCGCTGAACGCCAGACCGCGATCCAGCAGCTCTTGGGCGTAACTGAGGGTCTCGGCCGGTGCCAGCTCGAGGTCATCCGGTATCCGCGCAGTGCCCGCACTGCCGTAGGGCAGCGGCCGGCCTAGCGAATCACGTGGGCGGGCACTTCGGGGTCGGCCCGCATCGTCTCGATCGCGCCCGGTCACGAGCTCGGCTGCGGGCTCTCCACGTCGCGGCGGTCGGTGGTGGCGATGAAGTCCTCGATCAGCTCGACAACCTCGTTGGGCACCTCCACCTGCGGGAAGTGTCCGACGTTGGGCAGGATCTCGAGTCTGCTGTCGGAGCGCGCCTCGTGCGCGGCATACGCATGGTCGACCGGAATAATGTTGTCCTGATCACCCCAGATCGCCATGATCGGCAGCCCCTCGCGCAGCCGCAGCCTGTTCAGCGCACTGACCGCCTGCCCGCGGTAATCGACCACCGATCGCAGCGTCTTCAAAAAAGACTGCCGGGTCTCTGCGTCCGACAGCGACGAGTAGGCGCTCCACAATTCCGCACCACGCGGCGACTGAATGCCGGCGGCCCGCAACCATGACCTGAGCTTGTTACCGGCGGTCAGCACCGGTTTGGGCGCAATGATCGGCAACACCAGCTCGGCCCCGGGCGCCGAAAGCAGCCGCAGCACCAGCCCGACGTCGGGCCCCAGTCCGCCGCTGCTGATTAGAACCAGCCGCTGGACGTAGTCGGGGTGCTGATAGACGAACTGCATCGCGACCCCACCGCCCAGCGAGTGACCGACCACGGTGGCTTGGCTGACGCCGAGCTCGTCGAGAAAATCGCGGAGCAACACCGCGAATGCGCCCAGCGAGTAGTCGCTGCGGGGCTTGGCCGACTCGCCGTGGCCCAGCAGGTCGGGCGCGATCACCCGGAAATTCTTCGACAGCTGCGGTATCACCGAACGCCAGGTGTCGGAACTGCCGGCCATGCCGTGGATCAGCAGCAGCACCTCCCCGTCCCCGTTGTCGCGGTAGGCCAACTGATCGCCGTGCAGATCCAGAAACTTCAACTCGCTCATGGCGACGGAGTACCCCTTTTCACGGTGCATGGTGATGTCCAGGCCGCCCATGCACCTGTTTATGCAGGTCGTCGGGGAGATCGATGGTGGTGCGCAGGATGAGTCATCCGGGAATCAGAGGACGCTTGGCTTTCAGACTCACTTTAAACCCTGCAACTGCTCTTGCCATCAGCGCGCGGACCGAACTTGTCGGTGGCGATCCCTAAAATCCAGACAAGTCGCGGACGTCAACACTGCGGCCCGGTCAGAAATGAGGTGGAAGGTGGAATCACTGGCGGAATTCATCGGCATCATGGCCCTCATCTGGTTCATCGTGAGGTTTTTCTGGTGGATCCTGGCGGTGCTAGCCCTGATGGGATTTTTCTTCCTGATGCAGGCCCAGATCCGAAAGGACCGCGCGCGACAGGCGGCCGTTATTCGCC
>Ga0209012_1000647_pt1 | contig 45095 bp, 43 predicted proteins | sample RS3BMetagenome_FD_184735 | JGI IMG/M metagenome (GOLD analysis project Ga0209012, IMG submission 184735) | Ferric oxide microbial mat and aquatic microbial communities from Rainbow Spring, Yellowstone National Park, USA - RS3B (SPAdes) (version 3) ...
AAGCGGGTCCGCCGAAGAGCACGGGAACGAGTACGGTTGGATGTAGCCGGAGCCGTCGGCGTCGGGCGAGACGACGTACACTATGCCGTTGGCCACGACGGGCGGGGCGAAGCGTGGGGTATCGCCGATGGAGGTCGTCCACAGCTCGGTCAAGTTCTCCGCGTTGATGGCGTACAGGGAACGGCCCCCGGACGGCGAGCGATCCGCTGGACTGATCGCCCATATGACGCCCGAGCCGCTCGTCGACCCATTCGAGGACAATGACATGATGCCGCCGTAGGCGTAGTTGAACGTCGCGCCCGCGGTGAACGTCGAGTTGCTGTACGTGTATTGGCGCAGAACGTCATCGATGCCTTCGCCCGATCCCCAAACGTACAGATTCACGGAGCCCGACGGCGCCGTCCAGAGGATCGTCTGATGCGTGTGCGCTCCGCTCTGGTAGAGGTTTTGAAAGCACTGCCCCGTGACGCAGCTTGTCGCGTTCCCGCCGAGATCGCTTTGGTTGAGAAGATACAATGCCGTCTTTGCCCCCTTGGACGAGGTTCGTGCTGGAACCCGGGAAGAGCGTTGGCGGCGATACGCCAAGATCGTAATCGCACGAAACAAGTTCGTTCTGGTTGTACGGCGTGAAGAAGTTGCCCGTGCCCCCATCGAATGCAAGCGTGATCGGGGCTAGCTTGACGACGGAGTCGCCCAGGCTCGTGCCGTCGTAGAGGCCATTGCCCACGGTGACGTAGACGTTCCCCGCGGAATCCACCGACGGGCCGGCGCCCGATTGCCAGATGCCGCCTCCGCAGATCGACTGCGTGCCACAAGTGCCGCCCTGACCGCAGGTCGTCGTTGCATTAACGCTGGGCGTCGTGTCGAACACGTACGGCGTCGTGTTCGTGAGGGTCGCATCGTAGGCGAAAACGTATCCGTGATAGGTGCCCCCCGACGGGTTGTGATCACAGAATGACGCGAAAGCGACGTAGACCGTCCCGTTGGCGAGGACCAGCGCGGCTCGTTGGTGTTGAAAGAGCTCGTTGAAACCAGTGGTCGTGATCTGCACGGGGCTATTCGTGCGCTCGCTGCCGTCCGTGATGTTCACCGAATGCAGCCAGTACTGCATGGCCCCCGCTCCGCTATCGAGCGTCACTTGAACGGCAGTGACGAAGTACATGGCTCCGGTGCTGCCGTCGATGACCGGCGTGCCTTCGATGCCGACGTTGCCTGGGTAGCCATTGCCCTGTTCGTAGATCGACAGATCCGTGCACCCCGTCGTTGGCGCCACGAAGACAACGCCCGGGATCGTGCTGTACGAACGCGGCGGAGTACCGTAGTGCACGTGCCACAGCAGGTTCTCTGTGGCGGTGTCGAACGCATAGACGGTGTCATTCATCGTGGCGACGTACAGGACGTTGTACGCGGTACCGCCGATCGTCACTCCTGAGGCATAGAGTGGCTGCGCGAAGATGCGGTCATCGACGCTCATTCGCGCCAAGGTGCTTCCGCCTCCGGCGACCTTCGACTGGGTCAGCGTAGTCTCGTAGAGATTCGCGCAGTCCTGCGTGTTGTCATAGCAGCGCGTCAACACGTTGAACGTACCGAGGGCTGCCGTACTGGCGGCCGTCACCTCCGGGCGGCTGCTGTGACGGGAGCAGGCTTCGGTCAGGACAGCCGCGCAGAGGGCCGCACCGGCAGCAACACCGAACATCTGGCGAACGATGCGCCCGGCGCGACGGCTCGTCATGGGGGCCCTCCCCGCGCCGCGAGAGGCGCCGCGCGTACTCCGCAGCGTAGCTCAGCCGCAACCTGGGGCAACTCGTGTGGAAGCCCATCGACTTCCGTTGCAGCTCCCAGCAGTGTCGATGCTGTCGGACCATTCGACAGGCGACCGGCATGACCGCGGCGCGTTACTGCAACTGCGGAGGTACAAACGCGCGGGCCGCGCTCGTTTGAGCGCGAGGCCGACGAGCGCGCGCGGGATGCCCGACGAGGGGTGGGAAATCCTCGAAGCGGTGGTCTGCGACGAAGACGCGAAGACCATCGCCGAGGAGCTGAATCCCTCCGAGGCCGCGGTGCGCGGTCGCCTCGAGAGGATGCGCAAGAAGTTTTGCGACCTGGTCGAAGAGAGGGGGCTCTCGCACCTGCGCTTGCGGCAAGAGGAGCGAGAAGACTCGGAACGGAGCGACGCGGCAGCCGCCTGACCGAGCTTTCCGGAGCCCATCCCGTCGTCGACCTTCGACGGGCGCGTCGCCTCCTTCGACATGCGCCACGATTTGCGACGAATGCGTCGCGCCTTCTCTCGAAATCGCGCGTCGAGTCGAAGAAATCGATCCGCAAGTCGAAGAATGAGCGACTCGAGTCGAAGAATGAGCGACGCAAGTCGAAGAAGGCGCCTCGCCCCTCGAAGAAATCGCGGCGCGTTCTTCGGCAAGAGAGGCGCTCGGGAGAGAAATCGTGACGATTTGCGAAGGTCGCGCACCTCCTTCAGGAGAATGCGTCGCGCATCCCGAAGAAGGCGCAGCGCGACTCGAAGCTTGCGTAACTCCGGGCGAAAGATGCGCCACGAGCGACACCATGGCGGCATCGGTGATCGGGCCAGGCACGCGAAGCCGGCCACCGCACTGCTTGCGGGGCAGGACGTCGACCTCGAAGGTGCGCCGGAGCAGCGTGGCCCCATCGAGCCGCGGCGTTGCGGCGTACGGAAGGCCGCCGACCAGGCGCGACCGCTCCGCAGCCTGCCAGCGGGTGGTATCCTGACGGTGTGCTCGACGGCCTGCTCGAAGCGACGACTCGGACGCTCGCGCGGCTTCGCCGCTTCGCGGGTCCGATGAGCTCGGGCCTGCCGCCGGTCGACGTCGCCCTGCCCGAGGTGCTTCGTCTGCTCGAAGACGCGGGCGTCGCCTTCAAGCTCGTCGGCGGGGTCGCCGTGGTCCATCACGGGTACCCGCGCACCACGGAGGACGTCGACGTGCTGGTCGAGCAGCGGGCCGAGGCTCGGCTCGACGCGGCCCTGGCCTCGCACGGGTTCGAGCGCGCGAGCGAACGGCGGCTGACGCACGTCCCCACCGGCGTGCGCGTGGACGTGCTGGTCGCCGGCACGCCGCTACCGCGCGAGGGCCGAGGCGTCTATCCGTCGCCGCGCGACCTCGGCGCGAGCCCGCGCGACGCCCGGGTCGTCGATCTCGGCGGCCTGCTCGAGCTGAAGCTGCGCGCCGGTCGCCATCGGGACATCGCCGACGTCGTCGAGCTGCTCAAGCGCCTGGATGAAGCGCGCTACACGGAGCTCGAAGCCCACTTCGCTCCGTCGCTGCGGCCGCAGCTCGCCGAGCTTCGGCGCGATGCGCTCGAAGAGCAGAGCGAGACGTAGCCTCAGAATTTCCCGCTCACGCCCGCCGCCGCGCCGCCGAGCACCGGCAACACGTCGACCCTCGCCGACGGCGCCGTCTGCGCCGCCGGTTCGCTCGATCCGCGAGTGAAAAACAGGTACGCCGCCGCCGCCGCGCTCACGATGCCGACGCCCATCGAGATGTCGGCGATGAGGAACTTGGTCTGGATCGAGCTCTTCTCCGAGGCGCTGCAGCTGGGCGCGCAGCCGCCGGACGACAGGTCGCTCGAGCGCTGGCTCAGCCCCGAAAGCCCGAAGACCGCCTCGCTCGCGAACGCCACGACGGCGACGCCGCCGAAGATGGCCGCCGGAACGATCGAGCCCGAGTGCGGCGCCTCGGGCGTCGCCTGCGCCGGAGGGGGGGTGGCGCCCGCGCCCGCAGCAGCGCCGGCGCCCGCACCGCCGCCGAACTGCACGTCGAGCACGCGGCTCTTCTCGCCGGCGTGCACGAGCACGTGACCTTCGACCGCCGGGTACCCCGCGGCCTCGTAGCGGAAGACGTGGTCGCCGGGGTCGACCAGGATCGGCTTTCCGTCGAGCTTCGCCACCAGCGGCTTGCCGTCGACCGTCACCGTCACGTCCACCAGGTCGTTGCCCTTGTCGTCCTTGGCGCTGACGACGACCGACGGCATCGTGTTCTCGAGATCCGCCAGCCAGCGCAGACAGTCCCTGCGCACGATCGCGGGGCACACGTCGCGCGAGCACGTCTGGAACGCCTCGCGCGCGCCGCTGTACTTGCCGCTGTCACGCAGGTTCTGCCCCTGATCGGACGCGGCGAGGCACTCGGCCTTGTCCGCCTTGTCGCTGGCCCGCGCGACGGACGGGAACGCGCCTGCCGTGGCGAGGCTCGCGGCGGCGGACAGCATCAGGGCGGACCGGCGCTTCATGTCCCCAGGATGGACGAGCGTCTCACTGCAGACAAGCGGGCTTGTAGTGCTTGTGCCCCTTGTCGTCGATCCAGAACGGGGGATCGCAGTCCGACGCGGCAGCCGCCGCGTGGTGAGGCGGCGACGCCGCGCGCCGATGTGTGGGCGACGGGGCGGGCGTGGGCCGAGGCTTGGCGACGGCGACCGGCGGCGCCGCCTCGGTCGCGGGCTGCGCGCTGTCGGCCGCCGGCTCGGGCTGCGGCGCAGGCTCCGGCGTCGCCGCCGCCGACGGTTGCGAAGACGGGTCGGGCGCGGCGGTCGTCTCCGGCGGCGCCGCGATCGCCGCCGCCTGCACGCTCGCGGCGGTGACGCCGCTCGAGCCGCCGCGGCCGACCAGCAGGGCGACGACGACCACCGCGAGGCCGCCGGCGGCCGCGAGGCCCGCGATGAGCGGCATGCGCCCGCGCTGCCTGCGCGGTTCCGCCGAGAGGATCGGCGACACGGCGATGCTCGAGACGTCCGAGCGGATCTCGCGCGGCGCGCCGTCCGTCGCCGAGGCGGGCTCCAGCGGCAGCTGCGTGCTGGCCGTGACCGTCGTCGGCATGTCGACGACCGCGATCGCCGGCGAGCTCTTCACCGACGACGACGCCTCGATCTCGGCGACGCGCGCCGCACGGCGCAGCAGCTCGTCGCGCGCGAGCCCCTCGACCCACTCGCCGACCTCCGACGCGGGCGCCACGCCGGAGGTGCGCTCGAGGTCGATCGCCATCTCGCGCGCGGTCAGGTACCGGCGCGCCGGATCGCGCTCGAGCCCGCGCAGCACGACGCGGTCGACCGCGAGCGGCACGTGGGGCGCGACGGCGCTCGGCGGCGGGATCGGCCGCTGGAGCACCGCGGTGACGACGGCCGCCTCGCTCTCGCCCTTGAACAGGCGCTGGCCCGTGAGCGCCTCCCACGTCACGGCTGCCGCCGCGAACACGTCCGTCTGGCGCGTGACCCCGTGGTTGTGCAGCTGCTCGGGCGCCATGTACGCGAGCTTGCCCTTGATCTGCCCCTCGCGCGTCGTCTGCAGGCGGCCCATCGCCTTGGCGACGCCGAAGTCGAGCACGCGCGCCACGCCGTCGACGCCCACCAGGACGTTCTGCGGCGACACGTCGCGGTGCACGATGCCGAGCGGCTCGCCCTGCTCGCTCACCGCCTCGTGCGCCGCGTGCAATCCGTGGAGGACGCCCGCCATGATGGTCGCGGCGACGCGCGCGTCGGCGGGCGTCATCATCGAGCGCACGGCGCGCAGCAGCTTCGAGAGCGACTCGCCCTGCACGTACTCCATGACGAGGAACACCTCCCCGTCGGTGGCGACGACGTCGAGCGTCGGGACCACGTTGGGGTGACGGATGCGCGCCGCGACGCGCGCCTCGTCGAGGAACATCGTGACGAACTCGGGGTCCTTCGCGAGGTGCGGGTGCAGCCGCTTGATGGCCACCGTGCGCGAGAAGCCCGCCGGTCCGCTCAGACGGCCGAAATGCACCGTGGCCATTCCGCCCGCCGCCAGCTCGCTGAAGAGCAGGTAGCGTCCGATGAGCCTCGGGGCCGGCGCTGGCGAGGCGGCGGACGCCATGGAAATGAAGCGTATCCGAGCGCCGGCGCGGTGGCCAATGGGCCCCGCTCGCGCTCGCGCGCCCCGTGTGGGCGCTGATAGGATCGGAAGTGCCGACCGGTGCGTGGGCGTTCGGGGAAGCGCGAGGACGCGAAGATGGGTGCTCGGCAGTGCGCGTGGGTGGGAGTCGTCGGGGCGCTCGTCGCCTGCGGCTGCCGCGCGGCGGCCCCGGGTTCGTCCGCCGCCGGGGCGCCGACCCCCGTCGAGGAATCGCCGAACGCGGTCGCGTCCGCCACGGCGCCATCGTCCCCGGCACCACACGAGTCCACACCGACGCCGCCGCCGGACGCTCCGCCCGCCCCCGCGTGCGGCGACCCGGGCGACACGCTCGTGTTCGTCACCCCCGAGCACCCGCTGCGCGGCCAGCTGGTCCGGGTCGTCGCGGTCACCGACCACCTCGTCGACGCCCACCTCGACCTCTCGCCGCCGCCTCGCTCGAAGGCCCCGCCGGTGACCGTGACGGAGCGCGAGGGCGGCCCGCCGTACTTCTGGGTCGCGTCGGTGCGCGCGCCCGCGGCGGGCAAGTGGAACGCGACCCTCGCGCGCGACCCGGCGTGCGGTGGGGCGCCCATCGCGAGCAAGGACGTGCGCGTGAGCACGTTCACCGTCACCCCGCCCGTCACCCCGCGCACCTCGCTCTGGTTCACGCGCGCGCTCTGGTCGCGCTCGTACGAGAACCTGTACTCGGCGTGGGTCGAGCACATGTTCGACGCGCCGCTCGACGAGCAGCCGACGTGGAACGCGCTGCACGAGGTGCTGCGCGATCGCACGCGCAATTTCCTCTTCGACTACGACGGACTGGCCGAGGACGAGCAGAACGTCGTCGTCCGCCCCGACTGCGCGGACCTGCCGTACTTCCTGCGCGCGTACTTCTCCTTCAAGCTCGGCCTGCCGTTCGCGTGGTCGATCTGCCGCGGGCGGCCGCCGGCGTGCACCGACTTCGCGACGCAGCACGACCCGTTTCCGACGCCGACGGACGCCGACGCGGGCGCCGGCGCGTCGCCCCCCGCGCCGCCGCCGCTGCCCGCGTGGGCCGACCCCGATCGCCCCGACTCGGGCCCGTGGGAGGTCAACATCAAGCGGCTCGGGGAGTTCTTCCGCACGACGCTCGCCGACGCCACGATGTCGGGCTCGGGGCGCACGCCGGCCGACGACGAGACGAGCGACTACTACCCGGTGAAGCTCTCGGTCGAGACGCTGCGGCCGGGCACCATCTTCGCCGACCCCTACGGGCACGTGCTCGTCGTCGCCAAGCGCATCCCGCAGACGCCGACGCGCGGCGGCATCCTGCTCGCGGTCGACGGCCAGCCCGACGGCACCGTCGCGCGCAAGCGCTTCTGGCGCGGCAACTTCCTGTTCGCGATCGATCCGGCGCTCGGCGCGGCGGGCTTCAAGCGCTTCCGCCCCGTCGTCCCCGACCCGCAGGATCCCGTGGCCGGATATCGGCACCTCCACAACGCCGAGCTGCCCGACTACTCGGCGACCGACCAGTACGACGCTGGGGTCGACGGCTTCTACGACGAGATGGACGACGTGCTCTCGCCCGCGCCGCTCGACCCGATGCAGGCGCTGCTCGAGACGATCGACGCGCTCGAGGAGCAGGTGAAGACGCGCGCGCACTCGGTCGACAACGGGCGCAAGTTCCTGGCCAGCGGCAAGCCGCCCGCGGACATGCCCGACGGCGCGGACATCTTCGAGACCACCGGCTCCTGGGAGGACTTCTCGACGCCGTCGCGCGATCTGCGGCTGCTCATCGCGATCGACGTCGCCCGCGCGCTCCCGGCGCGCGTCGTGCGCCGCGCGGAGCGCTACCGCATGCCCGCCGGCGAGACGCCGGAGCAGGTGCGCGCCGAGCTCGAGGCGCGGCTCGCGAAGGAGCTGAAGGAGCGGACGTTCGAGTACGTGCGCACCGACGGCTCGACGTGGAAGCTCTCGCTGCAGGACGTCGTCGACCGCCAGGCGGCCCTCGAGATGGCGTACGACCCGAACGACTGCGTCGAGGTGCGCTGGGGCGCGCCGCCCGGCAGCGACGAGGCGTCGACCTGCCAGGCGCACGCGCCCGCGTCGCAGGTGGCCAAGATGGCCGAGTACCGCCGATGGTTTCACGACCGCAAGCGGCCGACGAAGTGAGCCGTGGCCTCAGGACAGCACGCCCTGCGCGCGCAGCTCGGCGCTGCGCACGGGGGTGTACACGGGAGGCGGCCCGACGCGCAGCCGTGCGCGCACCTCGCCCACGGGCATGGCCAGCATCGACTCCCAGTCCTGCGCCGGCAGGAACGCCGCCCGTCGCCCGCGCCGGAAGCCCTCCAGCACGGTCGCGGAGTGGCCCCGGCCGAAGCCGCGGATCAAGCCGGCCAGGACGAGCAGCGCCACCGCCGAGTTCCAGTGCTGGCCGAGCGTGAACGCCAGCAGCGACAGCTCGCCCACCAGGTCGCCCTTGTAGCCGGTCGCCGCGTGCCAGAGGTCGTGCGTGTCGCGCATCCGCTGGTGGACGTAGTCGAACGCCGGCGGGCGACCGCCCGACATGCCCTGCTCGCTCGCCGCGCGGATCCCCTCGGCCGAGATCCCCTCGCCCTCGACGAAATCGAGGTACGCGCGCCCGAGCGTCCCGTCGGGCAGGGCGCGCAGCGCGGAGCGGTCGGCCAGGCGCGGCACGATGTCGGGGCGGTCGCGCAGCAGCCGGGCGCCGCTCTCGGTGCGCTTCATGCGCGCGAGGAGCCGGTGCGGCGCCGTGCCGGAGAGCGACTCGATGAGGGTGAACACCTGCGGCAGGTCGTCGGGGTCGCGCATCAGCGCGGCCAGCGCGCGGCCGGCACGCCGGAGATCGTAGCGAGGGAGCACGAACGGGTCGTTCATCGGAACCTCCGCCGTTTGCTGACAACTCTGTAAGTAGTCGCTATATACAGCCGTGTCAATAGCGCCGGGCGCCCGATCCCTGGTAGACAGGACGAGCCCGATGCCCCGAACGCCCGCACATCCGGCGACCGCGCGGCGCGACGACACCGCCCCGCGAAGGCGCCGGACCGCCGACGAGGCGCGCACGACCATCCTCGACGCCGCCGAGCGGCTGCTGGTCCAGGCCGGTCCGGGCGGCATCCGCCTGCAGGAGGTCGCCGCCGAGGTCGGCGTGTCGCACCCGACGGTGCTGCACCACTTCGGCAGCCGCGAGGCGCTGGTGGAGGCCGTCGTCGCGCGCGCCCTCGACTCGTTGCACGAGCGCCTGATAGCGGCCATCCAGGCGGCTCCCGAGCGCCCCGAGCACATCGAGGCGCTGATGCAGCGCGTGTTCGACACGCTCGTGGCCGGCGGGCACGCGCGCGCGTTCCTGTGGCTGGCGCTGTCCGGCTACGCGCCGACCGTCGAGGAGCTGCGCATCCGCAAGCTCGCCGAGGCCGTGCACGGGGTGCGGCGCGCGAGGCGGGGGCGGGAAAAGCGGCGCGTGCCCCCCTTCGAGGACACGTACTTCACGGTGATGCTCACCGCGCTCGCGATGCTCGCCGCGTCGGTCTTTCCCGAGCCGCGCGACGCGTCCGAGGCGTGCGGCCCGGCGCGCTTCCGCGCGTGGCTCGCGCGCCTCGTGCACGACCACCTCGAGAACGCGTGAGCCTCACGCCTTCTTCGGGCCGACCAGCGTGCGCAGCATCGCGCGCGTCACCTCGGTGCCCGACGGATCGCGCATCGAGACGTGCACCTCGATCTCGCGTCGCTCGCTGGTCGCCGGCACCTCGCAGTCGGCGACGGCGCGGATCGTCCCGCGCGCCTTCTTCACGTACTCGAGGCTCATGCCGGCGACGATGAAGCGCGCGTCGTCGGGCAGCGAGTAGGCGAGGGCCGAGTTGGCCGTGAGCTCGGCGAGGTTCGCCAGCGCCACGGCGTGCACGCAGCGGATGTGGTTTCGCACCGCGCGGCGGTCGCGCATGACCACCTCGGCGTGCCCGGGGCGAAGCACGTCGACGCGCGCGTCGATCGTGGAGGTGTACGGGGCCGCGAGGCCGACGGCGCGCGAGAAGACGCGCTTGCCGCCCGGCACGCCCGCCAGCTTGTCCCACAGGTCGCGCACGCCGTTGCGCTTGCCCTTGTCGGCGATGAAAGACGCCAGCATGGCGCCGAAGCTAGCATCGCCGCTCGGACGAAGCCTGCTCTGCCGTGAGCCACGTCGTTTGACATCCCCGGCGCACGCATGGATTCATCGCGTCATGCGAAACGCCCGCCTCTCCCTCCTCTCCAGCGTCGCCCCCGCGCTCGCGCTGCTTCTCGCCGCGTGCTCGTCGTCGTCGGGCAAGGGACCGGTGCTCGCGCCGTCCGCGAGCCAGCCCGCGTACGCGATGGAGTACGCGAGCGAGCTGACCGACTCGGCGAAGGACGCGGGCGACGCGCAGACGAAGGCGCAGGCGCTGACGTCCGGCTTCGACGCGCACCTCGACGATCTGAAGAAGCCCGCCTGGGACGTCGTGCTCTCGGTCGTCCAGGACGCCGACGCCGCCGGCCGGAGCGCCGACTTCGCCGACGCGCACGGCGAGACGCACACGGTGCGCGCCTTCTGGGGCGACGAGAAGGACACCTTCGCCCAGAAGGTCGGCGGCAACGCGCAGTACGCCGTCAAGCAGGCGAGCTGCACCAACGCCCCGGACGTGAACGGCGCCGTCGTCTTCGCGATGAACGACACGATGGACAAGGAGCTGAAGAAGCGCCTGCGCTCGCACAGCGACGCGACCATCGACATCGAGCGCAACAAGATCGCGCTCGGCCAGCAGAACGTGCAGGCCCTCGAGAAGCTCGCCGACGACGTGGCGGAGGCGAGCTGGCTGGTGCACGTCGCCATGGTCGAGCAGCGCGATCGCCTCCAGCGCCTCGTCGCCGACAAGGAGCAGGTGAAGAAGACGCTCGACCGCTTCGCCGCCGACGAGCAGGCGTGGGCCGCGCAGCCGGGCCGCACCGAGGCCGAGAAGAACGCCAGCCAGGAGCGCGCGGCCGCCGCCATCAAGATGAAGGGCGACGTCGACACGGCGGCCCAGCAGGCCGAGCCCCTCGTCACGCAGATGGATCAGAGCATCCAGCAGGCGACGAAGGCCTACGACGACGCGCTCGCCGCGCTGAAGGCGAAGATCTCCGATCGCGAGAAGAACGACGGGGCGACCAAGACGGCGCGCGGCCGCGCGGCGGCGCGGGCGCTCTGAGATCCGCCGTGTGCTAGTCCTAGCGGCGCATGTACTTCCAGGACGCCATCCTCGCGCTGCAGGCCTTCTGGTCGAAGCGCGGCTGCCTCATCGTCCAGCCGTACAACTCCGAGGTCGGCGCGGGCACGTTCAACCCGGCCACCTTCCTGCGTGCGCTGGGACCCGAGCCGTGGAACGTCGCCTACGTCGAGCCGTCGCGCCGGCCGACCGACGGGCGCTACGGCGACAACCCCAACCGACTGCAACAGTTCCACCAGTACCAGGTCATCCTCAAGCCCTCGCCGCTCGACATCCAGGACCTGTACCTCGAGTCGCTCCTGGCGCTCGGCACCAAGCCCGAGGAGCACGACGTGCGCTTCGTCGAGGACGACTGGGAGTCGCCGACGCTCGGCGCCTGGGGCCTCGGATGGCAGGTGTGGCTCGACGGCCTGGAGATCTCGCAGTTCACCTACTTCCAGCAGGTGGGCGGCATCGACTGCAAGCCGGTGAGCGGCGAGCTGACCTACGGCCTGGAGCGCATCTGCATGTACCTGCAGGACGCCCCCAGCGTGTACGACGTCATGTGGGCGCCGGGCGTCCGCTACGGCGAGCTTTGCAAGCACGCCGAGTGGGAGTGGTCCACGTACAACTTCGAGCAGGCCGACACCGCGGCGCATTTTGCCGCGTTTGACCAGGCCGAGAAGGAGTGCAAGCGGCTGCTCGCGCTCGACGAGGACCCGACGAAGAAGCTCGTCTTGCCCGCGTACGACTTCGTCATCAAGGGCGCGCACGCCTTCAACGTGCTCGACGCGCGCGGCGCGATCGGCGTGACCGAGCGCCAGCGCTTCATCGGGCGCGTGCGCGGCATGGCCAAGGGCGTCGCCGAGGCGTGGCTGGCGCAGCGCGAGGCGATGGGCTTCCCACTGCTCGAGGCGAAAAAAGCGGCAGAGTAGGCGCGCGCACCCGGTACCATCGGTCCCGCGCATGAAGACGATCGGCTTCGGTCCCGCGGCGCTCCCGCTGTGCCTCCTGCTCGCCGGCGCCGCCGCGTGCGGCGGCTCCGCCCCGGACGCCCGCTACCCCGCGCGCGAGGACGGCTGTCCCGTCCGGACCTACCCCGGCTCGCCCACGATCCCGGTCGACGATCTCGGGACCGTGCGGGTCGAGTGTCGCTCGGCCGCGGGCGGCGCATGCGAGCGGCGGCTGCTCGACCAGGTGTGCAGCCGTGGCGGCGACGTCGCGTGGGGCATGGCGGACAATGCGCTGACTTCGGCCACGCTCGTAGCTCATGCGGCCCACAGCAAGCGCGCCACACGAGGGCCGCGCGAGCGTGGTTGCAAGGTCCAGGTCTTCACCGACGCTCCCCCCATGAAGACGGAGAACATCGGGTCGGTGACGGCCTTCTGCTCCGAGGACGATTCCCGCGAGACGTGCCTGCGCGAGCTGGAAGACCAGGTGTGCCTGCTCGGCGGCGACGTGCTCTGGCAGGTCGACGGCCCCACGCCCGAGGCGACCAGCAACGGCACCGGCCAGCGCATGCACGGTCGAGCCGCGCACACCCGCTAGAGCTCGGGCGGCACCCCCGTTGCTCCGACCGTCGGGCGGCGCGGGCCCGACGCTCGCGCCTCATGCGCAGGAGGCGAACGGAAAATGATTCGTATTGGAAAGGCCACCGTCGGTGCCGTCGCGACGGCGCTCGTGCTCGGCGTTTGCGGCGTTGCGTCGGCCCAGCAGGGCCAGCAGCCCACCGAGAAGACGACGCAGGGTGCGCAGCAGCCCAGCAGCAACAAGGTCACCAGCCAGGAGCAGTTCGACCGCGAGAAGGTCACCCTCAAGGATCGGGTCCAGACCTCGATCAGCGAGGCGGACCAGAACATCGACGCGCTCAAGAAGCTGTCGAGCAACGAGAAGGGCGCGGACAAGACGCGCGACGAGGACGCGCAGAAGAAGCTGTCGATGCTGCGCGACCACCTGCAGAAGGATCTGGGCAAGATCGACAAGTCCACGATCAACGACTGGAGCGGCGTGCGCCCCGTCGTCGATCGCGACCTGACCGCCATCAACGGCGAGCTCGATCGCGTCGCGGCGATCACCAAGGTGCCGCGCGTGGGCGCCGCCAGCCGGCAGCCGGCCGCCCCGACGGAGAAACAGCCGTCGAACCAGCCGAGCCAGGGCCAGCCGGCGAACCCGCCGCCCGCGCAGCAGAACCAGACGCCGCAGAACAAGCAGCCCTGACCGAGGGTCGGCAGGGAGGCAGGGCCGCGGCTCCCGACGGGCGGAGCCGCGGCCCGGCGTCATTCGAGGCACTTCTCGAACGCGTCGGCGTTCGGCGCGCGCATCGCGCAGTCGAACTCGGTCCGGCTCACCTCGGAGCTGCAGTTCTTGAACGAGTCGTCGCCGAGCGCCTCGCGCTTCTCGCGCTCTTGCTCGGCGCGCACGTCCGCGGCCGACGCATCGGGGTGCCGCTCGACGACCACCAGCCGGGCGTAGCGCTCGAGGAGCTGGTCGCACTGCGCGGAGCTCGCCTTCGGCTTGCAGCCGGCGGCGAACGCGCACGCGGCGCCGAGCGCGAACAGGCCTGCGGCGGCCAGCGCGGGGGGCGTGCGTCCGCCGATCAGCGCAGGCACCCGTCGAGCTCCACCGCCGTCTTGGCGCCGCGCACGCACGCCATCGTCCGGTCGGTCACCCGCCGCGTCTCGCACGACTTCATCTCGTCGCTCAGCGCCGAGCGGACCTCCGCTTCGCGCTTCTTGATGAGCGCCGGGTCGGTGTCGCTCATCTGCTCCAGCTGGAGCTCGACGCTGCGGTCGACGATGAGCTGGCAGTCGGCCGGCGTCGCCCGCCGGCCGCACCCGACGGCGAGCGAGGCGACCGTCGCCATCGCCAGGGCGGCCAGGGCGGTGTTGCGCACGGCGCGCACGCGTAGCACGTTTTGGCCGGGCCCGCGCCAGCTGGTAGACTCATCCACGTGACCGTCGAGCGCCGCGCCAGGCGCGCCACCACCGCTGCATCGACGGGACCCACGCCCGAGGAGCTGCTGCGCAAGGCGATGGCCGCGCGCTCGCCGGCCGCGCGCGCCCGCTGGGCGCGCCAGGGGCTGGCCTCGCGCGCCCCGCTCGACAAGACGACGCAGGCCATGCTCCTGCGCCAGCTCTACCTGTCGCACTACGAGACGCGGCGCTTCGCACGCGCGCACGAGGTGGCGGTGCAGGCGCTCGAGCTCGACGTGATGCCCGACGTGCTCCGGCAGGACGCCGCCCGCGCGGCGCTCGCCGCCGGCGACCTCGAACGCGCCGTCGGCCACCTGCGCATCGCCGCCCGCCGCGGCCCCGCGTCGCGCCGTCCGTTTCACTGGTGGACGCTCGGCAGCGTGCTGTTCGTCGCGCAGCGCTACGCAGAGGCCATCGCGGCGCTCGGGCGCGCCGTGCGCTGGGGGACGCGCGACAAGCCGCTGTACCGCGCGCACCTGGCGCTCGTGCGGATCGCTTCCGGTGAGCCGGCGGGCGACCTGCAGGCGACCATCGACGAGCTGGCGTCGGCGCCGTGCGGACAGGGCTACGGACGCTTCGTGCTGGGGCACCTCGCGTACGCCACGGGCGAGTGGGCGGCGGCTTGTCGCTACCTCGAAGCGTTCGTGCGCCGCACCGAGAGCGCCGCTCCGGCACTCGCGATCGCGCTCGATGCCGAGCTGAAGATGGCGCGCGCCACGCTCGCAAAAATGGCATCCAACTGAAACGACGCACGGACGCCAGCCGCAGACGCGGCAACTCTCTCGTGGTGCTGTCGCGATCCATGAGGGCGCATGTCGTATGCGGTCGAGCTGCCGGCGAACCACCTGATGTTTCGCTATAGTGCGCGCGTCTCCGTAGAACGTGCGCGCTGCGCACGGGGAATGCACTCCGAGAGGAATGCCGTGAAACCGCGCGCAAGACTTCTAGCCGCCGTCGTCGCCCTGACCCTGCTCGTGTGGCCGCTCGTCGCCTTCGCCGACGGCGGTGGATCGGACACCGGCGCGTTCCAGCGCGCGCTCGCGCACGGCGCGTTCTTCGCGCTGGGCGCCAGCTACGTGTTCGGCCTGGCCACGAGCCTGACCCCGTGCGTGTACCCGATGATCGCGATCACCGTCTCGGTGTTCGGCGCGAAGGAGGCGAAGAGCCGCTGGCACGGCGCGCTGCTGTCGCTGACGTTCGTCATCGGCATCGTGTGCCTGTTCACGCCGATGGGCGTGGCCTCCGCGATGACGGGCAAGGGCTTCGGCTCGGCGCTCGGCAATCCGTGGATCGTCACGGTCATCGCGATCGTGTTCCTCGCGCTGTCCGCGTCGCTCTTCGGCGCCTTCGAGCTGGCGCTGCCGGCGAGCCTGAACAACCGCCTGTCGAGCGTCGGCGGCACGGGCTTCCGCGGCGCGTTCCTGCTCGGCCTGGTGTGCGGGCTGGTCGCGGCGCCTTGCGTGGGGCCCTTCCTCTTCGGGTTGCTCGGCTGGATCGCCACGACGCGCAACGTCGCGCTCGGCACGGCGGCCATGGCGCTCTACGGCATGGGCCTGGGCACGCTGTTCTTCGTCGTCGGCACGTTCGCGGTCAACCTGCCCAAGGCCGGCGCGTGGATGATGGGCATCAAGTGGGTGGGTGGCGTCGCCCTCGCCTACATGGCCCTCGCCTACATCCGCGACGCGCTGCCCAAGGACACGCTCCACGAGCTGGCAAGCCCCGGCACGGGGTATGTCACCGCTGGCGCGGTCGTGTTGCTCGTCGGTCTCGTGCTGGCCGGCATCCACATCGCGGGCGAGCGACGCAAGTCGCCGATCGCGCACCTGTCCAAGCCGACCAAGCTCGCGTCCATCCTGCCGGCCGTCGTCGGCCTGTTCATGGTCATCACCTGGTATCAGCTGCCGAAATCGGCCCTCATCCCGGACGCCGACGCCGCCACCAACGCGCCGATGCTGAAGTGGGAGACGAACGAGCCGAAGGCCGTCGCAGAGGCCTCTGCGGAGCACAAGCCGCTGCTCATCGACTTCGGGGCCAGCTGGTGCGGGGCGTGCAAGGAGCTCGAGGAGAAGACGTTCCCCGACCCGCGCGTGCGCGCCGAGGGGGCGCGCTTCGTCGCGCTGCACGTGGATGCCACCGATGACGACGATCCGAAGGTCGCCCAGGTCCGACAGAAGTACCACGCGACCGAGGGGTTGCCCGTCGTGCTGCTGTTCGGCAGCGACGGCAAGGAGGCGACCCGCTTCACCGAGTTCGTCCCGCCCGATCGCTTCGCGGCGGCGTTGGCGAGCGTGCGCTGAGGTCGCGGGCGCGATCGGGCTGACGCTCGCGTCGACGCTGGCGTTCGGCGGCTGCTCGTCGCAGCCCGCCTCGCCGCCGGAGACGGCCGTCGTCGTCGGCGTGCAGAGCGAGCCGCTGGCGGGTGCGGTAGGAACGCTGCACGTCGTCACGACCGTCGGCGGCGCGCCGGTCACCGACGAGACGCTGGCGCCGAGCGCGCTGCCGCACGAGGTGAAGCTGATCGCGCCCGCCGACGACGCGACGGCGCCCATCGCGGTGCAGGTGGAGGGCTACGAGGCCGCGGGCTGGACGCCGCAGTCCAGCGCGCCGCCGGTGCTCGTGCGCACGGCCGAGACGAGCTTCGTGCCGGGACGCACGATGCTCCTTCGCGTCCTGCTGCAGGGCGAGTGCCTGCTCGGTCTTCCGGGCGGCCCGCCGGGCGCGCCGACGTGCGCCGCGCCCCAGACGTGCATAGGCGGGCGCTGCCAGGACGACCACGTCGCGCCGCAGGCGCTCGAGCCGTACGCGTCCGACTGGCCGACCAACGCGCCCGACGTGTGCAAGCCGGCAAACGCGGGGCCGCCCGTCGTTCAGGTGGGCACCGGGCAGACCGACTACCTGCCGCTGACCGACGGCCAGACGGTGCAAATGGAACAGGGCCCGCAAGGCGGCCATCACATCTGGATCGCCGTGCGGCAGGAGAACCTGAAGCAGAGCGGGTCGACGACGACGATCACGAGCGTGCAGCCGACGACGGGGCTGAAAGGGCCCGAGACGGCGTTCGTGTTCACGTTCGACCCGGACGAAGGCGGCTTCTGCAAGCTGGCCGGCCTGCGCTACCAGCTCGACATCGACGGGACCGACTACCACCAGTTCCTCGGCCAGCCGCTCGACGTCACGGTGACGATCGCCGACGCGAGCGGCGCCAAGGGCACCGCCACCGCGCACGTGCAGATCGCGCCCACCCTGCTCTGCCCGACCGGCGTGTCGGGCTGCTAGGGCGCGCAGGCGATCGGCGTGGCGACGACCTGGAAGCCGCTGCCCGCCGACTCGAGGAAGGCGACGACGCCCTGACCGGACGCGGTGACCGCCGCCTGCCCCTGGCCGGCGTTGATCCCCGGGTTGGAGATGACGAGCGGCGCGCCGATCGCCTGCCCGTCGGGGCCGAGCGTCAGCGCGCGCACGTCGTGCCCTTCGGCCGGCCCCTCGGTCCACACGAGCAGGAAGCGTCCGCCCGGAAGCGCCGCCAGGCCGGGCGACATCGTCTGCGAGCCCTTGCCGCCGGCCGGGGGCGTGAAGTCGTGCGCGGCGCCGGGCGCCTCGCCGGCGGCGAAGCGCACCCAGCGCAGGTGCCACGGATCGTCGGAGGACGGGCGGTCCGACCAGGCGACGAGGGCGACGCCGTTGCTCATCGCGACGGCGGGCGAGCCGAGCATCGTTCCGAGCCCGTCGACGTGCGACAGACCGCCGCGCGCGGCGAGCGGCGACCCGGCCGCCGTCCCCATCCACACTGCGCCGCCGCGGCGGAAGGCGATGGCCACGGCGCCGTCGCCCGCCGGATCGACCGCGCCGCGCAGCTGCTCGACGTCACCGCCCGGGTCGAGCGGCCAGAGCGAGCCCGCCGAAGACCCGCCCATCCGCGCCGACACGACCGCGCCGTCGCTCGCGCCGACCTGCACGGGGGGCGCCGTGAGCACGGTGCGCCGCCCCTGCACGCGATCGCTCTTGCGATCGGCGTCGGCCACGAGCGAGAGCGCGCCCTTGGCGTTGAGGATGGGCGTCACGCGGCGCACCGGCTCGGCCGAGCGCTGCTTCGCCGTCGCCGTCGCCGAGAGCGACGTCGTGTCGAGGCGAACGGCCATCGCTTCGTGCTCGGTGGGCGCGAAGCCGAGCGCGACGTCGCCCTTCAGAGGCACGACCTCGATCCCCGGCGCGAGCATCGCGCTCGGCGCCACGACGTGCGGCGCGCCCGACACGGTGCACGCGGCGAGCGCGGGAGGCGTCGATGGGGTGGGGGCGGGCGCCGGCGCCGCGGACGCGAGCGCCGGAGGTTGTGCGGAGGCGGACGCCGCCGTCGCCGTCGCGCTCGCGCCGTGACCGCGCGCCAGCGACACGATGAGCCCCACCAGGCCGATGCCGACGACGAGCCCCGCTGCGGCGACGACGGGCAGGAACCACCGCGGGCGCTGTCCGGAGCGCAGCGCGCTCGTCGCCGGCAGCTTCGCGAGCAGCCCGCGCACGGCGGAAACGGCCTTGCGCGTCGCGGGCTCCAGCTTGCGTAGCGCCGGCTGCACCTTGCGGAGCGTCGGCCCGACCTTCTGCGCGCCGGCGCGAAGCACGGGGCCCACGCGCCGAAGCTGCGCGCGCACCTTGTCGAGGGCGGGCCCGAGCCCCCCGCGCGGCAGCTGCGTGAGCTCGATGTCGCCGCTCATGGCGGCCGGAGGCGGAGCCGGTTGCGACGGTCCGGGCGACGCGGGACCCATCGGAGGCGCGGAGCCCGACGCCGTCGCGGGCGGCGCGTCGACGTTCGGCGGCGGCCAGGCGGCGCTGGCAAAGACGGGATCGGGCACCGGTTCGGGCACGGGAATGTCGGCGGGCGGGGCCGAAAGGAAGTCGAGACTCGGTCCCGGCGTGGCCTTGGGCAGCTCGGGCATCCCCATGCCGAGCGGGGTGCGCTTGCCGGGCGCGGGCACGGGCGCGGGCGCGTGCGGGGGCACGGGTGCGGGCACGGGCGCGTGCGGGGGCGGGGGCACGGGTGCGGACGCGTGCGCGTGCGCATGAGCAGGACCGTGCGCGGCTCCCGGCGCGGGCGTCGCCGCCTTGGGCAGCGGCGGCGGGAACGACGACCCGCCCTTGGACCGTGGCGGCATCGACGATGGCTTGCCCGACGGCGGCGCCGAGGACGTCTTGCCCGGAATTGGCGGCGGCATCGACGGCGCCTTCCCCGACGTCGGCGGCACCGGCTTGACGACCAGGCCGTTGCCCCCGGGGGCGTCCTCGATGAGCAGCGATCCGCTCAGCTCCTCGACCTTGCTCACCTCGCCCGTGCTGTCCGCCGGCAGCAGCAGCGACGCGCTGATCTCCTCGACCGACGGCTCCGGCGCGCGCGGCGGGGGTGCCCCCTTCGGGATCCCCGGCGACATGCGCACCGCGCCCTCGCCCCACGGCGGAGGCTGCGTCACCGCCTTGGGCGGCGTCGCCGAGGAGCTCGGCACCTTGATGGGCGGCCGCTCCCCCGTGTCGCCATCCCGAAGGTGGCTCGGCGGCGCCGACGAATCGAGCAGCAGCGTCGAGCGGCCCTTCGGCTGCAGCGCGGGCTGCGGCGCCACCCCCGGCCTCGTGCCCCGCTCGGCTGCCATCGCGGACGTCGAGCCGCCGGCGCGCATTCCCTTGAGCATCTCGTTGCCGAGCGGCGGCGTCTTGATGGGCGCTCCCGCGTGGGCCTTCGGCAGCGCCCCGGCCACACCCGGCCTGGGCGCCGCGCTCGACGCCGGGCCGCCCTGCGCGGTCGGGATCTCCTCCTGCGTGAAGCCCGTCCACGCGAGGACGCGCTCGGCCTCGGCGCTGCTCATCGCCTTCACGTCGAGCGCCGTGTTCGGCTCCGACCCGTCGGGGTCGGGCTTCGACCCCCCGACCAGCGTCGACGACGGCTGCGCCATCGGTGCCGGGCCCTTGGGCGGCAGCTCGCGCGTCATCTCCAGATCACTCGGGCGATCGGCCGGCAGCGACGGCACGCCGACGACGGTCTTGGTGCCGGGCCTGGGCGCGTCGGCCGCAGGCCCCGCGTGGCGGTCCTTGTCGTCGCTCACGGCCTCGCGCCGAATGATAGCGCCCCGCCGAGGAAAAAGCCTCCTTCTCGCGGGCGCCGTCGCGCGCTCTGGCCTGAATCGTGACACCCGCACGCCGCCGCCACCTGGTCGCCGCGCCGACCGGTCCTCGGGCGCCTGCGAATTTGAACTCCGGACGGAGACGCACCATCCTTCTCGCCATGCGAATCGAGCCCAGGTTTTTCGGAGGGGGCGCCGTCGCCGCCCTGGCGCTCTCGATCGTGCCGTGCGCGGCGTGCGGCAGTACGTTCGGGGCCAATGCGGTGGGCGACGACGGAGGCGCGCCGGAGGCGACGACCGACGATGCCGGCCACGTGGGCGACGACGCGTCCGTGGACGCCGCCGGCTCGCACGACGCGGGCCCGACCGGCCCCGAGCCCTGCACCACGCTCGGCGACGTGCAGGCCTGCACGACGGCGAGCGGGGCGGCAGGCGCGCAGACGTGCTGGGGGACGACCGGTCCGCATCCGACGCTCGTCTGGGGCACCTGCTACGCGGTGACGTGCGACGCGACCGCGCAGCCCCGGCCCGGCGAGGCGTGCATCCCCGCCGGCTCGTTCACGATGGGCGGCTTGCAGACCGACGCCGGCCCCGAGGGCGACACGCTGCCGGCGCACACGGTGACCATCCGCCGGCGCTTCTACGTCGACCAGTACGAGGTCAAGCTCGCGGACTTCACGCAGTGGTGGAACGCCACCCCGCGCCCCACGCCCACGAACGGGACCGTGATCTTCGTCGGCGGCTCGGGCGACCCGATCGTGTGGCAGGGCGGCGTGCAGCCGCCCGGCACGCAGCAGGGCTACGGCTGCACGTCCGGCGGCGCCAACGGCCAGTACCCGGTCACGTGCGTGTCGTGGGAGACGGCGCTCGCGTACTGCGCAGCGCAGGGCAAGCGCCTGCCGACCGAGGCCGAGTGGGAGTACGTGGCGACGGGGCAGGGCGCGGGCAACCCGTATCCCTGGGGGACGCAGGCGCCCGACTGCAGCCACGCCCTCTTCGGCTCGCAGTGCTCCTGGCCGCAGGCCGTCGGGACGTCCTGTGCGGCGGGCAACACGGCGGCCGGCGCGGTGAACGATCTCGCCGGCGACGAGGCCGAGTGGACGCTCGACTTCGCCCCGCCGTTCGCGTGTCAGCCCATGAACAAATGCTGGCCGTCGGGGTCGAACGATCCGGTGGCGGCCACCGACAACGGCCAGGGCTACGTCGTCCGCGGCGGCTCGTGGGAGAGCACGGCCGACCAGATCCAGACGCGCGCGCGCGCCTCGATGGCCGACCAGTGCATGCAGGGCTCGACGAGCTGCGCGCAGTATGCCGGCACCGTCGGCTTCCGCTGCGTGCGCGACGAGCGCTAGCAGGCGCGCCGCGTCAAAGCGCCCGCGCCAGCACGGCGGAGGACACCGAGCGCGCGCCCGCCTCGAGCAGCGCGCGCTCGCACGCGTGCGAGGTCGCGCCGGTCGTGCGCACGTCATCGACGAGCAGCACGGCGCGGCCGCGAACGGGCGCGGGCTGGCGCACGCGAAGCGCGCCGGCGAGGTTGGCGAGGCGGGCGTCACGATCGAGCGCGGCCTGCCGGGGCGTGTCGCGCGTGCGCGCGAGGGCGAGCGCGAGCAGCGGCGCGCCGAGGCGCGACGAGACGGCGCGGGCGAGCAGCGCCGACTGGTTGAACCCGCGCTCGGCCAGGCGCGCCGGGTGAAGCGGCACCGGGACGACGACGCATCCCGCGTGGCGCCCGGCGTGCGGCTCGACGGCGCGCCAGAGCAGGTCGCCGAGCGGCCGGGCGAGATCGGGGCGGCGGCCGTACTTGAAGCGGGTGACGGCGCGCGCCACGGCGCCGCCGTAGACGAACGCGGCAAGGATGTCCGGATCGCCGGGCGGGGCCGGCTCCACGCTCGACGCGCACGCCGCGCAGAACGCGGCCAGGCGCGGGCAGGCCTCGTCGCACGCCGCGCAGCGCGGAGGGGCGACGACCCAGGCGAGGGCCTCGGCGGCGACGTGCAGGCAGGAGGCGAGGGCGCCCATGCCCCCTCATCGGCCGCCGCCAGCCGCGAGTTGCGCCCTCCTCACCGCCACTCCTCCGCCGTCATCGCCAGCAGCACGTGATCCTCCCACGTGCCCGCGATGCACAGGTACCGCTGCGCCAGCCCCTCTCGCCGGTAGCCTGCCTTCTCCAGCACGCGCAGGCTCGGCGCGTTGCGCGGCATCACCGCGGCCTGCAGGCGGTGCAGCCCCGCCCCGCCGAACGCGAACCCGGTGGTCGCGCGCACCGCCTCCGTCATCAGCCCGCGCCCCTGCATCTCGGCGTCGATCCAGTAGCCGAGGTACGCGTTCTGGAAGGCGCCGCGCAGCACGCCGCCGAGTGAGATGCGGCCGATGATGCGCTCCTCGTCCTCGCGCGGCGTGAGCAGCAGCACGTAGCCCTGCGCGCGCTTCCACTCGCGGCGGTAGCGCAGCACCGAGCCGGACACGGTCGCGAGCGACGCCGGGTCGGCGCCCGGCGGCGTCGCCACGCTCCAGGGGCGGAGGTGCGCCGCGTTGGCGCGCAGCGCGCGGCGCAGCTCCGGCACGTCGGCCGTGCGCGGCGCGCGAAGCACGAGCCGGTCGGTCACGATGCGCGTCGAGAGCGACGGCACCTCCCAGGGGGCGCGCGCGTTCATCGCGGGCTCCGCCTCATAGCAGCTGCACCGGGTCGACGTCGATCGAGGAGCGCACGCCGCGCGGCAACGACGAGCGCGCCTGCTCGACGGCGCCGAGCACGGCCCTCAGCGCCGGACGCTCGGGCGAGCGCAGCATCACGCGGAAGCGAAAGCGGCTGCGCACGCGCGCGATGGGCGCCGGCGCCGGCCCCTGCACGAGCACGGTCCCGGCGCGCGTCGGCCCGGTCGCGCGCGCCACCTGCGCCAGCCGCTCGCAGCCGAGGCGCGCCTCCCCTTCGTCGAGCGCGTCGACGCGAACGAGCGCCGCGCGCGTGAAGGGCGGGTAGCCGAGCTCGCGGCGGTCGGCGAGCTCGCGCTCGAGGAAGGCGTCGACGTCGTGGCGCGCGGCGAGCGCGACGGCGGGGTGCTCGGGATCCCACGTCTGCACGAGGACGCGCCCCGGCGCGTCGCCGCGGCCGGCGCGCCCCGCGACCTGCACGAGCAGCTGGAACGCGCGCTCGCTCGCGCGGAAGTCGGGGATGTCGAGCGCGGCGTCGGCGTTGACGACGCCCACGAGCGTGACGCTCGGCAGGTCGTGGCCCTTGGTGACCATCTGCGTGCCGACCAGGATGTCGACCTCGCGCGCGCGCACGCGGTCGAGCACGGCCTCCACCTTCTTGCCGCTGGCGACGTCGCGATCGAGCCGCGCCACGCGCGCCGCCGGGAACGCCGCCGAGAGCGTCTCCTCGAGCTTCTCGGTGCCCAGTCCCTCGAGCGCGAGCGCCTCGGCGTGGCACTTGGGGCAGCGCGACGCGAGCGGCGCCTCGTAGTCGCAGTAGTGGCAGCGCACGACGGCCGGCCCCTTGTGGAAGGTGAGCGCGACCGAGCACGAGCCGCAGGTGGCGAGCTGCCCGCACGCATGGCAGCGGACGCTCGGCGCGAAGCCGCGGCGGTTGAGAAAGAGGATGACCTGCTCGCGCGCGGCGAGCGCCTCCTCGATGGCGCGGTAGAGCGGCACGCTGATGCGCTTGTCGCCCGTCGGCCCCGGGCCGATGCGCCGCAGGTCCACCGTCTCGACGCGCGGCATCGGCTGCGCGCGCGCCCGCTCTTGCAGGCGCAGCTTGGTCGCGCGCCCGGTGCGCACCAGGTGCTCGCTCTCGAGCGACGGCGTCGCGCTGCCGAGCACGCACACGCCCCCCGCGCGGTGCGCGCGCCAGATGGCCATGTCGCGCGCGTGATAGCGCACGCCCTCCTCCTGCTTGAAGCTCGGGTCGTGCTCCTCGTCGACGACGACGAGCCCCAGCGCGCGCACCGGCGCGAAGAGGGCGCTGCGCGCGCCGATCGCGACGTCGACCTGCCCGGCGCGAAGGCGGCGCCACATCGCGTGGCGCTCGCGCGGCGTCAGCGCCGAGTGGAGGACGGCCACGTCGTCGCCGAAGCGGGCGCGGAAGCGCGCCACGAGCTGGGGCGTCAGCGCGATCTCGGGCACGAGCACGACCGACCCGCGCCCCGCCTCGCGCGCCGCGGCGATGGCGCGGAGGTACACCTCCGTCTTGCCGCTGCCGGTGACGCCGTGCAGGAGGAAGGTCGCCGCGCGCGCCTCGCGAAGCGCGCCTGCGATCGCGTCGATCGCGGCGCTCTGCGCCGGGGTGGCGGCGTGCGGCGCGTCGCGCGCGGTGGGCGCGGAGAAGAGCGGCTCCTCTGGCGCGGCGCGCTCCTCGACCGCGACCAGGCCGAGCTCGGCGAGCTTCTTCACCGCGGCGCGCGCATTGCCCCAGCGCTCCTCGAGGCGCGCGAGCGGCTCGGCCCCCACGGCGCGCACGTGCGCGAGCACCGCCGCGGCCTGGCCGCGCAGCGTGCCCGCCTCCTCGACCTGCGCGGTCGGCGCAACCCATTGCACGCGCCGCCCGGCGATGCCGCGCGCGTCGTCGAAGAGCGCCGGCTCCTCGAGCTCGCGCGCCGTGTCGCGCTCGACGGGCGGCAGCGCGAGGCGCATCACCTCGCCGATGGGCGCGAAGTAGTAGGCGGCGAGATCGCGCAGGAACGCGAGCAGATCCGCCGGCACCGCCGGCTCGTCGTCGATGACCCGCGCGAGCGGCTTCGTGCGCGGCGGGGGGTCCCCCTCGCGCACGGCCACGACGACGCCGACCATGCGCCGCGCTCCGAACGGGCACACGACGCGCGCCCCCGCCGCCGCGCGCGCGGCGAGCGCCTCGGGCACCGCGTACGTGAACGCGCGGGCGATGGGCACCGGGAGCGCGACGTCGGCGAGGAGCACGGCGGGAGAGTTGCACACCTGGCGGGGCGGGGCATCGGCCGCATCACGTCCGGCACGCCGTCGCCCGGAGCGACCGTGCCGCTTCGTGCCACCCGGGGCGGTGCGGTCGCATGCGCGGCCCTCCGACACCGGGACTTCCGGCGAAAAGCCGCAGCGGCGTACCATGTGCAGGGGAGGCATCGCATGAAGAAGCGCCGCAGGAAGACCGCGTTCGTGCCGAGCGTCGTGTTCGGCACCGTGGTGCTGGGGGTCGTACCCGCGTGCGCCGTCTCGTGCGGCGGTGCGACGAGCACCGGGCCCGGAGACGCCTCCTCCGACGCCCCGCAAGACGTCCTGCGGGGGGTCGCCGCCGATGCCTTCCCCGGCGTCGCCGCCGTGGGCTTCTGCGGCTTCTGCGACGCGGGCGACGCGAGCGATGCGAGCGACGCCTCCACCGACGCGCCGTTCCCCGGGGTCGCCGCCGTCGGATTCTGCGCATTCTGCGATGCGGGCGACGCAAGCGACGCGGACGAGGGAGGCTGACGTGCGACGACGGCGAAGCAGGAAGAGCGCGTTCGTGCCAAGCGTCGTGTTCACGACGGCCGTGGCCGGCGTCATCCCGGTGTGCGCCGTCGCTTGCGGTAGCGGCGGCAGCGTCAAGCAGGTCCAGGGCGTGGCGATGTGCGCCTACTCCAACTGCGGCGTGGCCGCCGTGGCGTACATGGGCTTCGACTCCGGCGAGGACTCGGGCGACGCGGGCGGCGATGGCGCGGCGGACGCCCCGGCCGACGGAGCGACGGACTCGTCGAGCGACGCGCCGAGAGACGGCATGCTCGGCGTGGCCGACGCCGGCTTCGGGAGCGGCTGAATGCTGAAGCTGCGCCGTCTGCTCACCGAGACGCCGCTCGCGCGCCAGCACGAGCGCGTCATGCAGGGCCGCCCTCGCCACAAGGTCGCGCCCATCCCGTGGGACTCGTTCGACCGCCGCCGCTGGCCGGACGCGGCGCTGAAGCTCGCCCTGAACGCGCAGCAGATGCTGGCCATGGGCGAGTACCTCGCCGTCGACCTGTTCGCGCGCGTGTCCTCGGCGATCGCGCTGCTCGGCGCGCCGATCGACCTGGTCGCCGCCGCCGCGGCCATCCCGAGCGACGAGATCCGCCACGCCGACATCACGCTGCGAATGGCCACGCTGATGGCCGGCGGGGACGTGACCGTCCCGGTGCGCAAGCAGCTCGTCTCCGAGCGGTACTCGCACCGCATGACGCAGGAGGAGCTCGACGACTTCATGATCGAGATCCCCGCCATCGGCGAGACGCTCGCCTGCGCGCTGCTCAAGGCGTGCGCCGACCGCGCCACCGATCCAACCGTCAAGGCGCTGTACGCGAACATCGTACGCGACGAGGTGCACCACGCGCGCTTCGGCTGGTATTACCTCGCCTGGCGCGCGCCGCAGTGGACCCGGCCCGAGCGCCAGCGCGTGGCCGACCGCATGGGCGCGAACGTCGTCGAGATCGAGCGCCGCTTCTTCAAGGGGCGCGATGCGCCCGCGCCGGCGCGCCGGGCGGCGCGCGCGCTCGGCGTGCTCGACTCGCCCGCGCAGCGCGTGGTCGTTCGCCGCATCGTGGAGGACGAGATCGTCCCGGCGCTCGACGCGCTCGGCCTCGGCGCGAGCCACGCGTGGAGGGTCCGTCGCCGCGGGAAGGCCTGAGCCGTGCGCTTCCCTCTGCGAGCGCTCCGCCGTGCGCTGACGACGCGCGAGCGCGCGGCCGTTCGCGCCTACGCGCGGGGCCTGCTCCGATGGCAGGCGACGCTCCAGTCCTGGCCGCGCGGCGCGCAGGCGCCGGACGCGACGCCGTTCGTGTCGCTGTACGTCGGCGGCTCGCTGCGCGGCTGCTACGGCGCCGACGAGGGCCCCCCCTCCGAGCGGCTGGCTCGCGCGTTCGTCCTCGCGTCGGTCGACGCGCGCTTCGGCGGCGCGCGTCGCGAGGAGCGCGCCGCGGCCACGGCCCAGGTGACCTACCTGCGCGACGTGCGGCGGATCGACGCAGAGCGCGTGGAGGGCGAGCTGGAGGTCGGGCGGCAGGGCATCGCGCTCGTCGACGCGCACGGGCGCGCGATCGTGCTCTTGCCGAGCGTGGCGCGCGACGGGCGGCTCGGCGTGGACGGCTTCGTGCGGACGATGGCGGAGAAGGCGAAGCTGCCGCGCGCGCAGTGGGCGGGGGCCGGGGTCTTCCTGTTTCGCACCGACGAGGTCCCGGTGCGCCGGCAGGTCGTGCGGGCGACCGCGCGCGAGAGAGAGCCTCTCGACGCGGCGGCCGCGCACCTCGCCGGGCTGGTGGACGCCTCCGGGGAGGTGGTCTTCGCGATCGATCCGCGCACCGGGGCGCGCACCGCGCGCGGCGAGATGCACCACGGGCGGGTCTCGGTCGCCCTGCGCGCGCTGGCCGAGCACGGCGGGCACGCACGCACGCTGGAGCGCGCGCGGGAGCGAGTGGCCGGCGAGGTGCGCGCCGCCATGCGCGGCGAGCGGGTCGCGTCGTGGCCCGAGAGGCCGGAGGTCGTGGCAGGGACGCTCGCGCTCGTATCGATGGGGGGAGTCGACGTGCGACGCGAGCTGGTGGCGTGGCTGGACGCGCACCCGCAGGTGGCGTCGAGCGCGTGGCACGCGGCGCAGTCCGTGGCGGCGCTCGGGCGCGACGCGCCCCGTTCGCTCTGGGACGCGTGCGTGCGCGATCTCGACGCGCACCCGTGGGCGCCGTGGACGGCGATCGCCGCCCGCGCGCGCGGCGACGAGGCGCTGCTCGCGCGGTGCGCGGCGGCGCTCGAGCGGTCGATCCGCGACGCGCCGCCGCACGCCGGGGGCTGCAGCGCGCGCCCCGTCCCCGAGACGGCGCTCACGGCGGTCACCGTGGAGGCGCTCGCGCCGCTCCCGGCCGCGCGCGCGGCCGTCCGACGCGCGCGTGCGTTCCTCCGGGCCTGGCAGATCCCCGACGATCCGCCGGCCTCGCTCGTGCCGGACGCCGCCGGGGCGTTCCCCGCGTCCCCCGTCCTCGAGACGCTGCGCGTCGACATCACCGGTCACGCGATGCTCGCGCTGCGCGCGTGAGCACGCTCTCCGCGCGACGGGGCATCGGCCGGCGGCGACGCCGCGCTACGGGTGCGGGAGCATCGGGGTGGTCACTTCACGACCCAGGAGTCCTGCGCGGTCGCGCTGGCCGACTTGTACGAGATCTCGATTCTCGAGTACGCGAAAATCACCTGCAACGTCGGCTCGCCTCCGGTGGACTGGGAGAGGTGCACGCCGCGGATCTGCAGCCCGGTGAACTGGAAGTGCATGGTGGTGCCGCCCGGCCCATTCCCAGCGAGGACGACGTCGAGCGCACCGTGCTGGTAGTTGCTGTTCCCGTGCCACATGGCGCCCAGCAGCTTGGTCAGCGACTTGTCGGACGCGAGGCCGACGACCAGATCGGTCGACGGGTTGCCCGGAGTGGCGACGAGCGAGAAGGACTTCACGGTCATCCAGTTCTGGTGACCCGCCGCTCGCGATTCCCCCTGGACGCCGTCGAGCTGGAAGAAGGAGTCCGCGGCGCGGGCGACCCCAGTCCAGGACACGGCGACGAGACACAGGACGACGAGAAGCCCGAGCTTGAATCGGCTCACGAAAGCAGTCATCGATCGCATGGGTTCGTTGCTGGGAGCGCCGGACGGTGTTGCGCGTGCTCCCACCCTCCTCGGCTGATTCCTATCCGCTGAGGCGGCCGGCCGCACCCCTCGACGGCATGGCTGTCCGAAAATATGACTCGCGTACTGCGCGCGCTCTCGTACGAGCCAGGTCGGCTGGCTCGACTCCGTTCCGGCGCGCGATCTCCCATGAAAGGCGCTCGCGGTGTTCCAGACCGATGGCGAGGGAACTACGGGTCGTTCGTCATGACAGGAGCGCGAGGGAACGATGCGGTCCCGAGTCAGGCCGTGGCGCGTCGAGGCAGCCGAACGCAGAAGGTGGTCCCCCGCCCGGCCGCCGATTCGACCTCGACGCGCCCACAGTGCGTGCGGGCGATCTGCTGCACGATGTACAGCCCCAGGCCGGAGCCTGCGCCCTTCGTTCCTCGCCTGAACGGCTCGAAGAGCCGCGTCCTGAGCTCCGCGGGGATGGGCTCCCCCTCGTTGTGTACGCGCGGCACCACGCATCCGTCCTCGCCCTCGACGCGGAGGTCCACCGGAGTCGATGGGTCGCCGTACGCGAACGCGTTGTTCACGAGGTTCACGATCATGCGCAGCAGCCGCCCGCCGTCCCACTCTCCGGTCAGGTCGCCGACACGGAGCATCCGAAGCTCCCGTTTGCCCCTGGCCTGGGCCTCCAGCACGACCTGTTCGAGGAGATCGCCCAGATCCAGCTTCGCCCTCTCGAGTGGCAACGTCCCGGTCAGGCGCGTCTGGGTGAAGTCGGTCATGTCGCCGATGAAGCGGTCCATGCGCGCGGCCGCGGACAGGACGCGATCGATGCTCCGCGCGGCCTCCGGCGAGTGCTCCTGTCGCGCGAGCATCTGGGTGTGGACCACGATGCCCTGAAGCCTGCTCCGGGTTCAAGCCTTCCCGGAAGCGCTCGATCGTGTGGCGCGTTTGAATCTCGGTCGCCTCGGATGCCTCGGGGACCTCGGCGAGCTCCATCAGGCCGTCTATCAGCGCCGGCATGTGTTCGCGCAGCTCCCTGCGGTCGAGCATCGCGGCTGCCGGAACGAGCCCGAGCGCACTTTCCCACTCCGCGATTGCGCGCTGCCGGTTCCGTCTGAGGAACTCGGCCAGGCTCCGACGCGCCGTCGTGGATGGTGCCGTAGCCGAAAGCTCGACGGGTTCGGACATGAGACCTGAAACCGCCGGCGTGCATGCGTGGTACCACCCGTCGGCAGCGTCGGAGAAACCGACCGGCGGAGTCGCCGCCGGCGTCACCTCCACGGCGCAGTCGGTGACGATCGCCTCGACACCGGCCACCGCGGCCTTTTCGGGATCGCTCGCCGTCACCCGGCGTCCTTTGCGCGCGCGTGCTCGGTGTCATCTTGTCCGCAGACCCCGGACGCGGACCGTCCGACGAGACATCCTGGCGCGCCCGCAAAGCTCACGTTCCCCGTCGTGCTGTCGGGCTTCACCGGCGGCAGCGGGTTCGAGGTGTGGGCGGGCACGACCGATTGCGCCGAGGCCGCGGCGCGCGGCAGCGGACAGGTGCCGACCTGCTGGCGCCTGGGACCGCCGGCTGCCAACGTGACCGCCGCGACGAGCACGACGGTGTCGGTCGACGTCTTCGCGCGGGACGTCCTGCGCTACGAGGGCGGCCCGGCGTCGAATGCCCTGGCGTACGACCCCGCCTTTCACGACGGCGCCCGGGGCGAGAGCGCCTGCCACGTGCAGCCGACCGACGTGCCGGTCCCGTTCGTCATCTACTTCCTGCCCGTCGGCGTCGGCACCGACACCGGGACGGTCGTCGGCACCCCGACGCAGGTCCCGCTCTCCACCGACCTGCTCGGCCCGCCTCCGCCGAAGGACCTGCAGCTGTCGCCCGGCGGCGGCCTGCTCGCCGCCACCTGGTCCAATCCGGGAACCGATCACGACGTCGCGGGCTTCGCGTTCTGGACCGATCCGCCACCCGACGCGGGGGCGCCGGTGGACGTCGACGGCGGCCACGACGCGGGGGCCGCGTCGTGCGCGAGCGCGGTGCTGACGAGCCACACGCTCGTCGACGAGGCGCTGGGCGGGATCTCGCAGATCCCGCAGGCCAACGCGGCCGGCGAGGTCGACGATCCCACGGCGAGCTCCTTCGAGCTGACCGGTCTGACCGGAGATGCGCGCTATGCCGTCGCCGTCACCTGCGTCGACGGGACCGGCAACTACGGCCCGCCCGCGCCGCTGGCGTGCGCGACCAGTTCGGCCGACGCGAGCGGCGACCAGCGTCTCGTCGGCGGCTGCCTGTGCACGCTCGCGCCGCCGAAGTCGTCCGGCGGAGCGGCGGCGGCCGTCACGACCGGCATCGTCATCGTGGTGCTCCGCAGGAGGCGCAGGCGCTAGCTTCACCAGGCAGCGTGTCGGCGATGTCCTGTCCCGGACCGCCGCCGAAAGCGTCACGTGGTTCGAGGAGAGCCGCGATGGATGCGAGGAGAGCGGCGCGTGGTTCGGTGAACGAGGCGAGGCGATTGCGTCGAGCGGCGATCATGACAAGCAGCGCGGCGATCACGTCACGTCGCGCGTCATTCCGTCTTGGTCGGCACGCGATGCTCGTGTGCATCGTGGGCCGGGGTTTGCGTCGAGCCGCGCGACACGAAGTCCGTGCGGCGATGGGAACACATCACGATGCGTTCCCCGAAATGAGAGCCGCTTTCACTCGACGACGAGCGGCTTTCCGTCGACGACCCGCACCGTTTCGCGAGATCCCGGCGGAGCGACACGTCATGCAAGCCGCTCTACGTATGCGACGAGCGGATTTTCGCGTCCGACGAGACGCGTTGCCCGGTCGCCGCGCCGCTCTTGCCGTCAGTCGAGCGGCACCGGGTCGTGCTCGCTTCGGCATCAGGACGCCCGGGACGGTCCGATCGCTCGAGAGGACCTCGGCCGCCCACGCTTGCTCGCCCATGACGCGTTGGCCGCGGATGGCGCACGTGGCACACCCTCGATGCTTCGAATCCTCGCCGGTCTTCACCGCCGGCGACGGCACGGCGCCTGCTCGGGCGGCGTGCCATGCGCGATGGTTTCCTGCGGCGTCTCGTCCTTCCGGTCGCCGCGTTCGCGGTGGCCCTCTGCGTCGGCGCGTGCGGCGGCGGCAGCGCCGTGGCGGGGCCCGACCCGTCGGGCCGTGACGCCTCCACGGACGCGCGCGTCGACGGCGCTGCCGACTCCGGAGCGTGCCCGCCCGGCTCCTACCCGGTCGAGTGCAACGGCGTCGTCTTCTACTGCTGCCCACCGGGAGCCCACTGCGACCCGCCGAGCTGCGGTTCGGCGGACGGCGGGGACGGAGGAGGGTGATCGCGACGGGCGCCCGCGGCCCCCATGCGCTCGCATGAGGGCTCGACGTGCGCCCCTGGCAAGACCATGCTTCCGCACGATGGCTCTCGCATCCAGCCGTGTCCCGCTCACACGAGCCGAGCACGAGGAGCTCGTCCGTCGCGGCGTCTTCGAGGACGCACGCGTCGAGCTGCTGGACGGCCGTGTGGTCGCCAAGGCGCGCGTCTATGCCGCCGCGGGCGTGACCGAGTACTGGATCGTCAACCTGATCGACGGCGTCCTCGAGGTGCACCGGCAGCCGGCGGCGACCTGGTACGCCAGCGTCACGCGCCACGGACGCGGGGAAGCCGTGCATCTCCAGGCCTTCGCCGACGTGCAGGTGCGCGTCGCCGACGTGCTGCCTCCGCCGCCGCGCTGACGCTTCCCCGAAGGCTGGTCCGCTGCCCGCGTCAGCGCGTCCGGCCGAACGCATACCCGACGGCCAGGCCCAGATAGGGCAACGTCTTTCCCATCTGCGACTCCGCGCCGGGGCAGTAGCTACCCGCCGTCTGGCATTGCACGCTCTCGGCGTAGGCGACGGTCGCCACCCCGAGGTACTGGCGCATCTCGAGGCCGAAAGGCCAGCGCTCCTCGACGGACAGATCGGCATTGAGCCACAGGCCGTCGTATGTGCCGATCCACGAGGGATCGAAGAAGCCGAGGGAGCCGTCGCTGGTCGTGTACGGTCCCCACGACGGTCCGACGCCGAGGGCGATGGCCATCCGGTCGAGGACGAGCCGCACGCGCGGCAAGACCGCGAGCTGGGGGCCCACGCCGTTGTCGCCCACACCCATCGCGAGGGTGAAGAAGCGAACCGGCGTCCACTCGAACGATGCGCCCAGCAGCCCGTAGGGCGTGCCCAGCCCGCCTTGCAGGTCGAAGGCGAACCTGCGCGCCCACACGTCCCCTTGGTCGCTGGCGATCGCCGGCGCCGGCGACGCGGAACGCCCCTGCGGTACCGCCGTCACTGCGGCCGCCACACCTGCTCCTGCGTCGGCGAGAACGCCTCCCAGGCGCCCATGCCCGCGATGAGCCCACCGGGCACGATCAGCAGGGCCGCCGCGGGCGCCCGGTCGATGAATCGCGACCCGAACGCCGGCGACGCGGCGGCGATGACGCCGGTCGCGAGGATCGCCGCCCCCATGCCGAGCAGCACGTATCCCCAGGCGCGGACGGGCTCGACCTTCCGGTGCACGGCGATGACGTCGCTCGTCGGCACGTCGAGGTTCAGGCGCGCGGGGATGTCGCAGAAGGAGAAGTCGTCGGACGTCGTCTCGCGCATGCAGACGTCGTAGCCGACGTGGATCACCGGCCCGCCGATCTGATCGACGAGGTCCGACGGCGTCGTGCGCGTCCGTCCGGTCCCGTCGAGCAGCCGTTCGTAAGTCGTGCCGGTCACGCCGCGCAGACCCTTCAGGAAGCCGTCGTTGCAGGTGTCGCAGCGCAGGGCCACGCCGCCGGTCGGCTCGCGGACCGCGCGTATCTCGAACGGCCTGCGCGACAGCCAGTCCCAGTACTTGCCGCGCTCGAGCACGACCTGCGTCTCGGTCGGCGTCGCGCCGGCCGGCAGGACGGTGCCCGACGGCCCGCTCAGCGAGACGTCGCGCGGATCGCGCACGTCCACCTGGGTCGTGGCTGCGGTGAAACAGCCCGTGCTCTCGAGCGGCAGCACGACGGCGAGGAGCGCTGCGTACGCGCGGGATCGCATCGTTCAGCTCCCCTGGGCGGACTGCGCGTCCGCCGGCGTGACGGTGACGTGGGTATCGGAGAGGACGTGCAGCAGGACGCCGAGGGCGCCGGTCACGATCCCGAGCCCGAGGAAGCTCGCGCCGACCGCCAGCTGCGCGCCGTGATCCTGGTGCGAGCTGCTCGGCAGGAGGAGCACGGCGCCACCTCCCACCGCGAACACCGTGCCGCCGAGGACGAAGACGGTCCCGATGTCGCGCAGCATCGTCGGTCGCATCTTCGCCTCGACGCGGACGTCGCGGGCGACCGGGATGCGGAACGGATCGGATTCGACCAGTCCGGTGCCCGCGAAGCGGTACACGCCGCGAGGGTCGAGGGCGAGCGTGCAGGGCGGCACGCACGCCCGCGTCCACTGGTCGTCCGAGGTGCGGAGCTGCAGCTCCGGCAGGCCGGGGGCGTTGGGCGCGGAGGCCTGCACGCGCGGCCAGAGGGACGGCGGCGGGGGAGCGTCGTCGGCCGCGGCCGACCCGCACGTGACGACGGCGCCGAGCAGCGTGGCCAGCGCGGCGCCGTGCGCGCCGCGAACGAGCGACGAGGGGTCCGTGCGCATGGGCATGACGCTCGAGCCAAGCAAGCCACGATCCGCGGCGGCGCGCACGCCTTTCTGCGCGGTTGGCCGCACTCCGCACCCGGACTTTCTCCCGGCGGTCAGGAAATGCTCCCCGACGTCGTCGCGCTCGCGTGGCGCCCGATGTCACCTTGTCCGTGAGGCCCCGGCGCGGACCGTCCTCGGGACATCCTGGCGCGGCCGCGCGCGCGCAGCCCGCGATCGCGCGCCGCCGGCAGCGTGGCACGCGGAATGCTCAGCCGTGGGGCGGTCACTATGGGTCCCGCGGCCTGCTCGCCGTCTGGTCCACCCGGGAAACGATCCCGACGTCCAGGGCTTCGTCGCCGAAGTCGTCCGGCGGAGCGGCGGCGGCCGTCACGACCGGCGTCGTCATCGTGGTGCTCCGCAGGAGGGGCAGGCGCTAGCACCACCGAGCCGCGCATCGGCCGGGACGGCGGCGACGGAGGCGGGTGATGCGGAGCCTCGCGAGCTGACGTCCGTCATGGCGCTCGCCCATCGCCGGCCTCAAGAGAGGACCATGACGAGAGCGAGGCGCGCCTGGGCGGAGCCGTACAAGATCAAGGTCATCGAGCGGCTGCGCAAGACGACCAGGACCGAACGCGAGGCGGCGCTGCGGGCGGCCGGGTACAACACGTTCCTCCTGCGCTCGGAGGACGTGTACATCGATCTGCTCACCGACAGCGGCACCAACGCGATGAGCGACGTGCAGTGGGCGGGGATGATGCTCGGCGACGAGGCGTACGCCGGCAGCGCGAACTACTACCGCCTCGAGGAGGCCGTGCGCCGCTACTACGGCTACGAGTTCGTCGTCCCCACCCACCAGGGGCGCGGGGCCGAGCACCTGCTGTCGCGCATCCTCGTACGCCCCGGCGACACCGTGCCGGGCAACATGTACTTCACGACGACGCGCCTGCACCAGGAGCTCGCGGGCGGCACGTTCGTGGACGTCATCGTCGACGAGGCGCACGACCCCGAGAGCGAGCACCCGTTCAAGGGCAACGTCGATCTCGGCAAGCTCGAGGAGGTCGTCCGGCGCGTCGGGGCGGAGCGCATCCCGTACGTGTCGGTCGCGGCCACGGTGAACATGGCGGGTGGCCAGCCCATCGCGATGGAGAACCTGCGGGCGCTGCGCGCGCTCTGCGACCGCCACGGCCTCCGCGTGATCCTCGACGCGACGCGCGCCATCGAGAACGCCTACTTCGTCAAGCGGCGCGAGCCGGGGTACGCGGACCGCTCGATCGCCGAGATCCTGCGCGAGACGTGCTCGTACACCGACGGGTGCACGATGAGCGCGAAGAAGGACCTGCTGGTGAACATCGGGGGCTTCCTCGCCCTGAACGACCGCGAGCTTTTCGAGGAGGCGCGCAACCTCGTGGTCGTCTACGAGGGGCTGCACACGTACGGCGGTCTCGCCGGGCGCGACATGGAGGCCATGGCGCGCGGCATCCCCGAGGCGGTCGAGGAGGACCACATCCAGGCCCGCGTGGGGCAGGTCGAGTACGTCGGCGCCGCGCTGCAGAGCGCCGGCGTCCCGGTGGTCCGGCCCATCGGCGGGCACGCCGTGTTCCTCGACGCGCGGCGCTTCCTCTCGCACCTGCCCCAGGAGCACTTCCCCGCCCAGGCGCTCGCGGCCGAGATCTACCTCGAGGCGGGCGTGCGCTCGATGGAGCGGGGGATCGTGTCGGCGGGGCGCGACCGCGAGACGGGCGAGGACCACCGGCCGCGGCTCGAGCTCGTGCGGCTCACCTTCCCCCGGCGCGTGTACACGCAGGCGCACTGCGACGTGACGGTGGAGGCCGTCGAGGAGGTCTTCGCCCGGCGTGACCGGGTGCGCGGGCTGCGGATGACGTACGAGCCCAGGTACCTGCGCTTCTTCCAGGCGCGGTTCGAGCCGCTGTCCTGAGCCACTCGCGGGCGTGATCGTCGGGGCATCGCGGCCGGAGGCACGCGGGCGTCGGGAGAACACGGGGAGGGCGGCGCTCCGCCCCGGCCATTCTCCATGGTCAGTGCGAGTACCACGCGGTCAGCCGGGCACCCGACCCCGGCCCAACGACGTCGCGCACTTGCGCTCGCAGAGCGCGGCATCCGACGTGCTTCTCCGACCGGTAGGGAGCCGCGCGCAATGGGGATGCTCGTGGGGATCGAGCCGAGGGCGGAGCCGCCGGGGTTCTGGCGTTTGCCGGTCGACGGCACGCGATGAAGACGGACGACGCGGACCCGGAGCGACCCACGCAGCGTCCGCGGTTCGACACCGAGCAATACGCGCGCGAGTCCGATGGGCGCATCCAGGGCTCTCGCCCGAGCGCGCCCCCGACGCCGCCGCCGCCGGCCGAGTACGAGCGCCTGCGCGAGAGCTGCAAGGAGCTCGCGGCCGTCGCCGACAGCGGCACCGTGGAGGCGAGCGCCGCGCGCGCGCGAGGGACGACTCGCTCGATCGGGTCCCCGTGCTGGCCGTGGCGCGCGAGGACGTCGAATGGTTCGGCTCGACACCGCCGCGTGTGCGCTCGTGGCGCTCGTGGACGAGACACGCACCGTCGGGCAGATCCTCGCCTGCGCCAACGTGGACGCGGCCGATGGCGTCGCGATCTTCGAACGGCTCGCCGACGAAGGCATCGTGGCGCTGCTGCGATCGCGGTGGGACCTGCGAGTTCCCGTGTGCCCTGCGCGTTCCCGCGTTCGTCCCTGCGCGTCATCCCGCAACGCCGCGGAATCAGAGGCTCGATCGCGAAGCACGGCGATGGTGTGCGGCTTGCGAAGTCGCGCGCCCATGAAACCACAGACCTCCACCCATGGATCGCGCCAGCCCGCGTCGGTGAACGGACTGACGCTCGTCACCGCGTTCGGCGCCCTCGTCGCCGCCTGCTCGCTGGCGAATGCGTCCCCGCGCTCGACGGAGCAGTCGAGCGCCGTCCAATCCTGTCAGACGCTGCTGACGCCCTCGAGCTCCGGCTCGATCACGGACGCGTCGGGCAACGTCTGGACGCTCTCGGCATCGGGCGACGTCGAGGAGAACGGCGCTCCCGTCGCCGGCGGCGGGGGCACCGCGGCGCTCACCTACGTGGACTCGACGCAGACGATCTGGGGTCAGGATGCGGGCTCGGGGCAGTGGTATTCGTGGAATGGGAGCACATGGGTCGGGCCGTCCGGAACCGATCCCACGGCCGGCGCCACCCTCTGCGGCTCGAACGGCGGCTGCGGCGGCGACGGCGGAGGCGGAGGCGGAGGCAGCGGAGGTGGCGACGCCGGAGGCGGCGTCGACGCGGGCTCCGACTCGGGCGGGCCCACGGGGACGCGCGATCCGTCGCGCTACCCGGGAGCCGACGGCCAGTACTGGTCGCTTCCGCTGCAGACCACCGCGAGCTGGATCACGAGCGGGCCGATGATCGCGGCGCTCCAGCAGGGCACGCCCTCGGTGCGCAGCGTGGGCAACTACTGCGTCGACTGGGTCGTCGGGGGGCCGAACGATCCGGACTGCGTGGTGACCGACGGGCAGCAGTCGTTCACGATCAAGGTGCCCGCCGGCACGACGGCGGAGAACTCCGGCCACATCTCCGACGACAGCCTCGGCGGCTCCGACAGCACGCGCCCCTTCCTGGGCTGGAGCTGCAACGGGGCGCTCATCGACGGCGCGGCGGGCAACGCCGTTCAGCCGGGCGGCTCCACCATCACGTGCAGCGTCGGGCTCCTCGTCTTCGACACGACCGGGCCGGTGATGGAAGACGCCGTCACGGGCATGTCGGCCTACCAGGCCTCCGACAACGCCATCGGCAACCTGCCCGACGACGAGCTCGCGCAGGCGGTGGCCGATCCGAGCTACGTGCCGCCGCACACGATCGCGGTCTCCGCGGATCCGAGCCAGGTCAGCGCGAGCCTCGCCTGGCCGGCGGTGATCGCCGATCCCGGAGACACCGGACCCATCCCCGAGGGATCTCTCATCGGCATTCCCTACGACGTCCCGAAGCCGGCGGGGCTCACGCGCGGCGGCAGTCTCGTCTGGGACATCTTCCAGCGATTCGGGGGCATCATCTACAACACGAACGGGTCGGGCGCGATCCAGTTCGAGACGTACGCGCAGCAAGCCTCGACGCAGGCGCTGGCCGACGACATGAACGCGTCGTTCCCGTCGATCATGCCGTACCTCGCCATCCTGGCGTCCGACGGATCGCCCGGGTCGCAGACCAGCGCGGACACGGCCAAGGGCATGATCGGGGGCGCCCGCGCCGACGCGTTCCCCGCGCCGCCGCTGCTCGATACCTCCATCGTGGGCACCCACCCGCAGTGGTACGCCACCTCGCTCGGCTTCTTCTTCCACGATTGACGGCCGCGGGAAGCGCGTGCGGCGCTCAGCGATGCCGCTGGGCGCCGTCGTCGTCGTCGACCTCCGCCTCGTCGCTCGCGCCGCGCACGTCGCGGTCGACGATGAGCCGGTGCAGGTAGCGGCGGCTCACCGCGGCCAGCTCGGCGGCGCGCGTGACGTTCCCCCCCGTCTTGCGCAGGAGGGCGGTCACGTACAGCGCCTCGAACCGGGCGATGCATCGATCCCGGGCGTCCTTGAGCGGGAGATCGGCCGAGGCGAAGCTCTCGAGCGACGTCGCCCCGGCCTTGTCGCCGTGGACGGCCGCTGGCTCGGAGCGCCCCCAGCCGAGCAGCGCGCTGCGCTCGACGAAGTTGCGGAGCTCGCGCACGTTGCCCGGCCAGCTGCGGCTCTGCAGCGAAGCGAGCACCTCGGGCGGTACGCTCGCGTCCGTGCCCGTCACGCCGCGGTAGAAATGGTGGGCCAGCAGCGCGATGTCCTCTTCGCGATCGCGCAGCGGCGGCAGCACGATCTCCACGACAGCCAGTCGATAGTACAGGTCCTCGCGGAAGCGCCCTTCGTTCACCGCGTGGGCGAGCGGGCGGTGGGTGGCGGCGACGACCCGCACGTCGACGGGGCGCACGGCGTTGCTGCCGACCGGGCGGACCTCGCGCTGCTCGAGGGCGCGCAGCAGCTTCGGCTGGAGCGACAGCGGCAGCTCGCCGATCTCGTCGAGGAAGAGGGTGCCTCCGTCGGCGGCCTCGAACAGCCCTCGACGGTTCGACGTCGCCCCGGTGAACGCCCCGCGCACGTGCCCGAACAGCTCCGACTCGATGAGCGTCTCGGCGATCGCGCCGCAGTCGACGGCGACGAACGGTCCCTGCGCCCGCCTCGACGTGTCGTGGACGGCTCGCGCGGCCACCTCCTTGCCGGTGCCGGTCTCGCCGCGGAACAGGACGGTGGCGTTGGTGGGGGCCACCGTCGCCATCAGGTGGAAGACGCGGCGCATCGCCGCGCTCGAGCCGAGCATTCCGCCGAAGTGATCCCGCGGCGCGAGCGGCATCTCGACGCCGGTCTCGCGGATGTCCACGTCGAGGACGGTCTGGCCGACCTCGACGCGCGCGCTCGCGCGCAGGCGCGCCTCGACGATCTCGACGCCGTTCACGAAGGTGCCGTTGCTGCTGCCGCAGTCGACGATCGTCACGCCGCCGGGCTCGACCCGGAGCTCGCAGTGCACGCGCGACACCGTCGCGTCGGACAGCCGCAGGCCGCAGCTCGGCGCGGTCCCGATGCGCGTCGGGCCGGGCTCGACGCGCAGCTCGCGCCCGGCGTCGGGGCCACCGACGACGCGCACCACGACGTCGGCGAACCGCAGGCCGGCGAGCTTGGGGATGATGTCCGTCGATTGCGGTTCGGCGCCCGTCATGGTCACCCGCGATCGGTCACGGCCCGCAGCCGATGTGGATGCGCGGCCGCATGTCGTTGTAGAGGGCGATGACCACGTCGTCGAGCAGGACGTTGGCCGCGCTCGTGCCGGACGAATACGCCAGGCCGACCTGCGCGCTGGTCCAGCCTGCGGGCTCGGTCGTGTCGGTCTGCAGCGTCGCCATGGCGACGGACTGGCCGTCGAGGAAGACCGAGAGCGCGCCCGCGCTGCGCGAGACGTTCATGACGAGCTCCGCGCAGTGCCACTGCCCGTCGGCGCCCGGGACGGTGGCCGCCGAGTTGCCCACGTCGCCCGACGGGTTGGCCGGGTCCGTGACCAGCACGCTCCAGGCGAAGCCGCCGCTGCTTCCGGCTCCGATCCCGCCCGTGCCGATGTCGGACCCGGTGCCGGCCGGGGTGATGGCGAACTCCCGCGTGTCGTCGGAGAGGGCGAGCACCTTGAGGCGCTCGCGCACGGCGATGGTCCCCGAGGTGACGGGCGGGGCTCCCAGGGTGGGCCACGTCTCGATCGCGCCCGCGCCCGAGCTGCCTCCGGCGATCGTCGTGGCCTGCAGGGCGCAGCACCCGGAGTACGCGCCGGCGTCCACGACCGCCAGGGTGTCTCCAGCCGACACCGACGTCGACGTCCAGCGGCGCAGATCGCCGAGCTCGAAGTCGTCCGAGAACGTGAAGTCGGCGTCCGGCGCTCCCGGCGAGCCGGCGTCGCCGGGCGCGCCGCCGTCACCGGGTGCGCCGCCGTCTGCTGCTGCTGCTGCGTCGGCTCCCGCGTCTCCCGCCCCGGGCGGCGGGGTGAGGTCCAGGAGCGTGCTGCAGGCGACGCACGCCGCGCCGAGGCTCGCGACGACGGCGAGGTGGCGCGCAGCTCGGCGCATGGCCTAGAACGCTCCCCTCAGCGCGACGCCGCCGAGCGTGGGCCCGGCGGTGGTCGAGAGCTGCAGCGCGGCGGAGGTCGACGTCTTGCTCGGCGGAGCGGTGAGCCACAGCACCACGCCTGCGCTCAGCAACGCCCCGCCCACCGCGAACGCGACGGTGGACGCGGTCGCGCTCCGGGTCGCCGCGGTGTAGTCGCTCATCGCCGTCGCGTACCCACTGCAGCCAGCGGCCGGGCACGCGCGCTTCTCGTCGGATCCGCTGGCCATCGCCATCAGACCGAGCACCGCTCCGGTTCCGAGGCCGAGCACCCCGATCGCGCCCAGCGTCAGCGCGACGCTCCGGAGGGGCGCCGGTGCCGGTGCCGGTGCGGCCTGCGGCTCCCGGCGAGCGCTGCCCGGCGGGCCGAGCTCCGCGATCACCCTCTGCAGGCGCACGCCCTCTTCGACCGTCGCTTGCCGCACCACCGGTGCGGCGCCGGGCACGACGAAGCGGAAGGTGTGCGGGCCGGGGTCGATGTCGATCGCCTCGCCGGTGGGGACGTACGGCGTCGGCGACTGATCGATGAACACGCGGACGTCCGTCGCGTCGGTCCCGTCCGGGCGCCTGGCCACGAGGAGCACGGACGCCACGCTCGCCTCGGCCTGTCGAAGGCGTTCGGCGCAGTCGCGAAGGACCACGGAGGGGCATTGCGCTCGCCCGCACGCGACCAGGTGCGAGCGCGCCTCGACGACGCGGTGAGCCAGCAGCAGTCGCTGCCCCGCTTCGGATTCGGCGATGCACTCGTCGGTCGTGTCCGCGGTCGCGGCGCCGCCGGAGGTCAGACACGGCGCAGCGACGAGCAGAGCCAGCCACCACGCGGGCGCCTTCACAAGCACTCCTTCAGCCACACCTTCTCGCCCATCGGTCCGATGCGGTACGGCGGATTGCACGCCTGGGGGGCCCGATGAACGGACGCGTGCGCAGGCCGAGCGGGCTTCGCGCCGGCGACGTGCTTCGAAGACGGCACCGCGGGGCCGTCGGCGCGGGCGGAGACGGAGGTGGCCGGTGCATCCGCGGACGCGGCGGTCGTCGTGCTCGGGAGGGTCGGCGCGGCGGCGGGCTCGCCCGTCGAGGGGGCGAGCGACGCCGCGGCGGGGGGCGCGACGGCGTGGATGCGGGGCCGTGCGAGCCACGCGATCAACGCCGTGCTCGCCACCATGCCACTCAACCCGAAGGCGACGCGCAGGTCGCGGCGGCGCCGTCGCTCCCGCACGCCCGCCGGCAGCGTCGCGGCCGTGGCTTCGAACGGCTCCGCCACCGTCGCGGTGGGCACGCGCGCGTCGGCGCCGCCGGCCGGCGACGAAGGGGCCGCAGAGGCCTCGATCCGCTGGACGCGCGCGCGCTGTTCGACGAGCGACGCTCCGCCGACGCTTTCCACCCACGCGCCGATCTGCGACGCGGTGGCCAGGGGCGCGTCGCGCTCGATGGCCAGGGCCATCTCGCGCGCGGTCGCCCAGCGCTCCTCGGGGTTGCGGGCCAGGCCACGCATCGCGATCGCGCTCAGGCGCGGGTCGACTCCCGCGACCAGCGAAGCCGGCGGCTCGACGACGCACGCGAGGACTCGGCCGATGGTCTCCGCGTCGTCGTCGGCCTGGAACAGCCGCCGGCCGACCAGTCCCTCCCAGAAAATGATCGACGCGGCGAAGACGTCGCTCTGTCGCGTCGCGCGGCCGGCGAGCTGCTCGGGCGCCATGTACGCCAGCTTGCCCTTGATCTGGCCGTCGCGGGTGCTCGCCAACCGGCTGGTCGCCTTGGCGATGCCGAAGTCGAGCACCCGGGCGAGCCCGTCGGCGCCGACGAGCACGTTGTCCGGGCTCACGTCGCGATGCACGATGCCGAGGGGAGCTCCGTGCTCGTCGGTCGCCTCGTGCGCGGCGTGCAGGCCGTGGAGCAGCTGGCACATCACCGAGGCGAGGATCGGCTCGGAGACCCGGTGCCCGGCAGACTTGATCATCAGCCGGCGCAGCGAGATCCCGTCGACGTACTGCATCACCAGGAACAGCTCGCCGTCCGTCGCCACGACGTCGAGCACTTGCACCACGTTGGGGTGGTGGATGCGCGCCGCGAGGCGGGCTTCGTCGGTCAACATCAGGCGGAAGTCGGGGTCGCTCGCGAACTGGGGGTGCAGACGCTTGATGGCGACGGTGCGCGCGAACGCCACCGGTCCGACGAGCCGCCCGAGGTGGACGGTGGCCATGCCCCCGGACGCCAGCTTCTCGCAGATCTCGTAGCGTTCGGTCAGGCGCGTCGCCCCACGGACGCCGCTTGCTCCCCCCGGGAGCGGCGGGGACGGCGGCTCGGACGGGTGCGCCGACGCGCCAGCCATGCTCGTTCGAGCCTACCAGACGCCTGCGGCCGTCGCACCGGCGCTCGCGGCGCGAGCGTCGCGTCGAGCGAGCGGTCGCATCGCGTCGTCCCGTGGATGGGTGGGCGTCAGCGCGTCGCCATCTCGAAGACCGCCGCGCCCGCCGCGAGCAGCGCGACCAGCGCGACGACGAAGCCGATGACCACCGCGCGTCCGCGCTTGCCCGGCGGTGCGGGCGACGCCTTTGCCGCGGCGGCCGGCGACGACGGCGGCCCGAGGTCCACCGTTCCGACGACGACGGGGCTTGACGTGCTCGACGGGGGCACCGCCGGCGCCGAGCTCGCGGCGTCGGCGACCGCGGGCGCGGGCGCGACCGCCTGCGCGACCGGCTGCACGACGACGGGCGCTCCGCGCTCGAGCGCCGACACGGCGCGCTCGCGCCCGCGACGCCGCGCCAGGATGTCGTCGCCGAACGTCGTCTCGAGCCAGTCGCCGAGAGCCAGGGGGCTGGTCATCAGGCGCGCGCTCGCCGCGTACCCCTCGACGTCGCGCAGCATCGCCGCCGCCGACGCGTAGCGCTGCTCCCGGTCGGTCGCGAGCGCCCTCGTCACGATCGCGCGGAGCTTCTGCTCCTCGGGCAGCCCGCTCGACGGCAGCTCGGGCACCTGCCCCTTGCGCGCCTGATCGAGCAGCGAGTCGCGCCCCTCGCCCGCCTTGTACATGCGCCGCCCGGCGGCCAGCTCCCAGAGGACGATGCCCGCCGCGAACACGTCGGCGCGCGCGTCGATCGGCTCGCCGCGCGCGTGCTCGGGGCTCATGTACCCGGCCTTGCCCTTCACGGCCTCCTCGAGCTCGTGCTCGCCGTGCGAGCCCTGGCCGAGCAGCCGGTCGTTGGCGCGCGCGATGCCGAAGTCGCACACCTTGACCTCGCCCTCGAACGACACGAGCAGGTTCGACGGCGACACGTCGCGGTGAACGACCCCGAGCGGCTTGCCTTCGTCGTCGGTGCGCCGGTGCGCGTAGTCCAGGCCCCGCAGCGCCTCGCGCACGACGTGCACGCCGAGCTCGAAGGGCAGCGGCACCCTGGCGCGCGAGCAGCGGCGAAGCAGATCGTTGAGGTCGAAGCCCTCGACGTACTCCATCGCGATGAAGAGCCGCTCGTCCTCGCGGCCGAGGTCGAACACCTGCACGACGTTCGCGTGGCTGAGGCGCGCAGCGAGCTTCGCCTCGTGCACGAGCATGTCGCTGAATTTCGGGTCGCCGGCGAGGCCCGGGAGGATCTGCTTGACGACGCAGAGGCGGCTGGCGCCGAGGTCCGTCTTCTGGCGGGCGAGGTAGATCTCGGCCATTCCGCCCTTGCCGATGAAGTCGAACAGGACGTAGCGCCCGAAGCTCCGAGGCAGGGGCGTCGCGGTGGGGGAGACGGCCGCCGACATGCGTGCCGCGGATGTGTCCCCCGCCGCGGGCGGGCGGTCAAGTCGTCGTGTGGGAGAGGGCCCCCGGCGAGACGTCGCGATGCGGCCCTCGCGAGGGTATGGTTGCCGGCCGATGCCGTCCGCGCGAGCCCTGAACCTCGAGCGTCGCGCTCCGACCGGTCGTCGCATCCCCGCGAGCGGAGGCCCCGGGGCACCCCCTGGCTTCGCGCGCGACGCCGGGCGCTCGTACGGCGACCCGCTCACCGGCAACGCGCTCGTGCACGCCGAGAACCTCGACGCCATGCGACGCCTCGCGCGCGCCGGCTTCGAGGCGCGCTTCCGCTGCG
>Ga0209012_1000655_pt1 | contig 44858 bp, 35 predicted proteins | sample RS3BMetagenome_FD_184735 | JGI IMG/M metagenome (GOLD analysis project Ga0209012, IMG submission 184735) | Ferric oxide microbial mat and aquatic microbial communities from Rainbow Spring, Yellowstone National Park, USA - RS3B (SPAdes) (version 3) ...
CACGCAAGAACTTCTCTCGCTTCGTAACCTTCGAGTGGCGTTCAAAACCAGTTGCCGCCAACGACATTTGTTCGCGTATACTCACACACCAATTATATCAGAACAACGCCAATAAATCAGAGTTGCCTTATTGGCGTGTTGAGCTTCTTTGCTGATTTTGCTTACGAAGGGGCGCGTAGCGTTGCCGGCCCGTTTCTCGCCTTGCTCGGTGCCGGCGCCGTCGTTGTAAGTAGTATCGGCGGGTTCGGCGAACTGCTGGGCTACGGAATAAGCATCATCTCCGGGCCGTTGGCGATGCGGACCAGGCAGTACTGGGGAATCGCTCTCGTCGGATACGGCATACAACTCTCCGCGGTTCCATTACTTGCGTTTGCGAGGACGTGGCCCGAGGCAGCCGGCCTCATCTTTCTAGAACGAACCGGTAGAGCGATCCGTAACCCTCCACGAGACACTATGCTCTCATTCGCCGCGAAAGAAATCGGGTATGGGTGGGGCTTCGGCGTTCATGAGGCGCTGGATCAGGCCGGCGCGCTCGTCGGGCCACTGGTGGTAGCGCTAATTCTCGTCGCCGAGCATTCCTACCGCGAGGCCTTCGCGGCTCTAACAGTACCGGTGGTTTGTGTATTTATACTGTTAGGGATCGCGCGTAAAGTCTACCCGCGTCCTGTGAAGTTCGACGATACTTCAACGACTTTGCCAAGCACGTCTCTACCGCGAGTATTTTGGATTTATCTAATCGGGGCCGGGCTCGTCGCCGCCGGCTTTGCCGACTTCGCGCTTATTTCCTATCACCTCGTGCGACATGTCCTGCACGTACCGATGTTGATCCCGGTCGTCTATTCGGTTGCTATGGCAGTTAGCGGCGGCGGGTCGTTACTCTTCGGCCGCCTATTCGATCGCTTTGGGTTACGAGTGCTCCTTCCACTGACTCTTGTTAGTGCGGCGTTTGCTCCACTCGTTTTCCTCGGCGGTTTTTGGGTCGCAATATTCGGCGCGGCGATTTGGGGGTTGGGCATCGGGGTTCACGAATCGATTATACCCGCTGCCGTCTCGACGATGGTGTTACCAAAACAGCGCGCGTTTGCATTCGGTATATTTACGGGAATTTATGGCGCTGCGTGGTTCGCCGGAAGCGTAGTCATCGGGCTCCTGTACGATAAATCGCTTGTACTCATGGTCCTGTTCTGCACCGTAATTCAAATTGCAGCGCTCCCTATTTTTGCATGGGTGGCGCGCCGAAGTCCCGCAGTGAATGTTACCTACGAGGATCCGAAAATGCGGCGATAGAGGTCCTCGCCGAAGCTCGTCGGTAGCGCGAAGTCTGCAGTAAGCGAAAAGTCGGGGACATTATTGACGCGCCTACGAGCTCGTAAGAAAAACGTCTCGGCTCCGCGCTGCGTAGAAAGCCGGTGCGCGAAATCGTAAAGATGGGTCACGAAGACGGTTCGGACGTCACCGTCCATGAGTGCCTCGGTAATTTGTAATGCGATCTCGGAACCTTCCCGGTCGTTGGTTGCGGCGAAAGATTCGTTGAAAAGTACGAGAGCGTGCGTTGGCAAGGCGTCGACGATCTCATTCATCCGCCGTAGCTCCTCGTCAAGCTTTCCGCTCTCGAGAGATCGCTCTTCTTCGCGTCTAAAATGCGTAAATACCTTGGTGGCAAGTGCCGCGCTAAACGTGCGCGCAGGAACGAATAGGCCGGAGGCCATCATTAGCTGCGATATCCCAACGCTGCGTAGGAAAGTCGACTTCCCACCTTGATTCGCTCCGGTTACAACGATGCTTTTCTTGCCGCTCGCGTTCACGACGTTTCCGGAAATCGAGCGGCCCATCAAAAGCGCGAGAGAGACGTCGTAAAGCTCGTCGCATTGAAACGTAAGGCTTTGACGGGGACAGGGTATAGGGAAGGAGGTGCGAGCCCCGACTTCTTCGAGACGCTCATATAAATTTATACAAGAAACATAAAATCCGAGTTCGTGCCGTAATATCGAAAAAAACGTGAGTACATGGGCTAGCGACTGCGCCAGCACGTCGGCGATATTTCGCAGCGCTCTGTCTCGGAGATTATCAAGAGCGCGCGCGCCGCTTTCGTCGCGCGGGTGAAGAAAATACGTATAGCCCACCACTTTGGGTGGGAAGAAGCGTTGAAACCACGAAAAAATCGGAGCTTGGTAGGAGCGAATAGTAAATCGATCGCAGAAGTTCCCCGTGTCGAGCGTCGCGCTCGCCATAAAGCCGTCTCGGAAGTCGACTTGACGCAAGATCTCGCGAATGTCGCGAAGATACGACGGGGCGAGATCGACGCGAAGCCTCTCGATGAATCGTTTAAAGCCGTCCGATTTAAAAGCGTCTGCGGACGGTTCGATAATCCCGCAAAGCGACTCTAGTGCATCGACGAACATAGCGAGCACCTCGCGCGAACGTCGGATGATTGGGTCGGCGCGCCGTAAGCGAACACCCCAATAGTTGTGGCTTTCTGCGGCAAGCGCCTCCCCGGCAAGTGAGTACAGCGAACGGATGATTTTGCGATGGGCCAGGCAGTCGCGCAGAACGTTCTGGCGATAGAGCACCTCGGACTCATCGCAGAGTCCGTTGAGAAGAACGCGCGGGACGATGTCGGCAAGTACGCGGTCATCGCCGGACATCGCCTTCATTACAGGCGCGAGTCCGAGGTCGCGTACGAGTGCGTCGGCGTTCCATGGCAGCCCTTCCTCGCGGTCGGCAGCCCTATCGGGGAAAAGCAAAAATACATTCACGATCCCAACCTCGCGGAAAGCCTTGCAGTCAAAAGGTCGTACGTAAGCTCGTACGTTTGCGCGAGGGCGAGAGCGTATGCTAATCCGTCGGCCGGCTTTCTGACAAGACGGAATGTGCGCTGGTTTGAGTTCGCCGGATCGACGAGGCTGACGAAACTTACCGTTTTGTCGCTGAGCGTGGAAAGCTCGTCGATGAACGTGACGCAAACGCCGAGTGCGTCGAGATCTAAAAGCTTTTGGAGAATTCGCGTTCCAAGAAGCGCCGAGTCGTGTGACGTCGTCGAGGCGAATAGTTCATTTAGAATAATTATGCTTCGCGATGTCGCACGTTCCAAAATATCGTGCATGCGAATGAGGTCGTCTTCTAGCTTGCCGCGAGAACTACCAGGCATTTCTTCGCGTTCGAAGTGCGTGTAAATAGCGTCAAAGAGGAAAGTACGAGCCTCGCCTCCGGCCACGCGGCATCCCAAGGTTGCCAAATAATGCATTTGTCCGAAAGTGCGGGCAAATGTCGTTTTCCCACCTTGATTCGGACCGGAGACCACGAACATGCGCTCGTTTCCGGACAAGAACCAATCGTTACGGACGATGGCGAAGGGTTCGTGTATAGCTTGACATGCAAGGGCGGCATCGTAGGCGGCGCTCGCTGCAATAGGCGTATGCGAGGTGCTTACGGTGGGGAAACAGGTTGGGAGACCGAGGTTCGACAGACGCCGTGCAAAATCCGTGCATGCTAGATAAAAGTGAATCTCCCTAATTAATTGAAGAACCGAGTGTTGGAGAAAGCCATCGTGCCGCTCGGCGAAATATTTTAGCTGAAGGAACGGTTCGGGATATAGACGAGCGACGTATTCTACAACCTTCGCCTCAACATGGTTTAGAGGAGCGGGCGATGGAGATTGAATTGAGTGCTCGGAGCGTGTCGTAGGGCGAAACCGCTGAAAGACACGTTCGACGGAGTTGGCGAGATCGCTTTCCCGCTCTCCCTCGCGAACGTTGAAGCTTCCCGAACCGATGATAATTCGGAAATCGAGCGTTTCAATGGCCGCCAACAAGGAGCCGGATTCTTGTTCGAATGTTATAAAGTCATCGGAAATCAAATACTCAGCAATCGCCATATGCAGCTGCTTTAGTCCGTCCGAAAGCGGCGAAAGAGTGTGTAGTCCATGGACGACATCGTGCAGCGTGGCGCCGTATAATTGAGCCGCGTCTAGGATAAGTCGCTCTCTTTCGAGCGGATACGAGGATGCAGTTGAAGCGGTCAAGTGCTTTTGTATCGTTATAAACTGATTAGAAAAGCGACGGAAGAGTTGGTAAATCGGCTCGGTCTCCATATCTTTCATTATCGCTTGTCGGTAATAGATTGCGTCGACGCCCGTTAGTGGCTTATAGAAAAGGGGGGCGAGAGCGTACTGCTCGTGCCCGGAGAGTATTTCGCGGACGATTCGATCGAGTTGGAGATCGTAGAAATGGCCGGGTGGATCGGAAGGTTCGGCCGTACGCTCGGCCAGGGCGGGGTAGAGAAGGCTGGGCAGATTCATGAGACGCGACCCACCCCATTGAAGCCGTGGCTCCCGGCGAGGACCGTAAGGCCGCGCCGTGCGGCGCTTCTTTCATCCACGTCGATGTAGTCGCGCCGACGCGCATCGAGCTTTACGACGTATCGGCGCATGTCGTCGGCGAGTGTTTCGAAAGCGTCCGATGAATCGGAAATCAGTTGCAGAGCGCGTTCGGTGGTGGCGATGAGGGGGAGGAGCCGTTCGAGGTGCGCGAGGCACAATCCCGGATATTCATCGTAGCTGCGGGAGAGCGCGCCCGCCAGTTCGGTAATCGCGGTACGTTCGTTCTCGTCAAAAATTCGACAAACGGGGCACCCTGCGGGCGTCGCGCGAAATCTGGACACGGAGGAAGCGAGCTCGACCGGCTCGCACGAGGCGAGCGGGCGTAGCCGAGATACGAGCGCCTCCAGCGCCTCAGCATACGCTATGCAGCCGGCACGGGGGCTGGATAATACGTCGTATTGCCAGGAGTGCCGGGCGCAAAAGCCGCCGCTTCGAGCGAAGGCTTCTCGAGCTGAGCGCGACCGAATCAACTCATACTGGTAAGTGCTGATAAACGCAACCACGCCGTCGGATACTCGATCGCATATCCAACAACTTTCAAATCGAGCGACTACGCCATGTACTTCCAAGATCGTCGAATTGTCGGCTTCATCGAGAACCCCTGCCATCCTCTCCGTCTCGATCATTTTGGCAATCTCGACGGCCTCGGGGTGTGAGGCGGAGAGTATACTTCGCACGCGAAGGCAGGTCGAGTGGAGAAACGCGGCCTGTTTCTCGTTGACAAGGAAACGTGTGAGTCGCTCGACGAATCGATCGACGCTTTCTTCGAAACCAGGCGCCACGGAAACGGAATGAATCTCAGGTTCGGCAATACCCGCACGTAAAATCTGTGTTCGGAAATACGTGTCGATTTCATGCCTCTCACTCGCTGAAACTACATCCCTTTTTGCAATGACGAAAAATAGGCGATGCCTATAGCGTTGGGCAAGTTCGACGAGTTCGCGCTCGTCCTCGGAAAAGGGACTATCGTAGCTGGTAACGAGGACGACTGCGTCGGCCTCAGGTATGTATGCGAGCGTGTTTCTCGTGCTCGCTTGAATCGCGGAACCCAGCCCGGGCGTATCGACGATCGAAAATCCCTTGCGCAGTAGGCGAGCGGGGAGTTCGATTCGAGCCTCGGCTACGCGAGCGGTGGTGGTTGTGAGGTAAGCGGAAAGCTCGTCTAGGTCTATTTCGAGCGATTGCCGATGGTCTTCGGGCGTGATCCAGGCACGTTCGCGGCTACCGTAGCTTATTTGAGCGATCGTCGCAGTTAGCGGCAGGCAGCCGACCGGTAGACGATCTGTTTGTAGGATAGCATTTATCAGCGAGCTCTTGCCACGATTAAAATGCCCAACTACGGCCAAATTGAAACGATCTTCGGCAAGCTTTCTAAAGAGATCGCGAATGGACGCTTGCAAGCCGATGCTGTCTTTTGGAATACGCAGAGCTGCAATTTGCAATATGTCGGCGAGCGAATGCTTTGCTCGCTCGTACGCAGCAAGATCCACCGAGTCAGGCTCCAATATTTGAGTTGGCTTCGATAAGTATCGGCCGCTCGTCGAATTCCCAGTCCTCGACCGGCTCGTGCTTGCGGAGTCGAGCCTTCAACGCGCCTATTCGTTGTTGTAACAGAGCGGCCCGCTCGATGGTCGCTCGCACCTGGGAATATGCCCCGGCGTTTCGCAATCGCTCGATTTTTAAGTTGCGAGTGTGTTCGAATAGTGAAAAATGTTCCGATGCGTAGTGTTGCTGCAAATCGTAAAGGCGCAATCGTGCATCGACGAGGCGCCGTTCCGCTTCGACGAGACGTTCTGCGAGCATCGTGCATTCTTCATAAAGGAGATTGTCGTTCATTCGTTTGCGGATGTTCGGAAGTTCGTCGACGTCGGTGTTTCGTCGCATCACCCAATCGAAGGCCGAGCCGAGGAACGAGTGGCGATGGTTCATGCCGGCACCGAGGCGCGCATGGGCAACCGCGTATACGGACGGATGCTTCCCTCCGTTAACTCGCGAATACATTTATCCTGGACGTCGGAAGCAAGTGGTGTGGCGCGAATTCTCCCGATGGCACGTTCGACGTCATACGGTCGCGATTCGAACGTGACGTTGCCTCGTTCGATCAGCACGTAGGCTGCGTGTCCCCCCTTGGCGCTCGCGCCGACACTGCCGGGATTTACGATAAGTTTTTCGCGGTAATACCGGACGCCCTGGCGATGCGTGTGCGCCGTTACGATGATCTGCGCTCGAGGGAAGGCGCGGGTCATCCGATCGAGTTCATCGTCGGTCGGTCCGAGATAGCGGTTGTAGTCTCCGGGGTAGGCGTGGACCATCGCAATGCGGCATCCGTCAACGACCGTTTCATACTCAGGCGGCAGCGATGCCAGTCGAGCCAAACGCGTTGGTGCGAGCGTCGCGCGCGTCCAGGCCCGGCTGGCAATCCCGGCACGCTCCACGTGACGAGGTAACGGGTAGAAGGTGCCGTTTGCGACGGCGTCGTCCTCCTCGCCGCGAATGACGAATGCTCGCCGCGCCCCCAGCCAGTCGAGAGACTCGTTGGGGAGGCCGCCGAACGTCACGATATCCCCCGCGCAGAGCGTTAGGTCTGCATCGGGAAGCGCCGCAAGGGCATCATAGTTCGCGTGAATATCGGCTACGACCAGGACTCGCATTGGAAACCTCCTACCGTCGATAAGCAGTAGGAGCCATTAGTCGCCCGATGCGACATTTTCGGCGAGCCCCATCGCCGAGATTTTATTCTATCATAGTTGCGTGGCGTTCGCCTATTCTTTAGCGAGGTCGCGCTCCCCTGCAAGGATAAAACGCCCCCGTGCGCCGGTCGACAGAAACAGCGTGTGAGGCAGATGCATCGTCACCTCGGCGCTATCCATCGGCAGCCACTCGGCCACCTGTGCCCCGTCGTTGGATACGGGCTGATGGCGGACCGCGGAAAGAAGCTCGGCGTAGAAACAAATTTCGAGGGAAGGTGCGCTCCATCGATCGTGGCGTCGTTCCGCTGCGAAGGCAACGTCGGTCGGGAACACGTGGTACCCGGTCTCTTCCAGCACCTCGCGGGCTCCCGCGCGGTCGAGCGGTTCGCCGATCTGTGGAGCACCGCCCGGAAGATCCACGGTCTCCAGAGCGAGCCGCGACTCGCGCACGACGAGGATTGCTCCATTTTGGAAGATTGCCGACGATACACGTATCGGATAAAGATCGGAACGATTCGAGGCAACGCGCTCCTTCGGTCTCAGCAGTCGGAGGAGCCATCAGCCGCTGGGCGGCGGTCGTCGGCGGTGCCCCATCGCCGTTATGAACCGAAGATTTTCTCATATCGAAATTCGTTCCTCCCGAAAGGAACGGTCGCCCGAGGATGAGAATTAGCCACGCCGGCGGTGGAGTTCGCCGGTAGCGCTCGTCGTTACGAATAGCCTTTCGGCCAATGACTCCTGGCAATGAGCCGAACGCTATTGTCAGGAGGATCTGTTGTTCTTCACCCCACTCGCGATGCAGTCGGCGCAGGTGCTTACCTTGCTGCTCCTGGCTCCGCTATTGAGTGGTTGTATCGCGCGTGCCGAAGCGATCGTGGCGGGGAAGCGCGGCCCATCGATCTTCCAAGTTTATCGCGACATTTTAAAATTTTTCCGCAAGCAATCCATTCGGCCGGAGCCGTCATCGTGGCCCTTTCGGGCCGCTCCATACATCGCGTGCGGATGCTATGCCACGATTGCGACCTTGATTCCCGTGCTGACCACCTACCCTCTTCCGGGCGCAACCTTCGGCGATATTCTCGGCGGCGCTTTTGTCTTTGCTCTCGCGGGATTTTTCATCGCGATCGCCGCCCTCGACTCGGGTTCGCAGTATGCCGATCTCGGAAGCAGCAGGGCCGTAATGGTCGGCATCCTCGTCGAACCGACGTTAATATTAATATTTTTCTCGGTGGCGTTTATAACAGGAACGGATTTGCCGTATGCAATGAACGCGGCCTTGCGCCACTCGGCGGCCGATGTACTTCGCCCCGCCCACGTGCTTGCCACCGCTGCATTTTTCATGATGTTGCTCGTCGATACAGGCAGAATTCCGATTGAAAGCTCATCGGCGACAATTGAAATGGGAATGATTGATGACGCAAGGTATTTTGAACATTCGGGCGTTTGGATGGCCCTGTTGAAATGGGGGTCTTCTATGAAACAATTTTTGTTATACGTCATCTTTATCAACGTATTGCTGCTACCCATGGGGCTGTCGTCGGGCGGCTCTCTTGGGGCGCTTCTCATGGCGGTGGGAACTCTTTTTGCGAAGATGTTGGCCGTCGGAGCGTTCGTCGTGGCTATTGAAACGACGTTTGCGAAACTGCGTCTCTATAAAATCACCGAGTTCATCGCTACGGGCCTTTTGGTTGCCGTCCTGGCCGTGTTTGCCTACGTCGTCGGGGTGGGATGATGCTGCATCAACTTACCGTCCCTCAGGCCCTTGCGGGAACGATAGCGATGCTCTTGCTGATCGTGCAGCTGACGCTTTTTCGATCGGTTGTTGTTGCTGAATTTATCCGAGTATACGCGCTTCAGTCGTGGTTGGTCGCCGCCATTTGTTTCGGGGTCGGTGTTACCGAGCGGGCGTGGGATCTCGTAGTGCTGGCGTTTGTGACATTGCTTTTCAAAGGTATTTTATTACCGCGCTACATGCAGTCACTAGCTCGCGGAATATCGGCACGCATAGAGCTGCCCGCTCGAATTAATGTTCTCTTATCGTTGGTGCTTGCCGGAGCGCTTATAGGTCTATCGATCCTGACATCGATCCAGTTGCCGCTTCACTATGGTGCGTTCTTGCCGCGAGCCGATCTCGCTGCGGCCCTTGCGATGGTCTTTACCGGATTTCTCGTGGCGATTTTGCGCCCGAACGCGTTAGCTCAGGTCGTTGCGTTTCTGACTCTGGAGAACGGCCTGTTTTTCGGTACGATTACGCTGGCACCCGGATTGCCGTTCGTTATAGGGATACTGTTGCTCATCGACGTTCTCGTAGCCGTGGTCGTTTTTGCTGTTCTCGTGCGCGCCCTCATCGAGCAACATGCGGCGGCATCGGTGACGGTCTTTGAAAGTCTGCGAGGATGAACGTGCTTCCCGCCGTAGTTATCGCTATTCCGTTTGCGACGGCATTGTCGTCGTTAGTGCTTCCGTCGCGCGTCTCACGAGTACTCACGGGCATCGCCGGGGCGGCGACCGCGGCGTGTATCGCTTCGATAGCGCTTGCTGCGGCGAACGGCCGAGGTGGTCTCGACGCGCTGAGTGCGCTGTTTTTGCTTCCCGTTGGAATCGTATACGGGGCCGTCGGCATTTACAGCACTTGGTACGTTCGCGCCGAGTCGATCGGTGCAGACGGAGATGAAAGATACCGCCGTGAATTCCTCGCGCTCACGAACGCATTCGCGTGCGCGGAAGTCGTAGTGCCGTTATTGACGAATATGGCAGGCCTATGGGTTGCCCTTGAAGTGACGACGATTCTCGCTGCGCTGCTCGTTCGGCTTCAGGGAACCAGCGCGTCGCTCGAAGCCGCCTGGAAATATATTCTGATCGCTTCGTGCGGGCTGGCGATCGGTTTAGTAGGAGTGGTCGTCCTGTACGCCGCGGGCGTCGGCCCTCTCGGTTCGCGCTATTCCCCGGAGTGGGGCCAGTATATAGCGATTGCCGGGCGACTCGATCCGAACGCCGTACGCCTCGCGTTTTTGCTCGCGCTCATCGGTTTCGGTACGAAAATGGGGCTGGCGCCGATGCATACCTGGTTGCCCGACGCGCACGGTGCCGGGCCCACTCCAACGAGCGCGATGCTTTCGGGAATATTGCTTTCGGACGCCTTGTACGTCATAGTACGATTTGCAGCGATTACCAACGATGCAGTAGGATCGGGCATGACGCGAAAATTGTTTTTCATCGTCGGTCTGCTCTCGTTGTTCGTCGGAGCGTTTTTTCTCCTCCAGCAGCGCGATATTAAGCGAATGTTGGCGTATTCCAGTATCGAACATATGGGGATCGTCGCCTGCGGTTTAGCGTTTGGAGCCCCGCTTGCGATACTGGGAGCTTTTCTGCATATGGTAAATCATGCGGCCGCCAAGGGGCTTGCCTTTTTGAGCGCCGGACGTATTGCCGCTCGCTATGAAACGCGAGAGATCGACAAGATTTCCGGAGCGGTTGCGGTGCTCCCTATTTCGGGAACGTTATTCGCCTTCGCTGGGCTCGCCCTTGCGGGAATGCCGCCGTTCGGGGTCTTTCGTAGCGAGCTCATGATTCTTGCCGGCGGCTTCTCGACCGACGATTGGCCGATCGCAGCACTAGTATTGGGGCTCCTCCTCGTGGCGTTCGCCGGGATCGTTCGTTGGGTAATGAAATTGACGGGCGGAGATGCACCGAAGTTCGTGCGACGCGGCGAACGCGATATTGGTGCAATCGGCTCGATGCTCCTCATTTCCCTCGTGGTCCTTGGACTTGGGCTTTATGTCCCCGTGCCCCTGGAGCATTTGCTCGCACGCGCGGCGTTCATTCTTGGGGGCCGGGGATGATAGCGCCGTCAACGCTCCAGGCGACTGTGCGGCGGCGCATCGATGCCGGCGCCAGGCTTGCATGGATCTTCGCGGATCGCGTCGGCAGCGAGGCCATCCTTTGTTACGTTATCGAAGAAGGCGGGAAATTACAGACGCTTTCGGGACCAGTATTCGAATCCGTACGTTCGCTCGCCGTCGGGCTTCCCGCTGCCGCTTGGTACGAACGCGAAATCAGCGAACGCTGGAGCGTTCGATTTGAGAATCTCCCACCCAATCCGCCATTAACGACGGTGCTTCCCGCCGAACGGTTGCGTTTCGTCGATTCATCCGAAGTGTCGACGCTGCTCTACGGGCCGGTTCGTTCGGGAATTGTCGAGTCCGTCCGTTGGGTGGTCGAGACGGCAGGGGAAGATTTTATTTCGGTCTATCCATCCATGTGGTTGAAGCATAGGGGGCTTGAAGCGCGTTTTGTGAACGTTCCGATCGCTCTGGCCCCATATGTCGCCGAGCACGTCTCAGGGGCGAGTGCATCCAGCCACGCGGCGGCATTTTGCCGGGCAACGGAGATGCTTCTAGGGATTGAGGCGTCGGAGCGGGCCCGTGCTGCGCGTGCCGTCCTCGTCGAATTCGAACGCATTCATCAGCACCTGGACTCGCTGGCAAAATTGGCGGAAGATGCATCCCTCTCCGTCGGTTCGGCACAGATGTTTGCTGCGAAGGAGCGCGTCCATCGCCTGCTATGCGAAGCCACCGGTAACCGCTTTGCGCGCGGAAGCATTTGCGTCGGTGGGACGCGCTTCGACGTTTTCGAGCGTCTTCGCCAAACGTGTGTGCGAGAGCTCGACGGCCTACAGAAACATGCATTGTCGGCTGTCGATCGGCTCGTTTCTACTCAATCGCTCATGGATCGTTTGATCGGAACCGGGACGATCGCGCACGATGATGCGGCCGCCGCAGGCGCGGTCGGGCCGACGGCCCGGGGCAGCGGCGTTTCGTGCGACGTCCGGGCGCGGGACGGATATTTGTTCACGCCGCTCGATTCCCGAGAAGCGCTCGAAGGCGGCGGTGACGCGGCCGCGCGTACGCTCGTCCGCGTAGCGGAGATACGGCGTTCCTTTCAACTCGTCCGTAACGCACTGGACGCCAATCCGGGCGGGCCGCATTGCACGAGCGCTAGGCCGACCGACGGCGAGGCCGTCGCGCGCGTGGAGTCTCCGCAGGGGGAGCTTCTATACTTCGTTCGGATCGAATCCGGCGCAATCGCTCGCGTCGCCGTGCGCGGAGCCTCATTTGCCAATTGGCCGCTTTTCATTCCTTCACTCAGGGGAAATATTTTCACGGATTTTTCTTTCATCGAACATTCGTTTGGCGCGTTGCAGTCGGAGGTCGATCGATGAGCTGGCTCGAGTATGGACTGCGTGGCGGAATTCTCACGACGCATTATCCTCATGGCGACGATCGTATGCCCGATGCGTATCGGGGTGAAATCGAGTTTGTTGAATCTGCCCATCAAGCCGCCGCCGGCGAGCGAATCGTTGCAGATGTTTGTCTTTCGCATGCGATCGCCGACGAAGGTGGATCGGCGAGGGTCGATTCGCTGCGCTGCTTTCGGTGCGGCGAATGTACGCGGGTTGCCCCCGAACGCTTCCTGAATCGAAATCATTTTGAAGTAGCGCGGGTCGCCGAATCCCCGGCTTCGGTGCTCCGAGCGTTGAGGAAGCGCCTCCGTTCGCTCGGTCGCTCGATTCATTTGCGCCACGTCGATGCCGGGAGCGATGGTTCTGAGGAGCAAGAATTAAACGCAATATTCAATCCGTTTTACGATGCGAATCGGCTTGGTGTTTTTCTTACGGCGTCGCCGAGGCACGCCGATATGCTCGTCGTTACCGGTGCGGTGACGAAGCCGATGTTGGAACCCCTTCAACGTACGTTCGCCGCGATGCCGTCACCGAAAGTCGTGATTGCGCTTGGGACCACGGCTTGTAGCGGGGGGATATTCCGCGATCGTCCGGAGATCGTCGGCCCTGTCGATGCCGTCCTTCCGGTCGATGTTTGGATTCCCGGGGCGCCTCCGTCGCCGCTCTCCATCCTCCACGGGATATGGGTCGCCCTCGGGCATACGCTCGCACACGGTGAGGTGGGGGCATGATCTGGCTACTCGCGGCCCTCGCACTGAGCGCACTCGGCGCGGTCGCTTCCATTCTCGTGCCGTCGTCGAGCGGGCGCTTCGCGGGCTTTCTGCTGCTCGCGGCGAGCGGGATTGCCGCACTCGCGGCGGCTACTCACGGGCTACTTGGGCCGGCGGAGGCGACGGTCTTCGGAGCCGCGCAGTCGCACTTCGCACTGCGCCTCGACCCCGTTGCGGGGTTTTTCCTAGCGGTGCTCGGGTTCGTTGCCGTGACGACCGGCCTGTACGGCCTCGGTCCACGCTCGTCCGACGAACGGCGAAGCGGGCGGACGGCATCGGCAACTGCGTGTGCGGTATTTTTTGCGGCGATCCTTGCGTGTGCTGCAAACGATATTCTTCTCTTTATATTTGCATGGGAAATGCTGGCCCTTACATTTTATTGGGCGATCGCTTATTCCGGCGTCGACCAAAACGCACCTCGTGCAGCATATCTTACGATTGTGGTAACGCACGTCGCGGGCGCGTGCCTCGTCGCAGCATTGCTCGTATCGGCGCGCATGGCGGGCGGTTTTTCCGTGCCAAGCGTGGTGGCTGCCATCTCGGCGATGGCGCCTCCGGAGGCGGGAACCGTGCTGATACTGCTTCTTATCGGCTTTGGCGCCAAATTCGGATTGGTGCCGATGCACGTATGGATGCCGAACGGATATCGCGCTGCCCCGTCGGTGGTCACGGCACTCATGGCCGGAGGAGCGCTGAACGTCGGTTTCTATGGAGTGACGCGCTTTATCGTTCCCGCCTCATCCGTACATCTGTGGGTAGGAATTGTTGCTATCCTCGCAGGGTCGCTGACTGCATTCCTCGGGATCCTTTGGGCGTCGGCTCGGCGCGACCTTCGATCGTTGGCCGCTCTATCAAGCGTCGAAAACGGCGGCCTCATCGTGACGGCTTTCGGCATTGCAATCGTCGGCGGCGCACTTCACGATCCTCTTTTGCAGGGCTTTGCCGTCGCAGCTGCATTCGTTCAAATTGCCGCTCATGCGGTAGCAAAAAGCACGTTTTTTCTCTGCATTTCAGCGATTGGAGATGCATGCGAAACGCGGTCGCTCGATCGACTCGGCGGGATTGCGAAAAGGCTCCCCGGTCTTGCGGTGGCCGTTCTTTTTTGCGGTATGTCGCTCGCCGCTTTGCCTCCGTTGGCGGGCTTTGTCGGTGAATGGCTGATATTCGAGGCGTTGATGCAGGCGTTTCGGACGGGGAGCGTGGCGTGCGAGGTAACCTTTACCTTGGGCGGCGCACTCATCGGGCTTGCCGCAGGGACTGCGGTGGTTACGTTCACGAAGGTGTTGGGGATCGGGGTCTTTGGAGCCGAACGGACGGAGAAACGCGAGCGAAGCGGCGCCCCACGCTCTTTTGCTCGCTCGCTCGCACTCGTACTCGGTAGCCTGGCGATCGCCGGTGTCGGTATCGATGCGTCGGGGCTGCTGCAATGGATTGCGACGGCGATCGACGGTATTGCGAAGGTACCTGCCTCGCTCGCTATGACCGGGACGTTTCCGCTCGTGCAGCCGACCTTCGGTGGTTTTTCTTCGATATCGCCTGTGGGGCTCGGGCTCACCATCGTTTTCTTCTCGGCGATATTTTGGTTGATTTCGCGATTGTTCTCCAGGCCGGCCGGTCGCTACGGCGAGGTGTGGACGTCCGGCGAGCCCTACCGGCCGTGGACGCAGTACTCGGGAACGGGTTTCGTCAATCCGACGCGCGTTATTTTCGATGTAGCTTTGCGTACCGTTCGTACGGTCGACAAAGAAGGGGAAACGTTCCATTTTTCAAGCGATATCCGACCGCTTCTCGATCTCCCGTTCTATCGTCTACTCGCTCGTCCGTTTTATGCAATCTCACGTGCCGTTCGCGCAACGCAGTCCGGAGTAATTGCCGCATATTTGTCATATATTTTGGCCTTTACGATCGTTTTATTACTGCTCTTCCCTTCGCTTAGAAGATGGTAGGTGTACGATGTTCTCTCATATTGTAGTCGCCTGGGACGGCTCCGAGCACGCTCGACACGCATTCGAGTACGCGCTTGGAATTGCTGAGAAATTCGAAGCGCGCGTGCAACTCGTCTCGGTCACGCGGCACGCAGAGCATGCCGAAACCCAACAGGAACGCGACGATTCACGCCTGCAGGCAAGAAAATTCTACGAGCGCGTAGCCGGTGATTGCATGGAGGAGGCGAAACGCCGTGGGATCACCGCCGAACTGTTGCTCCTCGAAGAAGGGCACCCGGCCGAAGCCATCGTCGATACCGCTCGGCAAGTGGGAGCCGACTTGATCGTGGTCGGTCGGCGCGGGCTCTCGGGCGTCACCCGATTTCTCATGGGGAGCGTCTCCGATCGAATCGCGCGTTACGCCCATTGCCCGGTGCTGCTCATCGATGGGTTCAGTACACAACCATAAAGGGACGAGTTGGAAAGGATGCGCCCCTCTGCGCCACCCGGAGCGCCGACGGTTATCGCATTGCAAGAGCGCTCGAAGAGATGTGGATGACGGCGACGGAGGCCCGAGAGGGGCAGTGGGGCGAAGCATAGGTGATGAGCCGCTTTTCACAGATGGGCGCAGGCGGTAAGCGCGCTTGGGCTGTAGGAACGATCGTATTCTTTCTCCTTCTCATAGCCGCCATAGGTTATTCACAGTGGTATGCCATTCACGTTAACGTCCCCCGATACGAACGCACCGGAGCTCCGTAAGCAGGGCGAATGCCACCCACGGTTCTGTTTTTTATCTAGGAGCCCGATACGCATGACGCTCTTCGCCTCGCATGGGAATTAAAAACGTTTTAACGGTTGCCCTGGGAGGAGGCCTCGGGGCGGCCGCTCGGTACGTTGTGAACTACCTGATCGTCCAGCGCCTCGGCCCGGGATTTCCATTCGGCACGCTGCTCATCAACGTGACGGGGAGCTTGCTCATCGGCATTATTGCCGAACTGGCCGCTACGCGAAGTTTCGGGATGCCCTCGTCCGCCCGCCTCTTTCTCGCCGTCGGCGTACTCGGCGGCTATACGACGTTCTCAACCTTCGCGCTCGACACCGTAACGCTGGTCGGAGATCGGGCGCTCGGCATCGCCACGATGTACGCACTGGGAAGCGTCGCGCTCGGTGTCCTTGCCGCATTTGCCGGGCAGGTGCTCGTGCGCTTCGCTATCCGGTAGCGCAAGGGATTCCTTTGCGCGCTCCTTACACCCCCGGAGCAACCCCGCCACCGCCGAGCGGGTTATAGTGCGAGGCTCCCTTACGGGGAGCCTTTTAGCACGCTGACATCATCGCAAAAGAGGAGCATGCATGCACGATCGAGAGCTGGTCGAACGCGTCGAAGCCATGAGCGCGCAAGAGATCGACGGGTTGCCCGTCGGTGTCATTACCTTGGGGCTCGACGGAAAGATCCTTCGTTACAATCGCACCGAGGCTGAGATGGCGCGCCTCGATCAGAAATCGCAGGTCGGGCGGAACTTCTTTACCGAAGTCGCGCCTTGCACGGCGAACCCGGAGTTTCAGGGCCGCTTCGATACCCTTGCCGCCAAGACGAGCGGGGGCATCGAGACCTTCGATTACACCTTCCGCTTTGCTTGGGGCGCGCAGCGCGTGCATATTACCTTCGTGCGAAAAGCAGGGCGCGACGATATCGATGTCCTCATTACGCGTATGTCTGCCTAGAATCGGCGGTTTTTGAGGAACATTTGAAGCCGCGCTCGCAGGAGCGCGGCTTTTCCTATCGGACTCCTCCGCCTGAATATGACGCTCTTTTCGAGGAGGATCTCGTTGTCTCGCACACCTATACGCTGGGCGCTCGCCGCCGCAGCGCTCTTTGCCTTCAGCGCTCCCTCGTTCGCGCGCGCAGCGAACGCGGCGACACCGGCCCCGGCTTCTGCCAAAGTTGCCGCCAAAGCCTCGCCCAAACCGACGCCCACGCCGACCCCGCCACCTCCATACACGCAGATGCATTGGCGCGAGATCGGCCCCGCCGCCGGCGGCGGCCGCGTGACCTCGGTCGCCGGTTCGGCGACCAACGTCAAGCTCTATTTTGTCGGTTCGGCGGGTGGCGGCGTTTGGAAGACGATCAACGGCGGCTTCACCTGGACCCCGGTCTTCGCGAATGAAAAAGTGGCGGCGATCGGTGCGGTGACGATCGACCCGAGCAATAACAATATCGTGTGGGTCGGCACCGGCGAGAGCAACCCTCGCAACGATGTCAGTTACGGCGACGGCCTCTATAAATCGACCAACGGCGGCATCACCTGGAAACGGGTAGGCCTCAAGGGCGTCCGTTCGATCTCGCGCATCGTCGTCGATCCCAAAGACGGTAATCATGTCGTCGTCGCGGCGTTCGGCGACCCATACCGTAACAGCGTCCATCGCGGCGTCTACGTCACGTTCGACGGCGGTAAGACCTGGAAGAAAACGCTCTACCTCGCGCCCGATAGCGGAGCGAGCGATCTCGCGATGGTGCCGAGCGACCCGAACGTCGTCTATGCCGGCATGTGGGAGTTCCGGCGCAAACCGTGGACCTTCCGCAGCGGCGGCCCCAATGACGGCCTCTATAAATCGACCGACGGCGGCAAGACCTGGACGAAACTCGTCGGCAACGGTCTGCCCACCGGAATCACCGGGCGCATCGGGCTCGCCGTTTCACGGAGCGATCCGAACTACGTTTATGCGCTGATCGAAGCTGCGCACGGCATTCTCTGGCGTAGCGAAAATGCGGGCAAGAGTTGGAAGATGGTCAGCGACAACACGCTGGTCGACCAACGTCCGTTTTACTTCACGCACGTCGCGGTCGATCCGATGAATCCCAAGAAAGTCTATGCCGTCTCGGAGTTGACCTCGGTTTCCACCGATGCCGGTAAAACGTTCCACCCGATCGCTCTTTCGGTGCATGTCGATTTCCACTCAATTTGGATCGCGCCGAACGACCCGTCGCGCATCATGCTCGGCGAAGACGGCGGGTATGCACTTACCGTCGATGGCGGGGCGAATTGGTTCTTCTCGAAGAATCTCCCAATCGCACAGATCTATCACGTCGGCCTCTCCAACGAAAATCCATACGAAGTCTGCGCCGGTCTGCAAGATAATAACGCCTTCTGTGCACCCGAGAACTCGCTCGACCCCAGCGGATTACTCAATAAGTACTGGAAAGTCAGTGTCGGCGGCGACGGCGAGTGGTCGGTGCCCGATCCTTCCAACCCGAATTATATTTGGAGTGACTCCGAGAACGGCTCGGTCGTCGTCTGGAATAAAAAAACGCAAGACCAGTGGTCGGCACAACCCTATCTTCAGGGCGTCAAAGAGCAGTACGACCTGCGCACGAGCAAATATCGCTTCAACTGGGATTCCCCGATAGCGTTCGCTCCGTGGAACCCGCATATCGGTTGGGTCGGCGGTAACGTCGTTTTCCAGAGCACCGATCGCGGCAAGAGTTTCAAGGTGATTAGCCCCGACCTCACGTTAAATATGAAGTCGCACCAAATTCCATCGGGTGGCCCAATCACCCACGACGTTTCGGGAGCGGAGTATAGTGACACGCTTCTCGATATCGAGGGTTCGCCGGTGCGCAAAGGCGAGATTTGGACCGGCGCCGACGACGGCGTCATCGGCCTCACCGTCGACGGCGGAAAGCATTGGAAAAAGATGCTGATCCCCGGGGTTCCGCCCTACGGTCGCGTCGAGACCGTAGCGCCCTCGCCGTTCGATGCGGCAACGGCGTACGTCTCCATCGACCGCCATCGTTCCGGTGATTACAAACCCTACGTTTTCGTCACCCACAACTATGGAAAGACCTGGAGCTCGATCGCGAGCAACCTTCCGAAGAACGTGTTCGTGCGGACCATCCGCCCGGATATCAAAAACTCGTCCATCCTCTATCTCGGCAACGAAACGGGAATCTTCATTTCGTTCGACGACGGGAAGAGCTGGGAGAACTTCAAGAACGGTATGCCGACGGTCTCGGTCCGCGATATCCGCATGCAGCCGACCTTCGACGATCTCGTCATCGCGACGCACGGGCGCTCGCTCTACATTATGGACGACATGACGCCGATCCAACAACTCGCGCGCGCGGAGGCTGCTGGCGGACGGTTCTTCCCGATCCGTGTTTCTTACCAATATACGCTGCACGAAAACGACGAAGGAACCTACACCAATTTCGTCGGAAACAACCCGCCGTACGGTGCGATTATCGATTACTATCAAAAGACGGCGAACGCGAAGACGCCGCCATCCCTGCAGATATTCAATGCACGGGGGCAACTGATGCGTTCGATCTCCGGCACCCATAAAGTAGCCGGGAAGGCCGAACCGCGCTTGCCCAATGCCGTCGGCCTCAACCGCTACGTATGGGATTGGGCCACCAACGGTGTCGCGCTCTGGAAGGGCGCGGCGAAGAAATCGTACGAAGGCTTCCCGGAGGGGCCGACTGTGCCGCCGGGCACCTATACCGCCAAACTCACGTTCGACGGCAAGACCTACACCCGTCGATTCGTCGTGAAGCCCGATCCACGTTCGAAGTTCACGCAGGCCGATTACGACCGTACCTTTGCCTTTGCGATGAAGTACGAGGCGATGTTCGGCAAGATCGACACGATGCTCAATAATCTCGACGCATTGAAGAAGCAACTCGCGGCGGCACAAAAGGCTGCAACTGCGAAGAAGGCTGCCGCCGTTCTCCCCGCAATCGCCGAGCTCTCCGGGAGCCGCCGCGGTATGTTCGATATCTTGACGGCGAATTACCAGAACGACGAAGACTCCATCGAGCGTCCGGGTGCGCTGCGCGAGGATTTCGAGCAGCTCTATTTCGCCGCTCAGGGACTCATCACGCCGCCGACGCTTGCGTTCGCGCATCGCCTCGACGGGAAATACGCCCGAGCGCTCGGGCAATACAACGCCTTCGTCGCCACGATTCCGGCGTTGCAAGCAAAAATGAAGGCAGCCGGGTTACAACCGATCGCGGGGATCGGTACCGTACACTAGTCGCTCGCAAACAGTGGAGGAGAGAACATGAAGATACGGATTCTTGCGTTGGGTGCGCTGCTTGCAGCTGGAAGTTTACTTCCAGCTGCGGCGGCGACCGCACCATACGCGCGCATGAAATGGCGAGAGATCGGCCCGGCGATCGCCGGCGGCCGCGTCTCCTCGGTGGCAGGGACGGCACAGAACGCCGATCTCTACGTTATCGGGACCGCAGGCGGCGGCGTCTGGAAAAGCGCGAATGGGGGGGCAACCTGGAAACCGATCTTCACTAAAGAACCGACCGGGTCGATCGGCGCGGTCGCTATCGACCCTACCAACCAGAACGTTCTCTGGGTCGGCACCGGCGAGAGCAATCCTCGCAACGACGTTTCGTTCGGAACCGGCTTGTATAAAAGCGTCAACGGCGGTAAAACGTGGGCGCGCGTGGGGCTTGCGCTGACCCGGCAAATCTCGCGCATCGCCATCGACCCCAAGAATCCGCAGCACGTCGTCGTCGGCGCATCGGGCGATCCGTATGCCGACTCCGTGCATCGCGGCGTTTATGTTACGTTCGACGGCGGAAAAACATGGACGAAATCGCTCTACATCGCTCCCGATAGCGGAGCGAGCGATATTGCGATGGATCCCGCCGATCCGAACGTCGTTTATGCCGGGATGTGGCAATTCCGTCGGAAACCCTGGACGTTCCATTCGGGCGGCCCCAATGATGGAATTTACAAATCGACCGATGGAGGGAAGAGTTGGACGAAGCTCGTCGGTAACGGCCTTCCGTCGGGGTATGAAGGGCGAATCGGCCTAGCGATTGCGCCAAGCGATCCCTCGCGCGTCTATGCCTTGATCGAAGCGAAGGGCGGTATTCTTTGGCGTAGCGATGACGCCGGGGCGCATTGGAAGATGATGACCGACAATACGCTGGTCGATCAGCGGCCGTTCTATTTTACGCATATCGCCGTCGACCCGAAAAATGCAAATCGCGTCTACGGCGTCTCCGAGATGCTCTCCGTCAGCACCGACGGTGGCAAAAAATTCAAACGCATCGCTAAGGGCGTTCACGTCGATTATCACGCGATTTGGATCGCTCCGAATAACGGCAATCGCATCATCGTCGGCGAGGACGGCGGATACGCGTTAACGCTCGACGGCGGCAAAGCGTGGTCGTTTGCGCGAAATCTCCCGATCGGTCAGGTCTATCACGTCGGCCTCTCCAACGGTAATCCGTATCTGGTCTGCGGTGGTTGGCAGGATAACAGCGGCTGGTGCGGGCCCTCGAATTCACGCGATCCGCAGGGGATCAAGAACCGCCGGTGGTTCCAAGTGGTCGGCGGCGACGGCATGTGGGCCGTGCCCGACCCGAGCGACTCGAACTTTGTCGTCGCCGATCTTGAAGACGGATACGTGAACGTTTTCAACCGTCACGCAAGGCTCTATCGTTTTATCAACCCCTATTTCGAGCCGGGGCTTTCGATCTTCGATCTCAATAAACGCCCCTACCGCTTTAATTGGGATTCGCCGATTGCGTTCGCACCGTGGAACGGACATATCTTGTGGTACGGCGGCAACGTCGTCTTTCAAAGCACCGACCTCGGCCAAACGTGGCATCCGATTAGCCCCGACCTCACGCGCAACATCAAAGCGCATCAAATGCCTGCGGGCGGACCGCTGGCGCACGATGTCTCCGGTGCGGAGTACAGCGACACGATCCTCGATATCGAAGGGTCGCCGATAGCACGCGGCGAGATTTGGGTTGGAACTGACGACGGGCTGGTGCAACTCACGCGTGACGGCGGCAAAAATTGGAGCGACGTTACGCCGAAAGGCGCGCCGGAATTCGCGCGCGTTGAGACGGTCGCTCCCTCTCCGCTCGATCCTGCGACGGCGTACGCCTCGTTCGACGATCATCGCATGGGTGATTATGCGCCGTACCTCTACGTCACGCACGACTACGGCAAATCGTGGACGAAGATCGTGAACGGCCTTCCGGCCGATATTTATACGCGCACAATCCGTCCCGACATCCATAATAAGAACCTGGTCTTCGCCGGGAACGAAGAAGGGCTTTTCATCAGCTTTAACGGCGGCAACTCTTGGAAGCCGTTTTCGCTGAACGTTCCCGCGGTATCGGTTCGCGATATCCGCATACAACCGGCATTCGACGATCTGGTGATCGGTACGCATGGCCGTGCGATCTGGATTCTCGACGATATCGCCGCGCTGCAGAATCTCTCTGCCGCGGAGGCGAAGGGGGCGATGCTCTTCCCGGTACGCACCGCATACGAATATATCATGCACAGTAACGATGAAAACCTGTACACTCGTTACGCTGCGAAAAATCCACCGTACGGGGCGATCCTCGATTTCTATCAAAAAGTTCCACAAAAAAAGGCTCCGGTCATCCAAGTGCTCGATGCACGGGGGCGCATAGTACGGACGATTTCGGGAAACATCACCATCGGCAAGAAAAAAATCCCGCTCGTTCCCAATAAGGCGGGAATCAACCGCGTTATCTGGGATTTCCACGAAAACGGCGTTACGCGCTGGATGGGTGCGGCGCGCAAACAATATCGCGGACCGAAGGAGGGGCTAACGGCGCTGCCGGGCCGCTATACCGCGCGGATCGTTCTCAACGGCCATACCTACACGCAGTCGTTCCAGGTGAAGCCCGATCCGCAAAATCCGTACACGCTCGCCCAGATGCGCGCCGGGTATCGGATCGGCAAACATTTCCTCGATATGTCCGGAAAGATCAATGCCGTGCTCAACGCGCTCGACGCTCAAAAGGTCGCCTTGAAGAAGGCCTACGCTATCGCCCGATCCGCCGATAACGCTCCGCGCTTGGCTGCGCTCTCGGCGGCGATGAAGCAACGCGACGCAATCTTTGCGACTTTTACTGCAAACTATCAGAACGACGAAGATTCGATTCAGCGTCCGGGCGCTCTGCGCGAAGCAGTCCCGGGCGGTTTCTTCCTCGGTGCCAACTCCCCACCGACGGCGTCCTTGCTTGCATACCGTCGCCACCTCGATGTACGCTTTGCTGCGGCGATGGATGCATACCATCGTTACCTGGCGACGGTCATCAAGCCGCTGGGGTTGCCGAAAAAGTGAGGATACACGCTCGTGAAGTATGGACACGAAACCGTCGTCGAAGGTAAATTCGACGAAATCGTCGATCGCACGAAAGCCGCGCTGGCGCAGCGCGGCTTCGGCGTTCTCACCGAGATCGACGTCGCCGCAACGCTCAAGAAGAAAATCGGCGTCGAGATGGAGCCGTATCTTATCCTCGGTGCCTGCAACCCGACCTTCGCCCACCAGGCGCTTCAACGGGAGCCCGACCTTGGGCTCTTGCTGCCGTGCAACGTAGTGGTCATGCAAAAAGCAGGGAAGACCTACGTCAAGGCGATCGATGCCGCAGCGATGCTCGGGGTAACGGGGAATACCGAACTCGTCGGCGTCGCCGGAGAGGTGGACTCCCAGCTAAAGGCGACGCTTCAAGCCCTGACGTCCTAGCGATCGCTCCGACTTTTAGCGAGGAAGCGGTATTGCATTAGAAAATCTGAATATGCTAATATCTAGATGTGCTACGCAACTTTAAGGCGGATCTCTTCAAGACGCTCGCGCATCCGGCGCGAATCCGCCTCCTCGACGTTCTCCGCGAGGGCGAGAAGACCGTCGCCGAGCTGCAACAGGCACTCGATCTCGGCCAATCTGCCGTCTCCCAGCATCTTGCGGCGTTGCGCGGGAAAGGGCTCGTCGTAGCCCGTCGCGAGGGGCTCTTCGTTCGCTATAGCGTCGCCGACCCGCGCCTATGGGATCTTCTCGACGCAGCGCGAGATTTTTGCGACCGCCTCTTGCGCGAGCAGCGCGCGAACTTCGAAGCGCAGAGCTAGTGCAGAGGCTACGGTGGTCGGCCTCGTTCTTGCTCGCTGCCGTGGCGGCTTCCGCGGCCGTGCTTGCCGCGCGACCTCTCGCGCCCTTCGTGCTGCGCGCGCCTATTTTGTCGCGTTATCTGACCCTCGTTTTTGCGTCGACCTCGCTCGCGCGTCCATTTCTTGCATTTCTCGCAATCGGCGTCACCGTCGTCGCAGTGTGGAATCTAAAACGCGGTCGGGCAGGGGCCGGCATCCCTCTCGCTTTTTTCAGCGCGGCGATGGTCGCCGTGTTACTGGCGCAATCCGTTTTCGCGTTTTTGTTGAGTTGGGAACTGATGTCGCTGATCTCCATCGCGATCGTCGCGACCGAGAGCGAGCGGAAGAGCGTTCGTCGCGCGACCTTTGCCTACGCTCTGGTGAGCCAGCTCGGTGCGCTGGCGATGACGATTGCCTTTGCGATGCTTGCGGTGCATGCAGGGAGCGGATCGTTCTCTGCAATCGGCGGCGCCGCAGCCTCGCTCACTCCGATGACGCGCGCGGAAGTGCTCGCGGGCCTCTTTATCGGTTTTGGTTCCAAAGCGGGGCTCGTCCCGCTGCAATTTTGGCTGCCGCGGGCGCACCCGGCGGCCCCGGCGAACGCATCGGCGCTCCTCTCTGGCGTCATGATCGAGATCGCGCTCTACGCACTTGCGCTGGCAACCTTCGTGCTGGTCGCTCCGGTCGGCGCGATTGCAGGCATCATCTTGCTGATAGCGGGGCTCGCCGGCGCGCTCTTCGGAGGGCTCTACGCATCGGTGGAGAGCGAGTTGAAACGTCTCCTCGCTTTTAGTTCGATCGACCACATGGGCGTGATGGTTTCGGCCCTCGGCCTCGCGATTGCCGCTTCGGCGTTGGGTTTCCCGGCACTGGCAACCATCGCGTTCCTGGCGATGCTCTTTCACGCGCTCAACCACACCGTGCTGAAGACGTTGCTTTTTCTCGCTGCCGGAACGGTCGTAGAACGCATGCATCACGTCACCGATCTCGACCGATTGCGGGGGCTCGGGAGCGGCGCGCTCAAACGGAGTGCTCCCTGGATTCTCGTCGGCTGCCTCGCAGCTGCCGCATTGCCGCCGAGCAACGCCTTCGTTTCGGAGTGGCTGGTCTTCCAGGGCTTCATCGGTGCAACGCTCTCGGGAAACGCGTTGCTCGCGAGCCTCGGTACGCTCGGCCTCTTCGCACTCCTCCTCGGGGGAGGGCTCGCGGCGGCGGCCTTTGTAAAACTTTTCGGCATCGCCTTTGCGGGAGCTCCCGCTCCGGCACGCGAGAGCGATACGCCCGAAGCCTTCGATGCCGCGACGATTGCGTTGGCGGTTTCGGCAACGCTCGTACTCGCGCTCGGGGTCTTTCCGCTCCTGGTGCTCCACCCGTTGCTCGTTCTCGCTGCAGGGATCGTCGGCACGCGTGCGGGCGCCCTCGACGCGACGCTCGCAAATGCAGCCCGGCTTGCCTGGCTCGCCGCGATTCCGGCGACCGTAGCGTTGCTAGCGTGGTGGTATGGTCGGCGCACGATCGAGCGGAGCGACCCCGCCTGGTCCTGCGGCTCCGCATTCCCGGTGCGCGCATCGTATAGTGCGACCGCGCTTACAAAACCGCTCCGTCGGATCTTCGCGTTCGCGCTCTTTCCGGAACGTCAACGCACGATCGTTCCCACGACGAGCAGCGACTTCCCGACGCAGATCGCGTATGCGGTCAAAACGCGCGATCTTACCAGCGAGGCGGCACGCAGCGTGGCGGCGTTCTCGCAGCGTCTCGTGCGTCGTCTACGGGTCGTGCAATCGGGCCGGATGCGCGCGTATATCGCGTATGCGGCGATCGCGATCGCCCTCGCTTTGGTGTTGGGACGATGACGTTGCTGCAGGTACTGGTAATCCTCGTCCTCGCGCCGTTGGTGCAAGGGGTGCTCGCCACGACGCGCGCGTGGTTGAGCGGCCGCCCGGGGCCTCCATTCGTACAGCCCTATCGCGACCTCGTGAAATCTTTGAAGAAGGCGCCGCGGGCCGGCCGATCGGGCTCCTCGCTCGGTTTCGTAGCGGTGGGAATGGCGCTGGGCACCGCGGTGACGATCCTCATGTTGCTTCCGTATATCTTCGGCGACGGCGTGCGAACGGCCGTGCTCGATGTCGTTGCACTCGTCTTTCTTTTCGCGCTCGGGCGCGCCGCGATGGTTCTTGCCGCGCTCGACGGCAACTCGGCGTTTTCGGCGATGGCGGTGGGGAGAGAGATCGCCTTCGCCGCGATCGTCGAAGCGCCGTTCTTGCTCGCTTTGCTTGCGGCGCGTTCGACGCCGTCATCGGCGTTGCTCGCGGGCTCCGCACTCTTTATCGTGCTGCTTTTCGAGAGCGCCCGCGTTCCGGTCGATAATCAGGAGACGCATTACGAACTCACGATGATTCACGAAGGCATGTTGTTGGAGTATGCGGGCCCGGTCTTTGCCGCATGGCAGTATTCCGCGCAGCTCCGCCAGGTTGCGATGGCGGTTCTCGTCGCGTTCGTGCTCGCCGGCTCGGGGCTCCCGATGGCGCTCTGTTTCGTCGCCGTCGTTGCGGCGATACCGTTCGTCGAGGCGTTCCAGGCAAAAATGCGCCTTTTCGACGTCCCACAGCTCGCGACTGCAGCGACCCTGCTCGCTATCGCCGCGCTGGGAATCGATATTGTCGGGGGAATTCGATGACGTTCCTCTTCCTCTGCGCGCTCGCCGCCTTGGTCGTCGATGCACGCATTCGAACCGCACTGCTTGGATACGTGCTCTTTACCGGAATCGCGCTCTCGTTTTCTTATCCGGGGCTCGGAGACGTACGCGTATTTGCAATATTCGTCGCGTTGGCGTTCGTGAAATTGGTCGTCGGACCGGTATCGATTCTTTGGCTCGAAAAGCATCGCGGGCTGCGAAACGATCTACGCCCCTCATTTCCGCTTGGAGGAAGGATCGCGCTGGTCTTGTTCGCGCTCGGGCTCGCACATTCGGCCGGACGGCTTCCTGCGTTTAGCGACATTCATAATGTCGGGCTGGTATTCTTTGCTCTGGCGACGAGTATCGCGGTGGTGATCGCACATCGTAGTCTGATCGCCAACGCAATCGGGCTGCTTGCGTTGGGGAGTACCGTCTCGCTGGCGGCCGTCGTTTTCGTTCCGCACGTTCCGATGAGCGCCGAACTCGCCGATACTTTCGACGCGGTGCTCGCGACACTCGTCGGCCTCGCCATCGCGCGAGAGATCGCGCGCGAGAACCCCGAACTCGACGTTCGCGGTATGCGGGAGTTGCGCGGATGATCGTGGCAGTGACGCTGTTCCCGCTGCTCTCGTTCGCCGTTGCGGCGATTCCCGCGCAGCGATCGCTGCGCCTCTTCGCGCGCGCGCTCTTTTCCGTCGTAACGGCAGTAGCAACGTTTGCCCTCGTACCGCATCTGGATGCGCTCTCGGCAATCTTTGCGTGTACGGTCTCACTTTTAATGATGTTGGTCGTCGTGTATTCCGGCGGCCTGTTCCCGGCACCGTCGAGAGAGCATCGCCCACCCTGGTCGCGCCCGCCGGCGTTCTTTTTACTCGTCGCTGCCTTCTGGAGTTCGATGCTTTTTGCCGTGACCGCGACGACGTTCGTCGGTCTTTGGGCGGGCATTACTGCGACGACGCTGGCAACGACCTTTCTCGTCGCTCACCTCGGCGGACGGACGGCACTCGAAGCGGCATGGAAGTATCTCATGCTCTGCAGTTTTGGCATCGCCGTTGCATTGATCGGCGCATTTATGCTCGCGCGTGCCGCCGGTGATGCCGGGATGCTCGCCGGCGACAGGTTCTCTTGGAGCGCGCTCGCGCAGTACGGCGCGCATTTGAATACCCCGCTCGCACGGACGGGGCTGTTACTGATGCTCGTTGGTTTTGCAACGAAGGCCGGGCTCGTTCCGATGCATGCGTGGCTTCCCGACGCGCACGCGAAGGCACCGGCACCGGTGAGTGCGATGCTCTCAGGGTTGCTCGTCTCTTGTGCGTTTTACGCGATCGTCCGGGTGCAGGGAGTAACGCTGCATACGAATGCGGCAGCCCTCTTCGAACACGTGCTGCGAGACGGCGGCGCGCTCTCGTTGACGCTCGGCGCCGCACTCATGCTCGCGCAGCGCGATATCAAGCGCCTGCTTTCGTACTCTACAATCGAACATGCGGGGATCGTCGCGATTGCTTTAAGCCTCGCGACGCCGCTTGGGTATTTCATCGCCCTCTATCACCTAATCGATCATGCCTTCGTGAAGTCGCTCGCCTTCTTGAGCGTCGGCGTCGTACAGAGCGAACAGGGCACGACCTCGATGGGGCACATTCGTGGGCTGCGTCGCCGCCCCGCCGGTATCGCATTGCTCTTCGCCGCGATCGGCCTAGGCGGATTACCGCCGGGAGGACTCTTTATCTCCGAGTTGCTCCTCATGCTGGCACTAGTGAGCGGGGCACACTATTGGCTTGCCGTGATAGCGGCGATCGCGCTGCTCGTCGGTTTCGCGGCGCTGCTGCGCTTTGCGGTCGAGAGCGCTGCGGGCACCCCCTCCGTCGCCCCTGCAGCTTCCGAGCCCAAAGCGCTCCTCGGCTTTGCGAGTGTTACGCTCTGGTGCGTCGGAGCCGGAGCGCTCGCGTTGGCGATCTTTCCCTTCCTCCCGCAGGCCGCACGCTTACTCGAACTCTCGCGAACGTTGGCATCGGGTGGCTGAGTTCTATCGCGAACGCACCGTGCGGCAGCACGATCTCCCGGCGGAGCTCGCAAAAATAGCGAACGGCGCACTGCTCTTAGGGTGTTATGCGACCGAGCGCACCGTGCGCACGCTGGTACTTTCGAAGGTCGGCGTGCTCGCACTGCGGACGCCGCTCGAGGACGGCGAAGCTTGGGAATCCTTGACCGCACGGTATCCGCTCTTCGCCGATCACGAGCGCGAGATGGCGGCAATGCAAGGGATCGATCTCCGTGGAAGTCCCGATCTGCGACCACTCTATTTTCGTGCCGATGCTATTCCCGAGGCGATCCTCGCCGAAGGGAAGGGGGTGAGCGGCGTTGTGGTCGGCCCGGTCCACGCCGGGATCATCGAGCCGGGGCGCTTCACGATCAGTACCGCCGGCGAAAGTGTCGTACATCTCGACGCGCAGCTCTCCTATTCGCACCGCGCGCTCGAACCGTGGTTTGAAGGGCGACACGCGCTCGAGCTCGTCCCGAAGGTCGCGCGCATCTGCGGCAATTGCAGCGTTGCTCGTTCCTGGGCATACGCGCGCGCGCTCGAATCTCTCGCCGGTATCGAACTCGACGAAGGGGCGGAGTTTGCACGATTGATTCTCGCCGAGATGGAACGCGTGCACGTCCATCTCTTCGATCTCGGAAATATCGCCGCGGGAGCCGGGTACGGCAAAGGAACGACGGCGGCGCTGGGGTTGCGCGAGCGGATCAATCAACTCAATCATGCAGTGAGCGGGCATCGCTTGCTCTTCGATAGCATCGTTCCCGGCGGCATACGTGTTGGAACCCTCTCGGATCCGGCGAGCCTTCGCACGCTGCTTCGCGAGCTCCGTGACGACGTGAAGCGCTTTCTCGATGCCTTTTTTGCCAAACGCTCGGTGCTCCGACGCCTCGAGGGCGCGGGGATCGTCGAAGAATCGTTGGCGCGACGCTTTGGTGCGGTGGGGCCGAGCGCGCGCGCGTCGGGAATCGCATGTGACGTTCGCACGCTCGCTCCCTACGGTGCGTATCGCGGCTTTACGCTCTCGGAAGTACAGGCACATTCCGGCGACGTTTACGCGCGCAGTGAGGTTCGAAGGCACGAACTCGAGCGTTCTTTCGATCTCCTCGAACGAGCTCTCCGTGAGTTGGGAAGCGTCGTGCTGCCGGTCCCGGTGCAGATCGCCTTGCCCTCCGGCACGATGACGACGCTCGTCGAGGGGGCGCGTGGAGCCGAGAGCATCTCGCTCTCGCTCGACGGGGAGGGGCGGGTCGAACGGTTGCACGTCATCTCGGCCGCCTTTCGAAATTGGCCGCTCGTTACTCGCGCGATGGAGGGGAATATCGTGCCGGATTTTCCACTCGTGAATAAAAGCTTCAATCTCTGCTATTCGTGCGTGGATCGCTAAAAAATGTCGCAGAGAACCTTCGCACGCTCGCTCGGCATCCGCCATCTCGTTTGCGGGAGTTGCAACGGTTGTGAATTGGAGATGAACGCCCTCGCAGCGCCGCAATACGATATTTCGCAGGAGGGCTGGAGTATCGTTGCCTCGCCCCGTCACGCCGATGTCATTACCGTGACCGGGCCGATGACGGAGGCGATGCGTCTCGCCGCGCGCAAGACGATCGAAGCAACGGCCGATCCGGTCGTCATTGTAGCGGTCGGCGACTGCGCGAGCGGCGAGGGAGCGTGGTGCGGCGTGGGGAGCGCCGGAGCGGGTGCCGGAGGCGAGCTGGGGGCCGCAGTCGTCGTGCGCGGTTGCCCTCCTACGCCCGATGCACTTCGCGAGGGATTGCGCGCGGCTGCGACATTGCTCGACAAAAGGAATTCGTAACAGCTTTCGCCAAGGGCAGAGGTCGCCCTTATGCATCTCGACCTTACCGTTCTCCAGGCATCGTTCGATGCGCCCACGCTTACGCGGGGACGCGATTATTTCGAACGTCGCCGGGTGTTACAGCTCGAAGTCGGTGCCGAAGCAATCGACGCACGCGTGATCGGGACGCAGCAGCAACCCTATTCCGTCCACGTGCGTGCGGTCGGTTCGAACGGGACGACGCGATTGCTCGCTCGCTGCTCCTGCCCGGCGGGAAGCAACTGTAAGCACGCAGCGGCGGTTGCGTTCGCTGCGATTGCGGCGCGTTCGACCGGGCGTAAACGCGACGCCGCCGACGGAGCGATCGAGAGTTGGATCGAGAACGTCAACGCCGTCACCGCGAGTAAACGGCGGGAACTCCATCGAGAGCACGTGCGCTACGCGATTTCGATAGAAGAGCGCTTTTTCGTGCCTTCGTTCTCCTTACAGGCCTTCGTCGTCCCGTTGCTGCGTAGCGGCGCACTGGGAACCGCCCGCCGTTACGAACTCCAGCACCTCGCTGCCGGCAGCGCAAAACACTTGCAACCGCTCGACCGCACGATCGGACGGCTCGTGGGAGCGAGCGGCCTCCTCGGTGGGATGAATGCGCTCTCGCCGACGATACTCGGCACGCTGCTCGAATTGCTCGTCGATAGCGAGCGCGTGCATTGGCAAACGCTCGAAAGCGACGCGATACGGCGCGAGGACGTGCTCGATGCGCGCATCGCCTGGCGCATCGACGATGACGAACGGCAGCGGCCGCATATCGTCGGACTTCCCGGAAGCGTGCTCGTGGGCGCGATTCCTCTCTGGTACGTCGATCCCGACCGCAACGTAGCGGGACGCGCGCAGAGCGACCTCGCGCCCGATCTCGCCGCGGTTCTCGCCGGAGCGCCCGCGATGACCGCCGAACATGCCAAGCGCGTGCAGGTCGCGTTGCGTCGCGTCTTTTCGACCGCCTCCATCGACGGCCCGCAGGCCCAGCTCGACGTACGGGTCATCGAACGCGATCCGATTCCCGTGCTGCACCTCGGGCGTTCGCGGACGGGCGCAACCGCGGAGCTTGAATTTCTCTACGGCGATCATCGCATCTCGCCCGATAGCAACGAGAGCGAATTTCGTATCGCCGAAGGTGAGGGCGGGGCGCTTTGGCCGCGGCAGCGTGCCTTTGAAGAGCGCGCGACCGAGCGCCTGCACGCGATCGGTTTTTTGGCGGTTCCGCGCTCCTTCGAATTCGAAACAGATGAGCGTCGAGCGATCTTTCGCCTTGGCGCGGAGGAAAGCTCGTACGCATGGGCGCGCCTTTTAGGATACACCGCCCCACTCTTGCGAACCGAGGGTTGGAGAGTGGAGATCGACGCGGAGTTCCCACATGAGATCGTCGACTTTTCCGACGATTGGCAAGCCGATATCGAACCCGACGCGCACCGTACGGGATGGTTCGAGATCGATCTCGGCATCGAAGTCGACGGCGAACGTATACCGTTGCTCCCGATCATCGTTGAAGCGCTCGGTGCGAACGGCATCGCCTCGACCGACGATCTCGTCGCGATCGCTTCGCGCAGCGAACCGATTTTCGGGCGATTACCGAGCGGCGCATACGTGGCGCTTCCCCCGGCCCGCGTCGCACGCGTGCTGGCGACGCTCGTCGATCTCTTTGACGGCGAACATGCATTAGTTGAAGGCGAACGCATCGCGCTCCCGGCCGCGCGAGCGATATCGCTCGCGGAAATCGATGGAACGATTCTCCGACGTGGTGCGGTAACCGATGCGTTCGGCGGATTCATCGAGGGCTTGAGCGATCTCGGCGCGCGCCCCCCGGAACTGCCGGCAACTTTTCGTGCCGAACTCCGACCGTACCAGCGCGACGGCGTCGCGTGGATGCAATTGCTGCGCGCGAATGGCTTCGGCGGCGTGCTCGCCGACGATATGGGGCTCGGCAAAACGGTGCAGATGCTCGCGCACGTAGCGATGGAGAAGGCTGCCGGGCGTTTGCGCAAGCCCGTGCTCATCGTCGCGCCGACGAGCGTCGTTCCGAACTGGCGCGCCGAGATCGCGCGATTCACTCCGGAGTTGCGCGTCCTCGTTCTCAGCGGTCCCGACCGAGCCCGCTACTTTTCGGAGATTGCGAACGCCGACGTCGTCTTAAGCACCTACGCGCTCTTAGTTCGCGACGCAGAGGAATTGCACGCTCGCGAGTGGTCGATTGCGGTGCTCGACGAAGCGCAAGCGATTAAGAACCCCCGTGCCAAGGCGGCGATCTCCGCGACGAAGTTGCACGCGGAGCAACGGGTGGCGATGACCGGGACGCCGATCGAAAATAATCTCGAGGAGCTATGGTCGATCTACACTTTTGCGCTTCCGGGCCTGCTTGGAACGCGGAGCTCGTTCGCACGATTCTTTCGGACGCCGATCGAAAAGCGGGGCGACGCCTTGCGGCGTAGCGCGCTAGGGAAGCGCCTTCACCCCTTTCTCATGCGTCGTACGAAAGAGGATGTCGCGCGCGATCTTCCCGAGAAGACGGAGATCGTCCATCGAATCGAACTTGGTGGAGCCCAGCGCGACCTCTACGAAACGATTCGCTTGGCGATGCATAAACGCGTGCGCGACGAAGTCGCAAAGCGCGGGCTCGCGCGCAGCCGTATCGTGGTGCTCGACGCGCTCTTGAAGCTGCGGCAGGTGTGCTGCGATCCGCGATTGCTCGATCTCGAAGCGGCACGCAGCGTGAAGGAATCGCAAAAGCTCGACGCGCTCTTCGAAATGCTCGAAAGCCTCCTCGCCGATGGACGACGCATTCTGCTCTTCTCGCAATTTACGTCGATGCTCGATCTCATCAAGCCCGAATTAGGCAAGCGCGATATACCGTTTGTCGAGATTCGCGGGGCGACGCGCGACCGCGAAACCCCGGTGAAGCGATTCCAAAATCGCGAGGTTCCGCTCTTTTTAATCAGTCTGAAAGCCGGCGGTACCGGGCTGAACCTTACCGCCGCCGATACGGTCATCCATTACGATCCCTGGTGGAATCCGGCGGTGGAACGCCAGGCGACCGACCGCGCGCATCGCATCGGTCAGGAGCAGCACGTGTTCGTCTATAAGCTGATCGCCGAGGGCACGGTCGAGGAGCGTATCCTCGAGCTACAGGCGCGCAAGGGAGAGCTCGCGGCGAGCCAATTTGCCGACGCATCGAGCGCGCCGCTACCACTCGATGCCGCCGATATCGAGCGGCTCTTCAGCTAGCCATGCTCGCGAGATTCGGGTTAGGCACGAGCGGTCTCGCCGTTGCGCTCGTGGTGATGCTTTCGCTCGCGGGGTGTGGTGGGGGCGGCGGTGGAGGGAGCGCGAGCGTGCTCCCGAGTAGCGCGCCTTCGCCGATTGCTTCGAGCGGTGCGACGCCGCAGTACGTCGGGTATTGGGACGACTGGGAGCAAACGCCGTGGAGCGCAGTCCCGCAGGGCGTCACGACACTCATGTATGCCTTCGATTTCGTCGCCGGGCACAGCGTGATACCCGACGGCAATTCGCCAGGCTACCTCACCGCCGCCGCGGTCGCCGTACTCCATCAGCGCGGCATAAAAGTCTTGCTCTCGCTTGGCGGCGGGAGCCCTTCGACGGCGTTCGTTTTCGACGGCGATACGAAAGACTTCGAGACGAGCTTGATCTCCGTGCTTCAGCAATACGGTTTCGACGGCGTCGATTTCGACGACGAATCGGGGACGCAAGCCCAACGCGTCGCCGCCTTGGAGACGCTGATTCCCGCAACGCGCGCGGCCTTTACCGCTAACGGCATCGGTAACGATCTCATTACGCTCGCGGCCTTCGATACGCCGACGAGTTTTGGCGATGGAACCGTGCTCGCCGCATCCGGCGTCGCGGGAGCGCTCTCGTGGGCGAACGTCATGAGTTACGATTACACGGCGGCACAGGGCGATCTCGCGAGCTTCGCCCTCGTATTCCCATCCGCTCAGTTGATGCTCGGAAGCGATATCGATGGGGACGTGCCGGTTCCGCCGAATGCAAATCTCGAATCACTCGCAGCCTGGGTGAAGAACAACGGCTACGGCGGAATGATGGTTTGGACCGTCAACGACGCAACCGTCGCCCAAAACCAGGCGATTGAAAGCGGTTTGACGACCGGGAAATAGCTTCGCCGCGACGTACCCCCCCGGAGTTGGAGGACTCCCCGTGAAACGTTGGTGGTTGCTACCGGGCGCGTTGATCGCCCTCATCCCTCTCGCGACGCTCGGCGCGGCGCGCTTGCCTCGTTCGCCGTATGCCGCCCTTGCTTTTCGATCGATCGGACCGGCGATCGCCGGCGGGCGCGTTCCGGCAGTTGCGGGAAGTGCGCAAGATCCGAACCTCTATTATATCGGGACCGCGGGTGGTGGGGTCTGGAAGAGCGTTAACGGCGGGGCAACCTGGAGCGACGTTTTTGCGAAGGAACCCGTCGCATCGATCGGTGCGATCGCGATCGATCCGCGCAACGCGAAGACCGTTTGGGTCGGGACCGGCGAGAGCAACCCGCGCAACGACGTCATTCGTGGAGATGGCCTCTATAAGAGCATCGATGGCGGGAAAACCTGGGAAAACGTCGGTCTGCGCGATAGCGGCCACATCGCGGCGATCGCCGTCGACCCAACCGATTCCAATCACGTCGTCGTCGCGGTGCTCGGCGACGTCTTTCGCGACAGCGTGCATCGCGGCGTCTACGTTACCTTCGATGGCGGCAAGAGGTGGAAGAAAACGCTCTACCTCGCTCCCGATAGTGGGGCGAGCGACCTCGCGATGGATCCGAGCGATCCGCGCATTCTGTATGCGGGCATGTGGGAGTTTCGCCGTCAACCGTGGACTTTTTCGAGCGGCGGCCCTCACGGCGGTCTCTATAAATCCGTCGATGGTGGGACGAGTTGGAAGCGCATCGAGGGCAATGGTTTTCCCACGGGGATCACCGGACGCATCGGTCTTGCGGTCGCGCCGAGCAATCCGAACCGCATTTATGCATTGATCCAATCGCGCGAAGGCATGCTTTGGCGCTCCGACGATGCGGGCTTGCATTGGACGCGGCTCTTTTCGGGGACGCTGATCGACCAGCGCCCATTCTATTTTACGCACCTTGCCGTCGATCCAACGAATGAAAATCGCGTCTACACCCTTTCGATGAACCTCGCGCTCAGCACCGACGGCGGTAAGAAGTTCGAGCGCTTCGGGCGCGGCGTACACGCCGACGCGCATGCGATCTGGATCGACCCCTCCAACGGCAAGCGCTTTATCATCGGCGACGACGGCGGTTTTGCCCTCACGCTCGACCGGGGGAAGCATTTTACGTTTACGCGCAATCTTCCGATCGAGCAGGTCTACCACGTCGGTCTCTCCACCGCCCGTCCCTTTATGGTATGCGCGGCACTGCAAGATAATGAAGCGTTCTGTGGTCCTTCGAATTCGCGATCGTTCGACGGTATTACCGGGCGAGATTGGCGTGTCACCGTCGGCGGCGACGGAATGTGGGCGGTGCCCGACCCCGCGAATGCACGCTACGTCTTCGCCGACTCCGAGGACGGCTATTTGGTACGTTACGATTGGAAGGATCAAGACTATCGCTACGTGGGCCCCTACAACGCGACCTCGGCGGCTCGCTTCGATTTACGACTGGCAAAGTATCGCTTTAATTGGGATTCGCCGACCGCTTTCGCGCCGTGGAACCCGCACATCATGTGGTACGGCGGCGACGTCGTCTTTCAGAGTACGGATCGCGGCGAGCACTGGGTGCCAATCAGCCCCGATCTCACGCTCGATATAAAATCCCATCAAGCACCTTCGGGCGGCCCGATCACGAAGGATGTTTTCGGCACCGAATACTCCGACACGATTCTCGATATCGAGGGCTCGACGGTAGCGAAGGGCGAAATTTGGGTCGGAACCGATGATGGGCTGGTGCAACTCACGCGCGATGGAGGCAAAACGTGGAAAAACGTTACGCCGCCGGGGCTCGCGCCGTTTGGCCGCGTGGAGACGGTCGCGCCTTCTCCATTTGCCGCCGGGACTGCATACGCGGTGTTCGATCGGCACCGTTCCGGGGACGACGCACCCTATGCGTTCGTCACGACCGATTTCGGTGCGCACTGGCGCGAGATCGTCGCGGGGATACCTCCGGCGCAATTCGTGCGGACGATTCGCCCCGACCCGGTCAATCCGCAGGTGCTCTATCTGGGGACCGATCGTGGGCTCTACGTGAGCTTGAACGGCGGCTCGCGGTGGGAGAATCTACGGAACAATATTCCGGTCGCAAGCTTCCGCGATCTTCGCATCGCACCACGCGAACGCGACCTCGTTGCTGCAACGCATGGCCGCGGCATCTGGATCCTCGACGATCTGACACCGCTCGAACGCCTTCGCGCAGCGCAACGCGCAGGATTCATGCTCTTTCACCCGCGGACGACCTATCGATGGGTTTTGCATTCAAACCAAGAGGGGCTTTACGGACGATTCTCCGGGAAAAATCCTCCGGCGGGTGCGCTGATTTCGTTCTACCAACGCACCGCATCGTCGACTCCGCCGACCTTGCAGATATACGATGCAGCGGGTCATCTGGTGCGCGCGATCTCGGGCACACATAAGGTCGGCAAAAAAATCGTTGCGCGCATTTCGAATCGGGCCGGTCTCAATCGTTACGTTTGGGGCCTCAACGCAACGCCGGCATTGCAATGGAAAGCGGCCGCACGGTCCTTTCGCGTGCAGTCCGGGCCGCCGGTTCCTCCGGGAACCTACACCCTGCGTCTCACCGCCGGCGGGCATACCGCCACGACAACGCTGACGCTGAAGGCCGATCCGCGCTCGCCGTGGACGCAAGCCGATTACGAACGTGCCTATCGCTTCAATCTGCAATACGTGCAGGTGACTTCCGCGATCGATACCGTGCTCAATAACCTCGATGCGATGGCGATCTCCCTCGGCAAAGCGCGAGCGGCCGCGCACGATGCAGCGCTGCGTGCGGCAGTAGAGAGGGCGATGAGGGACAGGAGCGCCGTTTTTGCAGCATTTACCGCGAACTACCGCAACGGCGAGGATTTCGCGCTGCGCGCGGGATCGCTGCGCGAAGATCTCCCGGCGGGGCTCAGTTTCTCTCTCCATCCGCCGACGGCGGCCGACCTCGAGTTCGATCGAAAATTCATGCTGCGATATCGAGCGGCAATGAATCGCTATGCCGCCCTACTGAGCGGGGTGATGCAGCCTCTGCAAGCACGGCTGAAGGCGGCGCATCTGCCCGGCATCGCAGGGCTTCGTTCGGTCGCTCCGTGATGGCGTAGTGCGCGCGACCACGTTCCCTGCGGGGTTGCTTGCAGTGGCGGCGGCCGCGCTGCTCGCCGCGTGCGGCGCTGCCGGAGCCGAGCAGAGCTCCGGCCCGCTCGCTCCGACACCGAGCCCGAGTGCGACGTGGTGGGTGCCCGCGCCGGGATCGAGTTTCCAGTACGATCTGAGCCAGGCGGGGCTGCCGTCACCGGGAGCTTCAATAGAAGATATCGATTGGCAGGCAACGACGGCGAGCGAGGTTGCAACGTTGCATGCTGCAGGCGCACATGCGGTCTGTTACGTCGATGCTGGGAGTTACGAAAATTGGCGTCCCGATGCTGCGAGTTTTCCGGCGGTCGTTCTCGGGAATACCTATGCCGGCTATCCGAACGAACGCTGGCTCGATATCCGGCGCATCGATCTGCTCGCGCCGATTATGGACGCGCGCATTGCGATCTGCCAAGCGAAGGGCTTCGACGGCGTCGAATTCGATAACGTTGACGGATACGATAACAATACCGGCTTTCCGCTGACGCTCCAAGACGACGAAACCTACCTCGCAAATCTCGCTGCATTCGCGCATGCAAACGGACTCGCGGTCGGGCTGAAAAATGCGCCGGAGATGTTGCCCGCGATGGCTTCGACCGTCGACTTCGCGATAAACGAGAGTTGTTGGGCGCAGGGCTGGTGCGCGGAGGATGCGCCGCTGCGCGCTCAACACAAATTCATCGTCGATGTCGAATACGACGACGTGACGAGTGCGGCGCAGTTTACTTCGGCCTTTTGCCCCGCTGCCGCCGCGCTCGGCGATACCACGATCCTCAAGCACCCGGTGCTCGACGCCTGGATTCTCACCTGCCCGTAGCGTCGCGCCGGACGCTTAGCCGGTCTTGATGCGTTTGCTGCGACCGGTAGTGTGCGGTGCCTTTCCGCGTAACGGTTCGAAGCGTCCTCCCGAACTGCGAGCGACGATGACCGCGCACGGGGAGCCGGCGATCGAATCGGCAATTACGCGTTCGACGAGTTCGAAACTTCCGTCGACATGAATGCGTGCGGCCGCTGCAAAGCGGCGATCCGGCGCAGCGGCAAGGTGTTCGAGCCGTTCAATCAGCGCGACTCGCGCAACCGGGGCGTCGCCTTCAAAAAGGCAGAATTCGGTGCCTCGCGCGGCGGGGCGCGTGCGAATCTCGCCCGCGGGTTCGCTCGTGGTTCCCGTTCGTAGAAAGACGCACTCGCCCTCGCAGGTGCGGAGCGCGGCGAGAACGCCGGGCCAATGGAGACTTTTTGGAGCCGATCGCTGCATGATCTCGCCTTTCGCGAAGGCGAGAGGAGCGGCCTATCGGCGGTACCCAACAGAAGATATATCAGGCATCAAAACGAAGGGCTTATCGAACGGAGGTGCTCGATGCTGCGAACCATACGCGCGTTTCTCCTGTGCGGAGGTGCTCTCGCTTTTGCGACGGGTGCTGCACCTGCCGCCGCACCGAAACGGCCGTTTGCGGCGCTTTCGTTTCGGTCGATCGGCCCGACGACCGGGCGTATCGATGCGGTCGCCGGCGTACCGGGCGACGCGACGACGTACTACGCCGGCGGCTTGGGTGGACTCTGGAAATCGACGAGTGCCGGAGATACCTGGAAGCCGATCTTCGACCGCGAACCGGTGAGCTCGATCGGTGCGATCGCCGTCGCTCCATCGAACCACAAGATCCTCTATGTCGGAACGGGCGAGCCGAATATTCGCAACGATATTGCTTTCGGCGATGGTATCTATCGCTCTACAAACGCCGGAAAGACGTGGCGGCATATCGGTCTGCGCGAGAGTTCGCAGATCGCGCAAATCGTCGTCGATCCGACGAACCCGAACGTCGTCTACGTCGCCGCGATCGGCAATCCGTTCGCTCCCTCTCCGCAACGGGGGGTCTATAAGACGATCGACGGCGGCAAAACGTGGAAGCGCGTCCTCTACCTCGATTCCTCGACCGGTGCATCGAGCGTCGCCATCGAGCCCGGGCACCCCAATACACTCCTCGCCGGGATGTGGACGGTGCGACGGCAACCCTGGATGCTGACTAGCGGCGGCGCGAACGATGGAATCTATCGCTCCACCGATGGCGGCTCGACGTGGTCGCGCGTACGCGGCAACGGTTTGCCTGCATTGATGGGGCGCATTGGCATCGCGTTTGCCCCGAGCCTCCCGACGCGCGTCTATGCACTGATCGAGGCGCAACACGGGGTTCTCTGGCGCAGTGACGACGCTGGCCTTCACTGGCACCTCGTCAGCGATCGTCACGTTCTCGATCAACGCCCATATTATTTCTCCCAACTTGCCGTCGATCCGCGCCGGGCCGACCGCGTCTATTTCATGTCGATTTTTGCCTCCCTTACCAAGAATGCAGGGAAGACGCTTACGCGCATCCATACCGGTGGCTACGATCATCACCAGATATGGATCGATCCGACCGATCCGCGACGGATGATTATCGGCGCCGATGCGGGCGTGCGGATCTCGCAGAACGGCGGAAAGACATGGATCGATCCGCAGTTGATCGTGAGCCAGCCGTACCACATCTCGGTCGATAACGAAACCCCGTATCTCGTCTGCGGCGAATTCCAAGATCCCGGCGCGGCCTGCGGGCCGAGTTTGAGCTTTACCGGTGCGATCACCCCGGATCGCTGGTTCTCACCGCAGATGGGAGAGAGCGGTTGGATCGTGTTCTCCCCCGCGAATCAGAACGAGATCTTCGGGACCGGGTACGAAGAGAATATCGAAAGTTTCAATCGCACGACCGGAGAGGCACGGACCATCAGCCTCTGGCCCGACGATTACATCGGCGAGGGCGCGAATCGTTACAAATACCGGGCCGCATGGGTCGCACCGCTCGCCGTTTCCGCTTTGCAACCGCACGCGCTCTATTACGGCGCACAGATGGTTCTCAAAAGCGTGGACGATGGGGCGACCTGGCATGCAATCTCGCCCGATCTGACGCGCAACGATCCGAGGAAGCAACATGCATCGGGGCGGCCGATCACGCGCGATAATGCAGGGACGGAGGTGTACGATACGATCGCGTCGATCGCCGCATCGCCGCGTGTGAAGGACGAACTGTGGGTCGGCACCGACGACGGCCGCGTGTGGTTGACGCGTGACGGCGGCAAGGGGTGGGTGAATCTCACCAAAAACATTCCCGGTCTGCCAAAATGGGCACGGGTGAATTACGTCGATCCATCGCCATTCGATCCCGCAACCGCCTATCTCGTCGCAAATAACGCCAAACTTGGGGATCGCGCGCCGTATCTCTATGTCACGCACGATTATGGAGCGCGGTGGTATTCAATCGCTGCGAATCTCCCCCGCAATTCCTATGCGCGGATGATTCGCGAGGATCCCGTCCGTAAGGGCTTGCTCTATGTCGGTACCGAGACGGGGCTCTGGTATTCCGAGGATGACGGAGCGCGTTGGGAGAGCCTGCGGAATAACCTCGCGCATCTGCCGATTTACGATTTTGTCGTGCAGAAAGCATTCGACGACCTCGTTGTCGCAACGCACGGGCGCGGCGTCTGGATTCTCGACGATCTCTCGCCGCTGCAAGACCTGACGCCGAGCGTTGCGACGCGTCCGAGTTATCTCTTCCCCGTGAGAAGTGCCTATCGATGGGAAGCGACCTTTGCGACGTGGGCGAGTGGTGCCGGTGCCGGCGCGAACCCGCCGGCGCCCGCCGATATCAACGTATACCTACGGGCATTGCCGTCGAAAAACGTGCATCCGCAGATCGCGATCTACGACGGCGCGCATCTGCTCCGAATATTGCCGATTCTTCACCCGGTTGTTGGGGTAAACCGCGTCTGCTGGGATCTCGGCGTGCAACCGGTACCGCATATCGCAGCGTACCATGCGACGCCGACCGGATTTATGGGGCCGACGGTCGTCCCGGGCACCTATACCGTGGAGTTGACGGGCCTCGGCGTGCCGCAGCGTCGAGAAATTCGCGTCCTCCAGGATCCAAAATCGCATGCGACGATCGCCGAGATGCGGGCTCAATATACGTTGGCGATGCGGTTGCGGGCCGCGTATAAGCGAATAGGAAATGAGGTCGTGCGCTTGCGCCGTCTGCAGAAGAGGCTCCAAGGACCGGGAGAGAAAGCCGAACTCGCAAGAGTTCGCGCCGCGCTTGCGGTGCTCTATCAAGCGAACGCGCAGAGTTGGGAAGATACGTTGCGGGTTCCAGAGCGCTTGTACGAACGCATTTACAACCTCGGCCAAGAGGTACAGAGCGGTGACTATGCGCCGACGCGCGGCGAAGTGCTGCTGGCTCGAGCGCTCGAAAGCAAAGTTGCCGCGGCGATACGAGCCGATACGGCGATGAAGCGCGCGATCACACCGCGGGCTTGAACGTTCGATCGTAGAGCCACAGGAAGAGCGCCGTCACGACGCCCACCCCGGTGACGATCGGCCAGATCGTTGCCGGGCGATCGCCTGCGCTCCCGTAATGCTGCAGCAACGTGCCGCCGAACCAGCCGCCGACGATCGATCCGATGCCGATCGGCAGAAACGCAAAGCCCATGTAGGTTCCTTGCTGTCCGGGAGGAGCGAGCCGCGAGATGTACTCGTAGTAACGCGGTGATTGAATGATTTCGCCGAGTGCGAGCACGACGAGGCTGAGCACCGCCATCACCACGCTCGCTTTCGTTGCGATGAGCAGCCATCCAACCGAGGTGAGCAGCGTTCCCAGCGTCAACGCTTTAAATGACGGAATCCGCCGCGTGAGCGCGTTCATGGCGACGGTCAGCGTGATTACGATCAGCGGATCGGTGATGAGAATCATGGCGGTGTTGGCATTTGGATCGGCGTAATCGTGAATGTAGATCGGGAGGATGAGGTACTGTTGCCAATACACGATCCAATACCCTGAAAAAATGACGAGAAACAGAACGAAACGCCAGTTGCTGAAAACGGTGAGAAAATCGCGCGCGGTCTTTGCGAGGGAGTTTGATGACTCGTCCGCGCGCGCGCGCGGCTCGCGGAAGAAGACGAGCACGACGAAGAACATCAGCGCGACGCTCAACGCCGCGATGAGAAATACATCTTGTGGCGGGAGACGTGAATGGAGCCAGCCGGCGAGAAATGGACCCATCGTGCTGCCGATGTTGACCATCGTGTAATAGATCGCATAGCCGATGGAACGGACGCTCTCTTTCGATGCGCGCGCGGTGGTTCCGACGACGGAGGGCTTCACGAGTGCGACGCCGAGCGCGGGTAAGAAGAGGATGACGCCGGCGAGCAAGCCGAGTGGAACGACGGCCCGCACCGGCGCTAACCATGGCGCGCCGATCGACCCGACCATAAAGTAGGCGCAGGTCAGGATAAAATACGCCGCCGAGAGTGCGCGCCGGAACCCCACCTGATCGGCGAGCGCGCCCCCGAAGATCGCCATCACCCAAACGGCGCCGCCGAAAATACCGCTTAAACTCGCGGAGAGCGCGGTCGAGAATCCGAGGCTCTGGTTGAGGTAGAGCGCGAGCGTCGAAAAGACGGCGTAGTACGAGAGGCGTTCGAATATCTCGCTGATGTTTGCGACCCAGAACGGCCGCTCGAAGCCGCGAAGAATTTCATCGATCTTCATGGGGAGAGGCGGTTCCGAAGGAGAACGGCCGAGCCCTTTTCGCTAAAAAAGCAGCGCTCGATGACCGATATCGAGCGCTGCGAACGGGAGCGCGAATGTCTCGGCCGCTGTCGATCCGCGCTATCGCGTACTAACGGCGAGGACCGGGGTCGCTCTGAATCACGATCCCGGTCGTGGTGACGCCGACGTTCGTAGAGACGTGCTGGCCGTTGCTATCGGCGAAGGTGACGACGCAGGTTCCTGCGTTCACACCGGTGATGGTGAACGCAAAGCTGGGTCCAGTTCCGCTCGTCGGCGTTACGGTCGCAATCGAGCTACAGGTATCGCTCTCGTTGAAGGCGCCGGTATAGCCGCTCTCGGTTACGGTGACGCTCTGAGCATTGCTCGCACCGGTTCCATTAATTGCGACGCTCGCGCTGCTCACATTGAGTGGATTCGGCGTCGGCGTGGGCGTGGGTGAAGCGGTCGGTGAGGCGGTCGGCGAAGCGGTCGGTGAAGCGGAGGGCGATGGCGACGGCGACGGCGTCCCGACCACGACGTTCTGGAGCTGCGACGGGGCGACGCTGATCCCACCGAAACCATTGACCGTTATCGAAGCGGAACCCGTCGAAAGTGCGCTTACATAGGCCTGCCCGTTGGGGCTAATGATCGTCTGCGGACCCGCCGATTGAGGCGAGCGTTTCGTCGATTGCAATTTCTGGGCCAATCCAAGGACGGCGCCGTTGCTCGAGGTGATCGTGAACGGACCGAGGTAACCTTGCTGGCTCACCTGTAACACGGCGACATCTCCCACCGCTTGCAAAGGCCCGATGAGATTGACCGAGAGCGGAGGAGCTGCGGGAGCAACCGTCGTGCCCGGCCCCGAGGAGGAGCCCGAGGAGCACGCAGCCAGCAACCCTATGGCAACGAGCGTGAAACCCAAAAAAAGCGGCCGCCGAAAGTACATCGATCGTCTCCTCATGATGAGATGAAGGGCAGACCCTTCGGCGTACTTGCACGCCTCACCTTCCGGCATTCCGCGTATGTCGCGAGGGACGGACAGGAAAGGTAGGCAGCCAGACAGAAGGTGGCGGCAAAACTATCCGAAAGTGGAGGTGGACTCTCGATGCGTTCGTTTTTATCGTTCGTCGCGACAACCGTTTTTTGCAGCGTAGCGCTCTCCGGTTGCGGCGGAGGCAGCGGGAGCACTGGGGCGCTCGGCTCCGCGTTGCCTGCCCAACCTACGAATGCCGCGAAGAGTACGGTGCGCTTTGCGATCACCGTACCGAAACCTAAGGCAACTCTGATCTACGTTCATTTGCGCCGCGAAATCGAGCCTATAATGCAATCGCGCGCGGGTTTCGCTGCTTTCCAAGCGAAATCGGCCCTCTACGGCGGCTAATTCGAGGGATTATCGTCGGTTATTCCGACCTCGAGAGACAGCTACGCCGTGGATAGGCGCAATAGTTTCTTTTTGACGGTTACCAAATTGG
>Ga0209012_1000658_pt1 | contig 44778 bp, 41 predicted proteins | sample RS3BMetagenome_FD_184735 | JGI IMG/M metagenome (GOLD analysis project Ga0209012, IMG submission 184735) | Ferric oxide microbial mat and aquatic microbial communities from Rainbow Spring, Yellowstone National Park, USA - RS3B (SPAdes) (version 3) ...
AGGGGGTGTGAATCCGCTTCGCGGGCCGCAGGGCGAGGAACGGATCCCGTCATTCCCCGTAACTCCTCGATAATCCCGCCTTTCCCGCCCGATCTCCCGCTGCCTCCTCACTATCTCCAAATCCCTGGTCACCGGAGACGTTCCTAGCCCTGACCCAAAAGCTCGAATACCCTGTACTACTGATCGATGCGTGAGCAGCTAAAGCAAGTGGTGTGGCGCTGGCAGAAGCTCTGGACTGAAGTCCAGGAGGAGAGACGCAGGACTGAAGTCCTCCGGTGCCGGTCGATATTGTCTGGTCGTTGGTGGCCGCTCGTTGTTGCATCGCCACCCGGACACTTCAGTCCCACAGGGAGGCTACGCACTGTCCCGTCCCTACTCCTGGACCTTGGTCCAGAGCTTTAGCCACTAACGCTCGGATCAGTAATAGTCGTTACATGGTTGCCTAAACGCGAATACGAGATTTAGCGGTTAACGCAGCGATCAGTAATGAAGGACAAGATCATGCGCATCGGTTTTGCCCGTAAAGATATCACGCCCCCGATTGGCCTCGACCTCTCTGGCTTCATCGCCCGGGAAGGACCTTGTTCTGGCGTTCACGATCCCCTCTACCTGACCGCTATGGTGGCCGAGGAAGAGGGACAGCGGGTGGCGCTGGTCTCTTGCGATCTGATCGGCCTGGGAGCAGCAACGGTCCGCCGCGTGCGCGAGCGGGTTGCCGAGCGTAGCGGCATTCCCGCCGAGGCGCAGCTTTACGCCTGCACTCACACTCACGCCGGTCCGGAAACCGGGGTCATCACCAGTCTTGGCTACGCCGACCCGGTCTATCTCGGTGCCCTGGAAGATAATCTGGTTGCCGTCGTCGAAGAAGCGATGAACTCCGCTCAGCCGGCGTATCTTGGTTGGTCACGTGGCGAATGCCACGCTGCCCACAATCGGGTCCTCAAGCGGGCGGGCCAGGAGGATACCCGAATCGATCCGGAGGTCCTCGTCGCACGGGTGATCTCGCTCGCGGGCGAGCCGATCGGCACGGTGCTCCACTATACCTGTCACCCGGTGGCGGCCGGACCGGAAAATCGCTTGGCGAGCGCGGACTGGTGCGGGGTCGTGCGTCAGCGCCTGGAGGACCGTGGGAGTGGTCCGGTCGTCGTGGTCAACGGTGCCGGGGGAGACATCAACCCGCGGATGGAGCGCCGGGGATTCCTCGCGGTGGAAGACACCGGTCGAGCCATCGCCGAGGTCGCCGGGAACCTCTGGCAGGAGGCGAAACCGACCGCGGTGACCACTGTTGGGGCAGCTCGGGCGAGCGTGGCGTTGGAGATGCTGCCGCTCGCCAGCGCGGACGGAATCGCGGACCTCTGGCGAGCCTGGCAAGCCGTCGTGAGCGAGCACGCGGAAGGAAGCGTTCCCTATCGTTCCGCCGCGGTGATCTACCGCGAGCACGCTCGTCGCCTCACCCGCCACTACTGGGGTTCGGATCCCCTCCCGCGATATAGCGGCGAGACCCAGGCGCTGCGCATCGGCCCGCTCGCCGTCGTTTCCCTTCCCGGCGAGTTCTTCTCGGCGTACGGAATGCAGATCAAGGCTGCCTCGCCGGCATCGGCCACCCTGATCGCCGGCTGGTCCAACGACAATCTTGGCTACTTCCCCACTGCCGAAGCCTTCCCCATTGGGGGCTACGAGATGGACACCGCGTCGCGCTATTATGGATTCCCGGCCCCATGGGCTCCGAACAGCGGGGCAGAGGTGACCGCGCGGGCATGCCAACTCGTGAAAGCTTTATTTTAGGGGGAACTGTTGGGAGACATTTACGCGGAACTTGGTGTCCGAACGCTCATCAACGCGGCCGGCACCCAGACCCGCTTTGGCGGAGCGCCCCTGCCAAGCGAGGTCATCCAGGCAATGGCCGACGCCGCGACAAGTTGCGTGCGGATGGAGGAACTTCAGGAAGCGGCCGGGAAGGTTATCGCGGAAATAACCGGGGCGGAGGCTGGCTACGTGACCTCCGGTGCCGCGGCCGGCCTGACCCTCGCCGTCGCGGCCTGCATCGCCGGCTTTGACGTCGCGCGGATGGACCAATTACCGGCCACCACCGGGTTGGCCAACGAGATCGTCGTCCAGCGGGCGCACCGCAACGCCTACGACCACGCCGCGCGGGCCGCCGGCGCGCGCTTCGTGGAAGTCGGCTACCTGGGCTACCCCGGGGCCGGTGGTACTCACCCCTGGCAGATCGAAGCGGCGATTTCCGAGCGGACGGCCGCTCTCTACTGGGCGTGCATCGACGCGAAGGGTATCGTGCCCCTGGAGGAACTCTGTCGAATCGCCCACCGGCACGGCCTGCCAGTTATCGTCGATGCCTCCGCGGCGCTGCCGCCCCCGGAGAACCTTCGACGGTTTGTCGCGGCGGGGGCCGATCTGGTGAGCTTCAGTGGAGGGAAGGCACTTCTCGGCCCTCAGGCATCAGGTATCCTCTGCGGCCGGCGCGACCTGATCGAATCAGTGCTTCTCCAGCACCAGGACATGGACGTTCACCCGGAGACCTGGACCTACCGTTCCCGCTATCTCGAAAGTGGGATCCTCGCGGGACCGCCACACCAGGGACTGGGACGTGGCTTCAAAGTGGGAAAGGAAGAGATCGTTGGGTTGGTCACTGCCCTCAAGCTGTACGTCGCGAGAGACCACGCGGCCGACCGGGCGCGTTGGGATCGGTTGATGCGCGCGGTCCTGGATGGCGTCTCCGATCTGGCCCACGTTCGGGCAACCTACGCCTGCCCGGCGAGCCAACCGATCCCGCGGGTCCGGCTCGATCTCGACGAGGCCGCGCTGGGCTTCACCGCGCTCGACGCGATCACCAGACTGATCGATGGCACGCCAAGGATCGCGGTGAGTGAGGGCGGTGCTCGCGAAGGAGCACTCGTGATCAATCCGCTTTCCCTCAAGGATGAAGACGTTCCCCCACTTGTGAAGCGACTTCGCGAGATTCTTGGGGCCGGGTAACCCTAAAGACGTTTCAAGTAGCACGAGGCAACGATGTTCAAAGCGTCCTATGATGGCACGAACAAGAAAGTACTCTGGCAGGAGCTCTGGCGGCACGAGTTCGAAGAAATCCTGGAGCACGGCCCGGTCGTGATCGTGCCGACCGGTTCGGTTGAGCAGCACGGTCCCCACTGTCCGATGGACGTCGACATCGTCGGACCCTTCGCGATGGCGGTGGCGACCGCGCAGCGGGTGAGCGCCTTCCCGGTGCTCGTGGCGCCCCCGGTTTGGAGTGGGTTCACGCACTACAATATGGGCTTTCCCGGGACGATCAGCCTGCGGCTGGAGACCTACCAGAATCTCCTTGGGGATGTTCTGCGCAGCATCTCGGCGAATGGGTTTCCCCGGATCGTCGTGATCAATGGTCACGGCGGGAACACCGCCCCCAATCACGCGGTTACTGCCCAGGTATCGCAGGACAACGTCTTCCCGATCACCTTTAGCTATTGGCAAGCGGTGACTGACGAAATGCGGGAATGGTCCGAGGCCGACGAAGGGGAGGTTGGGCACGGTGGCGAGTGGGAGACGTCGCTTCAACTGTACCTGCGCCCCCACTTGATCGATCGGAGCAAGCTAGTCGCCGATACGTTTCCGAACCCCTACAGCCCCAACCTGCGCACCTTTGCCCAGTACGCCGAGCGACGCCGCGACACCGCGAAGCAAACCGGGGTCATGGGAGATCCTCTGGTGGCGAGCGCCGCGAAGGGTGAGAGGCTCTTTCATGCTGTCGTGGACAAGCTCGTCCAGCTGGTGACCGAAATGCACCACGCTCCGGTGCGCGATTACAAAGAGTTTGGGAGTCATTGTCCGTGAAGGTTTATATCATGACTGACATGGAAGGGGTCGCGGGGGTCGTTTCGAGCGTGGATTACGGCACTCCCGATTCCCGTTACTACGAGACTGGGCGCACCCTCACCACGCTTGAGACGAACGCGGCGATCGAGGGAGCTCTGGAGGCTGGCGCAACCGAGTTCCTGGTCGTCGACGGTCACGGCCACGGTGCGATCGATCCCCTAAAATTGCACCCCGCGGCGCAACTTTTGATCGGGCGCCCCATGGGCTACCCTTTTGGCTGCGATCGAAGCTTCGCGGCCGCGTTCATCGTTGGGCAACACGCCAAGGCAAACACGGACGGTGGCCACTTGTGTCACACCGGATCCTTTGGTGTCGAAGATTTGCGACTCAACAACCGTTCGTTGGGCGAGTTAGGCATCAATCAGCTGTTCATCGCCTACTTCGGAGTACCGACCGTGCTTGTCACCGGCGATCGGGCGTGCTGCGAAGAGGCGCGGACGCTGGTTCCGGAGGTCGAGACAGTCTCGGTCAAGGAGGGCCTGAAGCGTGGCGTACCGGCGGGACTCACCGCGGAACAGGCGACGCGCTACAACGGAGCCGCGATTCACTCGCATCCAGACGTGGCCCGTCAGCGCATTCGGGAAGGTGCGCGCACGGCGCTAAAGCGACGCGCCGAGATCCCGCGGTTTTGGCTGGAGCCGTCGTACGAACTGATCCGCGTCGAGCGGCCAAACGAGGCTGACCAGGCACGTAAACAGTGGCGCCAGAGCGGCAACGACCTCCTCCAGGTTTTGATGGAAAAGCCGGTTCCGGTCTGAGTCGTCGTCGATCGGCCGCGGCTAACGAGGAGGTCATCGCCCCCTGCAGGCGGCGGTGGCCGGCAGTTGGCGGCACGGGACCGTCTTGTCGACGACGTGGCACACGCCGAGTTGGTGGTAAAGCACAGGGGTTCAAGTCCCTCCCCGGCTACCCAAGAAGAGCCGCGAAATCGGCCAGATTTCGCGGCTCTTCGTTTGCCCGAAGGCTCCGATCATCGCCTGTGGCGCCTAGCCATTCGCGAATCGCGGGATGATCTCCTCGGAGATGCGCCGCCAGTTGTCGCCGAAGGAGGGGTGGCCGGCCTGGACGACGAAGCGTCCGATTCCGAGCTCGACCAGTTCACGCAGGCGACGCTCGATCGACGCCGGGTCGCCATAGAGCATCGAGGCGCGAATCTGGGCCGCGGGCCGGCCGTTGAGCTGGGAGATCTGCTCGACGGCCGAATCCGGGAGGTCGCCGACCCAGATCCAGGCGTCGGTCGACTTAACGATCTGGCTTCCCTCGCGCCCGTAGTCGCGGGCGTAGCCATCGATGAGCGCGATCTTCCGCGTCAACGTGTCTCGGTCGCCAAAGCCGTGCCACACGTCGGCGTGTCGGGCAACGACGCGCAGGGTCAGCTGCTCGCCGGAGCCGCCAATGATGATCGGCGGGTGCGGACGCTGGACTGGCTGCGGATTGATGAAAAGGTCGGTCGCCTGAACGTACTTGCCGGAGTAGGACACTTTCCGGAGCGGGTCGCCACTCCAGGCGAGCTTGGCCAGATCGAGTGTCTCGCGCAGCGTGGCGATGCGGACTTTCGGCTCGGGAAAAGGAATGTTGAAGGCGCGAAACTCGCGCTCGGCCCAGGCCGCGCCGATGCCGAAGTCGAAGCGCCCGTTGGAGATCACGTCGATCTCGGTTGCCATTTTGATCTGCAGCGCCGGGTTTCGGTACATGACCCCGGAGACGAGAGCGCCGATCCGCACCCGCCGAGTCGCCGCGGCGAGCGCGGCCATGATTGTGTAGCACTCGTGCTCCGGCCCATTCGGGTCGCCGGCGATTGTGTAGAGGTGGTCGAATCCCCAGAAGGTGCCGAAGGCGAGTTCGTCGACGGTTCTGGCGGTCGCAAGGTAGTCGGACCAGGAGACATTTTGAGGTGATAGCTTCAGGTCGAACTGAACGGCAGGCATTGTTTACCTCTTGTTGCTGGAAAGTGTGCAACCTCCGCACTCGGTCGGCTCATTCTATCATTCCACTGTGCCACTCAAGGGAGCACACGCCGGAATTGACGATCGATCGCGCGAATGGTAGCGTCATGGTGTTCAGTCCCGAAGCGAGGCGCAAACATGATAGTTTCCACGACCAACTTTATCGCCGGTCAGCGCGTGGTTGAGACCCGGGGGCAGGTATTCGGCGTCGTCGTGCGTAGTCGCGGGTTGGGCGGCAACATCACCGCGTTTTTCCGTTCCCTTGGCGGTGGCGAGATTCACGAGTACACCGAGCTTCTGGAAGATACCCGCCGACAGGCGATCGATCGCATGGTCGCGAACGCGACGGCGATGGGAGCCAACGCGGTCCTCACGATGCGCTTCGATTCATCGGAACTGGGGAGCACGATGTCGGAAGTCGTCGCCTACGGAACGGCAGTGATGGTCGAACCCGATGGCAACGCGTCACTCGGCTAGTCCGATGCTCCGCCGGGTCTTGATTCTCGCTTCGGCCCTGGTCCTCGTTATTACCGCCATCCTCATCCTGAGCGGCGTTGGCGGGAACGCGCCCATCTTCGTCTGGTTGGCGGTTCAGGGCGCCATTGTCCTGATCGCGTTGTTTGCCGAGCGAGGACGCTATCGTCCCCGGTCCTCCGGGGCCGTGGGCGGTTGGCAGCGCACGGCCGAGCGCTTTCAGGATCCATCGACCGGTCAGTGGATCGCGGTCGAGTACAACCCGACGACCGGCGAGCGGCGCTACGTCCCGGAGACGACGCCTACCACGACCGACGAAAATCGCCGGTAAGGATTGTCCTAACCTCGCGGCGATTTTCTCGCTACAGAAATGTGCGAGGCATCCCCCAAAACCGGACCGCGGGCGGTTCATTGGTATCGAGGCGGTCACGTCAGCCAACGGGGCCACGAGAGGTGATTCGTCGTTCGGTCCGCGGCTGTCGGCGCGATCTGCCACGACCCGGCGGTGGAATATCCGCCAGACGACTCCGTGGGAGGTGCCCATGATCCTCATCCTGGCCGGGCTTCCCAGCGATGCCCCGGTCACCCACCTCGCGGCGATCCTGCGATTACAAGGCGCCGACGTCCCGGTTGTCACTCCGGACCTCCTCGAGCGGCCGTCGCCATTCTCGATCGACCCGACCCCGCGCGGCCCGCGCCGCCTGCTCTCCTTGCCGAACCGCGAGGTTGCCGATGCGCCTATCTAACTGGCTGCGCTACCGGCGCTTCCCCATGGTGCGGGTTGCCGAGGCCCGCGACCAGGGCGCCGCGGTTTTCGCCTCGATCGCGCGCTACTACGGCCACCAGATCACTCTGGAGCAGGCCCGAAGCCTGGTCGACACCGACCGCGACGGTACCACGCTGGCCGGCTTGCGTGACGGCGGCCGGGCAATTGGGCTGAATGCCATGCCGGCCCACGCGAGCTACGACTCGCTGGCCCACGTTCACCTGCCGTCGATCCTCCACCTGAATGGTCAAGCGGGGCACTACGTCATTTTGTGCGCCTGGACGCCGGACGCGGTGGTGATCGTCGATCCCCACCGCGGGCTCCGCGAGTTGCGTCGCGAAGACCTCATCCCGAGTTGGAGCGGCTTCCTGGTCGAATTTCAGCCAACCCCGGCCCGCCAATCGCGCGAACTGGCCATTCGTCCGCTCCGCCTCGCCCTGCGTCTGGTGCGCTCGCACCTCGGGCTGCTCGCGCCGTAGGCGACCGGCTACTGATAAGCGTCGATGAACGGAAAGCCCAGCGGACCCGGTCCATCACTTCGATAGGTCGTCTGAATCGTGCCGCTGGCAAAGGTCGTCTGAATCGCCTCCATGACCTCGGGGGCGGTTAGGTTTGGGCGGTCTGCCCAGATGTCAGCCGCGATGCCGGTGATCACCGGGGTGGCGAACGAGGTGCCGATCCAGTACGCCCACCCGGTTTGGTTTGGCGCGCCGCTCACCGGAATCTGCTCACTCGTGAAGATGCCTCGCACCGCGTCAACCGGCGAACTGGTGAGATCGATGCTCGACGCGTCGTCGCAGTCCGCGCAGACTTTGCTGAGCACGCTATTGCCGCCCCAGACCGCGACGCCATTGGGCAGCGCGCTGACGCCGGTGTTGATCGGAATCGGCGCGGCCTCATCGCCCAGGTTGGTGTAGCGCGCCAGCGGTGGCGGCGCTTCCGCCTCCCGCCGCGCCAGGGCGGCGACGCCGAGCACGCTGTCGTAGGCCGCCGGCAAACGGGGGTTGGGGTGAACTCCGTTGAGGTTACCGTCGTTGCCGGTGGCGGCGACGATGAGAACGTGGTGGTCGACCAGCGACTCGACGACGGCGAAGAGGCTTCGGTGGATGTAGCCAAGAGTTGTCCGCACGGCTTCGAGCGCGGAGGAATTCTGGAGCCAGTTCGGTTCGCCGCTGTTCAGCGATCCCAAAATCCCGTTCTTGTACGCTGCTGGAAACCAGCGCTCCAGGAGCCGCTGGCCACCGGGCTCGGCGTGTGGGCTATAGGTTGGAATGTCGGCCATCAGGCTGAGGTTGACGATCAGCTTCCTTGGTCCCCCTCCCCACGACTGAAGTACCTCGGCGAGAACGTGGGTCAAGCCCTGCAGGGTGCCTACCCCGTAATCGTCGAGCGCGCGAATGAGGTGGATCTCGGCGGCCGGGGCAATGTCCCGAACGATACCGGAGACGTACAGCCCGTGATCCGACATCAGGTAGTGATGAGGATTGCGAGCGGCGTCACACTGCGCGCCCCGCCAATTGACGGTGAGCGCGTCGGGTGGGTAGCTGATCGACGGAGGGGCGCCAAGCGAAATTGGATTGGCGATGGCCACGTCGTGGAGGAGCCAATTGTCCGCCGAACCGAACCGTGCCGCGGCTTTTTGGACCTGCTCGACCGAAGGACAGGTGTCCAGGACGGCGACGACGACGTCGGAGGCTGGCGTCGGCTTGCCCTCACGCCGGTACCGCCGGGCGCCGCTCACCAGGCTTGCCAACCTCGGGTTGCGGAAGTCGAACGTCCAGTTGTCGGGGTGGCCGGGCGGAACCGGCGCTGGCTCACCACCAGGACCCCCGCAGGTGCAGGGAGACGCCGGTGTGTACCAGTTGGGGGTCACGGCTACGATGACATAATCATCGTCGATCCGCTTGTCTTGGAGGAAGGTGGGATTCGCGAGCGGATTATTCGCGAAGTTGACCGCTTCGCGGACGATCTCGGCATCCTCCTTCGGGTCGCCGGTTCGTGGGCCGATGCCGAAGAAGTTGAGGATCGTTGCTGTCCCGGATCGACGGCTAAACACCTGCCACGGTGTCACCGTCCCAAACGGTTCCAGTGGCACGAGCAGGGGGTGGTTCGCATCGCGAGCGATCTGGCGCAAGCGCATTGGCGACACGTCGAGCTCGATCTCGGAAGGATGACTGCAGCGATCCCGTGGCTGAGCCTTCGGGAGAATCGCCGCTAACCGTTCATTGAGCACGACGCGAGTCCGCTCATACAGGCGCGGCAACTCGGCGCCACTTGGCGTCCGTTCACACTGGAGGACGATGCAGATCTGCCCGGGGACGAAATTGATGATCTCCATGGCTTTTCAGGTGGTCTCCTTTCCTACGCCAGTAAACCCTGATCGGCGGCGCCAACCAACTGGAAGGGCGCCCAGAAGTACGGTTGAGCGGATTGCTCGGCAAGCAACGCAAGCTGAGCCTCGCGCAGGGCCGCGCCCTTCGAACGGCCGGCCCGGAGATTCCGGTAGAAGTGCTCCATCAATCGCGCGGTCGAGCCGTCTTCCACGCGCCACAGACTCTGCACCAGCGTCGACGCCCCGGCGTGGAGGAACCCTCGGCTGAGTCCAATGAGCTCATCCCCACCGGCGACCACGCTTCGGCCGGTCTCGCAGCCGCTCAGGGTCACCAGCGCGCCAGCCAGTTCGAGACCGAACGCATCCGCCGCGCTGAGCTGACCGTCGGCCAGCTTCAGGTGGGCGAAGGTCGGATTATCCGGGCGGGACTCCCCGTGCGCGGCGAGGTGGAGCACCGGGTAACGAGACGCCGCCTCGGCGAGCGCGGCACGCGTCGCCTCGCTTTCCAGGTAGCACGCGCCGGGGAGAAGATCGGCAATGACTCGCGCCTCGGCGAGCGCGCCGGCCAGCCGGCCCCCATCGCTATGGGCAACCACCAGCGCGCCGAGGCCCGATCGCCGTTGTCGTCGAACACAGAGTTCGAGTAAACGGCTCGACGGGCAGACCGACACCTCCATTCGCTCGACGAGAAAACGCGCGCCGTCGTACAGGGCGTGGAACGGCACGCCGTGGGTCGGGCCGAAAGGAACGACGATCAGTCGGTCGTGACCGGCGAGCGCGGTTTCGAGTGGTGCGAGAAGAGCCTGGTAGAGCAGCGCCAGAATGCCCTTCCCGTTCCGGCCTAACGCCGCGAGCAGCGACCGCTGGCCGAGCGCCCGGGTCGTGGCGCCGAGATTCAGCTGCCAGCGCTCCAGAAGTCGACGGACGTCGCTCGCGGGCGTGGGGAGCGGCACAACGTTCAATCGATCGTGGGTGACGACGAACGCTGCTACGTCGTCTGACGAGAAATAGTATTCGAGGAGAATCGCTCGCTCGTCGAGTTGCGGTCGAGCGAAGTCTCCCTCGCTCGGAGGGACATCGTAGGGTAGTCCTCCGTCGCGCTGGAGGGCGAGTTGCTCGAGGACGCGAGCGATCCGCTTCTCGCGCTCGCGGATCCCCGTCCGTAGCGCGTCGGCTTCGAGTTGACGCGCGTTGACCGCTATCCCATCCACCGGGGCGCCGTCCTCGCTCGCTTCGGCCGGGTGATACCCGTAGAGACGATGATAGAGCGCGTGATGTTCCTCGCGGAGCCCGGCGAGTTCGTCCAGCAGTTCCTGACTGGCGGCGTCGGGTGACCGAAGCCGAACGCTCGGGTTGCCGACGAGGTAGTCGACCAGAGCGCGTGACTTGGCCCGCTCCAGGTAGCAAAAGGCACGGTGCGGTTCGCCGAGCCGCAGACAGAGATCGATCGTCTCCCGGAAAATCGGGAGCTTGTCTTCGAGGAAATTGATTCGGAGGTCAGTAGTCAGGTTGCTCTGAAGACGCTCGACGCTGGCAACCGCCGCGCCGTATTCGGTCAGCGCCGTCGTCAGGTCGCCTCGCGCCCGAGCAACCTGGCCGCGGAGGTGGTGTCCTTCGTGGGTGAGCCAGAGAATCTCCCGCTCTCGCGCGACGGCAAGCGCCGCTCCGGCGAGGTTCGTGGCTTCGTCCAGGCGGCTCAGTTCGACCAGGCCGCGAGCGCGGATCAAGTTCGCTTCGATCTGACGGACCAGCGCGCCGCGTTCGACAAAGACGGCACCCGCCCGCTCGGCCTGCTCGATGGCCCGCGACCAGTCGCCATCGGCCAGGTAGAGCCGAGCGCGCTGGAGGACGGCGAGACCGAGGTCGCCAGCGAAGCCCGCCCGCTGGAAGCCGTCCACGGCCTCGCCAAGCAAAGCGAGTGCCCGTTCTCGGTCATGGTGGCGTGCCGCCGCGATCGCGCCGTAATAGCGCGCCCGGGCCGCGTCGGTCGGAGCCCCGAGCGTCTCGAACGCCCCGATCGCTTCCTCGGCCAGGGCGAGAGCGCCGGCCGCCTGATTGAGGCCGAGGTAACACTCGACCATGCTAAAGGCGATGCGCCAGCCTTCGACGTGCAGACCGGATTGCCGCATGGCCGCGAAGACGTCGCCGTAGCTGCGAAGCGCCCGGGTGTAGTGTCCCTGGGCAGCGTAAACGTCGGCAACGTACTGATCGACGCGGAGCACCCCCAGAGTCTCGCCGTGGCGGACCCAGAATGGCCGTGTCGCCGCGTAAAGCTCCAGCGCGCGTCTGAACTCGCCCCGGAGAGTGAGAATCATTGCCTGGTTGACGCGCGACTTGCCCGACCGGATCTCCGCCGCGACCCGGAGTTCCGGCGATTCGTCGACCCGACCATAAAACGCGATTGCCCGTTCGTAGAACTCGAGTGCGTCGTCGTAGCGTCCCAATTCGTAGGCAACGTAGCCGGCGTTGTTGTTCAACCCGCCGGCGCGGAGCCATTGCTTGCCGCGTACCAGGACGCTGGTCGCGTGAGCGACCACCGCGAGCGCTTCTCCACCGTGACCCAGGAAGAGGGACGATTCGAGCCAGCCGATCCGAGTCCGGGCCCAGTCGACCTCGTCGCCAAGCGCGAGGAACGCGGCTGCCGCCTCGTCGAGCCAGGCGCGCGATTCCTGGTAGCGTCCCAGCACGCGTAGCGCGTCGCCCTTGGCCATGAGCCCAAGCGCGCGGTGGTCCGCGCGGCGGGCGAGCTGAGCCCCGGTAATGAGCGCCTCGGCCAGGCGAAGCGATACCGTCAGGTCGATACTCAGGTGGCGCTCGGCTTCGGACTTCAGGGCGGCGAGAAACCGCTCGGCCGCGGCTGGGTCGAGGAGAACCAGCAGGCGCGCGAGGACGTCGCGCCGCTCGGTCGCGTCGTCTAGCGTGCCGAGAAGCGAGAGCACGTCGTCGCGGGTGTCGGTGGTCATTGTCCGGGCGTCTCTACATCTCCACTCAGCGAATCAGCTGCAGGTCCTCGACGACGATGACCTCGCCGTCGAACTCGATTTCCAGTTGGTACGCGTCAGGTGAGAGATTGTCGAACTGGAAGTTACCCAGCTCGTCGGTCCGCTCGACCAGCGTCGCGCCCGCGGCCGAGCGGAGGCGCAGCGATCGGCCGGACACGTCCCAATCCACGGCGGCGTCCGTCGTCGCCTCGCGCATCGCTAACCCGATCAGCACCAGACGCCCGGAGTGAGAGCTCGCGCGCCATTCGAGCGCCAGAGTCACGTCCGCGGCCTGATAAAGGAGTGCCGCTCCTTCGGTTGTTCCGCGCAGCCCGGCTAGGGCCGGACTCCCGGCTGTTGGCACGAGGTTGGCAACGATCCGTCGGACCCGCTCGGTCAACCCGCTCGGCGGGACCGGCACGAGCGCGCCGGCCATGAACTCGCGTAGCGACCGCAGTTCGTCGGTGCAACGGTCGCAGGTCAGAACGTGGGCGGCGATCTGTTGGCGCTCGGTCGGTGTCAGGAGGTTCAGCTCGTACTCGCCGAGGGTCTGGGGGGACGGACAAGCGTTCCGGTAAAGCCTTCGCCGCAATCCTCGCTCGGCGTCACGATAGTCCCGGGCAATCGTCCGGCAGTGGGCGCAACCGTGCAAGTGCTCCACCACCGGGCGCGGTGCGTCGCCGTCGAGGTAGGCGAGGAGATCCTCCGCAGTCACCACGCCGGGGTCGGTGCAAGCTTGCTCATTCATCGTCCCTCACACTCCATGCTGCCCACTCCACCTTCACTAAACGCGCGCCGCGGCCACTTATGCGGATGACGATCAGCCAAGATATGCGCGGATTTCCGGATTTCGGCGCAGGCGATCGAGAAGGTTGCGCTTAATCTGGTAAACGATGTCGGCGGTCGGAAAGCGGACGGGATGACGCCGGGAGATCTCGCGCGGGGTGTAGCCAAGGACAATCGTGAGTTGGAACACCTCCCGTTCCCGGTCGTCGCGGAGCGCGCTCCGGATGATCGCGAGCAGTTCCTGGGCGAGGAGTCCACCATCGGACCTCGCCTCCACCGCGACCGCGGGAGACGTTCGGACGGGAGCACTTTCGTCAAGGCCGACCAGCGGATCCAGCGGCACGGTGGCGAGTTGCTGCGCGCGCAAACGAAGCTCGTCCTGGATCACGCTATTCGTGCACATTTTTAGGTAGGCGAGAATGCGACGAGTGTCCGCGAACTGCTCGAAGCGCTCCGGTTTCACCGCGCTCCAGAATCGCGTGAAGATCGCATCGACCCAGTGGTCGCCATCCTCAGTGTCGCCGAGCGACCGGAGATTTTGGTGACGTTTCACCCAGGCCAGGACCATCCGCCGGTATTGAGCGACGATCTTCTCCCAGGCCTGGTCGCCTCGCTCGACGACGGCCCGGCGGAACAACTCGAAGCAAAACGCGTCGTTAAATAACGCGTCGCGCAGAAACCGCTCAGTCTCCCTACGGCACGCCTCCGCCAACTGGTCCAGCGGCATCTGTCGGGCCGCCAGATTCAAGCTCATCCCATTACCACCTCGCGGAGATCGTCACGTGGGGACGTTGTGTTTGGTACGCGGTACCTCCAGTTTCAACGCGTATGTCAGGATAATTCGCCGGGTAAGAAAAGTAAAGGGAAAACCGACGAAACGGGATGTCGTGACACGTCCTTCCGTGCTGCCCCAAAACGCCAGCGTCCTGCGTTCTTTTCCAGTGCAAGCGTACCTCGTGCGCTGAGCGAAACGACATGAGGAGAAATCCGACGATGGCATTCAACAATCTGGGTCCCTTAACCTATCTAGCTCCCGGGCGTAGTGCCTACTGGTGGTATGACCGCGGAGGCGGTGACCAGGGCGAGCAGACCGCGGGAGCCGACGTCAAGACGCCGAGCGCGGGGCCCCGGCACAACGCATCCGATCAAGGCAAGGCCAAGTTCAACAGCGGCTACACGCAGTATTACGTGACCATCACGAACGCCGGGGCGGCGGGCTGCTGGCACAATCTGCAGGGAGGCGGTGCGACGTGAAGACGGTCAAAATGACGGTTGTTACCGGGAAGAACGGCGACCTGGTCGCCGCCCACCAGGGCGAGGCCGCACCGATCGATACCGGCAACGTGACGACCCTGCCGCAGTTTCGCGCTGGACTGCTGGCTGGACCCGGCCAGCAGATCAAGGTGATCGAGGTACCGGAGGACGTTCTCCAGATGACCTCGCAAGTGGAGTTCGAACGCCACATCAAAGCGGCGCTCGGTAAGGCTGGATAAGCACACCGGAGAATTCCCGACTGACAGCTACCAGTTTGCGACCGGTACACATTGATATGACCAGGGACGCGTGGACTCGGGAGAAGTGGCGGACAAGAGGGTTGAGGCATCGGAGGCCGAGTCCCCTCCCCGGCATCCAATAGAGCCTCGAAATCGGCCAGATTTCGAGGCTCTATTCGCGCAGATCAACGCATCGTGAGTTTCTGTCCCGTTAGGTACCGGGCCTGCTGCGAAGCGAAGAAGACAATGACCTCCGCGACCTCGCTCGGCTCTCCCACATGATAGAGCGGACCCTGGCGGGCGAGCGCCTCTCGCATCTCCGGGGTCAGCCAGCCGGTGTCGGTGGGAGGCGGGCAGACAACGTTGGCGGTGATGCCGTAGCGTCCCAACTCGGCCGCCGCGGCAAGGGTGTAACTTTCGAGCGCGGCTTTACTTGCTCCGTAGGAGACCTCCTCCGGAAATCCCCCGGACCCTCCGGTCGTCAGGCTGATGATGCGGCCCCAGGTCGCCTTTCGACTGAGGTGACGGCGCGCGAACTCGGCAATCAGCAACGCTGAGGCTCGGCTGTTTACCGTGAAGCTGTGATCAAACGTCGCGCTAGAAACCGGTATGAGAGGGCGCTCGAAGCGGTCGACGGCGTCGGGGAGAAACGTATCTCCGACCCAGGCATCGGCGTTGTTCACGAGGATCTCCACCGGCCCCAGAGTCGTCTCGGCACGATCGAACAGCCCGGCCACCGCCCCCGGAATGGTCAGGTCTGCTTCCCAGGATGCGGCCCGGCCGCCGTTGTGGATGACTTCGGCGACGATATGATCCGCGCTTTGCGCGCGGGGTTGAGCATAAGATCGGAGGCCAGTGGCCACCACGCCGGGGTCTTCCGATCCCAGGCGCAGGTAGGTGAGAAAGACCCGCGCGCCTTGCCGGGCCAGGGCGCGCGCCACCGCCTCGCCAATTCCCTGATTCGCGCCGGTGATCAGAGCAACCCGCCCTTCCAGGTCGGGGTCGATCATGACGGCGCGATGTCAAAGAGTTTGATGTCTCTTGCCATCGGGTTCACCCTCCCCTTCGGAATCCGAAATGTGTCTCGTGGTTAGCATAACGTGCGAGTCTGGTCATCGCGGGTCGGCAGCGCTGCCAGCCCTCCCGGGCGAGTGCCTGGTCTTTCTCGATGTTCTTACTCAGCCAGGTAAAGCCATCGCCGGTGTTGACGATCGCCAGTCCCCGGGCGTGCCGATTGGCCCACTTGCGCGCCGCATCCTGCTCGGCCTTCTTCGCCGCCCGGCCGGCCTCACTCAAATCCTCCAGAGGGGCTTCGCTATTTGAGTGATCATTGAGATCCAGGCTTTGAGTGTTATTCGGATCACTTTGCACGTGCTGTGACCCTCCCTACCGAAACTGACTGGCCGATCCGATCGAACCGGACCGAATGCAGCAGGATCGGCGCGTTGAACGCTAAACTCGTAGCGCGGGGGCTTGTCCCCCGCCCGTCACCACCCCGCGGGGGACAAGCCCCCGCGCTACGTTCGCCAGTCGCGTTTAGGTATCTATGCAGGGATCAGTAAACGCGGGTTGGCACGCTGGATTGTAGCGCAGACCGCGCTAGAGGTGGAGAACCTTCTCCATGCTCCGGTCGCCCTGGCCGACCTGCTCTTCCGCCCATTTCTTCAGCGGGACGTTGTCCCAATTGCGGGTTAGCCAGAACTGCGAGCTTGGCTCCCAATCGGGATCCTTGCCGAGGGGGTTGTCGTCGGTGGCGAGTGCGCCGAGAAGCTGCCGACGAATCGGCGAACAGCGGGCCAACAACTCGGGATCCTGCTGGCTGTAGTCAGTTGGCCGCAGCCAGCGGTGGTGATAGCCATAATACATGACCTTGCGAACCTTGTTGGATAGGTTCGGTGAGACGCAGTGCCAGACCGCGGTTCGCCAGACCAGGGCAGTTCCCGGAGGAACGTTCAAGCGCATCATCTCGGAAGGATTGACCTGAAAGTCCATCGCGCGCAGTTCCTCGGGCTTCCGGAGATGGCTTCCCGGAACCAGGCAAAGCTCCCCCGAGTTGTGCTCGCGCAGGTCGGAAAGATAGTAGCCGATTTTGATTTCCATGAACGGCACGTAGCCGTCGAGCGACGGCGCCTCGAAGAGGTACGGACCACAGAGGTCCGGGTGCCACACGAGGTTCTTGTACCCCGCTTCGTGGTCGGCCCCTTTCCCCCGGCCCAGTTCACCGGGTTGCAAATCCGGGGGATAAGGCGGCCGATAGTCGAGGTGGGTCGTTCGAATTTGAATGTTCCAGCCAATCGCGTCGACGACGTACGGCAACATTCGGGGGTGATCGACGAGATCCAGGAAGGCCTCGTGGTGCGCCAGCGCGTTACGAATCGCGAACGGGGCGTTGGCGGATAACTTCTTGGCTTCGCGAATGCGCGCGCCAACTTCGTCGATCGCGTCGTAGAGTCGCTCGAGCTCCGACGACGAGAAAAATCCCTCCAGTACAAAGAATCCCTTTTCGTCAAAGTCCCGACGCTGTTGTTCGGTCATCGCCAGGGCCATCGTTCCTCCTTCAGAATCGCGAACAGAATCGCGAACAGAATCGCGAAAAGTCCGAGTGATCCCCTTACCCGTAAAAGACCCAACGCTTCTGCAGCCTGAACTGCGCCCAGGTGAAAATCATGATCACCAGGAAAAGCACGTAGGCGAGGGCCGACGCGTAGCCGGTCTTGCCCCAGGCAAACGCGTTCTGGTAAATGAGAAAGACAATCGTCACGGTCGAGTTCTCGGGGTTCCCCTGCGTCATCGCCCAGACCTGATCGAAGACCTGCCAGGCCCCGATCAAGCTATTGACGGCGACGAAGAAGGTCGACGGGGAGACCAGGGGGAGAGTGATGTGGAGAAAGCGATTCCAGCGCCCGGCCCCGTCGATCGAAGCGGCTTCCTGGTATTCGTTGGGGATGCCCTGCAAGCCGGCGAGGAGGATGATCGTGTTGAATCCGACGCTCCGCCAAACCGACATCATGATCACCGCGAGCATGGCCAGTCGCGGGTCGTCTAGCCAGCGGAGGGGCGGTATCGCGACCAGGCTCAACACCCAGTTGATCAAGCCGTACTCGGTATCGTAGAGCCAGCGCCAGACCATCGAGACCGCGATGAGCGCGGTCACCGCGGGGAGAAAGAAGAGAGTGCGATAGATCGCCAGAAAGCGAAGCTGCTGGTTCAACGCCAGTGCCAGTCCGAGCGCGGCAATCGTCCCCAATCCCACGCTTACGACGGCAAAGTACAACGTGTTGAACATCGCCGTCCAGAACAGCGGATCGCTCGGCATCTTGACGTAATTGGCCAATCCGATGAAGTTGGGCGGCGCCAGGATGTTCCAGTCGGTGACGCTCAACCCCAGACCGATGACGATCGGGAAGAGGTTAAACACCAAAAACCAGATGATGACCGGGGCAACGTAGAGATAGCCAAATAGGGGACGTCGTCGCCCTCCCGGCCAGAAGCTTCGTTTCGAAACCGTCGTCGCGGCGCTCATCCCTTATCCCTTCAATCCGGAGAGAGTGATTCCCTGAACAAAGTACCGCTGACCGAACGCGAAGGTAATCAGCGACGGGACGACCGCGACGGTTGCCACTACCATAACGTAGGGCCAGTTAGCGATTTGATTCTCGTTGCCGCTCAGCATACCGATGCCCACGACCATCGTCCGCATCACATCCGAGTTGGTGACAATCAGCGGCCAGATGAACTGGTTCCAGGATCCGACAAAGCTGAGGATCGCCAGGGCGGCGAGGCCCGGACGGGCGAGGGGCAGGATGATCTTCCAGTAGACTCCGAAGCTACCGCAGCCGTCGATGACCGCGGCCTCCTCGATCTCGCGGGGGATCGTGAGAAAGAATTGTCGCAGCAAGAACACCCCGAACGCGCTGACGAAAAACGGCACCGTCAGCCCCTGGTAGGTGTCGATCCACCCGAACAGTCGCATGATCAGGAAGAGCGGAATCAAGGTAACGTGTTCCGGAATCATCAGCGTGCTCAGGTAGACGTAGAAAATCAGGTCGCGGCCGACAAAGGTGAGTCGGGCAAAGGCGTACGCGCCGAGCGAGCAACCCAGCAAACGAACGGCGGTGATCAGAATGGCGACAACCGTCGAGTTCAGAAAATAGCGACCGAAAGGCTCGAGGGCTAGCGCGTTGGGGTAGTTGCTCCAAACGACGGGATTGGGAAGGAAAGCCGGCGGAAAGCTGTAGGCCTGTCCAAGGGTCATGAAGCTCGTGACGATCATCACGTAGAACGGAACGACCATGATGACCGATAGAGCGACCATCAGCGCGTGGGACAGGATTCGGCCCGCCACGTAGCGGGCCATGACCCCGGTTCGGCGCTGAACCCTCACGGCCGGCGCGGAGATCGTGCTCATCAGCGCCCGCTTTCAGAGGTAGTTATTCTTGGGAATCATCGTGTTGAGCTTGGTCTCGATCTCGTTGATCTTGTCGGCCGCCTTGACCTGGCCGTTGAAGACTTCCTGCATGAACGGTTCGATCACCTTAAAGCGCTGCTCTTCCCAGTTGTCGTTGTAGGGCAGGGGAATCGCCTTATCGAGGAGATCGATGATGACTTGCGCGTTCTTGATCGGCATCGTCTTCGTGTAGAGAGAGACCAGGCTCTGGTCGTTGATCACCGGCGTGTTCGGGATGCCGGCCTGGAGTCGGTTCTTCTCGATGTCCGTGCTCGCCAGTTCGCGACAGATGACCCAGGCGCTGTCCTTGGCCTTCGTCGCCGAGTTGATCTCGATCAAGTTGGGATGCCAGTAGCCAACCTGCTTCGACGTCCACGGCGCGGCGATGATGTCCCATTCGAATTTGCCCTGCATGGCGTTGTGAATGTTGATGCTGTCGCCGGCCCAGTCGTTCATCATCCCGAGTTTCCCACTCGCGAAGCGGGGGACATAGCCTTCCTGTTGCTGATCGCTCACCGAGGGCGACACCTTGCGACTTACGATCATGTCGCCGAGCCATTGCAGCGCGTCAGTTGTTTCCTTGGACGACAAAAGAAACTTGGTGTGATCCTGAGAGAGAAACTCTCCGCCGTTCGCGTAGGCGTAGGTCGCCCAGGTATAGAACTGCGCGTCAGTCATCCAACCAAACTGGCTCGTTCGGCCGCCACTACTCTGAGTGATCTTTTCGGCCGCGGCGACGGCCTGGTCCCAGTTCCAGTTGTTTGCCGCCTCGAGTTCGAGAGGTGTCTTCAGTCCCGCCTCCTGGAACAGAGTGGTATTGAAGTACAGCACCCAGGTGCTGGCGGCGGTCGGCAAGCCGTATTGCTTTCCCCCGAACTTGCCGTCATTCAAGGCAACCGGGCGATAGGTGGGCATGGACTTCTCGGTCTTGACGTAATCGTCCAGGGCAATGAGCTTGTTCGCCTCGATAAATGGCCCGGTACGCCAGATCGACATCCAAAGGACGTCCGGAGCGACGTTGCCTGCGAACATGGTTTGCAGTTTCTGCATGTAGGTGCCAAAGGGCACGTCTTGCGTCTTGACTGTGATGTTGAGGTGGTTGGCAGACACGTAGGAGTCGAGAAACTTCTGATCGGCGTTCCGGCCAACGTCGTTCGCTGGCGCCCAGGTGAGGACATTGATCGTGGTACTGGAGCCGGAGGGCGCCGCGGTCGCGGCCGGAGCGCTCCCGGTCGTCGCGGCGGCGGCGCTCGTCGGAGCGGACGTTGGTGCCGCGGCCGGCGTTTGACTGCACGCGGCAAGGAGCGCGGTGAATCCGCCAAGGGCCGAGGCGCCGAGAAAATGTCGACGGCTCAATCGCGCGTTCAATTTGCTTACAACTCCTTCTGTTTCGGACCAAATCCGTGCCGAAGTCACGCATCTACCCGCATCTCGCGTGGGTAGGTTCAAGGATGCCACGAGACCGGAAGAATACTCCCGTGGCCGCGGGTCGGTTCGGACATAGACAATGGGGGGATTTTAAGGATACCAATATCCATGTGTCAAATTGACTGGATTTGCTGGAAACGACTCGTCATCCGGACACGGCGTAATTTACGGCGTCCTCCAGCGACATGGTCTGTCCTTCTACCAACTTCGCGTGAGCCAGCGGCAGTCCGAGCGCCTCGTGTGCCGTGCTGATTACCTCGTCCAGCAGTTTCTGAATCGGCGCCTGCACAACGTAGTCATTGAGGGGCTTGTGAATGCTCCGCGCGGCGCCTTCCAAGATCAGGGCGCGTTCATACTGTCCCTGCAGTCCGGATAAACAAGCCAGGTCTCTCAGCAGCACACAGATCGAGCCTTTGTCGTGTCGCCGCGATTGAACTTCCATGCCTTCTTTGTACGCGTCGCGCGCATCCGCGTAACGCTTCATCAACAGCGCGGTGTCGCCCACGCTGCCCAATAGATAACCGATGCCCTGACGATTTCCGAGTTGGCGCCAGCCTTTGAGGCTCTCGGTGTAGAGGCGGTAGGCTTCGTCCAGGTTGCCTTCGTCAAATGCCACGTGGCCAAGGGTGTTCAACAGCCCGGCGGTGCTGGCGGAGTTGGTTTCTTTGAGCGTGCTCTTGATAACAAGCGCGGTCTCCAGAAGCTCCCGGGATGTGTCGGAGTCGTGGCTGTCCAGTGCCGCCGTGGCGAGAAGTTCTAGACCAACCACCTTCTCGTCGGGTTCAAGAAATTGATCGTATTGACTGAAGAGTTCCTGGCAGTAGGTTTGTGACCCGCTGAAGTCTCCGACGAGACAGCAGACGCGGCCCAGTTCAAGTAAGAAATGAGCGATGTGCGATCCTAGTCCCACCGCCCGGCTCGCGGCCAGTCCTTTTTCGTACCAGGACCGCGCGCCCGCAAAGTCGCCGGCCCCATAGGCGAGTCTCGCGACAATGTGAAGCGCAAAGAGTTGCGATGTAGTGGGTTCCTGAAGAGAGGTCGCGATAAGCAAGGACTCGTAAAGACGACGACCCGCGGCGAAACTATGTACCCGCCAGTAAGGGATCAGCGCCCACGCCGCGTTCAGGGCGCGTTCGGCTTCGCCGTGGTCGATCAGCCAGATCAAGGCAGGACCGAGATCGGCGTAGGCGCGTTCGAAACGATTGGCCTCCTCCGACGGTCCAGGTGAAGCCAGACTTTCAGCGTGCGATTCGATCAGCGAGACGAAATACTCGGCGTGAGCCTGCTGGACTACCTTACTTTCCTTGGATCGACTCAGCCCGCGTCGCCCTGTGACGCGAGTTGTTTTACTCAGTCGAAACACCGGCGGAACTCCAGAGAGCGCGGCGACAACTTCGACGGCGCCCAACTCGCGGAGGTTATCCAGCACCGCTAGGAGTTTCTTTTGGCTTTCGCCAACTGCCCGCCAGATCGCCGACGCGGCGTCCAGTTCAAACGCCTCTTCGAAAACCGACAGACGTCGCAGGGCAACGCGCTGCTCCCCGCTGAAGGATGTTGCAGCATCGCTCGATTTGTCTTCCGAGAACGACTCGGTCCGGCCCCGCAATTTCCGCAGTCGTTCCAGCACCATGCGAATCGTACCGCTTTCGATCACGCTACCCCAGTGTCCGTCGGAGAATCTCTCGCCACGAACACAACTGGTGAGGACCGTCTTTAGCTGATCCAGTGATGCGGTCTTGATCGCCGCCGGGTGGCGTACCAGATGGTCTGCCTTGCGTGGATCATAATCAGGCTTGTCCCAGCAGTCCGAACAGGCGAGAGCAAAGAAGTCTGTGACGACTTTCTCATATTCGGGAAACGGGATTTGAATAACCCCACGTTCGTTCGCCGTGCCTCCGTGCCACTGTTTGACGGGCTGGAATCCCGGCGCGTACAGAAGCGGCAGAAATGCCACAAGGGCATCAATGTCGTCGGGCGTTGGCTTTGGCGTCTTCACGATCCGGAACCCCCGCGTTGAAGATTCTTGTCTGTTGTCCGGTTGAGGGCGATCTCGGCCTTAGACTTATCGCTCTGGTATTTCCAGATCAGATAGTCTAAGAGACGAGGCGTGAGGTGTGGATACCGTGGCTGGAGAGATTTGGCGGCACCTTTCACCATTACGCTTGCTTCTTCGGGCAGGGTTTTGTCGCCGATAGCGCTCTCGGTGAACCGGAGAATCATGCGGTCTGGTTTGACCAGGTCGTCGGTTCCGGCCAACATGCGAAAATACAGCCAAGAAATGCCGGACTTCTGCCCGGGGATGCTCTGGATATCTGTCAGTACTGCCTTCTCTTGATCCAGAGTAATACGCGTCATGTCCTGGAAGTAGTCGATTCCGTGGCGACGCAGGACGCCTGCGAATGTCTTAACCGCGGTAGCTTTCAAAATACCATTCGTAGTTGAGGTTAGATGACGGCTGCAGAAGACCGACACGGCCAGATCTTCATCCGAGGGGTTGCTACCCAATCGCTTGCAAAACTCTGTGATCGAGTCCTGGTCTTCTATCGCTGGAATCTGTGCTCGATCGCCACGAAAGCGGGGCAATTTGGCCCAATTCGAGTAGCATTTCACGACCTTTTGGACCATTGGGTAGCGTATTCCGATTGACCACACAGCATCAATGACGCAAAGCGGCAAACTGGCGTAGTAGTACTCATCGCTGAGTTCCCCGCCTTTCAGGTCAAGGACTTTCTGTGCGTAATCGGTAAGTACAGCGATCTCAGAAGTTCGCGCGATCATAATCTCCCTTTGCTCCCCACTACGGACGCACTTATCAGTAGTCGCTCTGCCAATTCCAACGCATCGACCGGCCAGAACCGGATCGGTCGGGGATGCTTAGCACCGGACTTTGACATGGGCCGGCACGAGCGGATCGTCAGACGCCACTGCCGTGGGATTTCCTCGCGGCCGTGTACCGCGCCCAGGAGGGCTCCGGCGATGGCCCCGTTCGTGTCGGTGTCGCCGCCTCGGCGGACCGTGTCGACAACTCCTGCTTCCAGGTTGGAGGCGTGGAGCAACTGGTAAAAGGCGTTTTGCAGAGCGAGCAAGACGTACCCGCTCTGATGCATAAAGTCTTGATGGGGCGCGGCCACGGCGAGGCGAAGGGCTTCGCGGACGTCCGTGTGGATCCCGGTGTGGTCAGCCCAGGAGACAACGTAGTCGTACACGTCTTGAGGGTTGCCGCCGCTAGAGATGGCCCGCGAGATGGCGGCGACGAAGACCGCGTTGGCATCCTGGCAGACCGGATTCGGATGGGTGACCCGGGCGTCGGCTCGCGCGTAATCGGCGACCTTGTCCGTCGGTAGACCGCATCCCCAGATGCCGAGCGGGCTGATCCGCATCAGCGCACCATTCGCTTTGCTACTCACCTTGGCGGCAGCCGCTGCGACCGCCGCTGACCGTCCCGCGTTGACGTGATCTTGCGTCAACGCGCCCAAAGCCTGGGCCGTCGTGCCCCCGATATCAAAAGGACGGGAGATCAGCCACCCCGCGTACGCCCGAGTCGCGGCTTCCGGATCATAGGTGCCGGTCGCCACGATGGACCGGGCGAGCATGAGTGCCAACTCGGAATCGTCGGTGGGTTGGCCGGCGATGGTGTTCCATGTTCCACCGTCCGAGAACTCACGAGGGCCTTCTGGGTATTTCACCTTGATGTGTTCCGGGGACTGGAACTCGACGAGACTTCCGAGCGAATCGCCAGCAAGTTGGCCGAGGAGACATCCCTGGGCGCGTCGCAGTCGTCCGGCGTCCGACACGGCCTGCCCGGGAACAAGCCGCATCGGCCCAGGGGGAAATTTCTTGTCGGGTTCGGGGCGTTCGAAAACACGACTCCAGGGTCGGCCCACTAGCGCCGAGACGACGCAAGGCGCCCCGCCAAAGCAGTTGTGGACAGAACTGTGCCCGTCGCGGGTGTAGGTGACTGGCTTCCCGCGTTCGTCGACGAACGCGCAGCCCACGGCGCGAAGGAGGGCGTGGCCGCCGGCGTAGTCCCAGTCTCCCGGTCCGTTGAGCGAAACGCCGGCGTTACCCTCGCCTACCGCGGCCAGCGCCAGGCGATAGGCGATACTCGGCGTCGCGAGGTAGCGGCCCGGCGACACGCAGATTGCGTTTGCTTCAGGGTTGCGGTCCGCCGACTGGCCGACGTGGACGATCTGGTCCTTTCCAAGCTGAGCAGGCCAGGGCGGACGCTGAACCGCGATGCCGTTCCGGGTGAGCGGGCCGCAACCCTCCGCCCACGCGAAAAGGTCGCCATCGTCGTCCGGGGCGCAAAAGGCATAGACGACTCCCAGTATCGGCTCGCCGTCCCGGAGTAAGCCAATCGAGATCGCGCTACCACGAAAACCTTTGAGGAAGGCCTCGGTTCCGTCATTCGGATCCACGAGCCACACGTGGGCCGGCGTCTCCTTGACCGAACGGCGCGGAAACGCTTCCTCCTCGCCAATAAACCCCCAGTCCGGAAATGACGTCGTCAGGCGCTGGCCGATGAGATATTCGGCTTCCCGTTCGCTCGGAGCTTTGCCCCCGGCCCCACGTGGCCCGCCCGGCCGATGAAACTCTTCGCGCAGAATCTTCCCCGCGTCCCGCGCGGCATCAATCGCTAACTTAATCGCGTCACGGTACGTCTCCACGAGCTCTCTCTCCTCTCCACGCAAAAACCTTGATAGTGGCCGCCGACGGCGTCAGCCCCTCGTTGGAATTCCCGAAAGACAGGAACGGCCCAACCGTTATCAGCGCGATTGAGTGTTACGTGCTCGGATCTGGTCGGCGCCGGCTTTTTCAGGTCGGGCGCCATAAGATCGTAGTAATTGACGGATTGGCTCCCAGACCGGGGAAGACTTCTTCACCGTGAAAGCTTGATCCTGAAGAGGCAGTAGCAGTTCGCGAAGTTTTTTCTCTTCATCCGTTAAAACCGCGTCGAAGGTAGGGTTAAGGAGAGGAGGCGGGGCCTTGCTTGCCTCGGACAGTAGATAGTCGAGAAAAATCTCCAAGAGGCGCGCCCTCTTCTCGAACCCTTTTTCCTCCCCGACGTGAAGATCTACGAAATCGAGTTCGCCCTCAAACAGTGTCTTGTGTAAATCATCGCTGCTGAAGACAATCGCGGTTCCCAGCCTGTCCTCCGGGTTGCTCGTCTGGTTTTTATGTGGGCCCATGGCTTTGCGGACATCGTCGACGATGCGATGAAAGTTGTCGTCCTTTAGACCGAATCCGACGAAGAGCATGTGGCGGGTCATTAGGAGGCCCTGGACTAGTCCGAACAGCGCCGCTCGCCGATCGGTGTAACGTAGATAGTCTTCGCGAGTCAGAACGATGTCCTCTGGGTGATCAACGCAGCCGTGTAACTTCAGGAGCCATCTTCGAGCATTTCTTGCCGGCTTGTATGGCAGAACGGCGATAGGCTCCGACTCAGGGTCTTTCTGGGCGTCGCAGGCTTGCTCAAACAGACGGTCATAATTAAGCGTCACCGCCTCACGGACCGGAAGACCGGCGAGAAGGCTGTGGGATAATGAATGAAAGTGGAAATCGAGGAGATTGGCCACCTTTTCGCCGAGAATCGCGTCCCCATCGGGCGCACCCAAGGCGATCCGGTGTTCGATAATCGCAGCCTGGTCAAGGAGGTGGAGTTTCTTTATTGCTTCGATCTCAAGGGGGGTGAAGCCTGCATCGGCCGCGAGCGAGGCTAGTAGCTCACCCCAGCTTGGGAGACCGGCTCCTATACTAACTCCAGATCCCAAGAACAGAACGAGGCTCTCATTGCGTGCATGGTTCGCCAGGTCGTCCGCGCTTTTCCGCAGTTCCTGCGATAATTCCGGCCAAGCTGTGCTTTGGGCCATTTCACCAGTCAATTCCCGACGCACCTTCTCGGCTGCGATAAAGGAACCTCGGCTAGAGAGTACCAGGGCAATGTCGATGTCACATTCTCGGGCGCACTGATCCAACTGGAGCAATAGGGCACGCAGAATGGCACCCCTTCTCTCCCCGCCTCGTCCACCTCTCACTCCCACGAAGGGCAACGCGACAAGTGGCTTTGAACGCTTCTTAGTCAGACGGTTCTCGTCGTTGAGTTCCTCCCGCGCTTTCACACAGAACTGCCGTGCGCCCTCGGCATACCACTCCGGCTTTTCTTCTCCAATTCCTCCGACGTTGACGAGGTAGGGGATTGGTGGCTTAGCCCTTCCACTCAAAGCATTGTGCCACGACAACAGTGAGATGACCCGTGTTCCATCATGATGCGACCAACCCGGCGGGCGCGGCAACTTGTGGTCCTCCAGATCGTGGAGCACCTCGGCCAGCCCCGGGTACAAGCCCCTCTTCGCGATCTGTCTGTAGAACCAGCGCGAAACGTGCGGGACGACGTCGCATGACATGAGCCAGGAATCGCAGTAGAGTTCGGTGATGTCGCTGTGTGTAATGAAGACGTGGCCTGCCATACTCCATATTCCTCGATAACCAGAGTGCGCGGAGAAACAGCACGTATTGGACTGCAAAGTGGCTTCGACGCGTGGACGGCGTAACGCTTTTTGATCGACAGTAAGCGTGGAGCCGCGACCCGAGTCGTTTCTCAATACTAGGCCTGCCTAACGAACCGCTGGCAGAGCCACTCCGAAGCGCGTGGCGACCGCCGAGAGATCCTCCCAGGTCGATTCGGGTAAGCTGATGCCCTCCCGACTTCGGTCCGCGCGGGCGCGCACTTCCGGCTCGCCGGGCAGGGTGACTTCGGCTCCCGCGGTGGCCGGTGGGACGCGCTTCGCGGCGTCCAGTGTCTCCTCGACCAGTTCGCGATAGTGATCCGCATCGCCGAAGGCGGCCGGATCGATCACCGAGAGAAAGACGCCGGCGATTTGGCCACGTGAGTCCGTTTCGTTCTGGAGAACCGACGCGCCGATCAAGGTTGGCTCCGCGTCGTCAATCATCGCCAGACCGCTGATCAGCGCCGAGGCCATCGCGAGTCCGTACCCTTTGTGGCCGGCGACCTCGCCGCCGAGGGGCAGCAGCGCTCCTCCGGCGTAGAAGTCCCGCGGATCCGTGGTCGGTCGACCGTCCGGGTCGACGATACAGCCGGGCGGCAGCGAAGCACCTTTCGCCAGGGCGACCCGCACCTTGCCCTCGGCAACCGCCGAGGTCGAGCCATCGAAGACCACTGGCGGGCGGTCTGTCGCCGGGATGCCGATTGACCAGGGATTCGCCCCGAAGAAGCGTTTGCGTCCGCCATACAAAATCATGCCGCCGACCCCCGGTCCGCCCGCGCCCACCGTGAGAATCGCGATTAGCCCCTGTCCGGCGGCGCGTTCGGTGTACTCGCCAAGGCGACCGATGTGGGAGGAGTGACGGATCGCCGTGGCCGCGATGCCGTGCTGGCGGGCTCGACGCATCGCCCAGTCGAGCGCGAACGCCGTCGAATAGTGTCCGAACCCCCGATGCGCGTCAATCAAAGCGGTCACCGGTGACTCGCGCGCGATGGTTGGACGCGCCCCCGGTACGAGACTGCCTTCTTCGGCTTGCGCAACGTACTGCGGCACCCGAATAACGCCGTGGGAGTCGTGACCGGAGAGGTTTGAGCGGACGAGGTGGTGAGCCACCTCCCCGGCGACGTCCTCGTCCGCGCCCATTCCCTGAAATACGTCTTTGACAAAGCGCTCGAGCGCGTCCGGCGCGCAGCTGACGGAGTCTGACATACGGTGTCTCTCCTATCTCTGGCGGTATGCTTTCAGTAAGCGGATTCCTCGCCAAAGAAGTCGTCGATGATCTCGCATCCCTTTTGACGGAGGCTTCCGGCGAGCCAATCCGGGATCAGCTTTCCGTCGGCCAATTCCTGGAGTTTGTGTGCTTCCTGGTCGGCCACTTTCCGACCCCGGTCCAACACGATCTCGGCGTCCCGACGGGGAACGATCACCACTCCGTGGGAGTCACCCACGACGATGTCGCCCGGGAGGATCGGAACGCCTCCCACCGCGACCGGAACGTTTACTTCCCCCGGGCCATCTTTCAGCGCCCCGTTGGGCACGATCACCGGCTGGGCAAAGACCGGAAATCCGACTTCACAGATGCCCTTGAGGTCGCGCAGCGAGCCGTCTGTGACCACGCCGGCCAAACCCAGCCTCTTACCGATCATGCTGGTTAGGTCGCCCCATTGGGCGACCGAGAGGTATCCCCGCGCCTCGATGACGATGACGTCTCCCGGCTGGGCGACCTCAAACGCCTTGTAGACCATGAGATTGTCGCCCGGCGGAACCCGCACCGTGACGGCCGGTCCGGCCATGCGCATCGCCGGGTCGGCCGGGCGGACGTTGGAGCCCAGACCCCCGAAGCGATTCATCGCATCGGCGAGGTAGGTTGTTTCGAGGCTGCCGAGCGCCGCGACCAGTTCGGCGGGCGGCCGGTGGATTTTCGTGAATACACGAAAGCCCGGGTTCGCGGATTCCAACGGAGAATCCCTCCTCAGTCATTACTGACCCGAGCGTTGGTGGCTAAAGCTCTGGACCGAGGTCCAGGAGTAGAGACGGACGACTGAAGTCCTCCGGTGCCCGTTGACATTATGTGGTCATTGGTTGCCGCTCGTTGTTGCATCACCACCCAGACACTTCAGTCCCACAGGGAGGCTACGCACTGTCCCGTCTCTTCTCCTGGACTTCAGTCCAGAGCCTATGCGAAGCCAGATCAATTACTTTAGCGGTTTACGCTACGATCATTAGATCAACCGGGATGAACCATCACCTTGACCGCGCCGGAGGCCTTCTTGTTTTCGGCGGCGGCGAAGGCTTCCCCGATTTGCCGCAAGGGATAGTGATGGGTGATGATCGGTTCGGCGCGCAGGCGGCCGGCCGCGAGCAGGTCGAGGGCAATCTCGTACTCCGAGCGGCCGTTCCAGCTCGAATAGCTATTTGCCCAGGTGATGGTGAGTTCTTTCGCGTAGGCGGTTCGGACGTCCAGCTCCGGGCGGTAGGTGTAGATGCCGAGGATGCACACCGTACCTCCCGGGCGAGCCATGTGAATCGCCTGGTCGAGGGTGGGCGCGGTACTTCCGACCGTCTCGAAGACAGCGTCGACGCCCACGCCGTTGGTCAGGTCACGCACCGCGGCGATCGGATCCGTCGTGGCATGGGCGATTCCCACGTCTGCCGCGCCGGCCTCGCGGGCAATCGCGAGCGGTTCTTCGCGCGTTCCCACCATGATGACCTGTCGCGCGCCGCTGGCCTTCGCAACCTGGCCGAGGGTCATGCCAATCGCGCCGGTTCCCAGAATAACCACTCGGGAATCCGGCTTGATTCGCACCCGCCGGACGCTGTGGACGCCGCAGGCGTAGCAGTCGAGAATCGCCGCGGCGTCGTCGGACACACTCTCCGGCAGCGGGTGAACGTTGGTTGCCCGACACACGTCGTACTGGGAGAAGCCGTGGCTGCCGTGCCGCTCGTTGCCTCGGACTCCTCGGCGCGGACAGATATGGCTGTCGCCCCGCCGGCAGTACTCGCAGGTGCCGCAGCCAATCAGGTGCTCTGGCTCGATTCCCACGCGCTGCCCAATCCCGAGCCCGGTCACCCCGGCGCCAACCGCGGCCACTTCACCGGCCAGTTCGTGGCCATTCTCCCGTCCGATTCGGGGCGCGTCGTTTCTTTGGGTGAACGGCGAGTGGCCCCGATAGCCGTGCAGGTCGCTCCCGCAGATGCCAGCCGACTTGACGCGGACCAGCACTTCGCCGGGCCCTGGCTCCGGAACCGGCCGTTCCTCGACCTGAATCTCCTGCCCGCCATAAAAGATGGCCGCGAGCATCGTCTTTCTCCTCCACGACTGGCCGGGCATTCTTCCCCGGCCTTGCCAGTGTATTCCCAAGCATTGATTGGCGCCACTGCCCCAGGTTATCTGGGCACGAGCAGCGACCTCGCCGCGGCGTCGACGGTCGCGCCGCCGTGGACGATTTCGCCAAGCGCCGCGGCCATGCGGTCCGGCCGGGGATGGGTCACAATGTTGCGTCCGAAGACGATTCCCCGCGCCCCGGCTTCTAGCGCGTCGGCGGCCATCTGAAGCGCGTCGCGGGGATCATCCTTGGCTGGCCCGCCGAGCACCAGAACCGGGACGTAACAGGAACCGGTGACCTGGCGATAGTCGCCGATCGGTCCCACGTAATGCACTTTTACGAAGTCGGCGCCGGCCTCGGCGGCGATGCGGGCCGCTTTGGCGACGTTGGCTACGGTGTGGGCGCTGGTCTCCTGGAAGGAGACCGGTATCGGCTCGGCGAGGAGCGGCATGCCGCGCTCCTCGCAGCGGGCCGCCAGCCGACGGAGATCTGCCAGCTTGGATTCCTGCGGATTGCCGGGAAAGACTTTGAGTTCCACCGCGTCGGCTCCGAATCGCGCGGCCTGGTCGACGCCGTAGTCGGCAATCGGGCCTTCGCTATCCAGCGCCAGGATCAGCCCGGTGCCGCCGAGGACGTCGGCGACTGCCCGAGCCATCCCGAAGGTGGTGAGAATCGCGTCCACGCCGCCGGCTACCACCTTCGCGACCGCGTCGGCGGCTCGCTCGAGGCCGCGGTTTGGACCACCGCGGGCGCCGTCCATCGCCACGACGACCGCCCGACCGTCTCGGGCGAAGATATGGTGCTGGCGCCGCTTGGCCCAGTGGGGGACCGGGAATGTTTCCTCGCTCATCTGACTCACCTTTTGTTTCTCCTGGGATCCGGCCGACCTACCGGGTCGAGTACACCATCGACTTCAGTCCCTGGCGACCGGCGGTCGTTTCAAACGCGTCTTTGACGGCGTCGAGGTCGAAGCGATGGCTAATCAAGGGCTTCACGCGAACGATGCCGAACTGAATGAGGCGCAGCGCGGTCGTAAAGTGGTAGGGAGTGAAGTCGTGGCTGCCGGTGACGCGAAGCTGGCGGTAATGGATGAGATTCGGATCCACCGGAATCTCGGCCGCGGGGTAGGTTCCGGCAAAGAAGTTTACCCAACCATTGATCGCCGCCATCTCCAAGCCTTGCCGGATGGGATCCGGCGCCCCGACCGCGACGATCACCGCGTTGGCGCCGCGCCCCTCGGTAAGCTCTTTGACCCGGGCCACCGCGTCGGTCGACGAGGCGTCGATGACGTCGTGCGCGCCCAGCTCGCGCGCCTTTTCGAGCCGACCCGCGATGGGGTCGCTGACGATGGCTCGGGCGCCCCGATGCAGCGCTACCTGGAGATGAAGCAGGCCGATCGGGCCGGCCCCGACGATCACGACATCCTCGCCCAGGCCAATCTGGGTGTAACTGTGGGCCTGCACGATGCAGGCGAGTGGCTCGGTGAAGGAAGCTTCCTCGAACGACACGTTGTCCGGAATGATTCGCAGCTGCGAGAGCGGCGCGACGCCCCATTCCGCGAACCCGCCCCGGACACCCCGAGTCAGATTCTCGCAGTAGTTAAAGACACCCCGGCGACACTGATAGCAGCGTCCGCAGACGTAACGCCAGTCGGCGACGACCCGGTCGCCGACCTTGATCGGCGAGTCGTCGGTGGCGTCGCCGAGCGCGACCACGACGCCGGACCACTCGTGGCCCGGCGTTCGAGGCAACTGCAGCGAGGCGCGTCCGGCGCCGAGGTAATTGCGCAGGTCACTGGGACAGACCCCGCAGGTGTGGATGCGAATCAGGGCTTCACCGGGACCCGGTTTGGGGTCGTCGAGTTCTTCGACGCGTAAGTCGCGGATACCGTACAATCGTGCGGCTTTCATGCCTGTCGTCTCCTATCCGAGAGTGAGTGGCCAGCCGGTAGAACGTAGTGACGCAGCCAGTCCACGGTTTCCTGAACGATGCGTGCACTCGGCGGCCAGTGGCCCGCGTCGGGCACAATCGTGCAACGCAGTTATCCCTTGATTGAACCACGCCATGGTAGTAAACCACCGTCGGCTTAGGGTCCGCGAGATCTTGGCGCTGGTAGAGCAAGACCGGAATCGGTTCGAAGGGGCCGGGGGCGAGCCAGGATGTCAGCGCATAGACGCGCATCTCGCGCGGGACAGGGGTGCTATCGGCCATGGTCTTCCTCAGCTTCGGGGGAGTCGAACCGCGCTTCCGCTTGCCGCGGACTGATAGACTGCGTCGATGACCTCCTGAACGTGCCGCGCCAGCTTTGGGCTTGCTGCCCCGACGATCGGCTCGCCGCTCAACAGAGAGGTAACGAAATGGCGCTGCTCGGCGCCCGCGCTGCCCGAGCCGGTCGTTGCGCGACTCGGTGCCCGCCAGCCCAGAAGGTTCGGCGGCTGACGCCCGTGAGCCGGTCGCGACGCGAGATCGACGGGTTCCCAATCGGCCGGGACTGCCGGACTCCCGGTACTGTACAACTCGGTTCCCGAGGGCCCACTGATCAGCGTGCCGGTGCTGCCGTGATAGGAAGTCCGCACCGGGGCCGGCCCGACCTGCCCCCATTTGGCGTCGATGACGCCAAGCGCGCCGCTCGCGAAGCGCAAAATGGCGACCGAGTTGTCTTCCACGTCGCTCGGAAGGTAGTCACGATAACCAATCTGGGCAGTGAACGCGCTGACCTCGGCCACCGGGCCGAGATAGTCGACAAATCCGTCGACGAGGTAGCAGGCTTCGTCCACGAAGGCGCCACCGCCGTTCCTTTGCTTATCGAATAGCCACTCGGTAAAGTACTGCGAGCAGCCGAACTCGACCGGCCCAGCGTGGCCGGTGACCCCGCGCGCGAGGTAGACCGAGCCGACCGCGTCGTCCAGGAGCAGCCGTTTGACTTGATTGTAGAGCGGGTTGAATGCCGAGTGGTACGCGACCATTAAGGTAATACCCGACGTCTCGACCGCTCGCAGGATTCGGTCGGCCTGAGCAAGGTTCGCGGCCATTGGCTTGTCCTGGTACACGTGGATTCCCCGCCGAGCCGCCGCCTCGGCGATGTCGGCTTTACTGGCGTTGTCCGTACAGACCAGGATAGCGTCCAGTTCCTCTCGATCGAGCATTTTCTCCGGATCGGGGTAAACCGTCCGAAGATTCCAGCGTTCGCGAGCGCGCTCGCGCAGTTCGGAGTAGCCCTCGGCACCGGCCACCAGTTCAACCTCCGGCTGAGCGGCGAGACCATCGCCCATCGCCCAGACGTGATCGCTGCTCATGCCGACAATACCGACGCGAAGTTTCTTCGTCGTGGCTCCCTGGTTCAATGCTGCCATTGCCTCTCCTCGGTTAGTACCGCTTATTCGTGCTGATTGCCCGTCGACCCCGCGCGAGCGCGGCCAGGCTCGCCCCTTCCCGGCGGAGCGCAATCGCGGTGGCGAGCACGTCGATCACGGCAATCTGCGAAACCCGTGAAAAAATCTGGTGGCCGCCGATTTCGGTCGGCCGGGACGCGGCTAGAAGCGTAATCTCCGCTATCCGGGTGATCGGCGAACGCCCGTGGCAGGTGAGACAAACGGTCGTGGCGCCAGCCTCGCCGGCAGCGCGCAATGCCTCGACGGTGTCTCGGGTGCTCCCGGACGTCGAGATGGCCATCGCGACGTCGCCGGCCTGGAGTTGGACGGCGGACATAATCTGGAGATGAGAGTCGGTGACCGCGACGACCGGCAGACCGATCTGGATCCACAAGGCGTAGACGTCCCACGCCATGGCCGCCGATCCGCCGACGCCATAGACCTCGATACGACGCGCGCTTACCAGCGCGTTGACCGCGCGGCCGAGGGACTCGTCGTCGAGCAGATTGGCGGTGTCGGTCAGGCTATTGAGATCGCGTTCGAGCACGTGCCGCTTGATCGAGGCGACGTCGTCGGAGTTCAGTAGGTTACCAGACGACTTGGGTACTGTCGATTGCAGTCCCAGGGCAAGGTTGATTTTCAGCGCCGCGTAGCCCGCGAAGCCAAGCCTTCGAGCAAATCGGATGACGGTTGCTTCGGAGGTCGTGGTTCGATCGGCGACTTCGGTAACCGTGAGATGTACCAATTCGGCTGGCTGAGCCAACACGAACGTCGCCACCTTCCGCTCGGCCTCGCGTAAACTCGGGAGAATTGCCTCGATCCGGGAAAAGATCGCCGGGCGCTCGGCAATGACGAGCGCCGACGGTTCGGAAGGCGCCATGAAGAAAAACTCCAGTTCCAAAAGCAATTGACAAGATTTACTTCACTATGCTACGGTACTCGGCAACGGGCGTCAAGGATATCCAGACGACGGTATTTGCTTACACAATACGTTGTGGTAACCAGGCCGAGTTGCGCAAACCGCGTGGAGGGGCAGTTGACGAGTAGGAGCTTTCTCCTCGGAATTGACCTCGGCACCACCACCTGTCGAGCGGTTATCTTCGACTTCGACGGCGCCGTGGTTGCCGCCGCGTACAAGGAGACCCGGGTCTCCTATCCGCGTCCGCTCTGGGCGGAAGTGGACCCTGAGGATTGGTGGCGCGACACATGCGCCGTCGTTCGGGACGCATTAGCGCGGACCGGCGTCCCTTCGACCCAGATTGCCGCCGTCGGACTTTCCGGGCTGATGCACGCCCCGGTACTTCTCGACGACGAAGGAAAACCGGTCGCTCCCGCTCAACTCTGGATGGATCAGCGTTGCGCGGCGCAATCGGAGGCTCTACACCGTGACGCCACCAGCGCGACCGCAACTGGCCGAGTATCGACCGGAACCGGGGTGTCCGCGCCCAAGATTCGGTGGCTCGCCGAGCAACAGCCAGACGTTCTCAAGCGAGCACGCCACTTTCTCCTACCCAAGGACTTCGTTCGCTTCCGACTGACCGGACGGTATCTGACCGACGCCTCCGACGCGGGCGGAACCGGCATGTACGACCGCGCGAGCGCGAAGTGGAATGACGAAATTGTCGATTGGGTCGGGCTCAGCCGCGATGTTCTGCCGACGATTTCGCAAGCGTCCGTGTTTGGCGGGCGAGTCACGGCGGAGGCGGCGAGACAAACCGGTCTACCCGAGGGAGCGCCAGTCGCGGTTGGCGGCGCGGATACCCTTTGCACCCGCCTGGGTGTTGGGCCGATGGAGCCGGACGAGGTATGTATCTATCTGGGAACCGCGGCCTGGGTCTCCGTGACGCAGGGGCGCGGGGGAGATGGCCAGCCAATTCTCCGGGGATTTGGCGCGACCTCGACAACCGGAGCCGCTCTGCGGTGGGCACGAGATCTTCTTGGATTTGCCGGCGGAGCCGGCGCGGACGATTATCGTCGACTCGATCACATGGCGGACGAGATTCCCCTGGGCGCCGAGGGGCTATTCTTTCTCCCGCACTTGATGGGTGAACGCGGACCACACCCGGATCCGCTCGCTCGCGGCGCGTTGATCGGATTGACGTTGCGCCACGGCCGCTCGCATCTCGTTCGCTCGATTCTCGAGGGCACGGCTTTTCAGCTACGGCGCGTGATCGAGGCTCGACTGCTCGCGAATCCGGACTTCGGTCGCGAATTGTCGGGTGGCGTTGTTTGCGGCGGAGGAGCGCGCAGTGCGCTCTGGGTTCAGATACTGTCGGACGTGACTGGTCTCACTCTGCGCATTCCAGCTGTTTTTGAGGCGGCCGCCCTCGGGGCGGCGATGCTCGGCGCCACTGCCGCGGGCCTCGGCTCGCTCGACGAAGCTTCCGCCCGCATGATTCATTATTACTCTCCTCGGCAACCTTGCCGAGAGTCATCGGCACGGTACGACGGTCTTTTCAAGCGCTACTGTCAACTCGACGATCTGCTTACACCATTCTTTCACGAAGCAGATCTCTCGGTCACCGGCTAACCCAGAAGACCTGGCAACGCCCACCCGACGTGGTTTGGATCCGGGTATCTGGCTTTAGTCGTCACATCTACCGACGTGTAGTCATAAATACAAAACGCTAGGCTTAGGAGGTATGATGCAAGCGACGTTGGCACGCCGCGCCCGTCGGGGTTCCCTGTCTCGCCGACGAGCAATCTGGTTCTACATTCTCATAGCCCCTTGGCTCGTCGGATTCCTCGTGTTCACCGCGGGTCCGGTTGTCGCTTCGGCCCTCCTGAGCTTTACCCATGCCGACCCGGTAACCTGGCCTCCTCAATGGGTCGGCATCGCGAACTACGTCACAATGGTGCACGACCCGCTCTTCTGGAAGTCGCTAACCGTCACCTTGTATTACACCGTGCTCGAGGTTCCGTTGAGCGTGGTTTTCGCGGTAATTATCGCCATTCTCCTCAATCAGACGATTCCAGCCCTCGCGCTATGGCGAACGATCTATTATCTCCCGGCCGTTACCGCCGGGGTTGCCGTCTCGTTGATGTGGTGGTGGATCTTCAATCCCGACTTCGGTCTCATTAACGGGACGCTTTATTCGCTTTTCCACATAATTGGACCGAAGTGGCTCCTGAATCCCAATTTGGTGATCCCCACCTTTGTCATTATGGATCTCTGGCGATTCGGCGGTCCCATGCTGATCTACCTGGCTGGTATCCAGGGAGTGCCGACGACCCTCTACGAGGCGGCCGAAATTGATGGAGCGAACGTGCTTCAAAAAACCTGGCACGTCACGCTGCCCTCGATCACCCCGGTCATCTTCTTCAACTTCATCATGGGCATCATCGCGTCGTTCCAGGTCTTCACCAACGCCTACGTAATCACGCAGGGTGGGCCCAATTACGCATCATATTTCTATGTTTACGCGATCTACCAAAATGCTTTCACGTACGTCGGCAGTATGGGTTATGCCGCGGCTCTGTCGTGGGTCCTGTTCCTTGTCATGCTCCTTGCCACCTATATTGCGTTCCGATCCTCAGAGTTCTGGGTGCACTACGAATCGCCGGGCGCGAAATAGGGAAGGGAGGTCAGAGTGGATTCCATCATCTCGCCGCGCACCCAGCCCGCGAGCTTCCTCGGCATCGTCCGTAGGCGGAGCGTTCGATCCGCGATATGGACCGTCGTCGTCACTCTGATCATTGCCGCCGGATCGATCGGGTTGCTGTTCCCGGTGGTATTCATGATCACGACCTCGCTCAAGACAAGTGGCAACGTCTTTCTTTTGCCGATCACCTGGCTGCCTGGGATTCAGTTCGTTCCCCAGTGGAAGAACTTTCCAAACGCGCTGGATTTTATGGGCTGGGAAACCGTCTACGGCAATACTCTCAAAGTAACTCTAACCGACATGGTCGCGGATACCATCTCAGCCGCGGTCGTCGCTTACGGGTTTGCGCGGTTCAATGCTCCCGGACGCGGACTGTTGTTTGCACTGGTCCTTTCGACGTTGATGATCCCCTACCAGGTGCGGCTTATTCCGGAGTTTCTCGGCTACGCCTATCTCCACCTCCTCAACACGCTCTGGCCGTTGATTCTGCCATCCTTCTTTGGCACGGCGTTCAACATCTTTCTCCTTCGACAGTTCTTTATGACGATCCCGATTGAAATGGACGAGGCAGCCGAAATTGACGGCGCTGGACCGGCGCGTATCTTCTGCCAAGTGCTGCTCCCCCAAGTAACGCCCGCGCTGGCGGTCGTCGCAATTGGATCATTTACCTACAACTGGAACGACTTTTTGCGACCGCTGATCTACCTTAACGATACCGACACCCGGACCGCCGCGGTCGCGCTGTCGTACTTTACCGCCGCCTACGGCGGAACTCCCTGGAATCTGTTGATGGCAGCGAGCCTGGTTATGTTGCTACCGGTTCTCGTCGTGTTCTTCATCGCTCAGCGCTACTTCATTCAGGGCATCGTTATTAGCGGCGTCAAAGCGTGAGTGGCGACGAATTTACAAAGCTGGGAAAGGAGGAGTGGTCGCGGCAAGCGAATTCAGTCAAGCGACTAATCAACCTTACTAGTTTCGGAAGAGCTTGGAGGTCGAAGGAATGTCAGGGTCTTACATGACGCGTCGTGGATTTCTCGTGGCGATCGGCACCGGGATTGGTGCAATCGCGGTGGCCGCGTGCGGGAGCCCGCAGACGCCGGCGGCGACGAGCGCTCCAACGCAAGCCGCGCAGCCGACGAGCGCGTCGGCTGCCGCGACCAGCGCCCCGGCGGCGCAGAGCGCGCCGTCGAGTGGCAGTTCAATCTCCGGAAAGATCACTTGGCTGGTTCGGACCGACGTCGTCGAAAATAAAGGGGAGAAGCAAATCTGGCTGCCGATGTTCAAAGCCCAGTATCCGCAGTTAAACGTCGACATGGTTATTACCTCGGATGCGAATGGTGCCTACAACGCGAAGATTCTCACCCTCGCGGCGGCGAAGCAAGGCATGGACCTCTGGGGCTTTGGTCAGAACTATATGGACTTTTGGGCGCGCGGCATGCCTCAGAACTTGAACTCCTACATCACCTCGGACAAGTGGGACGTCGCGAATTATTTCCTTCCCGGGCTGTCAGACATTTACAAGATCCACGGCAACCATTACGGGCTCCCCCAGGATACCTGTTATGGCTCGCCGATGGTTTACAACAAGGACATGTTTAACCAGGCCGGCGTAAAGGCCCCGCCGACGAACTGGGATGACACGACCTGGACCATGGACCAGATGCTCGAATACGCTCAGAAGTTCGCCAAGAACTCAGGAACTCCCGACGCGACGTACGGAGTGGATATCGGGCTGCAGAAGCAGACCGACTTGTCGTTCCTCTGGGGCGGCAGTTCTTGGATGCCGGAGCACTACACGAACTTCATCGCTCCCAAGAGCAACTTCAACAATCCAGCCAACATCGCCGGCCATCAGTTCCTCCACGACTTGATGTACAAGCAGAAGGTTCAGCCAGATCCATCGGCGGAGCAAGGTCTGAACCAACTCGGCGACTCGTTCCACACTGGTAAGGTAGCCATGACGATGAATGGTGGGTGGCTGTACTGGACGGAGCGAGACATCACCGCATTCAAGGTTGGCTACGCGGCGCTTCCGTACGCGAAGGCCGACAAGGCGGTGAATTACGACGATCAATGGATCATGGCGCGCTGGTCTACTAACAAGGACGCGGTATGGAAGATCATGCGCCTTCTCTGTAGCGTCGAAGGAACGAGTCAGTACTCGGCGTTGAGTGGCACCCCGCCAACGCCTCGCCAGGCGACAAAGCCCTGGCTCGACGCGTTGGTGAAGTACACCGGACAGTCGACGGACGAACTTGCCGCGGTAACGTCGGGCGCCCTCGTTGCGAAGCGAACCCAGGAGTCGCCGGACCACTTATTCCTGGACTGGCCGAAGATTAGCACCGCCTACACCAATAAAATCGCGGCGCTCTGGAACGACTCGAACGCAACGGCCGACAAGGTCATTCCAGACGTGGCGACCGCGCTGGATCAGGTGATCGCGGAAATCTACAGCCAGTTCAATGGCAAGCTACCCTCGGCCTGATCTCCGTTGACCCATCGACTACGGCTACTTTGATCGGCCAGACCGACCGGAGTGGCGAGGGGTCAGGAATAGAATCACGAGCGCGAATTGAGGAGGACAAAGCTGATGCCTTTGAACGTCGGTGTCGCCGGGTGTGGGGACATCGCCCAAAGGAATTATCTTCCGGGAACGAAGCAACTGGCCGGAACCGTTGATATCGTGGCAACCTGCGACGCCAAGTTTCCGCGAGCCGACCAGGCGCGTGAAGACTACGGAGTTGAAGAGTGTCGGGCTTACGAGAGCTTTCCGCAGATGTTGCGTGACTCCAAAGTTGAGGCAGTCGAGATCCTAACTCCCTGGCCTCTGCATTATCCGATGTGCCTGCAGGCTCTCCAAGCCGGCAAACACGTTTTCATCCAGAAGCCGATGTGCCAAACGCTGGCCGAAGCCAACACCCTGGTTGAGGAGGCGAATCGCCGCGGCTTGGTGCTCGTCGCTGCACCCCCAAGCATGATCAGCCCGACCATGCAGCGCATTAAGACCATGATCCAAGAAGACGTTATCGGTAAGGTCGCGATGGTTTTCAGCCACTCGTCCCACGACGGCGCAACTGGCGATGGGCGGTTAACTGCATCGGAGTGGTTCTTCATGCGGGAGGCCGGGGTCTGGACCTCGCTGGTGGATATGGGCGTGTATGGCCTTCACACGGTGACCGGCATTCTCGGGCCGGCGCGGCGCGTCAGTGCCTTCAGCGGGATTGCCTACCGAGACCGCACCTTCTTCAGTCCCGAGCATCCCGAGCCGCATCAGGTACAGATTACCGCGCACGATAATGGAATCGTCCTGCTCGATTGGGGCGAGGGGACGGTTGGCACCGTCGACGGGAGCTTTACCGTCGTCGCTCGCGAGGGACCGAGCTTGATAATCTACGGTCGGAAGGGCGTCATTAGCTCGGCGGGCCGTTCTGGTTCGTTCCGGCTGTATCAGGAAAGCGAGGGGGGCGCTTATCCCCGGGGATGGAGCCTTCTCGACGCGAGCGGCGCCATCGTGACTGAAGACGGATCAACCTCTGGCCAACGCCGCGGCGGCTCACGCGTCGTCGAACAAGGCCGGCCGGTTTCCGGTCAAATTGCGGGGCCATCGCCGGATGTCGCCCACTGGGCGGACTGTATTTCTCGACGAGCCAAGCCCATTCTGAGCGCCGAACACGCTCGGCACGTTGTCGAAATCATGGAGAAGGCGGTCATCGCGTCGACGACCGGGCAAGCCCAAGCGTTGACGACCACGTTCTAATCGGTCAAAAAAATCACCAATCGCTTAAAATGACCGCCGGAACAACTCGAATCAGGAGGAATCACTCGTGTCTCGTACGCCACTCCGCGCCGGAATTCTGGGTACTGGAACCATCGCGACATCGCCAAGTGGGTATCTGGTCGGCCTGAAGGAGATGCCGGATCAGGTCATCACCGTGGCCGCGGCGGATCCGGTTGTCGACCGGGCTCGCGCGGTCGCCCAACAGTATGGCATTCCCCAGGTCTACTCTGGGTTGGAGGAGATGCTCGAAAAGGCCGACATCGACCTGGTGATCAATTTGACTCCGATTCCCATCCACGGGACGACATCGCGGCTGATTCTGGAGGCCGGCAAGCACCTCGTTATCGAGAAGCCAATCGCGACCAACCTGGAAGAAGCCGATGAACTGATCGACCTGGCCAAATCCCAGGGAGTCATGTACGTCGTCGCTCCGCCGAACATGGTCTATGCTAACCGGCGAGAGGCGAAGCGGCTGATCGACGAAGGCGTCATTGGCCAGCCCTGCTTCGCGCGGGTACGAGGTTCTCACGGCGGTCCGGCGGCTGGTAACTGGCCGTTGGACCCGACCTGGTTCTATCAGAAGGGTTCCGGACCGCTCTTCGACATGGGAGTCTACGGTATTCACGACATCACCGGCATTCTTGGTCCGGCAAAGCGGGTCGTCGCTTTCTCCGGCATCACCGAGGAAGTCCGCACGGTGCGGGGCGGCCCGTACAAAGGCAAGAAGATCGAGGTGACCGAGGACGACAACACCCTGCTCATGCTGGATTTTGGCAACTCGACGTTCGCCGTGGTCGACGGCACCTTTAACGTGAACGCCGCCAAGAGCCCCCAGGTCGAGATCTTCGGTCGCGCCGGCACGATTAACCTCTACAACCAGCGGCAAGATCCCGCCGTGCCGCCGCTGGAACTCTTCCGACTCGACGCCGCGCCGGGAATCGATGGCTGGATTACCCCGCGGAGCCCGGTCAGCGACGCCGGCATTCAGCGCTATCGCCGCGCGATCATGGTCAAGCACCTGGCGGACTGCCTCGCCGAGAACAAGCACCCGATCCTGAGCGCCGAGCACGCTCGCCACGCCCTGGAAATTATGCTCAAGGCGATCGAATCGGCCCGTACCGGCCAGGCGATTGAGTTGAGGACGACGTTTTAGCGCGGGGTCGGGGAACCGGGGCTGGGGGTTGGGGAGGAAGGCTGCGCTCGGCGACGTTTTCGCTCCAATAGTCAGACCGATGAAACCGCCTACCGCTGTAGAAGCAAGAAAGGAATGCCCAACGATGCAAGAATTTGGAGTAGCCGGTTGGCTTTTTCACAAGTCGATCCTGAACGATCGCACCATGACCCTTTTGGAGCTTCCCGCCGCGTGCAAAGCGCTGGGAGTGGGGACAGTCGAACTGGTTTCAACGTTCTTCGAAAGCCAGAAGGCGCAGTACCTGAATCAACTGCGGTCGATCATCGCCGAAAACGGATTAACCGTCCGCAGCATCGCGGTCGATATGGGGAACATCGCCAATTTGGATGCGGCGGTGCGGCGAACGGACCTCGAAGCCTTGAAGCAGTGGTTCTACGTCGCGCGGGCGATCGGCGCGCAGGCGATTCGCATTAACAGCGGCGCCGCGGATCCCGGCGATCGCGAAGCGATTGCTCGCATCACCGACGGATACCGCGAACTGACCGCTGAAGCCGCCCATAGCGGGGTCTATCTGCTCATCGAGAACCACGGTGGCGCCTCGGCGGATCCAAAAAATATCAAAGCTTTCCTGGAAGGCGTGAATTCGCCCTGGTTCCGCTCGTGCCCGGACACCGGCAACTTTCCGGGTGATACCTGGCTCGAGGGGATGCAGGTCATGGCGCCCTACGCGTACTCCTGTCACGTCAAAGTGTTCAGCTACAGTCCGGACGGGAAGCAAAACTGGACCGGTCGCGACGGTCAGCCTCGCTTCTACGATTTGAAAGAGAGCTTGCGCATCCTTCAGGACGCCGGCTACGCTGGCCCGCTCTGCGTCGAGGCCGGCGCATCCCCGGGTGAAGCCGAGAGCGGCAGGGACGCGATTAGGTACCTGGGTTCGTTGCTAGGCTAAACTCCCTCTACAAAAGGGAACATCCGAGTCTTAGCCCGGCCACGCGCCGGGCTTTTGCCGTTTCGCGAGGTGGGCCCGCGGCGACGTCCCGAGACGTTCAGACGCCGTTCAGGGTTGGCAATCTCCCATTCCGGAAAAATCCGGTTGACTGGCGGTACGATGGCCGGAGGCAGGTTACCGGTAGGAGTGGGGAGGGCCATGCGCAAGATACCAATTTGACAAGGCCAGGGCCGCCGCCCCTTGCATCATCTTCCTGGACGAGATTGATTCGGTTGGTCGCCATCGCGACCACGGAATGGGCGGGGGAAGCGAGGAGCGCGAGCAGACCTTGAATCAGTTGCTCGTGGAGATGGATGGGTTCGAACAAACCACCAACGTGATCGTCCTAGCCGCTACCAACCGAGCCGACGTTCTCGATCCGGCCCTCCTGCGGCCGGGCCGCTTTGACCGCCAGGTCGTCGTCGACCTTCCCGATCTCACCGGTCGCCTCGCGATCCTGCAAGTCCACGCGCACGCTAAACCACTTGCCCCGGACATCGACCTTGCCGTTATCGCCCGGCAGACTCCGGGCTTTGCCGGGGCAGACCTGGCAAACCTCCTCAACGAAGGCGCGCTGCTGGCGGCTCGCCGCCACGCCGGTCGCATCACCCGTGACGATCTGCAAGCCGCCACCGAGCGGGTCGCCCTGGGTCCGAAGCGCCGCGGTCGCGTGCTCAGCGCCCACGAGAAGGCGGTCACGGCCTACCACGAGGCGGGACACGCTCTCGTGGCGCGCTTGCTCGCGACTGCCGACCCGGTGCACAAGATCACGATCATCGGTCACGGCCGCGCCGGGGGTATACCCAGTTGCTGCCGGACGACGAGCATCACCTCTGGTCCAAGCCCGAGTTTCTTGACCAGATTGCCTGGACGCTGGGAGGACAGGCGGCGGACGAAGTGGAGCCGTCGGTCCGCTGGCCATGGGGAGGCGAGAAGGTCTGAGCTTGGTTGGTCGTGACGGCGGCGATCGTCCGGAGTACAGTGAGGAGACGGCGCGGCTGATCGACCAGGAAGTCCGCGCGCTGGTCGAGAATGCCAAACATCGCTCGACGGTCCCACCTTCGAAGGATTGGTGGAGGGTAAGCCGCTGGCCGCGAGCGCTCCAGTGGCCGTGCCGATCTCGACGTGCGCAATGGTGGTCGACCCGTATCCGAATTGTTAGTTCCTCGCGGGAGTCACCTTCCAATCCGGGCCAAGCGCAGCGAAGACCGCCGTCGGCGAAGGGATTCAGATTGTTCTGGGAATTGTCGTCTTCGTCTCGTCGTGGGCGTTCGACCACGCGACGATGTTCCCATTCAACGAAATCGCCTGGGTCGTTGGCGCGCTGGTGATGATCCTCGCGGGGTGGGTGCTGCTCACTGGTCCAAATGAGACCATTACCTAGTTGACTATCTAGCGACCGGCAGGTCGGACCTAATCCCCTAACCCCCTTCCCGATGCGGGCATAGGGGAAGGCAAAAAACTGTCAGGTTGAGCCATGATAGAGGGCCTGGCATTCAACCGACCAGGTGGGAGCGTCCCAATCCGGAAAGTCCCA
>Ga0209012_1000662_pt1 | contig 44426 bp, 40 predicted proteins | sample RS3BMetagenome_FD_184735 | JGI IMG/M metagenome (GOLD analysis project Ga0209012, IMG submission 184735) | Ferric oxide microbial mat and aquatic microbial communities from Rainbow Spring, Yellowstone National Park, USA - RS3B (SPAdes) (version 3) ...
AAATAGTACATCCGAAGCGGTTTAAATTACTGTTTTTCAAGGCAGGAGTGTGCGAGGTTCGTCTAGCCTGGTCTAGGACGTCGCCCTCCCAAGGCGGCGACGCGGGTCCAAATCCCGCACCTCGCACTCATCATGTTCAGGAAATCGAACCTTATAACAGGAAACCAGTATGTCTCTTGACGTTTGTTAAAATAAATTATACTAGACAACGTTAGTAACCACGCATTAATTTAAAGCAACGAGATGAAGCTGCTTTCTGGCAGAAACTCCCTGTCGATTTAGATGTAAACTATGCTGCATGTGGTGGATGAGGTTTTTTCTGACTCTAACTGTTTCCCTCCTCAAATCCAGACTTTATTCTATAGCGAGTCTATGGAATGGAAGATAATGGGAGATAACAGAGCTGCTCACAGCACCACTTGCTATAACCTCTGCAATGAGGCTAAGTCACTCTTCTTCTGATAAGGAAGAAGTTGATACAATAGAAATATCAGATGAGCTAGCAAGTATGATAAATTCAAACGGCCATGCCAGCTAGGAAGCTAGAAGGCATAGAGTTAACCCTCATGGCGTATTGCTCCGTCAGCAGCCTATCTTCATATGATATGAAATATAGTGTTATTTGCTAACTCTTCCAGTCATTTTATGATGGAGGAATTTTGATATATGGATTAATTAAGCAAAGGAAAGATCAAATTGGATTTGTTATCAAGTGAAAAATTGAGCAGGTCCCAGTATTTGATTTTCAAGGTTGAAAAGATTAATAGCAGTCTGTGTAAGCGTTCCGGTACCTCCAGAGCCTGTACCATCAGCTACTAATAAATCGCCATCTTTATCCCATCTATACACAGTTAGAGCACAGTTATACTGTTTTAACGCTGACATGAAAGTTGTATTTGCAACATCGCTGACTCTATCCTCTCCATCCCAGAAACCTACACCTAACTGCTCTGACGCTTGAGAATCCTGTTGCAGATTTGATATTGCAGGATAATGCTCATCGTATATAGCAGGCTTTGCATTCTGCGGAGAAGCATTGCTTTGTATCTGTGTTATCAGACCATCAGTTCCAGGATGCCCTCCAGGTCCTTCGTAGGAGAGATATTTTGTAGCTCCCTGCAATCTTGAAAGCTGTATCATTCTGCCATAATATTTTGCAAGAACACCAAGAGAATTTGTAGGCAAGCCTGAAGGTTCGTTTACAAACTTGTAAGATAAAGTGCAGGGCTGAGGGTCAAGATACGACATCAAAGGAGATATGAACCCTTTGAACCACGCTTCCCATATTCCTAATCCTTGTAAGTTAGGGTCGCTGCCAGGATAAGGCGAATCGTTCCACCAGAAGCCCCACCATGATGACTGAGGAACAGCATTTCTTATATCAGCAGGCATCTGGTTCCAGTTTGGAGTAAACTCCCACATATTCCATATTCCATACTTGTTAGCTTGATTGACCATTCTTGCAAGGTTGTTCATGAAAGTCTGTTTATCTAAAACATATTTGCCCCAAGAAATCAAATCAACCCTTATCATATTCTGCCCGTATTGATGAAAGATAGGGTAGCTCCACTCTGGGTCTGGAGAACCTCTCTGGTCAGGGTTAAGAATTAAAGGCTCCCAAGGATATGCTACACCTCTCAAATTATACCATTGCTTCGGAGAAGATGGAGGTGACCCGCCTCCCATTCCGCTGCCACCAGTGCTATTAGACGACCCACCGCTTCCTCCAGTACTGTTTGACACTCCACCTGGTTGTTGAATATTTTTCGATGATTTAAATATCTCGTATATTGGTAAGCTTCCTCCAGCGATTGCAGCACCGCTAACAAGAAGAATCTTTATGAATTTTCGTCTGCTTATTGTATGCTGAGACAACAACTTTACGATGTTTGTTCGCCTATAAAAGGTTGGCCTTATCCTAATTTTGAATATGGTCCTGCTGATCCCGCTCATTAACTCGACCATATTTGCCAGCTAGCCTTATACATCTGTCTGGCTTGCACGAAATAGAAAAAATCCCGCCCGCATAATCGTCATTGATTGAATTAATCTAACACGAGAAAATCCACTCCGTTGATTATGCTATCCAAAACCAGATGTGTTTTTACCGTCACGGTTTTCAGTGGATTGAATTTGAATTCGTTTGAATAGGAGCTACTCAGCAATATCGAAGTGTCTACAGTAGTTAGCTTCAGGTTTGATATAAGCCTGATGTAAACGATAGATGCGTCGTATCATGCATCTATATCGGTGATACAAAGGAGAGCGAGCATGCAGATACATAGATAATAGCCTTCAAATATAAAAAAAGCTACACCTACCTTGGGAAATTGCGAATGATATGGCAGCGAAGTGATACATGCTGATGGTGACCTCGCATAAAAAATATATGCGGATAGCTCAGTACAGGGCATTATGTAAATTCCGGATAGGAATGTAAGGAAAAGGATTGAATAAAAACTCACTGCTTTTTTATGTTTCATTTACAAACCTGTAAACGTTTACCGTTTGCTGAAGCATGTTATTCATGCTAAAACAACTTACTGCCTTTCGTCTTGCATTGATACCAAGCCGATTTGCAAAATCGTTGTCTGACAAGATTTTAGTAATAGATTCAGCTAGAGATAAGGAATCGCCAGGTTTAACCAAGAGTCCATTATTATTATGTTCAATAATTTCAGGTATTCCGCCGACATTACTTGCAATTATTGGCTTCCCCATGCTCATTGCTTCTAAAGCTACGATACCAAATGATTCAAACAAGCTTGGTATTACACAAACGCTAGACATTGCATAGTATTTTGGTAATACATTATTAGAAACTCTTCCCGCGAAGATTACTCTACCATTCAAGCCAAGGTTATCAACCATTTGTCGCAGCCTGCCCAAGAGTTCTCCTTCTCCGCACACCAATAATACCACTTCTTTCATTTTAATCTGAGCTAATGCTTCAATCAGAGTTATTATACCTTTGATCCTTACAAGACGACCAACGAAAAGAACAACTTTCTTGTTTTTGATGTTTGCTTTTTCCTGTTCAAGATTATCCAAGATATAAGGGCTAAATCTGTTAGTGTCAACTCCAGGATATATAACGAACCTAGGCACTTCTGCAGGAATATATTGTTTAATTTTTTTATCAACCCACCATGAAACCGATATTATTGCCCGAGCTTGTCTTAGGAGAATCTTTGTCATCCTTCTCTTGATCTTAGTTTTGTTCAATGAAGGAGGATTATGTACAGTTATAATGACCTTCTCGTCGTAAATGCGTGAAGCAATACTGGATGCAAGGAGAGGGCCAAGTATCAAATTTTGTACATGTATTATGTCATACTTTGGCTGAATCTGTTTAAGAAGTTGAAAGACAACAAAGGGACCTTTGGCATAACTGATGGTCTTGGTAACAACACCAAATGGTTCCATTCTCTCCTTCAGCATGGTCGTATAGGTCTGTATTCCACTCATTCCGCTTATAGGCTTGACTATCTGAACACGCAATAATTTACAAGTGGACATTATATCAATATAAAGATAGTTATTTATCATCTTGATTTTCTTCAGTTTTAGATTCTCAAATCATTAAATAACCCGCTATACATTCAATAATAAAATTAAGTTGTGATAGATCACAAATATATTCTATAGAAGACACAATTCATATGACTTATATAGCGATTATCAGTTAAAAACAACAATTGATAAAACTAAGAGTGTTAGGAATATCGATTGCTCTGTTGCTTAGTGCCCTTACATTTAGCTCTGTCTATGCCAGCTCTCCAGCAGGAACTTGGAATATTTATTATTTCTTAGCAGGATCCAATTGTTCAGGAAGTCCTTATTCGCCTACTCTAAAGGACGGTGGAGGTTTTGCCGTAAATCAGCCTCCGAACAGTAACCAAGATCCAATAGTACCTGGAGGCAACAGCATAGATGTTAAGATAACAGTCACTGGAGCTACGCCAAACGAAAAATACTATTATGAAGTCGAGGGTCAGACTTCACCCGTATTTCTCTTTACTACCGACTCTTCTGGAGACGGAGCAGCTTGTATTACAGTTACTATGCCGAGTTCACCTTCAACAACATCTTCAACTCAATGCTTCACTGTACCTCAAAAGATAGGTGTTGGAGGTAACTCATCTAAGGACTTTAATGGCAATATAATCGACCACTTCTGGACCGGAGGTGGCTGCACTCCTACCACTTCAGTTCCTGAGTTTCCAGCAGGACTATCCATGATGCTGGCTTTGCTCATACCAGCGCTCATATTGATTAGAAGAAAATCAATTTCAAACTACTGATTTTTTAAGCAATGCTGGTCTATGCTCCTCTATAATTAATTTTTCCTTTCAAGAAGTCCTCTTTCATAAAGATATTCTACGAGTCTTTCTGTGCATTCATCAGGACCAAATTTTTCTGTGTCTAGGATAATATCAGGATTTGTTGGCTCTTCATAAGGCTCCTGCAGGCCAGTTAAGTTTGTTATTTCTCCACGTTCAGCTTTGGCATAAAGACCTTTTGGGTCTCTTTTCTTGCACGTTTCTAACGATGCCTTTACGTAGACCTCAACAAACTTTTCAGGTCCTATTAACTCTCTTGCCATTTCTCTTGACTTTCTGTAAGGTGAGATAAGAGCCACTATAGCAACTGCTCCATTCCTTGAGAGCACCTTTGCAACGTAAGAAACCCTTCTTGCATGCTCTTCTCTATCTTCTTTAGAAAGACCCAAATCCTTTGATAATCCCTTCCTGATCTCATCACCATCGAGCACTTCCGTATATCCTTCGAACAGGTCATCCAGTCTATCTCTGAGTAGCTGTGCTAACGTTGACTTGCCTGCTGCGGGAAGACCTGTAAACCATACTGTAAACCCTGAAGGTCTGAATTTCATAATTCCAGATAATCTATCATGAATAGAATCGTCAGAGGTCTGGCCCACCGTTAAGAAATCACCTCTCGTAGAATTCTACCATCAAAATTGTTTAAACCGTCGTGAATCTCAAAGAGAGAAAGAATAGTAGGTGCTATATCTTCGGCCCTGACATTGAGTGTGCTAGATTTTTCGTTTTTTTGTGGATTGTACACAAGAAATATTCCCTCCATAGAATGCACGGAGTCGTCCGGACCAGTATCGTTCTCTTCTAAGTAAATTGATTCATGACCTACAGTTCCTGCAGACCTCCAGAACAGGTCATCAAAGTAGACCATTAGGTCTGGCTTATCTCCTAGTGCCATCCCGTACAAAGTTTCGGGCTCGAACACATGGTTTTTCATCTGTCTGCCATTTGGGTCCTTAATACTCAAGATCAACTGGGTCAGCCTCTTCTTTTCTTTTTCTAATTCTTCTGGTTGTATAATGCCGTTTGGCTCTCTTCCCTTTACGTTGAAGAATATTCTGGCATAATATCCTCCCCAACCCCAAGCTTTCGATTTTGCCCAGTCAACTTCCGCCTTCTCTATTTCGACCTTCCCGGTAGGCTTATTCTTAAAAGCAAGGTAGCCTGCTCTTTCAAGCCATTCATTTACACAGAAAGCCCCTTTCATAGCTGCAGAACCATGGTCAGAAAGGAGAAATATTACACAATCTTCTGGAAATAATTCAATCAGCCTTCCTATTCTTTCGTCAACCATCTTGTAATACTCTTCATCTATCTTCTCGTAAGCATTTCCTTTAACATGCTTGGGATGATCAGGGTCAAAGAATTTCCAGAATGCATGGTGCAATCTGTCAAAGCCAATTTCATGCAACATAAAAAAAGTCCCAATATTGCTTTTTTGCTAAATGTTCAGCTACATCGAATCTCTTTTGGGTCATCTCGAACAGCTCTTTCCTTATATTCTCCCTATCCTCAATTCTGAAAGTAACATCAAAAAGGTACTTACCGTCTGTTAATTTCAAAATTTCTTCTTTCAGTTCAGGTGGGTTTGTAAAGTCCTTTTCTTGGCTCGGGGTCAGAAAACACGATACGATCGTAACATTCCTCAAAGGTCTGACAGGATAACTGGGAGGAACTCCTATCACAATCGATTTCTTTCCTTTTTCGGCCAGTATCTCCCATACAGTCTTTTCTTTTATATGGGTTGAATTGACCATGTACCCCTCATTGTAAGAATTGCCCCTCCTATGTCTGAAACCATATATTCCCAACTTCCCAGGGTTCTTTCCAGTCATCATAACCATCCAAGCCGGAACTGTTATTGGAGGATGACAAGTATGCAAAGACCCATGGATTCCCTTCTGGTACATCTTTTTGATGTTGGGTAACTTATCCAGTAGCTTATCAAACATCATTCCAGGCGGGACTGAATCGAGACCAAACACTGCTACTTTCATGAATCTAACACTCCAAAATTTAGACTTGCAAAGATCTTAGATATATCCAAGCGCCTTCAGCCTCTCCTTAAGCTCATTAAGGTCGTTTGCATTAAAGGGCTCAGGTACCTTCTTGGTTTCATGCATTGTTACAACCTCCCTCAGCACGTAAGTAACGTAATCGGAAACTGACTTGAATCCTGACTTTCCTTCAAGAAGTCTTTCTATTCTTTTATGCAGGTTAAGCGGAATCGATACAGTCGTATATTTTACCATTTATTGGCTCTGGAAAATCTAATTATATATAATTATAGTATACATAGCAGCTGATTTTCTATTCTAAATCTTTTTTTGTTACCTGACCGAACTCAGCACAGGCTAACAGATATTTATAATTCTAGTTTGATTTATATATAAAATTAGTATATTATGCATAACAACGATTCAGCAATATCAACAGTACTCTCATATCTTCCATGGGACTTTAAATAAGGAATGTATAAGCCCAATCATAGCCTTTGTCCGAGATAACTACAGCTTTAAGAAAAGAGCCCATACGCTCTGTTCTTAGAAAGTGTATAATCTCTTCCAGACGCAATGGTTTATGGTTCAAACTCACAAGGGAGCAAAGGTCCCTCCTCAGTCTTTCATTCACTCTTAAGATAAAGTTTGAGAGTTTTGCATTGCTGAGGGCCTTGGTCTCAGTGATAAAGCGTCTAGCAGAACTTGGACAGGGTGTCTATAATGCAATAGTGAAGGGTATGAGGCTTGCATGGGCCTTTTCGTCAGCCGCAACTTCCTGGGGCAACAACTCATCAGCAAGTTGGAGAAGCGATAGGAATTACATACTTTATCTGGGGTTGCACTATTAACAGTAGAGGATAAGCCTGTGTTTGAATGTTCGTGATATCTATCGATCAAACCACGACAACTTGGGAGAGAATTTGACTTTGGTAAGAAGGTCAAGGGCCGAGCTTGCATACATTCTTCTTGACGCGGCAAGAAGAGGAGCAAACAAGACAAAGATGGTCAAAACATCTGGCCTACCTCAAAAGTCTGCTGAGAGGCACATCAGCATGATGTTGAGAAGAGGCTTGCTGCTCGAAAGGCAGGGTCTATACTTCGTCAGTGAAAAGGGAAGGACTTTCATATCCGAGTTTAACAAATACAGGCAGCTGAAGCAAGAATACTTTGAGAAGCTCAAAGCGGTAAGAGAAATGATACCACCGCTCCATCAGATACAAGAAGGGACAAAAACCTGAAAGCGGTTATCCTAGCTGGTGGAGCAGGCACAAGGCTGAGGCCTCTAACTTATGTGATGCCAAAATGCCTCCTGCCAGTAGCAGGCAAACCTTTGTTGGAAAGGACAATAAAATATCTTACTGAATATGGAATCAGCGAGTTTATTGTCTGTGTCGCTTATCTCAAAGAGCAGATCATGAACACCTTCGGAGACGGTTCAAGACTTGGAGTAAAGATACAGTACGCTCAGGCTGATATTCCACTTGGTACAGCTGGCCAGCTGGGTACAGCAAGAAATTTAGTTGACGACCAGTTTCTGGCTATGAATGGAGATATAGTAACAAACTTGAACGTTCATAATTTAGTTGCAACTCATAGAATGAAAGGTGGTATAGCAACAATTGCTGTTAAAAAATTCGAAGTAAAAGTCCCATATGGACACATATCGATAGCTCTTGATGGAAAGATAGAAAAATTCGAGGAGAAGCCGACGTTAACATACTCTGCAAATGCAGGTATATACGTATTTGAAAGACGCATATTTGACTATATCCCTGAAGGCAGGTCATCGAGCCTTGAAAGGGAGGTCTTTCCTGGGCTGATCAAAAGCGGTGAGAGGTTGAATGCATATTTTGAGGATGCAAAGTGGGCTGACGTCGGGTCGATGACTGATTTTGAAAGGGTCAACGATGAAATATTGTCAAGCGAGAGTAACTCGGTAGAAGGAGTTTTGCCCAAGCATTGATGAAGGCAGATGTTGTTACTATCATGAGCCTAGGGGTAGTAGGTCTTTCGGCACTTTTAATGCTTGTTGTATGGAGAGCGACAGACTTTCTAGAACCTTTCTGGCGTGGAGTTATCTCTTTTGCTGCATGGATAGCAGGGTTCGCAGTGGGTTGTATGCTTCTGTGGAGAGGAGTGAGCAGGTTAAGAAACGGTAAGGTAGGTAGGCTATGAATATACTAGCAATTTTTATTCTGCTTGGGGCTACTTCTGCAATGACGTTTGCTCTATTGCCATTCTTGATACCAAGACTGATAAAGTATGGGATAACTGGATTAGACATACACAAACCGGACAAACCTGTAAGGGCAGAGATGGGTGGTGCGTCAATACTGCTAGCATCTTTAGTGGGACTAATTCTAGCCTATCCTTTATTGGACCCGCTATCTCTTACATTTTTTGCAGCTTTCTCTACAGTTGTCCTTGTAGGTATAGTCGGTATGATTGATGATGTTGTTGGATTAAGACAACGTTACAAACCATTTCTTGTTGCAATAGCATCTGTGCCTTTGATATACGTACTCTGGGGAAGAGCAAGTATAAACTTCCCGCTAATAGGCTCCATTCCATTTGGTTTGCTTTATCCCTTACTGATAGTTCCTTTAGCTGTAACAACATCAGCAAATTTCAGTAACATTCTTGCTGGCTTCAATGGCCTTGAAGCAGGTACAGCAAGTATAGCAATAGCAGCACTAACATTTCTTTCTTGGATACGGGGTCAGTACGATGCCTCGCTCATAGGCATAATATTCTTAGGAGGATACTTGGCATTTCTGAAGTACAACTGGTATCCTGCAAAAGCATTTCCTGGAGACACTGGAACCCTCATGAGTGGAGCGGTTGTTGCTGCTATAGGGTTGGTTGGCGGGTTAGAATTTGCTGCAATAGTTGTGACCATGCCAGCAGCTATCGATTTTACTTTAAAGATGCTTCACAGAAGACCTTTTGCACAGAGAGAAATATTCGGAAATACAACAGTTGGAAGCGATGGAAGATTGATACCTCCATCATACCCAGCTCTGGCTCATGCATTCATGAAAGTATCACCTATGTCTGAGAGGAATCTGGTGAAATCAATCCTTATCATGGAAATGGCTTACGCCTTGCTTGCGATTTTAGTCACCCAATTCTTAATGTAGATAGCTATGGCTGAGAAGACTAGAATACGCAAAATATGGGTTGCAATGAGTACACCTTTCCAAGCTAACTTCTTTGCTCCTCTGATAAAGGAGCTTGAGAACGAATTCGAATTCATGGTTACTGCTAGAGAGCATGACAGAATATCCTCCATTCTCGAAGCAAAGGGGATACCTTACAGAATTGTAGGAAGGCATGGTGGAAGAGATATAACAAGCAAGCTGGAAGCTTATGCAAGCAATATACAGGAGCTTCTGCCTATAGTCAAGAATGAAAAACCTGACCTATTGTTAACGGAGAGATGGCCGGAAGCTGTCAGGATAGCTTTCGGTCTTAACATACCAGCATGGACGCTCTTCTACGATGAAAGAGAAACCCATGTTAATCAAATGGTCTTTCCGTTGGCAAGTAAGATATTTGCTCCCAGGTTTTATACCTTGCAGGAGTTGTATCAGAACGGCGTAACAGACCCTGAAAAGGTTGTTCTATTCAACGGTTTCCATGCATGCTACCTGAAGGATGAAAGGGTAGAAGGGTCCGACCCATACGAGGAGATGAGCGTGGACAGACCAGTTCTATTTGTCAGACCGGAGCCAGAGTTTGCAAGCTTCTTTCCTAGCTCACAGCCGATACTTGAAAAAGCAGTAGAGCTGGTCATGGATAGAATCGATGCAGGTGTAGTTGTACTGCCAAGAACAGAACAGCAGAAGATCACATATTCCAGGATGGGTGCGACAATTCTGACAAAATCTGTAAGCTCTAATCCTGTGGCTTTTGCGGACGTTGCACTTGGGGCTGCAGAAACAATGTTGATGGAAGCTTTCATACTTGGAAAGCCTGCAGTTAGCTCGATATACTGGACTCCTTCAAAGCCAGTAACCGAGCTTCATCGCTATATCAATCACTCTACGGAGCCTAGGATAATTGCAAGCTACGTTGAGAGGTTCATCGAAGACGAAGAAGAAAGAAAAGCTTTCCAGGAGAAAGCTAGCTTGCTTGTAAGAAGCATGGACAATCCTGTCAGGTTGATGATAAACGAAATAAGGGAAACAAATGAAAAGGAAGGACAGGAAGAACCGCTTAAACGTAGGTCGCAGATGGATATTCTAATTGATATATTGCAAGCTGTATCCCTTAGACCTCTTAGGCCTACACACATAATGAGGTCTGCAAACATCTCCTACAGCGAGCTGAAGAAGATAATAGAAACCCTTGAGAAAAAGGGGCTTGTCTCAGTAGAGAATACATTTGGAGGAAGGTTCTATCAGGCGACGGAAGAGGGGCTCCGTCTAGTAGAGAGTTATAAAATAATAAAGGAAAGGTTGTTTGATTGATAGAAGTGTTTACAGGTGTGGGGGTGTCCTGGGCCAAGAGTCTAGATGAACCCAGGTCACACCCTTTGCTCCGATCTGATTCGGCACACCCATTTTTGAAATTATAAGCTGAAAAATATAAAACTTATGGGTTTAGGCTCTATTTTTATATATTTATAATTCATATTAGGCGTTATTAGAAGTATATTTGGCCATGCTCCGATTTAAGTCTTATGCCAAGAAATCGATTATCAGCTACACTCTATCACACAACCCATTAGCCTTTGAAAGCACAAAAAAGCTAGCAATGAATCTCATGAAATTAAAATATGAACCGGTCAAATCTGGAGAAAAGGAATCATTCTGTTGCATCTCTGTCGACTTCGACGTTACTGATCCAATAAGAGCGTCAGCAAACTCCCTAGGAACAAGGACCCTGCTTTCTTTATCTGAAAGGTATGAGGTTCCCATAACTTGGGCAATCTGCGGAAAGACTGCTCAAGAGTATAGTTCCGACTTCGAACAGATCCTCTCATCAACGTCTGAGAAGGAAATAGCAGTTCACACATATTCACATCTGGATGTATCAAAATGCACCAGGTCTGAGCTTCTTGATGATTTCGAAAGGTTCAAAGGAACACTAGGAATTTCAAACTTTTCTACATTTATCTTCCCTTGGAATAGAACTGGACACTTTGATACCCTTAGAGAACTTGGGTTTATCTCTTATAGAGGAAGAGACAGAAGGATAGGAACAGCAATAAAGAATGAAGGTCTTTGGAATATATCACCCGTAGTATACGCTGGAGCTAAAATATATCATCAACACTTTTTACCAGCATCTCTTTTGGACATATGCGTAGAATCAGGAAGCATTTTTCATATGTGGACCCATCCATGGGATATAATATTTCCTTCAGTCAAAGATTACACTGAAAGGGTTTTGGAACCTCTTTTTTCTCGCATATCAACATATAGGAAGAATGGCCTTCTTAAAGTATCCACTATGGGTAATCTGGCAAAATACATGAATCATAACGAAATAGCCCCGAAGGTTGCCGAAGGGGTTTCTTCTTAAGTGAGAATAGCTCAGGTTACACCTTATTTCTACCCTGTCGAGGGAGGAGTAGAGAGACACGTCTATGGATTGTCAAGAGGTCTTGTTGAGAGAGGTCACGAAGTACACGTTTTTACATATATTGGTGACAGAAACGGTGGCAAGTTTTGTACCAACGAATGCATAGATGGGATAGAAGTGAAAAGGTTCAGGTCTGTATTTTCATTAGGTGAATTCGCAAGATTCTGGCCAGGTATGGTTGGCGAACTGTTAAAGGGGGGATTCGATGTTGTCCACACACATGTCTATAGACACCCCCATTCTGATCTATCTTTGCTAGCCTCAAAAGCCTCTGGTTGCACGTCTGTATTGACAGCCCATTCTCCCTTTCCTCCGTTGAAAATAAGAAGACCTTTGACAAGGCTGATTATTCCCTTCTATGATAGAACCTTCGGCCATATTTCTCTGAGAAGTTTTGATACTGTCATTTCTCTAACAAAATCCGAGGCTGATAAGCTTACTTCACTTGGAATCAACCATAGCAAAATAATTATCATACCGCATGGAGTTGACTCTGAGCATTTTGAAGATGTAAATGCAGAGAACTTCCTAACCCGATTCATGTTGAAGGAGAAGAAATTCGTATTATATCTGGGAAGAATCAACAGGACGAAGGGTATAGAATACCTGCTCCATGCATTTGCAAAAGTCGCTGCAAAGCACAACGATGTATACTTGGTAATAGCTGGTGGCGTAACAGAGAGAGAAGAAGAAGAATACATGCATAAGCTACTGTACGAGACAAGTCAGCTTGGGATTAATCAAAAGGTCTTGTTTACCGGACAATTATCTGAAGATGATAAACTTGCAGCTTACCAATCATGCTCTGTGTTTGTGTTGCCAAGTATCTACGAGCCGTACGGCATTGTTCTGCTTGAAGCAGCAGCTCATGGCAAGCCATTGGTTGCAGCTGAATCCGATGGGCCTTCCAGCATTATTGAGGATGGTGTAAACGGATTTCTGGTAGAACCTCAAAATTCATCAGCTCTTGCAGAATCATTGATGTGTATAATAGAAGACGAAGACTTGGCTAAAAGAATGGGAATGGCTGCGAGGGCTTTGGCATACAAGCATACGTGGGAGAGAGTTGTAGACGCTGTCGAAAGAGTGTACAAAGGTCAAAGCAATTGGTAATTTCTAAATCTATCGCTGTAGTAACACCATCCTTCTATCCAATGATAGGAGGAATAGAGTCATACGTGAGGGGAATAGGAAGTCAGCTCGTAAGATTAGGCTTTAAGGTGCATATCTATACACCTGATTCAGTTCTCAGGAACAGGCTTGAACCGAGCGAAGAAATTATAGAGGGAATGTACATTCACAGGCTACCTGTTACTATAGACTTGAGCTACAGGCTGAGGTTCTGGCCCACTCTATATAACGCACTTTTATCTGTCAAGCATGATATAATTCATGTTTACAGTCATGATTTGTATTCTATCAGTGCCTTTCTTGCAGCTAGGAAGAACTATACTCCCTTAATACTAACTACATACGGACCATTTGTGAGGCATTCTGACTATAGCACGTTAAAGGTTGCTATGTTCGGAATTTACGATGGATTGCTAACTCCAATGCTGTTCAGGAATTCGGAAATGGTCTTTGTGAGGTATCCCGAATTAGTCAAATGGGTCAAGTCGTTCGGAATAGAGGATGAAAGGGTCGGAGTGGAACCGAGCGGAATGCCATCGTCATATCTAAAGCCGGGAAATAAGGATGAAATCACAGAGAAATTTGACGAGGGTCCTTTTCTCCTTTACATCGGAAGAATAAGCCCACAGAAAGGATTAAAGCATCTTATACTTTCGTTAAAAGAAATATCATCTTTCTCGAGAAAAGTCAGACTTTTATTAGTTGGACCAGACTATACAGGATATTCTGATTATTTAATTAAACTGGCTTCAAGCATAGGTGTTTTGGATAACGTGCTGTTGCATAAACCGATTACGGACGAAGATAAAGAGAGAAATTTGCTTGCTTCCTGCGATATACTGGTTATGCCAAGCAGCTTTGAAGGGTTCAGTCAGGCTGTTCTTAAGGCAATGGCTCAGGGTAAACCAGTAGTTGTAACAAATGTGGGTGGACTGCCTTTCGAAGTAGGTTATGGTTCATGTGGAATTATTACCCGGTTTGCAGACCATCACGGGATGGCAAAAGCTGTTATCAGACTTTTACAGGATGAAGAACTGAGGCGCAGAATGGGAGAAGCTGGAAGGGAAAGAGCTTTGTCGTTCACTTTTGAAAATCTTGCAAAGAAAATAGCTTCAGAATATAGAAAGGTTATGAACTGATTGCTTGAGCTGAGCGGGACAAAAGTTCTCGTGACAGGAGGAGCAGGGTTCATAGGTTCACACCTTGCTGATTCTTTGCTCAGGCTAGGATGTAAAGTTACTGTCCTTGATAACTTTGACGACTTCTACTCTGGTAAGGAGGATAATGTTAAACATAACCTCACGAATCCTAAGTATACGCTGATAAAGGGAGATATAAGAGACCAAGCATGCGTTGATTCAGCCTGCAAGGGTGCTGACATAGTCTTCCATTTAGCCGCTCAGGCTGGAATCAGATACTGCAATCTTGACCCGGTAAAGACTAATACTGTCAATGTAGATGGTACAATAAACGTTCTGAATGCTGCAGTAAAGCACAAGGTGAAGAAATTCGTGTTCGCTTCATCCTCTTCGGTTTTTGGAAAGATAGTTAGAGTTCCAATCGACGAAAACCATCCAACAAACCCTACAAGCGTATATGGTGCAAGCAAGCTGGCTGCAGAAAAGTATTGTTTGGCTTATTCTGAAAGCTTCGGATTACAGGTAACATGCCTAAGATACTTTTCAGTTTATGGACCAAGAGGCAGGCCCGACCAAGTTATACATTCATTTGTCAAGAGTATGATTAACAATGAAAGCCCTGTAATTTATGGAGACGGAAATCAGTCCAGAGATTTCACGTTCGTCTCAGACATTGTATCAGCCACAATTCTTTCTGGGATAAGAGAGGAGAGTTCAGGCAAGGTATTCAACATCGGTTATGGAAGAGAATACAAGATTGCTGAAGTAGCAACGATGATAGCAGAAGCCCTGAACTCAAACAAAAATCCAATATTCAAAGAAAGCTATCAGGGGGACTTCCCGAGGACACTCTGTAACAATAAGAAAGCTCAGGAGTTGCTTGGATGGAAGGCCCAAGTACCGTTGAGAGAGGGCATCTCGTACTTCATCGAATGGTACAGGCTAAATAGAAAGGAATTATTCCAGAGGGTTAAATGAAAATTATGAATCAGAGCAGACTTAAGTATGCTATAATTTTGTTATACATTCTAACTGCGATATCAGCTATCGCTGCAAACTATCCCACATACTATGTAATGTATTATTTTGGTCCTTCAGCATTCTTTGCTGGAATATCAATCACACAGTATTCTGTGAGGATGTCGTTGTTAATTTTTGCTGCAATAGTAACGACCATTCTGAATTTATTCTTAATTAGGAACTATCTCAAAGATCCTAAGAAGAAGCAAACGATAACTGTACTTCTGTCTTTAGTGATAATTTCTGCTTTGGTATTGAATTATCCTACTTACTATGTTGTATATCATCACGGTATCAGGTCTGTCTTCAGAGGAGTCTCTATAACTCAGTATTCAACAAGAACAACTTCTGTACTAGCTCTACTACTCATATTTTTGGCATCATCATTTTGGATATTTTTGCGCGGTATCCCGAGAAAAGAAGATATTAAGGAAGTTAGCCCAAAGGAAATACTAACTCAAGTTGAACTACTAAGATTAAGATTATGGAGGTCAAGGGCTCAGAATTCGAGACTGCTAGGATTGATCATGCTGATCCTTAGTGCTGCACTTTTCATACTATCCTATGAAACACTGGCTATCGTCTATGAATTGGGTTCTCTTGCAGCATTCATAATCGGTGCAGCTTTAATTTTGACCCAATTAGAGCCAAGGATAAAGCTGTACCCTGCAAGTGACGCCCCTCTTGGCTCGCTACTTGCTTTATCCAGCGCAATTACAGATCGTTATGGTGAATTTAAAGCAGTTTATAGTTCGGATTACGAAGGAGACCATATGTTGGTGATAAAAGGAGAAGGTGACGAAACTCCATCATTAAAAATTGAACCTGTAGGAAAAGGGTTGGTAGTAAGTTATGAAAGGGAGCTGGGCGAACTTAATGGGAAAGGCGAAGATTACATAGAGAGTTGGTTGGTCAAAACTATAACTCAGGGTCTTGGGCTAGCCGAGTCAGCAAAGATAAAATTCGAAGATGGAGAGATGCAAAGTATCTTAGATAAACCATTCATCAGAACGTTGTGTGTACGGGAGGAGATGACTAAGCATGTATGCAATATCATGGGTTGTCCCCTGATAGCTTCGATAGCCCAGAGTGCAGCAAAGGCTACAGGTAAAAAGATAGTGCACGTTGAATGCAGGTATGACCCCTCTACCCAGAGAGCAATATCAAGGCATAAAGTGAAGGATTAATTCAGGAAAGACTCCTTTGACTCCAGCCAGTAAGAGGTTCATTTTTTCATATCTTTTGGCGTTACCGGTGGCATTAATAATGATATACTATTCTGAAGCGTTCAAGCTAATTTATCTAAGCTATTATGCTCATCCCTACATGTTTCTTGGCTATTTGGCATCTGTTGTACTGCTCTTTTCTTTTTCAGAATTTTACCTTCTAAAAAGATATTTTGGATACCTTTACTTGTCATCATCACTACATCTCTATATTGCTTTTCTGTCGTTCATAATATTTGCTGCAGGAACATATTTGCAAAGTGCATCGGTACAAATGGCAGGAGCGGTTCTTACTTTTTTGGTTGCAGTCGGCTATCTTGGAGGAAAAGGTGCATCGCTACTTTCACTACCCTCCCTAGTCTTCATACTTCTAACAGTATCTTCTGTACCAGAGATCGAACTTACTCTATTGTTTCTAACTGTCTCTGGTTTAATTGGTTACTTTTCCTTTAAAGTTAAAAGAGAAGATACAAGAGACTGCGAATTCTGTCCTCAATACAGGGAAGATGGCAGAAATTTCTGTCTATACTGTGGAAGACTTCTGAACCAGATACCTTTTCTTATACCTTCAAAGAAAGCGGTTGTATTGCTCTTTACGATGCTGTTACTGCTAGGCTCCTTCCAAATCAACATATACGTATACGGCCAAGAGAACGGATATCCCATTGTGAAAGAAATGAACCTAGGGTATACCAAGACGCTCGACCCCATCCCGTCTCTACCAGGCATATCAATATCCAGTCCTCATGTTGTAAACAATGGAATTGGCAACGTGTATGTTTATAACTTAACTTACGGAAATATATTGACTCAGAAAGCATACTTCGCTCTGGCAAAGACACAAGGGATGGCGCAATCTCAATTGCTGGTCTTGAGTGCTGCAAAACCTATCAGTTCAAAGCAGCCACAAAGCAGTTATTCACAATACTCATGGAATGTGTCAAATACACCATATCTAGGTTATATGGTCTCTTATCCCGTCAGGGTAACTAATGGCCAAAACGTAACTAATGAATTTGCAGCTGTCCTTGTTGGTGAAGACGCTCAAACTTTTGTTCAGGAAGACGGAACATCGCTTCGCACCATTGTTAGTTCGCTCGATACATTTAGCTCTTCTCAACGTTCAGCAGGTCTTCTTGTTGATATGTATTCAACCATTATAGTAAAATGGTCAGGCATCATCGAAGCGGTCATAATGATAGCCTTGATGCTGGTATTCACTTCTTATGTCAGGACCTTGGATTTAAGAAACAAAAGGGTATTCGATGGTATTTTAGGCTTAGACATAAAAGAATTCAGGCTTCTTTCTTTACTTTTAGAAAGAAGTAAAAGTGTAAGTGGAACAGAATTGATGCAGAAAGTGAAGCGTTATGCAAACGAAACTAGCTGGCAACAGTTGGTAGTGTTTATTGAAAGACTCAAATGGCTGAATATAGCAGAAGAAAAAGTTTCTGTTATACAGGGAGAACCTAGACTCGTCTGGAGATTTAAACTATGAGAAACCTAGTCTTCGCAATATTATTATGCATTTTAATTATACTTATAGTCGTTGCTGGTCCAATTGAGATTCATGTTTCATCTGCTCAATCCTTCGGTTCATCGTTCAGCTGGTGGAATACAAATTACGTATTCGAAAGGAATATCACAGTTACAAACCCCTATGATCAGTCTTTCCAAATGAAGCCTGTATTCGTAAATGTTAATTTTGAACAGGGTCATCTTCTTAGCGCTCTTAAAGAAGTAAGGATAATCAACTCAACAGGTAAAGAGGTTCCATCATTTATAGTCTCTGAAAACTATGCTAACGGCTTTGTGGCATCTGCACTAATACTGTTTCTAGTTAACATTGCTCCCAACTCTTCTCAGACTTACCAGCTTTATTATGGCAACCCCTCGTCATCAGTTCCATTCTACAGGGTAAATTCAGCTGGCTCTATTCTGCATTCAGGAGTGCTTACTCTTTCTGCACAAGGATATCAACAGGCTTCAGACTTGAATATAAGCATTGCAAACACATTCTTTCTTTCACTGTATGATAAGCTTACACTTACCTTTACAAATTCAAGTCAAGACTACGGTTCCCCCCAAATAGCGTCTTCAAGCTACTATATCCAGAATCAGTGGAGGAGTATAGGAGCAATAGCTCCGTATAATTTCACAGTTTCAAAACTGACATATAGTGCTGGACCTGTTCAGATAACAAAAATATTGCTGGCATTTAATGATACGTTTACCTTGTTAACCTTTGTCTCAAATCCTTCTAACGTTCATATCAGTGCTTCTAAAATTACTCAGTTACTAGATTTCTCTGAGCTGTCATCGTTTGGGGTATCAGGTATAGTCTATAACTCCTCGTCGAATATTCTCTATGGGTATGTAGGTGGTACATATTCAGGAATATCTTCGAATCTCACTCCACAACTTGTTGATGCCGGAAATGCACAGACAGTTATCAACTTAACCAGAACAGACAACTTAACTAACAGCTACTCTTCAGGCGGTCCTTCTGCTGCAGCGATCTCTTATTCTTTAGGTCAGCTTAAAACTTCGCCGTTCTTCCTCGAGACAGTGTGGGCGGTTTCATCTAGCTATTCGAATCTAGCTAATCAGATAAACTCCCAGCTAAAGAATCTAGTTACAAACCTAGGTAATGAAGTATTTTTTAACCAATATTTGCCAGATTCAGCTCTAATCTGGAATGGTGCATTTGGCCGTTCAAACTTGACATTACCATCAACAGGTACTTCTATCTTGATACCTCTTAAGAACCTCAACTGGATACCTGAAAGCCTCTCTTACCATGGCCTGATTTATTACAACGTTCCGGCGCCTTCGTTTACAGCTGCCTCATCTATCTGGTACACAAAAACATCGTTCACTGGAAATGCATCATCCTATGCATCTTCCAAATACTTTTCAACGGTACTAGGCACATATACAGGTAGAGTTGCCAGCTGGGTCTTTAGTCCTAATGCAACTTCGTCTGCAATGCTCTTATCGAATAACTACACTGTTCTGAATTCTCTTGGAACCAATTTAACTTTGTTCTACTCTGCAGATATTTCAGCGTCAGGACTGAGTAGCAAGTTACCATACGCATATCTTGCTCTAGATATAGATCCAACTCTTAAAGGAAACTTCACCAACACAATAATTTTCCCCGTGACAGGTTCATCTACTCCAGCGAATACGACACTAGCTTCAAGCCTGATCGCGGATGGTAACTGGCACAGATTTACAATATCATTAGATAATTTGGTCAACTCATCGACATTTGAGTTCAGACTAAGGATAGTTGCCTATAGTCCTCCGGGATTTGTGGGCCAAGTTGAATTGAATTTTGGCACAGCAAGCGTTAACTGGTCTACTCAGGCTAATGGGTTGCTCTCTGCTTCACTTGGATATACTTCTCCTACACTTACGTTCAATTATAAGCCTTTAAGGTTCTCTCCTCCTCCAACTGGCATTTTAAGTTTCAATTCATCATTTCTGACGTTGCAGCAATTGAACTTTACACCTTCGTCCGGCGTGTCATTTTCAGCGATTGTCGCTTCACCGATTGTTAATATTACACTTTTACCTAATTCTATGATCGTCTACTCTACTTATTCTTCTATGAATCCCTCAATCTTTTTTAACAGCACAAAGGTTGCATCCGTGCAGCTTCTTTCACCAATGGCATTGATCCCTAATAACGAGATACCGATAAGGCAGACAGAGAACCTATCTCTGACTGCGGTAAATTTGAATTTCACTGGCAACCAGTTGAAAGTTGTTGTATTGAATTCTGACAAAAATCCTGTTCAGGGTGCTTCAATTCAGGTAAACCCCATTGGCTATTCCCTGCAAATCTCCCTTAGAACAGATTCTTCAGGCTCTGCATCTATACAACTAGTGCCTTGGACATACCTTGTGAACGTATACTATCAGGGTCACCAGCTTTACTCCGTATTTATAGGCTTCGACAAACCACAAATCCTAACTGTCAATGCTTCCATATACAACATAATTGTTGAGGCAAAGACTCAGGGAGGAAAGCCTTTAACAAACTATCCTATATCTATCAGCACAGGTAATTTTACACTCCAAGGTATGACAGACCTTAACGGCGTGTTCAGCTTTCCGGCAGTAGCTAATACAATCTATGTGGTAAACCTGACCCAGCCAGACGGCACTCAGGTGTCCCAGGCTTTGCGCGCATCTATGAACAACGAAGTCTTTTCTATAGTTACCCCATACCGTTCAGCCCAGACGCAACTTCTTATTGAATATGCTACAGCGGTAGCAATTATTATAGCAGCTCTGGTTCTCTACATCTTCAGCAGGCGTGGCTCCACGAAATAGGATAAAATGTCATGATCAAAGCAAGACATATTATTGTAGTTTTAGTTCTACTTGCAGTAACTTACAATGCTGCTTACACTCATGCCCAGCAGGAGTCTCCTTACTTCAATGCGGTTTATCAGGTTATCTTAGGTCAACATTATTCATTCTTTGGTACAGTTGACCATACTGTAAATCTTCAGCTGACAGGACATATAACGCCATTTAATGCCAGCAACCTCAAAATCACCGTCTTCTATTCGTTTACTCTAAACGGAATATCCGGACTTCCTAAAGGAGCTAATTTCAGCGCTTCTCAAGGTTTCTACGGGATAAACAAGCTGGTTATAGTATTCCCAGAAGGAGTTCAGGACTTTAACTTTATCATAAGAGGGAGCATAAGCGATCCAAGCATATTCTACAGGGATGTTGCAGATATACCTGCTGTGACAATAACTGCAAACGGTCCACCTTACTTACCTGCACCGTTTGGAGTGCTAGTACCACAGACTTCTGGTATGCAGATATATTCAGTCTTCCCATCACCGAGCTCCAGGTCTGTCAGTAATCAGGTGATAATAAACGGTCATTTGTATTACTCTATAGAGGTTCCAGGAAACTCACGCTATGTAGAAATATTGTACCAGCAACCATACAGGGATTACTTTGTATTCATTTATCTCGCAGCCTTTGCTGCAGTAGTGCCTTTATCAGTGATACTTTACAAGAATTTCAGAAATTACCTTACCAGAGTAAAAACTTTTGCTAACAACAGAATCAGACCCTATGCCATAGGGAATGGTTTACCAAAGCATTCATTAAGGCTGAGCATGAGTTTAAGACCTTTCAATGCAAAGAAATGGCTTGCTTTATTTGTACTCTCTGCAGTATTGATGATTGGTTTTGCATTCGTATTTGGGCCTTCTCCTGTGCCAAGAGCATATCTAGCTTCCACACCAGCAACAACTCCTTTAATATCTCCTTACATATCAGCTGCGAACTGGACATACCTGACACCGCTTCAAGTTACCGGAACAGACAAATTTGACACTATGTCAACTTTAGGCGCCTTCGATGCAGTCATACTTGCAGACTACCCCCCTCCACTTGATACAGAGGGTCTTACATCTTCTTATCATATAATAGTCTTAACTCAATATATGAACAGCAACGAAACCTTAGTACTTAATCAGCTCTATCCCAGCTATCAGCTTGTATTCCTCAGCAATGCTAGCCAGCTTACCAAGACGCTTTTATCGATCCATCCTAGGACAAATCCACTTGGTATAGTAACTCCTGAGAGTATTTACATTCCTGTCGTTCTCTTTGAAGGGGTTATGTCTTTTGTCATAGTATTCTTTGCACTTGGATTTCTCTCAAGCGCGATCATAGAAGGCAGCAGGAAAGGTATTGGAGGCATTGTAGAAGCTGTAGCTTTTTCAGCTCTCGCATTTCTATTTTCACAAACGGTATATATCGTGACAACTGTGTTTTTGGGAATACCTGTTGGCCTTCATGCAAGTACCAGTCACGATACAACAGCAGTAGGAATGCTCGGGTTTGGAGGAGGAACAAGGCCTAGGATGCTGTCAGGAGCATTAGGCTTTCTGTTCGGAGTGCTGTTTACAAAGGAAGCAAGGTCAAAGCTAGATTTTTTGGGTTTCTTTGCTTTTGTTGGAGCAGGACTCTTCGTCTTAATCGACCCAGGCAATCTAGGCAATCTTTTCAGCCAGCTTGCATTAGTCAACTTATCAGGGGTTCCGACTTTGGGTGCAGGTGGACAGACTTACGAAGGTATCAGGCATATCATAGGTACGTTCATGGAACTATTCGGAGACAATGCAACCATTAACTACTATTCACAGCATGGAGCAGCAGCTTTCTACGCAGGAGCGATACCGTTTGCTCTCTTCTCTAGGCTAGGCAAAAGTACAGCTACATTTCTGGCTTTATTTAGTGCCTATGTAGCTGGTACAGGTTTTGTAAGAATTTCTGACATGATACCTCTCAAAGCCATGGCATCAATAATTCCAGGAGTTGCGCTTGGAGCTGTTATTCTTCTTGTTTTCTTTGCAATCGGGCTACTTGAGACGCTAATAAGAAAGCACATTGTGAATAAGTAGTTGGGATTCAGTGTCTGCTATGTTGCCCCTGATGTTCATGTACCCCATTACAGAGGAGCATCGACACATGTACTGGAACTTTCCCTTGCTCTTGCCAAGCTTGGAGATGATGTACATGTCGTGTGCAGGAGGTCACCCCATGAGAAAAGAGTCGAGAGGGTCTCAGGCGTTACACTCCATAGACTTTACAGGGGATTTGTAGGCCCTCTGACCAGAAAGGAAGCTTTACCTTTTGATGGGAACCATGACTCCAGAATTACATCTCTTGGTTACTCTACCTATCTTAAGAGCATATTTACATTGTACGCAGGACTGGAATCATCCTACATATCAAAGATGAACGATGTGGATTTCATAATCGAGAGGGAAACTGCATTCGGCGCAGGAGCTATAGCTTCCAAGATAGTCAAGAAACCGTTGATTCTTGAGCTAATTGGACCCAGATACAGTAAAATTTCTATGACAACTAGCGATATAATTCTTGCATATAATGAAAGAATGGTTCCAGAAAGTGCAAGAGATAAAACCATTTATGTCAAGGCTGCAGTTAACACAAATTTGTTCAGACCTGACTCTGAAGCTAGAAAGGAGGTCAGGATTGAGCTGGGTATAGAAGATTCTACCGTAGTTGTTGGTTATGTAGGTACTTTTCAATCCTGGCATGGTATTGACGACCTGCTTGTAGCAGCTAAACATTTTGAGAAGAGGAACGATATCAGATTCATGTTTGTTGGACCCATAAATAGGATGCAGAGAGATACAGCCGCCAACGTAACTATAGTTGGTCCAGTACCATATGATAAAGTATATAAGTACATAAATGCTTTCGACGTAGCAGTAGCACCATACAACCTGCTCAAGAGCTCAGATGAAAGAAGATCAAAGGGGATGGGGTCTCCGCTAAAGATTCTGGAATATATGGCATGCGGTAAGCCCTGCATTGCAAGTTCTATTAAGCAAGTAACTGACCTGTTACAGGATGGAGTTACAGGTGAAATATTTCAGCAAGGGGATATAATATCTTTGATAGGCAAGATAGAGGAGCTAGTTGATGATGAAGATGAAAGGCAAAGGTTAGGAATGAATGCCCATAAGGTTGCTCAAAGCTATACATGGGATACCTTGGCGAAGGAGATTCATAAGTTGATGGAGTACAATATAATTACAAAGACAGTCGATTAAAGACATTGTCAGAATACGCTCTAGAAGTGCATCAGCTGTGCAAATCCTACAGAGTACATTCTAACTTAAAGATAGGTAAAGGTGCTGTGATAAACCTGTTCAATTTCTTTGAAAAAATCACAGGATATGGTTCGCGCCAAGTCGTTGCCTTAGATTCAGTCTCTTTTCACGTAAAGAGAGGAGAAGTTTTTGGCTTACTTGGTCCAAACGGCGCTGGAAAAACTACACTGATAAAAATACTATCCACATTAGTTTTACCTGATTCAGGAAAAGCGCTTGTGGAAGGAATTGATATTGTAAAAAGACCAAGAGCTGCTGTAAAGAAGTTGCAGACTGTTCTTTCTGAATCTATAGGCTTTGACCGCAGACTATCTGGGAGAGCGAATCTCGAGTTTTTTGCTGAACTCTATGGTATACCAAAGCAAGAAGCAAAGCAGAGAATCGATAACCTGCTTAGATTCACTAACATGACTGAAAGTGCGAACGTGATGTTCCAGAGGTATTCGACAGGAATGATGAGAAAACTCCTTCTTTGCAGAGCATTGCTAACCGATGCATCAATCCTTCTCTTTGATGAACCTACAGCATCACTTGACCCTTTGGCAGCATCAGAATTCAGAAAATTAATCAGGAATGACCTGGCGGAAAGGCAGGGAAAGACAATACTTCTTGCAACACATAATCTTTGGGAAGCTGAACAGATATGTGACAGAATCGCTTTATTGAAGAAGGGAAGGATAATCGCAATAGGTACTCCCAAAGAGATAAAGTCAATGGTAGCTGATAGAGTAAACATATCTATGCTGGTATCCAACTTTTCCTATGAACGTTCTTCAGAATTAACGACAGCAATTTTGAAGGTTAGAGGAATCAATTCAATCGAAATCAGAGACAGTATTGCTGAGAACGGGCATGTAAGAATCAACATAGAGGGAAATAAGGAGCTAAGTTATAATGAATTGTTCAGACAGATTTCCTCGTTCGGTCTTGAGATCTATACACTAGAATCACTTCAACCTACGCTCGAAGAAGCATTTCTGAAACTGAATATGGAGGCGAGCAGGTGACGGAATTACCAATTGAATTTGGTAAAGTATGGGCCATGGCAAGGAGAGATATGTCAAGATGGTCTACTTATAAAACTCAAGCCATGATCAGCATATTGGGAGGAGTTCTAGGTATAATAAGCTGGGGCTTAAATTCAAGCTACGTAAACAGGCCTGTTACAGAATATAATACAAACTATATATCTTTTCTGATAGTTGGCATTCTCATATCTAGCTTGATACTACCTCTTCAGCAGGGGGTCCAAAACAGGATAAGTCCTTTCACTCTTGAGACCATATTGATGGCTGGAATAAGAACTCCAACGTTCATTCTGGGTACTGTGGTATGGCCCTACATCCTTTCTGTAATTCTCTTCATACCCCAGCTGATAATTGCTGTACTTTACTTTAAGGCTCAATTGATAATCAATCCTTTATCTTTCATACTTTCGTTGATAATTTCATCAGCTATAATTTTTTCATTGGCAATGATAAGCACAGGCTTCAGAATTGTTACCAAAACTTCAGACCCAATTACTTGGGGGCTTAATGTGGCATCTTCGATCTTTTCTGGAATGACTTTCCCAGTCCAATACCTCAACAATTTTATTCCAGGCCTGTCAAATGTCTCATGGATATTACCTCAGACTTGGGTTTACCACATAGTTCGTCTTGCCACTCTAACTGATGCTTCTATCTTTACCCCAAGTGTTGCTTTGAGCTTCGCAACTGCTTCTGCATTTGGCGTTGTACTTTTACCTGTAGGCTTTTACACGTTTAAGTGGGGACTAAACAGAGCAAAGAGAGATGGTTCACTTGGTCATTTCTAAAGGTAACCTAGAGACTTGAGCTGTTCGATTACCTTATCTTCGTCTTCTTTTGTGGTCGAGCTACTCTTCACACTTTTCTTTCTGAGTTTGACATGAAGCATATAGGTAACATAATCATCAACTTTCGAGAATCCTGTATTCTTGATCTCCTCTTGGATCAGTCTATAGAGCTCCTCAGGAATCATCACAGCAATTTTCTTATCTTCAGAAATCAATTCCAAGACAGTTCCTTATTACTGGTATTTAATAACCATGACGATAAAGTATAGCATATGTATGACTAATTATAACAACAAAGAGAATATACCGAGATGCATAAACAGTATTCTGAATCAGATAGATTCCAATTTTGAAATTGTGGTGGTAGATAACATGAGTAATGATGGCTCAGAAAAGATCCTCTCTAAAATGGCTGAGCGAGGAATCATACGTCTCATTAGAAGAAGATGCTCAAGAGGAAAAGGAAGACAGATTGCACTCGAGAGCTCTTTTGGAGATTATATAATAGCACAAATGGATACCGACGAAGAATTTAATCCAGTTCTGCCAAAGTTCTTGAATTCATATCACAGTGTGTGTGATGGGGAAGTACTTGTAGCGATAGACCAAAAGACAGGTTGGAGACAAAACATAACTGTAGCACCAAGAAAGCTATTGATTGAATTGGGCGGATGGAGGGATCTGCAATATTCAGAAGATTGGGACCTTTGGAGCAGGGCAGCGCAAAAACACCTGTATAAGTGGACTTTGTATTCTATTATTCGAAATGAAAAGAATATTATAAAGAAATCAGGGGTTATAAGAAGTTTTAGACAAAGGGTTGTAAGATATAGGGATGGATTACGCCTAGGGAGGCATTTATTTAATGCTGTAAACGGAACGAATGTAACTTACCAACAGAGGCTTGCGGAAATCTGTGCCAAGTTGATACTTCCCTTTTATGATTCGTATGCAAATGATTTTAATAGTCAATTTGATTGTGCAGATTCAAAATATTTTATCAGATTGAAATGAGCTGTTGTATATGAAGCAGGTAGTTGCCAGAGCAGGAAGGGTGGAAGTGATAGATTCGCCCATCCCATCAATCGGAGATAATGAAGTTTTGGTGAAGACCTTGTACTCTGTTATCAGTTCAGGGACAGAGACTTGGACGATTCAGTCTACTCAGCCTTTAGCAGCAGATGATGTTCTGGGCGATAAAGGGAGATTGAAGAAGGCATTTGAGCTCTCAAGCAACGTGATTAAGCAGGAGGGATTAAGCGGACTTGTCGACTATACAAGGTTAGTAAGAAACCCTACCGTGCCTCTGGGCTACAGTCTTTCTGGAATAGTGGTCAAAGTCGGAAAGAATGTAAAAGATCTGGTGGTTGGAGATAGAGTTGCCTGTGCAGGTGAGGGGAAAGCCTGTCATGCAGAATATGCATCTGTGCCAAGGAACCTGACAGCGAAGGTCCCAGAAGAGGTAGATATGTCTGAAGCCGCCTTCACTACTCTTGGAGCTATAGCATTGCATGGGTTTAGAACCAGTGGCTCACGTATAGGGGAAGTTATAGGTGTTATCGGGGCTGGCCTAGTCGGAAACCTCACAATACAAATAGCAGCAGCTGCTGGATGTGTGGTTGTAGCGATCGATCAGCGCAAGGATAGATTGGACCTTGCCATGCAGTCAGGCGCAAGTCTTGCATTGAATCCAACGGACCCACTCCTGTTCAGCAAGGTGCAGAACATCACTGCCGGAAGGGGCTTGGACGCTGTTATTATCTGTGCAGCGACAGAAAGTAGCGAACCGGTCAATCTCGCTTCAAAACTGCTGAGAGACAAAGGCGTGGTTACGATTGTAGGGAGGGTTGGGATGCAGTTCGAAAGAAAGGATTACTACCAGAAGGAGATAGAGATCAGAATGTCTAGGTCACTTGGTCCTGGAAGGTACGACCAGACATATGAGGATAAATCCGTAGATTACCCTGTTGGTTATGTCAGGTGGACTCTAAATAGGAACATGGAGGGATTCCTTCAACTTCTCAAGTCCAAGAAATTAAATCTACCCTTATTGATAGCTTCGAGAGTCCCTGTTGAAAAGGCAACGGAGGCTTATTCTTTACTCGAAAGAGAATCAAAGGTTGCCGTGCTCCTTTATTATTCGGAGATGACTCAGACAAGACAGGTCACTTCTCTTGTTATGAGAACAAAAAAGATTGAAGGGGCTATTAATGTAGGGCTGGTGGGTCCTGGTAATTTTGCTAAGGAAATAATCCTACCATTACTGAGACGAAATAAAGACTTTAACCTGAAGTGGGTAATAGCCTCCAATCCTCTCCACGCTAGGCAAATTGCTGAAAGATATCACTTCGAAAGATTTGGTACTAGCTATGACGAACTGCTTGAAGATAAGAGTGTTGACCTAGTTATAATAACGACACCAAACAATCTGCATTATGAGATGGTTGTAAAGGCTGCAAGAGCGCAGAAAGCTGTCTTTGTAGAGAAGCCCCTGTGCCTGAACAAGCAGGAGCTACAGGATATAGTAAAGGTTCAGAGAGAAACTGGGTCTCCCATTATAGTTGGATTTAACAGAAGATATTCGCCACTGGTGGTCAGGTTGAAGGAAGAGATGAGAAGACTGTCACCTCCCTTCATGATCAATTACAGGGTGAACGCAGATTTCATACCAATGGCGAGATGGGTTCAGGATCCCGAAATAGGTGGAGGAAGAGTAATAGCAGAATGCTGTCACTTTATAGACCTCTTTAACTTCCTTCTGAATTCTTATTCTCCGGAGATTTATGCAACATCAGTCTCTGCCAATGGCTCCACTGTAGTAACAAGAGATAATGTTGTCCTTATTCTGAAATATCCTGATGGTAGTGTATCGACGTTAACCTACTCCGCGCTAGGTAATAGGAACTTGGAGAGAGAAAGGATAGAAGTCTTCGGGGACGGATATGCATTCGTTCTCGACGACTTCAGGAAGCTGACCATCTTCACGCCGAAGAAGACGTCGATTCACAACCTTCTCAAGGTTGAAAAGGGTCACAAGGAGGAGTTCACTGAGCTCGCAAAGCTGCTTCACGGTGAACGGAATTCTTTGATATCTTTCGAAGAAGCAGTAGCCTCAATGAATTGCACTTTTGATGCAGAAACAATTCTAAGGTCATCGCGTGATTAAAATGTCTGATTCTTTATTTGGCAAAATCCCTCAAATTGGGGTCTCGAAGAAAGATGATGATATTTATGCTAGGGAAGGATACTACGGTCTCCTTGCTTCTATAGTATTACCAGTGCATAATGACGAAGAAACTGTAAGGGAATGCTTGGAATCAATATGCAAACAGACGTATAAGAACTTTGAGATCGTGGTAGTTGATGATGGATCAACGGATTCAACACCAATACTTCTCAGTGAGATCTCTTCCCGCAACAAAAGGATCAGAGTTATCACTACCTCTCATGTAGGGACAAGTGAAGCTAAGAATATTGGCTTAAGTAATTCGTCTGGTGCCGTGATCTTCTTCGCAGAAGGAGACGCTATTTATGAGCCTACTTACCTTGACGAAGCGATCAAATGTCTTGATCAAGATAAGAAGAACGGTGGGGTTTGCGTCTTAGGCGAACCTTGGATAACTAGGGAGACGTTTGTAACAAAATCGATGTATGCCGAGAAAATGGTTATTCATGAATTGATTCGCCAAGGCAGATTAGAGCCATACTACTCTTGGGTCTTCCCGAGGCAGGTATTGGATGAAGTAGGCGCTTTCGATTCGAAGCTAAGTCAGGCTGAAGACAGGGACCTTTTCGCCAGAGTGAAGAGGAGAGGTTACAAGATAGGGCTGGTCCAAAAGATCTTATGGCGTCATATGAGGAACGAAACTACATCCCAATTTATGCTTAAGTGTTATGTTAAGGGGAAGAGAAGAATTGACTATCTAGTGAAGAATGGGAGATACCGTGAATTCGTAAAAGGGGTAGCTGGACTATGGGCCATCATGATCATCATGATCTTCATCTATATTTCTCCTTGGGTAGCCATCGCAGGTATTGCTCTTGCATCCGTATTATTCCTTGCCAGATTTGCAAGGATTCTTGTGGTTGGGCTCAGGATAGGTGTACCAAGGAGATCGCTATTACTTTTACCAGTGTTCCAGTTGTTGAGGTATTTAGGCAATGCTGCAGGATATACAGTCGGCCTGTTCGCTTGGATGTTGATTAGGCAAAAATGAGGTACAGGTTAGATAATCTCTACTTTACCATGATCTGAACATAGTATAACCCTAACGGAGCTAAAAGGCTGATGGATTACGTTTCCGTGGCGGTCCCAACTATAGGCCGAACAACATATCTAGAAGATTGTCTAGATGCTATATCCAAACAATCATATAAGCCATTGGAAATATTGGTTATACACGATGGTAGCAACATCAATTCTGTAAAGCAGATAGTCGGGTCCGTTGGTGCCACCTATCTACGTGGCCCAGGTAAGGGAGTGGTCGAAGCATATAATGTGGCTCTAAGAGAGTCAAAAGGAGACATAATTGCATTCACTGACGACGACGCAATTCCTGAACCAAGATGGCTTGAAAAGATAGTCACCCTTTATTCAGATAGAGTAGGTGGAGTTGGCGGGACCGTTAGGGGTAAGGAGACCAATCAATCACATCTTGTCACCACAAGAATAAGAAGTACAGGTGAATTTACTGGATGGAAAGAAGTAACCGAAATCATGGAAGTTGATCACATAAGAGGCGCCAACATGTCATTTGCAAAGGATGCAGTACGCATAACAGGCAGCTTTGATAGGAACTTTGGCGGGGATGGTTATATGTTCGAGAGTGATTACTGCATAAGAATGAAAAAGAAGGGATACCGAATACTCTTCAATCCTAACGCAATAGTATCGCATATGGAATCAAAAGAAAGGCATGTTCCCAGAGGGAGATCTTGTTCTCGCATGTATCATCATAGATGCAACAAAACTTACTTCATGCTGAAACATTACTCAGCCGATGGTAATAGCAGAACAATAATGCAAAGGTTATTTGGGGATGCAGCAAGATCATTGACATCTGCTATAATGAATCTTGATGCTGTCTATATCTGCTCCTTCGCTGGTACATTGGTGGGCTCACTAAATTATATTAGATTTAAACTCTCCGGATAAAGTAATTATCTTCTCAAAATCTGCAATCGAAATATCAAAACCTCTATTTGGTGGTGCAAACCTTGAAAATAGCCATAGTTAATAGAACAAAGATAACGGGTGGAAAGGGTGTACATGCACTGGAACTAGCAAGACATTTGCAAATACTTGGAAACGAGGTGTTCATCGTACCGAGGTACATTGGCCATCTCTCCATCTTTAGGTATCTCATTAGATTCTCTAAAGGATACGATATAATTCACTTGCATGAGCTGGACCCAGAAGCTGTGTTTGCATGCTACCTTGCATCATACCTGTTCAGAAGTAGGGCAGTCCTAACGATACATCAGTTCGGTAAAGCTTCAATACCAAAAGGGCTTATTGCTCGAAGGATAATTGTGCATTGCCTCAAACATTTCGATACAGTAATCTGTGTATCAAATTATATAGCATCAAAGTATCTTAGAATTGTCGGAAGTGGGGGTACTGTTCCAGTTGTGATATACAATGGCGTAAATGTTCGATTCTTTGACCCATTAACAGATGCAGGATACGTAAGATCAAAAGAAAACCTCGACGGTAAAAAAGTAATACTCTTTGTTGGACGTCTCATAGAGAGAAAGGGCATAGGGTATCTGCTACAAGCCTTCACTAAGCTTAGGCTTAGAATGAACCATTTGGCTCTCGTTATCTGTGGGGATGGGCCCATGAAAAGGTATTTACAATCTAGAGTTAAAGAAATGAAACTTGACAACGAAGTCATATTTCCTGGGTTTGTCTCAAACCATCTTCTTCCATTTTATTACGCAGCTGCTGATGTATGTGTCGTTCCGAGCCTTTCTGAGCCGTTCGGTATAGTAATACTCGAAGCGATGAGCATGGAAAAGCCTGTAGTAGCTTCCGCTGTCGGCGGGATGATCGAGATAATACAAGATGGTTACAATGGCCTGCTTGTACCGAGTAGGGATGTCGATCGTCTGGTCGCAGGTCTCGAAAAAGTGCTAAAAGATAAATCATTCTCCAGACGACTAGGTTTACAAGGTAGAAAGACAGTTGTCGAAAAATTCACGATAGAAAAGATGATCAAAGAGACTTTGGATGTCTACTGGCTGACACTAAGCAAACCAAGAGTTTCGGTCTCACAAGGCAGATAAGCATTTGAACGTGAAGAGAAGACGACAGTATACCTGTTTGGTTTAGACGGTGTGTCTCTGGAGAATTTGCAAGAGATAATGCAAAGGCAGTATTTGCCGAATTTCGACAAGGTACTGAAAAGAGGATACTCGTCTTCTTTAAATACAGTTCACCCCTATGTTACAGCCCCGAATTGGGCGAGCATCTTTTCCGGTGTAAATCCAGGCAAGCATGGCATTTTTGATATGTCGAACTTTAGAAGCGGAAGAAAACTTATTCCAAATATGAATATGTGTGATATCCCCTTTATGTGGGACTACGTATCTTGGTCTCGCTTAAAAATACTCTCCGCTGGTGTACCTTTTTGCTTTCCTGCGCCTGAGGTGAACGGATGGTGGGTCACCGGAAGATTTGCCCCAAACCTATCCTGTTACCCTTTAAGTTTAAAGAATATGTTTGATCTTTCAGGTTTCGAATATTTTAACATCTCTGCAAGGAGGAGATTCAAAGTCATACGACAGACTGGGTTACAAAGATATCTGGAAAGAGAACTACTTCGCTTGGAGAAGAGGAAGAGCGCCGTGCTACAGATGATCGACTCGAGGAAGTGGGATCTTGTTCTTTTAGTTGATGAGCTCCCAGACACAATTTTCCACCATGCTTTTGACAACTGGGAAGTAGTAGGAGATATGTTCAACAGACTAGATGAATGGTTGGGTGGCATAATCAACAGAATGAAGAATAAAGATTCATTGATCGTTGTTTCAGACCACGGCTTTGAGCTCACGTCTAAGACATTTTATTTGGGCGAATGGTTCAGGCGGAATGGTTATTTTGTAAGGAAATGGTGGCAGAATTCTCCTCGTTCCCCATTTCGCGAACTTCTCGGTCTGTTATGGAGATATTTTGGCGATCTTTCTGACCTAGAATCACAGATGAAACCATTATTAACAATATTTTTGCAGAATTTACTGATCGAACTAAGAAAAGATATACTGCGTGCAATGCGAAATCATAAAGAAGTCACATTCCTAACTACTGTCTTGCAAACTAAGCACTGCTGGCTCCGACTCAGAGGTTGCAATGGTTCAAGCTCTACTGAATGGTTTGTACTTTCGAAGGATATCAAACCCTTGCTTGAAAAAGGAATAATCAATTCGATTGCAAGATCGCTCGACTTGTACACCGGATCATTCACGAACGATGCGCCTGGGCACTTTCTGTTGGAGGCGGCTGATGGGTGGGCTTTGAATACATCAAAGATCGTTAACGATAGGCTAACGGAAGAAGCTACATGTCGTTTACATTCGCCATACGGGCTCCTATTGATGTATAATGAAGAGATTGGGATTAGGGGCTCGGACAAACCAAACGTTTGCGACATTCTGCCAACCACTCTGGAACTTTTGGGACTTCCCTATCCAGAGAATCTTGATGGAAGAACATTATGTGGATAAGAGCAGATCGGATTATATGAAACTGTTTCTGTTTGGCTTGGACGGGATGCCCCTTGACATTCTGAGGTCTTACTCAGAAAAAGCAGAATTCACCAACTTCCGTAAGCTGCTTCAATACGGTTCGGCAACATCCCTGCAATCTACCTACCCATTTGTGACAGCGCCGGCATGGACGAGTATGTTTACAGGCGTAAATCCAGGCAAGCACGGCATTTTTGATCTGGTAGAAGAAGCCGATGGAAGATTAACAATTCCAAATATGCGCAGTGTAGAGATCCCCTTTCTCTGGGATTATCTTTCTTGGGCAAAGAGGAAGGTATTGGTAATGGGCATGCCCTTCGTCTATCCTGCCCCCCCTATCAACGGCTACTTTATCACCGGACGACTCGTCCCTAAGCTTTCCTGTTACCCGGAATCTTTAACGACCAAGGTGGACCTATCAGGTTTCTCCCCAGAATTGGATGATTCACGTCTTGGAAACTTGCTACAAGGGAGAGAGCGAATGAAGCTGGAAAAGGAGGAATACGCAGAGCTTTTGCTCGCTGCCTTGAAAAAGAGGAAAGAAGCTTCCATTTCTCTAATAGATAATGAAACATGGGACGCCGTAATAATAGTGGAATCTATGCCAGATCAATTCTTTCACAAATTCTGGGCAAACAAACAAGCGCTATCGCGAATGCTGGGAATGTTAGATGGGTGGCTCGGAGATATAATTCAACGTCTTGGGCCGGAGGATAAATTGATTGTTGCTTCCGATCATGGTTTTACTGGTGTTAAGGGGACGTTCTATCTGAAGTCTTGGTTGATAAGCAAAGGGTATCAACCAAATATAAAAAGTGGTAAGAGAACAAACATGATGACATTCTTCAATAAACTGACTCAACGAAACAAGAAAAGAGAAGACTGGCTTAACGAGGTGGAAGGTTCGAAGATCAGAGTTCGTGGTGTAGCGGCTTCGGCTTGGATCAGTATTCCTGAACAATCAAAGCATCTTATGGATGTTCTGCTTAAGGAATTCGTGTCGCTTACGCAAACTGATATGATTTATGATTGCAAGAAGATTGAAGATGTTTATTCGGGAGGGCAACTTAAAAGGGCACCAGGAAACCTTCTGATAATACCAAAGGAAGGATGGTCTATTGATTGTGAAAATACGAATCCAAACAGATACTATCGATTGATCGATTACCCGAAAGGGGTTCATACCCCTTATGGTATATTTGTATACTACACGCCCGACAATAAGCACATTGATAGGGAGCTAAAGATCTATGACGTGATGCCCACTATACTGAAAATATTTGGTCTGCCGATACCAGATTTTGTTGACGGAGTTCCGGCGTTTTAGAAGGTGCAGACATATACTCGGTTGACTGTTTACCTGATAGTCTTGAGGGCGAAAGAATCGTATTTCTACATAAGGACGTTGTTAAAAACAAAAGTAGCCCACAATAACACTTCAATTAAACATCGCACCTCATGATCAAGGGGTAAGAAGAGACTGGACAGATATGATTGATAGAACGATGAGCCCAGAGAAGAGTCAAGCAGTTGATGCTTCAAAGCCCATACAAGTAATCAATCTGACAAAGAGATTCAGCTCTCACTCCAAGGCACTTCAGAGCTCAGGAAGGATTCAGGGTTTAGATGATCTGGCACGTTTCTTGAAAATCATCATTGGTCAGAAGGACAAGAACCTCGTGGCTCTGGATAATGTATCGTTTGAAGTGAACAAGGGTGAAATTTTCGGTCTATTGGGACCGAACGGTGCAGGGAAGACGACACTGATAAAAATACTTTCAACCTTGATTCTCCAAGATAGTGGAAAGGCATACACCTTTGGAATCGACATTGCAAAATATCCGAGAAGGGCGCTCAAGATAATTCAGACAGCTCTAGCAGAAGTAACAGGTTTCGAAAAGAGACTTACAGGAAGGCAAAATCTTGAGCTCTTTGCTGAGTTATATGGTATACCTAGGCTGGAAGCTCAAAAGCGCATAGATGAGCTTCTTGCTCTAACTGGAATCCAAAAATATGCAGATATAAGTTATAACAAATATTCAACAGGTACTGCAAAAAGACTCGTCGTTTGCAGGATTCTGCTAAGTGATGCGCCAGTTCTTATCTTCGATGAACCAACAACAGGTTTGGACGCCCTTGCAGCTCTGGAATTCAGAAGAATGCTCAAGGATGTTCTAATTAGGCAGAAACAGAAGACGATAATATTGTCCAGTCATAACCTTTGGGAAGTTGAGCAGTTATGTACAAGAGTAGCGATTCTAAACAAAGGGAGGATAATAGCACAGGGGACACCTACGGAAATCAGAAATAGTTTCACCAGAGGTACAAACATCTCAATAACGTTCGATTCGCACAGTTCATTTGACCAAGGTTTAATTGCACAAATAAAGAAAGTATCAGGCGTCACGCAATGCGAATTGATCGATTCAAGGAATGGATACTTGACATTGAACTTACTTGGGACCGCAGATTTTGATTATCTGCAACTATTTCGATTGTTTGTGGAGTCAAACCTGAAGATCAGAACCATCGAAAATCATATTTCTGGACTTGAAGAAGCCTTTATTCAGCTGACTAGAGAATAAAGCTAGGTGTTTATTGGTTTGCAACTCCCCTTTGAGCCAAAAAAGGTCTGGGCGTTAACTAAGAAGGATTTTTATGATTGGTCGAGCTACAAAAACCAGATGATCACTACAGTACTGGCATCAGCCGTAGGATTAGCGAGCTGGGGTTTCAACGCTACCTACAGGGATGTGCCTGTCCCTCAGTACAATACTGACTTTGTTTCATTTCTCGTGGTGGGGATTCTTGTGGGAAACATAATGATGTCTCTGAGTTCCGGATTGGACAGACGAATAAAGCCTTGGACGATAGAAACAATACTGATGACTGGAATGCGAACTCCAACTTTCGTCCTAGGAACCGTAGCATGGACCTATACTCTCGCAGTGATTCTCTTCGTACCTCAGTTGATTCTTTCTATCTATGTATTCAACGCACACTTTTCGGTGAATCCTTTATCTCTTATTGTAGCGGTAATGATTACAAGTATAATAATTCTTTCACTCTCCATGATAGCCACAGGCCTGAGGCTTGTAACCAAAGTGACCGACCCTGTCACATGGGGATTGACAATAGCGCAACAGCTTCTTTCGGGAATGGCCTTTCCGGTATCCCATCTTGACAACTATCTTCCTGGACTCTCTAATGTGTCTTGGTTGCTCCCTCAGACTTGGATTTATCATATTATCAGACTATCTTCGTTAACAGATGCATCTCTCCTGAATCCTGGGGTTGCAGTCAGTTTCCTTATCTCTGCGCTAATAGCTGCGTTGCTTGCGCCATTATCCCTTTATATCTTCAGATGGGGAATGAGAAGGGCCAAGATTGAAGGTACGCTCGGGTGGTACTGAAACTCATGAAAGTTATAAGATTAGCTTGGGATTATCCTGTAGATGGTCAACCAACATACGGCCTTCAACCAGTTTTTGTGTACCTTTCAAGAGAGCAGGCCCGTCTTGGCAACGAGGTGCATATAATCACACTTGGAAAGAGTCTCTCTGAGGAACAGATGGACAACGTGCGAGTTCATCGTGTGCCTACGCCGTACAACTTAAACGCCCCCCGCATCATGGGCAGACTGATAGATCGACGTGATGATACAGTCATACATACCCATGCAACATGCGGCCTCTTTATGTCTGTATACAAAAGAATCACTAGAATACCATTTGTAGCACACACTCACGGAACTTCCCGCTCTCACAACACTCCACTGGTTTTAAGGGGGCATGAGCTTAGGATAGACTACTCAGTCCTCGGTATAAATTACCACATGTTGAGAGAGCGTTCGCTTTGGTCTGCTGCAGACAGAGTTCTAGCTGTAAGCAGTTCTTCTGCAGAAGACATAGCTACTACATATGGTATAAACAAGAATAAGATCAGGGTTGTATACAATGGTGTTGATTCTAATATATTCAAACCTAATGAGAAACCAATTCTTTCAAGCAACTTAGCACATCTATCATCCAAAAGAATAATTCTATTTGTTGGTCATTTTGGTCTAAGAAAGGGTATAATATTTCTTATAAGGTCTCTTGACATAGTCAGAAGAGAGATTCCAGATGTGCATCTCCTTTGCGTAGGTGGTACACCTGAATGGCTTGGGGGGATTGATTATCGTCAAATACTTCTCTCAGAAATCAGTCGGCTTGGATTGAACGATTACGTCACATTATCTGATGCAGTTAAAAATCGTGAGCTACCTGATATCTACAACTCTTCAGAGCTATTGGTACTTCCTTCATATTACGAGACGTTCTCGAAAGTATGCATAGAAGCCATGTCTTGCGGAATTCCCGTTGTTGCTACGCACATGGGTGGAATCCCTGAAGTGGTTGAAGAAAATGTGACAGGATACTTGGTTCCATATGGCTCGGTAAAAAAGTTGGCTGATGTGATAATCAGCCTGCTGCAGGATAGAGGTAGAGCAAAAAAGATGGGTATCAACGGAAGAATTAGAGTACTTAAAAATTTTACCTGGTCAGCAGTAAGCGAGAGAATTCAGAAAGTATACAACGAACTATTATTTCATCAAAGCTAGAGATTTATGACGGTCATGCTCTGCATCTTTATACATAGGTACAGATGGGGGGTGCAAATTAGGGGAGACGAGAGAGGATTTTATGAAAAGGCTAGGATTTATAGAAGAAAAGGAATCAAGCTGATTGTAATCGAGAAGCAACCTTCCATGAAGGATAGTCTGGACCCTCACACCTATGAATCGCTAACTATGAGGAGTGGGCATCTGCCGCTGAGAAATATCTTCGATTTGGCATTAATCCTCTACAACGCTTTCATGCTGATGTTGAAAATAAAAAAAAGACCTGATCTCGTATATGTGTACAATCAAGATCCAGAAAATGTTATAGTTGGCTACTTGGCCAAATTATTCTTTAGCGTACCGACTATAATAGTATATCATCATATTTCGCCTTCAAATTTTGAAACACTAAGACAAGGAGTGGTCAGAAGGCGTATGTCTAGACAAAGTATTCCTTCGTCGATTTGGCGTAGCATAATTCCTTCTCTTAACCTATTTTGCAGCAGAAGATCAGATATTCATTTAGCTCTCTCCTATGCTACAGCTGAGGAAGTAAGAAGGTACATTGGCATAAAAGACTGTGCTGTTGTGGGCAATGGGGTTGATACTGCCACCTTTAGAAATCTAGGACTAGAGAGAACATTTGATGCAATTTTCCTTGGCAGAATAGCTCATCAAAAAGGAATAGATGTATTATTATCTGCATGGGCAGAAGTGATAAAACATGTTCAACGAGCTAAGCTGATAATTGTAGGAGGTGGCGACTTCATGCCTGTAAAAAGGTTCAGAGATATTGCTGTCTCCCTTGGGCTACAAGGTCATGTTATATTTACCGGCTTTGTAAATGACAAAGAGCTGGTCCTCCTGTTAAACAGGGCAAAGCTCTTTGTATTCCCTTCCCGAAAAGAAGGATTTGCGCAGGCTGTATCTCAGGCTATGGCATGTGGTCTTTGCTGCATTCTTTCTGACATTCCTAGCCTCCGAGAGGTATATGGAGAAGCTGCAGTATATTTTCCACGTGAAGACCACTTGGCATTAGCTAACCTTATTGTAGAATACCTTCAAAATGAACAATTGAGACTTAGGAAAGCCGAAGAAGCAGAAGAATACGTAAAAGATATGAAATGGTCCAAGGTTGTTGAAAATGAACTTCTTCAAATTTGCAAAGGAATAAGGAAAGATATCACTACATGAAAGTAGCATTCATATTTGATGTAGGTATCAAATACCCTCCAGATTTCAATAATATAAAATGTTACTATGTGAGTAAAGAACTATGCAGAAGGGGAATAAGTGTAACTTGGCTTTCTATCGGCGAAAAAGTTAGTTTTCAGGTAGATGATGGAATAAAATTCGTCGAAATCAGTGTTCCTAGGATCAGATTTATCAGGTTATTGGTATCAGCACTTAAAGCGACAGCTTACTGCAGAAAGGAACGAATAACGGTGATCTACGCTGACGATTGGCTATTCATGAGGAGACGTCTATTATCAAAATTATTTTTCCAGTTCATCATACGAATTTCTGGTATATTCTGGGTCTCGGACATGAGAGACCCTCTCCTAGATTTCGAAATTGCCATTGGGCGTGTGAAGGAAGGGTCATTAAGTTATTTCATAAAGAGGATAGAAGAATTACTCTTCTATTCCCTATCCACCCTTGTCATCTTACCTTCAGAAGCATATGCGAGGTTGTTGAGTGAACAAGGAATTGATCCTAAAAAATTGATAGGAATATTTAGAGGTATTGATAGAAAGCTGTTTACCCCTAATACAAGCGGGCACAAATTACGTGAAAGCCTAGGAATCAATAATTCATTTGTTATAGGGTGGTTCGGGATTGTGCAAAAATATCGACTAATAGATGAACTACTTGCTTCTATAGCAGCCAACCTAGAAAGGATTTTTCCTGACGCTTACCTCTTGATAGGTGGCAAGGGGTCACGATTAGAGTCAATCACGAGACTAGCTAATGGGAGGGCATCCAATCGAATAATCTATGCAGGGACAATACCTTACAACAAGATGCCTGAATATATTGCAGCATGTGACGTACTGCTCTGCCCTGTAAGCACAAAGAACAGGTTCTCCCTCTTCAGTGCATGGCTAAAGATAGCTGAAGCATTAGCTGTGGGACATCCAGTAGTAGCCACAAGAACCTTCACTTCATATGTAGACTTCAAAGATTTGCGAGGTGTTGTCTGGGTAGGTTCTACATATGAAGAATTCTTAAATGGAATCAAATGGGCCAGGCAGAATCTCCGCAAAATCAGTGAGGAGGCAATGAAACAGGCGTCGGATTTCCACTTATATTCTATTGACAGAAATATACCAAGAATTGTCAATGCCATAATAAAAGCTGTTGAAAAGAGTTTCTAATTTCTTTAATAATTTTGAATAATGGTTTAGAAGCTTAAATGCAACTAAGAGTTAGCTTGATACACACTTCGACAATATACAACCTTCGTGGTTCAGAGCAGTGGCTTTTGAGCCTGGGATTGTCAATTTCAAGATTGGGAATATCTGTCAAGATAATAAATTTTGATTACGATAAAAGATTCGTATCTGGCCCAAAGGAGTATAAGGCCAAAGAAGAATATATCAAAAACATGACTAAAGATTTGGAACTGATTCTTTTAAGAGGAACACGTCTTCCTCTTCCAGGTTGGGTAGCCAGAAGAAGGGACAGGCTATCATCTTTCATAACTGAAAGTTCAAAGTTCTTTCCGTTAACGAAGAAATTACTGAACTCGATATATAAGTCTGATATAGTATACTTTGTCCAGTGCCAGAAGGGAGCAAGTCACCTCATACCAATCCTATTTATTGCTACGTTGGCAGGAAGGAAGCCAGTGATTGTAGGAATCCATGTGAGGCCTCAAGTTGGTCTGGTACATTCTTTGATAGTCAGATTTTACGCTAGGCTAGGGACACTAAAAATGGCTCATATATTGAATAGGGATATCTCTTCATACGTAAATAAAATGTATGGTTGTCCAGTAAGGTACATACCAAACTTTATAGACACCAAAGGATTCACGCCTCGTCAGAAAAAGATTGGCTCTATCTTTATAGTGCTATACGTTGGAGCATTAACCGACGTTAAAGGGGCAGATTTGCTACCTGACATATACCATGGTCTGAAAAAATCATCAATTCCAGCAGCATTGTGGATTTGTACGCAGGGAGGTCCTCTTCAACAGAGAATAGTTGAATTCAGCAAGGACCACCCTGATAGTGTAAAATATTTGGGTTTCGTTGAACGCTCAGAATTGGTTAACATATACTCCAAGGCTCATATTGTCATAGTACCAAGTAAGAGGGAGCAATTTCCATTTGTTCCGATCGAAGCACAGGCTTGCGGAACGCCTGTTGTTGCTTCGGATATACCAGGATTAAGACAATGCGTGATGGAGGGCAAGACTGGTCTGTTGGTATATCCAAGGAAGCCTGAGGAATTTGTACGCAAAGTAGCGATGATGTATAGATTGATGACAGAGAGGACTGAAGAATATCTTCAAATGTGCAATAACGGTGTGAAATATGTGAATGAAAATTTTAACAACGAAGTAGTTCTTAATTCAACCATCCAGTTGTTCAATTCTGTCCTCAATGGAACAGATTAATTCAGTTGGTTACAATGACAGATAGTAACACTGATACTAACCAAGCTGCATCAGATATAATATATTGGTCAGCTGGGGATTCTATACTCTATGACCCCAAGTCAAATATGCTGGGACTTTATGACCTGATAAACAAAGACAACTGGCGCCATCTGCTACTTAAGGATGACGAAATAAAGCGCGCAATCATCCTGAGCATGCTTGTTCCTGAATATGCTACAAATATAGCGATTTTACAGGGAAAGATAGATACGTCAGCCCTGCAGATAGCAAAAAGGTTCCCTGATGCAATGGTCTATCTTGTCTCTGATGATGTATTCGGTCTTTCTATAATGGCTAAAGTACGGAAGATCGAAGGCTCTATGAACCTAAGATTGGTTAAATATGAAAAGATAGTATCAGAGCCGAGTAAAGGAAAGATGGATGTGGTATATGTAACAAATCCTCACAGAACGATTTCAATTCATCTCGCAGGTGCTTTTCAAAAAATTAACTTGCTAGAGCTAGCTAGCAGAATAATAAAAGACAGCGGAAGAGTTCTAGCCAGCTTTACGGACCCTGATACAGCTCTTTCCTTGTCGGTTATGAAGAAGCAGATAACCACATCAGGTTTAATTATTAAGCGACTATACAGGATTTTTCCATGTGCAAGTTCCCCAAAGGTATTGACCGATGAATCGGGTTACAAAGAATTGTCAATGGTGAATTACAAAAGAGGATTAAGTAAATTCCTCAAGACATACCAGAGGATCAAGGCCAGAGGTAACTTTCTTACTTATTGTTTTGATTTGAGGATAAATGATAGAAGAAGTAATTGAATTACTAGCTTCCAAGTTAGGACTAAAGGAATACAAATCCAGATTCTTCCTTATCGAATCAGGGGGCTACGATATGGTCACAAGTAAATTCACAATAGTGTTAACGTCAAAAGGTCTTTTGCAAAAATTCTTTACAAAAATAAGCAATTCTGTGAATCTTTCTGATTATTTGAAGAAGGAATCGGAGAACTTAAGTTTGTTGAATAAATATGGAGTAGATGGTATACCAGAAGTTATTGCAAATGGAAACATAGGGGGAAGATATTTCTTAGTTGAAAAATTTATCGAAGGAAAGCGCCTCGGCTCCTCTGAACCATTAAACAATGTATACCCCGCAGCAGAAACATGGTTGAAGGACCTTTACACCAAGACAGAGACTTCCGAGATTGAACCTAGTGAACTACTGAAAAGGGTAGAGGAATATATATCAAGCGCATCGGAATTCTTTGACTTTAGCAATCTACTGTCATTAATGGAAAAGACATCTCCTTGCGAGCCTCTTCGAAGCGTCGTAATACATGGAGATTTCTGGCATGGTAATATGATCAGGAACAAGAAAGGAAAGATCTTCCTTACAGATTTTGCATTATCTGCGGAAAGAGAGCCTCCTATTGATATGATTGATTTATTGGCTGATTACGATTTTAAAGATTTACTTGATGAGAGGAGGCTTAGCAGCCATATGTCGTCCTTCTTACCTACCAGCACAGACCCTGTTTTCTTTACGCTATATTCGATGGTCAGGAAACTGGCTGCAAAAGTTAAAACACGAATCAGCCTATATGATCAGTATCTTGTCAAGGATTTGGATGCCTCAATGATGGAAATAAGAGAGGCAGGAATTCTCAAGCTTCTAACTCAAATATATTTCAAGAAGGACAGTAATTAAAAGTCAGTATACCTATGTATAGATTTCTTGTAGTTTATGACCTTATTAACGAATCCCTTTCGACCTCACTGATCTTCGAATAGCCAAGCGATTGTACAGTATTAATCATTTCTTTTATTATGTTATTCATGAATGCTATTATTCCTTCTTCGCCTCCCACTGCAAGGGCATACACATACGGCCTACCAAGAAGTACGCACTCAGCTCCCAATGCGATTGCTTTGACAACATCAATACCCGACCTGAATCCGCTATCGACGAAGAGCAATAACTTGCCTTTAAATCTCGAAGAGATATCGGGTAGCACCTCTATGGGCGATGCAGAAGAATCCAGACTTCTTCCTCCATGGTTGGATATTACTATTCCATCAGCCCCGATTTTAATGCATTCTTCTACATCAACGGGATTAATGATGCCTTTAACTATTACAGGAAGTCGACTCTTCTTCTTTATCCTATCTACATATTTCCATGTAACTTTTGTTCCCCTGACCTTCTTCCAGAGTTCGAGTGCAGCATCTCTGTCGTCTTCAGGAGACCTTTTAAGCCTGGACCTGAAGACAGGGTCTGAAAAATAAATATCATGGCCGAATTTTTCGTACTCAGTAGTCTTGGGGCCTTTATACTTAATTGCATGGCTTGCCATATCGACAGTGACAAAAAGACCACTGAAGCCAGCTTTTTCAGCACGATTGATGATGCTGTAAAGTACTTCTTCGTCATAACAATGATACAGTTGCAGAAAGTGTGGAGTATCGCCCATTTCTTTCCCTATTTCTTCTATGGTGGCAGAGGC
>Ga0209012_1000667_pt1 | contig 44172 bp, 42 predicted proteins | sample RS3BMetagenome_FD_184735 | JGI IMG/M metagenome (GOLD analysis project Ga0209012, IMG submission 184735) | Ferric oxide microbial mat and aquatic microbial communities from Rainbow Spring, Yellowstone National Park, USA - RS3B (SPAdes) (version 3) ...
AGGTGGGGTTAGGGGAAGGAGGGTAGAAGCCTTACGAACATCAAAGAGATGAACATCAAAGAAGCAAGAACCAGAATTCCCAGGATGATGGGAATCCCGCAAGCTTTAGCTGGGGGAGGGCGTCAAAAAGAACCTTACGTTTCAAACTTCTGGAGGGAATTCGCTTAGACTGCAGAAAGGTATTTCCTGAGCGATTCTTCATTGTTGGGGGCTTCGATGAATACCGGGACGTTCTTCTGCCTGGTGGCCTTGTAACTTACGAAAAGCCATTCTCCTGTCTGAAGTTCTGTTGTTCTCTGCAGCACACCTAAGTCGAGGCTAAAGGAGTCGGCGATCACAACCCTGTCGTAACTTCTCGGGAGTGTGCTTACGAAGTAGCTGTGGAGCTGCTGAAGCGCATTTGTATTGAGGTACGCCACCCGCTGTGTACTGATTAGGGCCGATGCTCCGTACTTCCTTCCCTGCCTTAAAAGAGCTTCAACAGCCCTGCTCGATTCCACCTGAGTTCCCCTCGGATCGTTTGTTGCAAACTCCTGCGCTTCATCTATTACCACAAGCACCTTCTGCCTGAAACCGTGAACCTTCTTCAGAAATAGAAGTCTGTTCAGAAATCTTGCTGCTGCCTCCTGCGCCTGCCTGGGGTCCGGGGCATATACTATCAGCAACCTTCGGTCCCCTGCAAGAAAGTCGTAAGCCGCCTGCTCGGGTGTGCCCTCTGTCTGTTCATTGTCGCTTCCCTTCTGCATGGAGATTATATCGACTGCAGCATCAATATCCTTCACTGCGCTGGATTTTTCATGAAGCTTCTGCCGCAATGACTGAAGCTCACCTAGTAGGTGGTCAAGGTCAGTCGGGTCTAGCTCCCGGATCAAGGTTCTTTGAGGTATGCCTTTTGAAGCAAAATGACTCCTGAGATTAGAAAGCGTTCCTTCGGCAGGGAGGGAGCCAACCTTCTTATCTTGAAGTATGACCTGAAGCAGGTCGTACACCTTTCCGAGGTCCCATTGAAAGGTCTGCTCGCCCAGTGCAAGGTACCTAAGCCTCTTCGTAGCTTTCAAAGATTCGAAGGTTGAAATTATCTTATCTTCTCCAGAAGGTGAAAGTCCCAGGGTCTCTGGAACCACTTGGGACTGGTAAAATCTGTCTATGTTATCAAACTCCTCTGTTGTAAGGATCATGCCGTCCTTAAGCCTGTCTATGAGATGAATCGAGTACTCCCCGGAAACATCCAGCACGCACACCTTTAGCTTTGGATCCCTTTCCATTAGACTGCGCACAAGGTAGGATGTCAGGTTTGATTTTCCTGAGCCCGTAAACGCAAACACGCCTATATGATACCTAACAAGTGATGCATCGTCCACCTTGAGCCTTATGTTCATCCCTTTGACCTTTCCAATGTCCAGCCCATCCCTGATGCAGATGAATTCTTCCACCGAGTCTCTCGAAAGCAGATGAGCCACTGAGCCTTGCAGCGGGGTTAGGCTGGACCTTTCGAAACGTGGAGAGCCACGATCAACAGTCAATCTGTACCCGGTCTGGTACGCTCCGAGGTCTATCCAAGTCTCTTGGCTGTCATTCCAGCTTTCACTAACCCTTTCAAGAAACTCTTCTCTGATCTGCTGGGGCACACTCGAGGTAACCCCCAGCATCTGGTAGTGCATCGGATGGACCGAAACGACTTCGTAAATAAGGTACGACCTGCCCGCCTTGGAGTTCCTTTCTATAGCAACAAAGGTTGGGTCGTGCAACCTATCAAAAACCTCCATATCAAACTTGGCTTCGAGCTGTGCCACGTTCATGGTACCCTCAAACTGGCCTCCGAACGCGGATTTAGTTTCGGTCTTCGTTCCCTTAAGGCGGGCCTGAAACCTTCCACCCATATCATCGAAGATTGCAGAGAGTTCTGTTGACATAGCTGGTCAAGAGTCTGTCTGTCCGGATATAAAGAGTATCCCTCTTTGAAACGGAAAAATCCTCACACTTCATACGAGCTATGCTCCCTCTCGTCAGGATCGCCCTTCAAAGATGAAATCTAAAAGAAGTGCTGATCTGCTATATTCCTTCCTTTCCTCTCCAGATTGTAGTATATTAATAGCACTCAACCTTTGCTTTTGACATGGTAAGGATTCTGTACGTCCTTTTGGATGGGGTGGGGGACAGGCCTGTTCCTCAGCTTGGAGGGAAGACCCCATTACAGGCTGCTAAAACTCCGAACATGAGGGAACTCGCCCGAAATTCGGTGATGGGCCAAGTTTACTCAGTTGGTAAGGGTATCGCTCCTGAATCTGATATAGCTGTGTTCAATATGTTGGGATACAGCTTCAGGGAGGATTATGTAGGAAGGGGTGTTGTTGAGGCAGTTGGAGCAGACATGGAATTCAGGACGGGAGATGTTGCACTGAGGGCTAATTTTGCTACGGTTAACGATGCAATGGAGATCATCGATAGGCGGGCAGGAAGGGACGTAACAAAGGAGGATGGAGACCACCTTGCAAGGGAGATTCAAAGTAAGCTGAAGTTTGATGATCCGAAGGTATCATTCTCATTTAAGCATACTCAGGGGCACAGGTGCGTGCTGGTAATGAGGCATCCCCTTGGGCTGAGCGGGCGGGTCACCAACACAGACCCGGGGTACGTTAGGGTGGGTTCAATGGGCGTCGCCAGCGGTCTGGCTGACCAGTCAAGGGTCGTACCTTGCAAGCCCATGGATGGTACACCACAGGCGAAAAGAACTGCGGAACTGGTGAACGAATTTACAAGAAAGTCTTATCAAATACTTAAGGCTTCAAGAACGAACGAAGAAAGAATCGCAAGGGGCACCAAACCCGCCAACATCGTTCTTTTGAGGGATGCAGGTGATACACTGCCAAAACTTGAGACACTCCGGAGCAAGTATAACCTGGAGTTCGGTGCCATAGTGGACATGCCGGTTGAACTGGGGATATCCAAGCTGGTAGGATTTCGTGTGTATAGGTCGATGCCATCGAGGGAGTACTCGGCGAAGGTAGAACTTACCGTGAACGCATTGAAGGTGTGTGATGTAGTCTACATTCATATCAAAGGGCCAGACGAGCCTGGACACGACGGTTTGTGGGACCTGAAGACGCAGATCATATCTGAAATCGATGAAGGCTATTTCGGCAAATTACTCGGATTCATTCGTGAAAATAGGGTGACAGTTGCCGTTTCAGCAGACCATTCGACCCCATGCACAGCCAAGGCTCACACGGACGACCCTGTGCCACTTATGATCTCGGGGAGCAAGCTGGGGACGGACGGCAGCGAATCGTTTGATGAGGCTGCTGCTTCTCGCGGCTCACTGGGCACGATGCTCGGGAAGGATGTTATTTCGAAGGTTATTTCAATCGCTTATTAACCAGAAAACCTTTGCTTATTACCTGGAAGCATGTCTGGCGGCCCATCTGTCTCAACCCCTACTAGGTCGTTTTCGAGAATACCCTTTGTCTTGAAGCTTTCGTCCGGAACGAGGGTGGAGGGGGAACTGGTGAGACACCTTGCTCCATTTGCAATAGGAACCATATTGAAGGCGAAGAAGTTGAACGGGGTGTTAACCAGGGAAAAGGGAATGATCGTTCTTATGCTTGGTTTGACCGTAGGTCTGGAAAAGCCTAAACGGAACTTTAAAAGGGGGGCAGTGGTTCTTTTGCCGATTGATGGTTCCATCAGGTTCGTGCTTTCTGACATGGAGGTTCAGAGGCCTATGAACCATATCGGGGAGGTGCTTTCAGGGATCGAAGAGCTGGATAAGACAACATCTGGAGAGGCCGCAGAGCTCTCGTTTCAGATGGTGTGACGATCAATCAATTTGCAATCGAATAAACGTAATGTCCGCTAAATCCACCGACCTTCTTAATCATGCCTTTAGCTTCAAGATTCCTCAGGGTGGCTGATGCCACGCTTGCCTTGACGTTGAACGATTTAGCAGCTGAGTAGACTGTTATAGCCTTCATACCTTTGAGCGCGGACATGGCGTCTTCATCCCTTAAAACGAATGTAAGATGAGGCTGGGCCCCACCAGCGCCCCCTTTCTTACCCTTCTGCTTAGTGTCCTTCTTCTTCTGAGATTCTTCTTCTGCTCTCTTGGCCTGTTCCTTCTCCATACCGGCAAGGGTCTTCTTCTTTGTTCCGCCCATATCCTGAACTCCACAGAATGACGGGCTTATAAATTAAGCTGATAACGGAACGGCGAACCGTTGCTACCTTTGACCGCCATTATCATGACCACCCCATCCAGCATTCTCTTTTCGCATTTAACAGGTCCGACATTTTTCTCTATGTCTGAAACAAGAACCCTGTTGACTGGTAAGTGTTTATAAGTCAGGTATATATCTGCAAATGGCTTTCCTCGTTCCCCAAGAGCCATCCTCAGCCTAAATGGAGCTATGTACTTCCAGTAGATGGACACAAGGAATCTCTTGATGGCTGAATCTGGCTTTCCCAGGTCGATCAAAATGAGCGGAGCAGAATTCTTGAGAACCCTCCTTATCTCCTGATAGGCAACCAGTCTGTGTCTCGCATCTCTCAAGGTAAACCCAGCAAGGCATGCAACGAACCCTTCGGAACGAAAAGGAAGACTTTCAAATACGCCCGAGACATAGTCGCACGACTCCTCTCCGAGCTTCCTTATTGCCTCCCCCAACATGCTTGGTAGTGGGTCGAGCAACACACCAGTCATGCCGGGCCTGAGTGAAAGAGCCAAAACCGACATCGTGCCAGGGCCACACCCCACATCAACAAATCTACCACTGCCCAGGCCAGGAAGACTTTCCGCGAGAAGCCTGCTCCTCAACTGGATGTCGCTACCGAAGGAAAGTATTTTGTTACCTTCATCGTAATAGGTTGATATCCTGTCGAGGTCCTCGAGCAGCCTGAGCCAGTCCTCTCCAAGCCCCACTTCGTCATCACTTTCAGTCGAGCTCAATGTAACACACTTGCCTGGCTATTTGTTCCCACTTCCAACGTTTTCGAAACTCGCGAAGTAACCTCTCAGCAGGTCGTATAAATCTGACGCGGTGATTCTGTTGCCGTACCTTGACCGGGCCAGGGTTCCAGCCACCCCATTTGCGTGTGAAGCAAGGACGGATGCCTTTAGCACCTGAACACCCAGCGCGCAGAAGCCCGCAACCACTCCTGCGAGCACATCTCCAGTCCCACCCACAGTCATGGCAGAGCAACCTGTTCGTGACACATAGGTGGCCGAACCATTTGTAATCACATCCCCATGACCTTTCTGAAGTATCACACAACCCAGTTTCGAGGCCTCTCTCGCGACAAGCGGAACCCGCTCTTCCAGTTGCCTTGGAAGTTCGACTCCTGTCAGTCTCTTGAACTCCCCTGCATGAGGCGTGAATGCAACACCTTCAAAACTTGTGAGTTTAAATCCAGGGATAATCGCACCTGCGTCCAGAACTAACTTTGCACCCATACTCTGCAATTCCGTAACCAGATATTGAAGCGCCTCCGGGTCAACCCCTTCCATCCCCGGGCCTATGACAGCCGAATCAACACCCGGAATCCACTTAATCAGCCTTCGGGCGCAGCCCTTGGTGAGCTTCTGGTCGGGGAGTGGATAAACGATCAGGTCAGCCGACATGCTCCTTATCGGCAAAGACACAGTAGCAGGAACGGCAACATATACTAGATCGACACCAGCGGATTGAGCGCCCCTTGCCGCGTGATAGGGGGCCCCGTGATAGACGCGGCTGCCGCCGACTACCAAAACCCTGCCGTTCTCTCCCTTTCTTGAATCATCTTTCCTCTTTGGCAAAAATGTGTGAATAAGAGAATCAGACGTCTCTACGTAACTCAATTCTGTCCCTCAAGCTGAGAATATCCAGACTTAAAATCTCTACATTACAACGAAGCAGATGAACCAGACCTTTCCCAGACACCCATAGCCGCCTCCTGTGCCCTTCTCATAACCTCGTCCTCATCTATATTCACCATCCTATAATTCATCAAGACGGGTTTGCCATCACATATCACCGTCTCCACTTCGTTTCCTGTCATATTGTATACGAGGGTTTGAAGGACATCCTTCATCGGGACCAGATTCGGCCTTCTTGGATCCACGATAATTAGATCTGCCTTCTTTCCTCTTTCAATAGACCCCACCTGTTTCTCAGCTTTTAGCAGCCTTGACGAACCGAGAGTTGCTAGCTCGAAAGCCCTTTGCGCGCTTTGGATCGATGGATTCCCTGTCAGGGCTCTGGATATCTCTATGGCTGCCCTCATATCATCCCATGGGTTAAGGGTCACCCAGTCAGAGCCTAGACCTATGGTTATTCCAGAGTCCAGCAGCTGTGATATCCTTGGAAAGGAGCCGAACTTACCCATTATTACGGGGCAGTGGGCCATCCCTGCCCCCCTTGATCTAAGTACGGATATGTCACTATCATCAGCGAAGGTGAGATGGGCGCAGACGACGTCGTTCCTGAGAAACCCCAGTGAGTCAAGGAATTTTACCGAGCTTGTCCCGTACTGCTGTTTGATGTACCTTACCTCTCTGGTTGACTGCGCCACGTGTATGTGTATGCCTACGTTGTACCTGTCAGCAAGCTCCCTTCCAGCCTTTAGGAGCTCAGGCGAATTTGTATCGGGAGCGTGATTTCCTACCCAGCACCTTATTCTTCCGTTGGAAGCCTCATTCCATTTCTTTATTAACTCTTCATTTTGCTTAAGTTTCCGAAACCCCTTATCTATGTCCCTTGAGTAATCCATGTCCCCTATCCTCCCAAGAGACCTGACGTCGAACACCTTTTGTTCGATTACGCCCCTTATACCTATTTTGTCGACCACTCCTGCCGTTACCTCGGCAAAATGAAAGATGTCGTTTATCATCGTGGTACCAAACTTCACCGCCTCCATGCAACCAACGGCGCTCAGCCAGTACGCATCCTGTGAAGTTATGAAGTCCTCCATCGGAAGACAAATCCTGTAAAAGGCCTCCTCGGCGCCATCCTCGGTGAAACCTTTGAAGATATGACCCATTACGTGCGTGTGGGCCTGAACGATACCCGGTAGCACTATCTTGGCCGTGGCGTCATAAATGACGTCTGGGTGCTGATATAGTGGCTTCAGCTTCTCCTCCGTATCAACAGCTGTAATCTCATTATCATCGAACACTATCATTCCATTCTTTATCAAACGTCTTTCGCTGTCGTTGGTTATTATCACACCGCCCCTGACGGCTGAATATCCTGCCATGTTCGGACCTGACGTAGGTGGCCAATTAAATCCTTGATTGTTTGACACCTACATCAGTTTGTTCACGACGGGCAGCCCAATACTTAAAATCCCGAAGGGGCGTAGCGACAACCAATGTTTGAAGTCAGAGCAACAGACCTGGGTGGAAGGCTGGGCAGGCTAGAGATTGGGGGAAAGGCGATGGAAACACCGGCCTACCTTCCCGTGGTGCATCCGATAAGGCAGCAGGTCCCTGTGAACGTACTCAAGGAGATGGGCTTCAAGGCGATCATGACAAACTCCTACATCACGCTCAAGCACCACCCTGATGGAGTGAATATACATCAACTTACAGGGTTCGACGGGGTGGTTATGACCGATTCAGGCGGGTACCAGGTTTTGGAGTACGGTGATGTGGAAGTCGACCCAGTCGAAGTTGCAGAGTTCCAAATCAGGATAGGATCAGATATTGCCGTCATACTAGACAGGCCCACAGGGTACCCATCAACCAGGTCCTACGCGTTGCAAACTGTGAAAGAAACTATAGCCGCGTCTCAGAAATGCAAGGAGCAGATAGCTCACAAGCCACCCGCGTGGGCGGGTCCTGTTCAGGGGGGAACGCATCCAGACATTGTGAAGATGTCGGCGAAGATAATGGCTAAGATGGATTTCGATCTTTTCGCCATCGGCTCCCCGGTTGAGTTGATGAATGGGTACAGGTTCAGGGAAGTGGTCAAGCTTGTGACAGCGGCGAAATCGGTTCTCCCGCCGGAGAAGCCCGTCCATCTGTTCGGTGCCGGCCACCCGTTCACCATACCCCTTGCCGTGGCTTTGGGGTGCGACCTTTTTGATTCTGCTTCATACATCTTGTTTGCCAAGCAGGGGAAGTATATGACACCAACCGGAGTTAGGGAGGTCAAAGATATGGTGGAATTCGCTTGTCCCTGCACCGTTTGTTCTCGCCTTTCGTCAGTTCGTGAACTGCTGGAACTTCCCCCAGCCGAAGTTACTTTGAAACTTGCGATTCACAATCTTTACGTAATGAAGGCGGAACTTTCGGCAACAAGGGAAGCGATCAGGGAGGGAAGGCTCTGGAACTACCTTACGCTGAGGATTAGAAGTCATCCAACTCTTGCTTCAGCCACCAATTTTGATGAAGAAACACTGCGTCTTTTCGGTTTGGGCCTTAGGTGGGGCAAGGAGAAGGCGACCTTCTTCTTCGACGAGACGGATATTCTCAACCCTGAAGTAAAAAGGCATCTCCAAAGAATTGAATTTAACTTCACGCCAATTAACAAGAAATTATCGGTTATAGTTACGAAAAATGATTACGACTCAATATTCGTTCACTCGGGAAGAATGCTGGGGAATGCTCTAAAAAGAAGGGAAGATACTGTGATTTTTCACCCCTATCTCTCTGTGGTTCCGCTCGCGGTCATCGCAGTGCACCCGCTGGCCCAGAATGTTTGCAGAAATCCACCTCCTGAAAACGTTGTCAGAGCATCTGTGGAAAGACTGGTTGGCTTCGCAAAGAGATACCGATACACAAAGGTTGTGATCAGACCCTCGAATGGATGCGCAGTACTGGCGAAGGAGATCAGGGACGCAATGACGAAAATGAAAATTGTCTGCAGCGTATCACACGCCGGCTGGTGAGTCGTGCAGATCTATCTATGTATACATGGAACCTGGCGCGCGCTCGTCTTCAGAAGGTCTGCCCTGCCTATAACTCTGCTGTTCAAGCGCTTCAGCTCCCTTGAGAAGCGGCTCCACGTCCACGTTTAGCGAGTAAAGTTCTGAAAGGACCTTGACAGCGGCCGAGGCTGCCCTCGGGTCAACCCTTTCAGTGGTTGCGTAGGATAGTATTGCGAAGGCAGGGAAGCCGAGCACTTCGAACCTGTTAAGCAGGGCCGCCACCGGCCCAACTATTACATGGTCGTCTTCCAGTATTTTTGATTCTGTGAGTGGAGGTCTCGGAACAAAACTTCTCGTGAACACAACTCTATGGGTGGTGCTGTCAACCCTCAGATTCGAATCAAGGCCGCCAATTAGAGCCGCTTCGGAAAAGCCTGCCGACTGCACCCATGAAGCAAGCTCCCTGTAGAATGGTACTTCGTGCTCCCTGTAAACAGGAAAGTCGATTTTTAGAAAGTAGAGGTTTGCAGACCGGTAAAGCTCGTGTGGAGTCACAAGCTTACCCCCCGACGTTGCGGCAACAGGTGCCATGTAATCCGAGTCCAGGTAGGCAACCCTTTCTGCGTTCAGCTTCTGGATAAGGTATTTCGTGGTCCAGTAGCCTGTTGCACCTATCCCATGAAAACCCGTGATCATCCTTGCGCCCTTAAAGTCAAGGTCCTTCGGTACCACTTCTAGCATAGCTGGTTCAGTCCAGACAAAGGTTTAAAACCACCCCTTAAAAAGCCAGCCTATCGAAATTATATCGTGATTTTTGATGAAGGTTAAAGTTCTCGGTGCCGCTGGGGAGGTGGGCAGATCAGCCTTCCTCGTTGAATCGGATGGCAAAAGGGTGCTGCTTGATTACGGTGTGCAGATGCACAAGGAACCGTTGTTCCCAGCTCACGTAAGGCCCAAAGATGTTGACGCCTTGGTGCTTAGCCATGCCCACCTTGACCATGTGGGAGGCGCGCCTCTTCTTTACCTGTCGAGGGGACCAGTATGCTACGGCACGCCGGTCACATTCTACCTGACCGAGCTTCTTCTCCGGGATTTTCTTCACATAAGCGGTCCTCTGCTTCCTTTTGACGGGGATTCTGTGAGGAGGTTCTCGAAATCATACTCGACCGTAGGTTACGATGAGAGTGTTACTCTTGGCGGGATCAGAATGGTGTTGTATGATGCGGGACATATCCCCGGAAGTGCTGTAACGATACTTGAAGATGGTGCGAAGCTCGCATACACGGGGGATCTGAACACCTCCAAAACACAGCTTCTGGACGGGGCAAAGGTTCCGAATATTGACGCTGACGTTGTGATAACAGAGAGCACCTACTCCTACTCTGACCATCCGGACAGGAAGGAGGAGGAGAAGAGATTTGTAGAATCAGCGACAGCAGTCGTCGAAGGGGGCGGGGTTTTCCTTGTACCTTCGTTCGCCGTTGGAAGGGCCCAGGAGGTCGCCTGCATACTTTACGCGCACGGTTTCAAAGGAAAGGTGTACATGGATGGAATGGCTTTGAAGACCAATCAGATACTTCTGGAAAATGGAGAATATGTGAAGGACGTGAATTATCTGTCAAAGGCCCTTTCCAGGGTCGAGTACGTAACAGAATGGGGAACAAGGCAGAGGGCTGTGAAGGAACCTTCCGTCATAATCTCACCAGCAGGAATGCTCGTAGGGGGCGCGTCCGTCTTTTACAACTCCCAGGTTGCAAGAGACCCGAGGAGCACCATCGCCATAGTCTCGTTTCAGGTTCCAGGTACCCCCGGTCACAGGTTGCTCGAAAAACACGAAGTCAGGATTGACGGGAGGAGGTACAACAAGGTAAGAGCAAACGTTCAAAGGTACGACTTCTCCTCTCATCTCGGAAGGACCGAACTGATCAACTTCTTCAAACAGAAGATAAAGGGTTCCCCAAAGGTACTGGTGGTCCATGGTGAAAGGGAGTACAGCGAAGGGTTCGCGAAGCTGCTTAGAGAGCAGATGGGGTTCGACGCAAGGGTTCCGAGGGTAGGTGAAGAGTTTGAAGCCTGATGGGGAAAGGGAGAGGGTGATATCGGTAGTTTTCATAGGCACGCCTGTAACCTACACAGACCCAATGCCAGCCGGGACAGGCGCGAGTCTCTACGGATTGAGTGCTGTTCGGGCTAATCAGACGATGGAGCTAGATTTAGCCAGCTACAGTTCAGAACGGAGTCAGTGGGACGCAAATAGGCTTCTGCCAAAGCTTGCGGAGCTCAAGATAAACAACGGCTCCGATTTTGTGCTTGGGTTGACGGAAGCGGATCTCTTTGTTCAGGGTGCAAACTTCGTATTTGGATTGGCAGACCCAAGGAAGGGGGCGGCAATCGTATCTCTTCACAGGTTGAGGGATATGGCAACTGGAAAGAAGCTTGGGGAGAGGGTTTTCAAAGAAGTAGCACACGAAGTTGGGCATCTTGTGGGCCTCGGTCACTGCGAAAATCCTTCATGCATAATGAGTTTTGCAAGGACGGTCCAGGACGTGGATGCTAGGCTTCCCTACCTATGTCAGGAATGCTCATCGAAGATCTTAGCAGCTAAAGGTTAGGACTTGTCATAGGACTTAATAGTATCCGTCGCGAAACCCGATGTTCCAAGTTGGAGCTCCGCTCTTCTGCTTATCCAGTGATGGTTACCCTGGTAACTCAGGTTGCGGCCCTCGCCTTCGTCTACCAATTATCTCCTCTTCAAGGTACCGTCACTTTTCAGCCATATAGCGGTGGAGGAGCACCCGTACTTAACGCCCTGATATTCCTCTCCCTCCCTGTCATAGGTACGCTGGCCTTTCTTAAGTTGAGGAAAAGAACGAGGATCAAGAGCTTTTATGCTGTTGCCGAGTCGGTTCTTGTAACGCTCCTTACATACATAATACTTGCGCTTGCTGGTCTTCCAGACCCTCTTCCCATCATTTTTGGGGCACTTATCGGGGCTGCCGGATACATGGTTGTCATGAAGGGGGGTGATGTATCAAAGGGGGCCTACGCTGTGCTCATTTCTTCCGAGGCAGGCTCGTTTCTAGCAGTGATGTTCACGCCACCAACGGTATATCTGGTCTTTCTTTTCTTTGCTCTCTATGACGTTTTTGCTGTTTTCAAAGGACCGCTAAAGAGGGTAATAGATGAGCCAGGATTTGGCATGCTGAGCTTTGATGTGGGACACATTTCCATAGGCCTGGGGGACCAGGTGTTCTATTCAATGGCGCCGGCTACGGCATACCTTGTTAAAGGCCTCATTGGTGCAGTTGGGGTTTTGGTGCTCGTTGACGTTGGATTCTTTCTTACCCTGGCACTTCTGAGCAGGAGAAGGGCGCTGCCGGGTTTAACCATCCCCCTCTTACTCACCCTCGGATTTCTCCTCATCTTTCCCTGATTTAGAGGCTGACCTTTTGCGCTCCTTCTTTGCTGGGGGTGGTGATTGCTTTGACGCCTCCTTCTCCTCCTTCGCTTCCTCTCCCTCTTCCCCTTTCTCCTTCTCCTGTTTCGCTTTTTCCTTCCCCTTCCCTTTCTCCTCCTTCTTCTCCTGCTTCTCCGCCTCCTCCTCCTCCTTCTTCTGCTTCTTTTCCTTCGGATTTATTTCTACGATGGGCTTGTCCACATTTTTGAGCAACTTTTCCGCCTCTGTGTCATCAGAAACGTATGTGTAAAGCATGCTCTTGGTCCTCAGTTTGATCTTCGTCTTTTCGCCTGTTCGCACCACCCTGACTTCTTCAGCACGAGGAATCAGGCTCTTGAATGTCTTAGAATCGAAAATCTGTTTTGGCATGGTAAAACACCGGAGTTCGATAGGATTTAAGCTTAACCTAACCTGTTTAGAGCGCCTTGTAGTTTTCACTCCAAGTAATGAAGGCCTTGAGCGCCTCCCGAGGAACGCTCGGTTTCCTTGCCCTGAACACTTCCTTGAAATCGTTCATGGTGATAGGTCTGGGCTTGTTGTTAGGGTCCATGGCGGTTCCACCATCGAAGAGTTCCGATACCACCCTCAGCTGAACCCCCTGGCAGATATCCTTGATGTCACTGCCTGAGTAGTTTTCTGCAAGACGTGCCAGTTCGGATAGACTTACGCTCGGGTCCAGGGTCAGAGGTTTCGTGTACTGCTCGAACATGTACCTTCTTGCGGGGGTGTCAGGAAGGGAAACATAGATCCTCTTTTCAAACCTCCTAAGAAACGGAGCGTCCAGCTGCCAGGGCTTGTTCGTGGCTGCAAGCACATAAAGGGGACGCTTGTGTCCCTTGTCAAGGACACCGTCCATTTCCTTCAGAAACTGATTTCTGACCCTTATCTCTCCCCCAACCTCCTGGTTCCTAACGCCAAGGATAGAATCCACTTCGTCTATGAATATTATAACAGGATGACCGTCTTCTGTCATTCTTCTTGCCGTGGCAAAAAGCTTGGCAACGTTGCGCTCACCCTCTCCGAGCCATTTGCTCATTATGCTTGCCGCGTCCACCGTCATGAAGTATCCGTCTATTTCCGCTGCGGTAGCAGCTGCAAGCATAGTCTTGCCGCACCCAGGTGGGCCGTAGAGAAGTATCCCCCTGGGCCATCCCAACGGGAATAGGTCGGGCCTTTTGTAGGGGAAGATTATCGATTCCTTCAAAGCTCTCTTGGCATCCTCGAGCCCAACAACATCATCTATTCTTACTTCGGGCTTCTCTTTAACAACGAGATCGTCGTATGACGCTTTAAGAGTCTCAACCATGGTTCCCCCAGAGGCCGGTCCTGATCTTGGAGAAACTTCGTCCTGTGATGAATCGCTCGGTATTATCCCTCTGGCCGATTGCAAGGCTTTGATTCTCTCCTGGTATGTCATCGCCCTCTGCAGATAAAGCTGATTCAGCTTGTAATCAGGATATAGTTGGACAAGTCTCATAAGAGTGGAGATCGCCTTCTGGTAGAGGTTTATCGCTGTGCCGTAACTTCCTTGGCTATCAGCCTTAATGGCCTCGGCTGCATACCTTCTTGCAGCCTCTTCTATCTCCTTTGCAGCCTGCTCACTCAGAGCCCTTCACCCCTCCCCCACCTAATCTCAACTTTCCTTCAGAGACGAGCTTCATAACGGTCTTTTCCACATCATCAACATTGGCCCCAACCGCAGCCGCTGTCTGGTACAGGTCCAACCTCCCTGGCTTCTCCCCAAGGTACTGACTTACCGCTTCATCGAGACTTATAGCAGGTGTCTTAACTAGGTCGATCCTGAATCCATCTTCGCCCGCTTCCTGGTCATCGCCCGTAGCAAGTTGGGCCGTCTCCTTGGCCTGCTCAAGCTGTGAAAGCCCTTGCAACTGGATGTCCTCCGAGACGGAGGTAAGCTCCTTCCTTGCTGTCTGCTGGTCAAGGTACCTTATCGCCTCTTCAAGTATCTCCTCACCACTTGCCGTTTCAAGATTTATGTGTATGTCAGGGGCCACCTGACCAAGATCGTTCATCATTTCGGTGAGTGTGTTCTGGATGTTGGACTGTACTGTGTTCATTTCAACAGGCAATCCATGGAGCACCTTCTCCATTCCTCTGACAACACCGAACGCCTGCTCCATCTCCGCTACAGCTTCCCCAACATCCCTTATGCTTTCGAGTCTCAGCACGAACTGTGTCAGTGCCAGTTCGGCGTTCCAAAGAACCTTCATCGCCTTCTTTATCTCTATATTTTCGTTTGCGTATATGGTTGCTTTTTCGTTCTCATTGGCCTGAATCGCTATAACGACGTTTTCAAACATGCGACTGCTGCGCTCTTGAAGCCTTCTCCTGAGATTCTGCACCTCATTTCTATGCAGTTCAAGGCTGCGAATTGCCGAGGTGAGCCTGTCCCTAATCCCGACCTTCTTATCCTTTGACCGGCGCAGAATAGCTATCTTCAACAGACCACCCGAACAGCCGATTTCCCCCAGAACAGGTTCATCATCCAAAAAGATATACCCCTTGATTGTCGACAATAATTAACAACTCAATAAAAAGAAAGAAACATGAGGGTGTCACGCAACCTCGTAAAGCTGCGAGCCACTCCTCTACTGTGACGTGTAACTCTGGCCTTCGGGTGTCCCAAGCGCAGGGAGATCTGGGAACTTGTCCTTCATCCTCTGCTCAGCAACCGCAGAAGCCTCCCCGAGTATCCTTTCGGCGTCCTCGTTGGCAGCTTCGAAGTTCAGCGTGAGTCCTCCAAGCTGACCTGCATCCACAAGTATGCTGCTAAGAACGTTGTTGATTTCGCTTATCTCCTGCTCCGCCTCGGGCATCACACCAACCAGCCCTGTCTTGACACTCTTGATCACGGCCATGGCCGGAGCCAGTGTGACCACGATGTCTCCCAGTTCTGTGGCTGTGCTGAGCCTCAGCACGATCTGCTCAAGGGCTATCTTTGCAGAGGATACCATCCTGCTCATCTTCCGGATTTCTGCTAGTTCGTTTGCATATACAGAAGCATGTTGAGTGTCATGTTTTTGGATTGATGAAACCACCTTGTTGAACAGTGCAGTGTCTCTTTCCTTAAGTCTGTTGCTTGTTGAGTCTAGCTTTGAGATCTGAATCTGAATGCTTCTTACAGCTGCGTCTATTCTTGGTTTCAGCGGTCCAGCAGGCCTTACGGCCTCCCTGACCCTATCGCCGAAGCCAGGCGTATTTGGCGTCGTCCACTTCTTACTGAATTCGGACATTTTCAGCGCACTTGGCACACCTTAACGGGTTGTGGCTTTATCGCTAGTGTAACCGGCTGAGGTTGTCACTGGGGTTACAAGCATGTCGGTGACAATGTTGAGCTATTTGTAAACAACGGTTGACAGCCCTCGTAATAACTGCCCACTAATCCTTGTCCGCTGTTGCAAACCGCAGAGTCAAGGGAGCTTCAGACACTTAAGGAACTCGGACTTACAGAATATGAAGCAAAGGTTTACTTGACAGCCCTTACCTGCGGTTCCATACCCCTCAAGGAGCTGGCCTTTAAGTCCGGCGTTCCGAGAACAAAGGTCTACTCCACAGTTAGAAGCCTGGCGAACAAGGGGCTGCTCCGGCTTACAGAGCACCCCATGAAGTGTGTAGCGGTAGATGCGGATCAGGTGTTCGAGCCAACTGTGAGGAGAGAGGAGAAAAGACTTAGGGAGCTGAAGGTTAACCTCGCAAGGCTCAAGAAGCTCAAACAACAGGGAATGAAAGGTTTGAGCTTGGTCGAGGGGCACTACTACATATTTGTGCCCCACGAAGCGGTGGCCAAACTTTCAGAACTGCTGGTCGATGCCCAGTACAGCTTCCATGCGGTCGTGGATTCACATGGTGTGGACATGCTCAAAGAGTGCGGGAAACAGCTCACCGCAATATCCGCTAACGAAGTGGATTGCAAGCTTGTCATATCTGACAGGGATGCTGACTCTGTGCAGGAACTCTTTAGAATACCCTTTGAGGTTCGAGCTGCAAGGGTGGCTGACGGTAGGTCCCTGTTCATCTTCGACAGGTCAACTGTGCTGATAAGTAACTCGAGCACCGGAAATACGATGATGATATCTACATCTGACATAGCTATGCTCATCGATCAAAGCGTCTTCCAGCCCATTTGGGAAGGGGGAATCGAGTTAGAGCGGTTCACGAGACTTGTCAATCTTGGGCTCTCAGAAGAAATAGGGGTACTTAAGGGGGACCAGAGCATCTTTCCTCACCTCACGGGGGTTCTGATTAGGGTTCTTCAGGAGGATAAGCTCAGATCTTTATGCGTGGAGCTTTTCAACCAACTGGCAGCTGTTGTCCCCAGCCGCGTGTTCACAATGACGCCCGAGGCGGCTCTTCCAATGTGGGCAGAACTCATTGACCTTTCACTAGCCGGAAGAGGAAAGGTGAGATACGATAATGTTACAAAACTTATCACACTTGAGAGCTCTTCAAAGAACTATCTACCGGAGTCGATCTGGCTGCTCGCGTTTGTAGGATACCTTGAAGTCAACAGAATGCCACTTCGGATAATCAACAGAATAGAATCAGACTCGGGAACCATAGTTCAGGGAAAGGTAACATGGAACTTGCTGGCTTGATCTTGTACTCGCTCGCCGGTAGTATGAGGATGGTCAGAAAGAGGTTGACGGTTGATTGGCTTCACGGGGTGAGTCTCAGCTCATCCCTCGGAAAGAGAACAGCTTCCCTAATATTCGTACATCCTGTAATCTGCATGATAAATCTGTCCACTCCAAACCCCCACCCGGCATGAGGGGGCATTCCCCAGTCGTAAACCTTCAGATGCTCGGAAAATTCGGCGACCCTGAGTCCCTTTTCTTTTAGTCTCTCTTCCAGCTCAGCCCTGGACGAAAGCCTCTCACCCCCCGAAGCCAGCTCGAGCGGACCGAACATGAAGTCGAAGGACTCGGAGATTCTCTTGTCTCCTTCGGAGGGTTTTATGTAAAATGGCTTGATTTCTGTGGGCCACCCAACTATGAAGTAATATCCTGGCATACTTTCAGATATCAGTTTTAGGGCGTCTGAATCTAGGTCTTCCCCCCATTTTACCGACCCACCCTTTCTCTGAGCAATGCTTACTGCCTCATCGTAGGTCAAGCGTGGGAAATGAGGTTCGGGGGTGGGAGGTTTGTACCCTATCCTATCGAAGTCCGTTACGTTGTTCTCTTGGAGATGCATTAAGGCTCCCGATATCAGCCTTTCGAGTACAGACATCGCATCTTCTTTGCCGAACATTGCTGCTTCAATGTCAAGGCTCACGAATTCGTTCAGGTGCCTTGTAGTGTGACTTCTTTCAGCCCTGAAGTAGGTTCCTATCTCGTACACCTTACCCAGTGAAAGGGTCAACTCTTCTTTGTAGAGTTGAGGGCTTTGAGCGAGGTAGCCGTCCCGGTCAAAGTATTTCAACCTGAAAAGCTCCGCTCCCCCCTCCGCTGCCGCGCCAATCAGCTTTGCAGTATTGACCTCCAGGAACCCTTCAGAGGTCAGAAAATCCCTTGAATACTTTAGAAAGCTTGACCTAATTCTGAAGATGGAAGCCACACGTGGGTTCCTGAGGTCAAGGGCCCTTGAATCCAGCCTAACATCAAGGCTTGCCTCCACGCGCCCCGTTGGATCGAGAGGAAGAGGGTGTTTTGCGGCCCCCATCACCATGATAGAATCGGCCAAAAGCTCAACGGGTGAGACCTTCGACCTGCTCTTCTGGGTCCTACCTGAAAGAAGGACGTAGCTCTGTCTTGGCACAGAGGCTGCTACTTCGAATGTTTCCTTTGAGACCATCCTGGAATTGAACACGGCCTGAATTGAGGAAATGCTGTCTCTCAAAGTAATAAAGAGTAGAGAACCTAGCACCCTCTGGTCCTCGACCCATCCAGAAACCCTTACTGAGGCCCCCTCTCCAATTTCAAGTACGTCTGATATGGTTGTAAGTTTAACGCTCAAATCTAACTACCAGGTCGATCCCCCTGGTTTCCCTTACTATGTTTTTTACCTTTTCAAGGTCCACGGGAAACTTCGAGGTTCTGCGGCCCGGTATGATCACCTTCATTATCTTGCTACCATCAGGTACGAAAACAGTGTTCATAGTCATAACCCTGGCAGGGAACAGAAGACTCTCTAGGAATCTTCTGTCGTCGCTGTCAGCTTCAGTGGTCCACACGCGTCTTCCGAGGGCCTCCTGTATTGCCTGCATCAGCTTTGGATTACTTCTGAGCAGAGCGGTATCGCCCTGACCGAGCAAAAGAACAGTTTCACCATCGACGTTAAACGCCTTCCTCAGCGTTACCTTGTCAAGGGCAGGATGCTTACCGGTAAGCTTTGCTAGGGCGAATGATACCTCCGCATCTGTCTTCGTAAGCTCCCCGCTTGAAACTTTGGCCTCACATTTGGGGCAAAGAACCCCTATCTTCGCGTCAAAGCTGCAAATGGGGAGTTTCAAGGTCTTCCTTCTACAGCATATATGCCTGTGTTACACATCTTTAAAAATTTAGTGTGATAACCAAAAAGAATTTCATTTTGAAGCGTTGATATGAAGCTCCTGGGTCGGAACCAGTACGTCTCATGCAGAATATTCCCCCTTTTATTGCAATTCTTATAAACGTCCCTAAGAACGCCGCTGATAGGTGAATTTGTGTTTTGTCCAAAGAAGAGCTGAACCCGTTCAAGATTGCTCAATCGCAGTTCGACACAGCGGCGGAACTTGTGAATATGGATAGGGCAGCCAGGGCGATGATGAGGGAACCTATGCGTGTGCTGGAGGTGCAGGTCCCCGTTAAGATGGACAACGGGGAGGTTCGCGTCTTCAAGGGATTCCGGGTCCAGCATAATGACGCAAGGGGACCGACAAAAGGGGGGATAAGATTTCATCCTGAAGAAACCCTTGACACCGTGAAGGCACTAGCAATGTGGATGACTTGGAAGACATCGGTTGCAGATATTCCTTACGGGGGCGCAAAAGGGGGTGTCATCTGCAATCCAAAGGAGATGACAAAGAGAGAGCTGGAACAGCTCAGTAGAAATTATATCAGGGCGGTTGGAAGATTTATCGGCCCTGAAAAGGACATCCCGGCACCCGACGTTTACACCGACCCCCAGATAATGGCATGGATGATGGATGAATATAGCAAATTGATGGGCTATAACGTTCCTGGCGTAATAACAGGAAAGCCTGTCGAAATTGGCGGCTCGTTGGGCCGAGGCGATGCCACAGCACTGGGCGGAATGTACAACATCAGGGAGGCTGCCAAGTATCTTAAGATGGACCTTAAGCAAGCAAGGGTTGCGGTTCAAGGTTTTGGAAATGCGGGTCATTTTGCGGCAACCCTTATGAAAAAAATGTTTGGAAGCAGAATAGTTGCGATAAGTGATTCAAAGAGTGGCGTTTACAACCCAGATGGGATAGACCCGGAGGCCGCTCTTAAACACAAGGAACGAAATGGGCAGTTAGAAGGGTTCGCCGGAGGCGAGAAAATAACGAATGAAGAACTACTTGAGCTGAAGGTTGAAGTGTTGATACCGGCTGCGATCGAAAACCAGTTGAGGAAGGACAACGCTGACAAAGTAAACGCGAAACTCATAGCCGAGCTGGCCAACGGTCCAACAACACCCGAAGCCGACAAAATATTGCAGGAAAAAGGTGTTTTTGTCATACCCGACTTTTTGTGTAATTCTGGGGGCGTAACTGTATCTTATTTCGAGTGGGTTCAGAACCTTTACTCTTACTACTGGAGCGAAGAAGAGGTTCATCAGAAGTTAGATGCCAAGATGACGAAGGCGTTCCAAGATGTTCTAAACACGTACCTGAAGTACAATAGCAAAATCAACATGAGGGAAGCAGCCAATGTAGTCTCTATACAGCGAGTTGAGAATGCAATGCGTCTGCGCGGCTGGCTTTAGCATATGTACCTTAGAGTTAGGGTTAGAAATATTCCGTAAATCATTCGACCGGACCCGGATTGATAATCACGACTGGCCAGCAACGCTAAAATACTGCTGTGACAGCCGTTGCCGCGTCTTGCCCATAGCTGATGCAGCGAAAAAGCAGCTCGCAATGGAGCGTAGGTTGTTTTTCAAGGTGTGCATGAACTGTGGCAGCAAAAACCCCATGGTGGCCACACGGTGCCGAAAATGTGGAAGAAGCGATTCCTTAAGGCTGAAGAACAGGCAAACGGGTCCTAAGAAGTAAGGCGGTTACTTTAATTCACGCGTATAGGCTGGCAGAAGAATCTTATTGTAAGAAGTTTTGATAAGAAAATTTAACAAATGAAGAGTTTTGGTGAAACAAAGGAACCACATACTTCATCGGTAGGATGAGTTTGTTTCCCCAATGCTTGAATGTATCGAGATGATATTTCTGGTAGCTATGGTGGGGCACACCGAAAGCAAGAAGCCTCCCTCTCTTTCTTCCTCCCACAAAAGGACACCTGTTGCCAAGGCCCTTGCAGAGTGATGCTGGACTGGTGGACATGGGGGCTTCTGGAACCATGTAAGTAAGTAAATCCATGCAGAAAAGCAATGGCTCTAATCTACCATGAATGAAGGAGGAACCCTAGCCCCTGATAACTTGGGGGCTTCCATGCAAAACGCTTGAACTGCACAACAAAGCAAGCAAGCACCTCAGCAACCCACACAAAAAGTATGGAAACCAACGGGTTCACCCGTCGGAGGATGTCACGAATTCTATATCTCGAATTTCCATTACCTAGTTTTGTACTTGTTTCCTCCTTGTTCTTTCAGTTAACTACGATCGTCGAGTCCTGCGGTATTCGGAAGGATATTATATGTAGAGCGAGTTCAGTCTGTTACTGATCACTATCATGCTTGTGAATCAACTCAACCTTTGCCTGAGTAAGACGTAAATTGAACCCTTGGCCGGGTTGGTGTCGTGTTTGGCACAAAGGCTCCTGTTCTATCTGAAAGGAGGATAACCATTCAAAGAAAGAGGCGTAATCTATCTTTCATCATCTATGAGTTCCTTTACAAGCCAATAGTGATAATCAGGGCGACGTACAAGCAGCTGATTTTGCTGTTTCTAATGTTCCTATGGGGCGCTGCGGTATTCAGTTACTATGAAAGGCTGCCCGTCATACCAGCATTCCTCGCTTCCGTGTCAACGATAACCACCATAGGTCTTTACGTTCCCAACGGCGGCAACTTTTTGACGATGAACACTTCTGAAGCTGTATTGCTGATTGTAATGATAATAGTTTCTGTTGGCGCCGGGGCATCCATCGTCCAAAGCGCCGTATCGTCCATGGTGAACGGAGAACTGGCTTTAGGAGAGGCCGAGAAGAGGCTCATATCCCACCTTAAGGGACATATCATCCTTTTTGGATACAACCATCTGGGAAAGTATGTGGCTGAAAAGATGGATGAATTGGGCATACCGTACGTGGTGGTGCAGAAAGATGCTCAAACCCATGAGGCACTTTCGAGGCAAAAGGTCCTCTCCATTCTAGAAAGAGAAACCCATCCGATCGAAGCGCTCAAGCATGCGGGGGTGGAAAGGGCTTCGTGCGTCATAGTCTGCCATGCATCAGATTCGGAGAACCTAATGGTTGTCCTCAGTGTAAAGAAGCTGAGGCCCGACATACGTGTCGTAAGTGTCGTCCACAGTTCTGACTTGCTGGAGACTGCGAAAAATGCGGGTTCAGACGTCGTTATACCATCCTCAGTGACCGTTGGGCATCTCCTTGCCCTTTCGGCGATAACGAAGGACCTTGTGGGGGTTGTGTTCTCTGAGAAAATTGGCACAAAAGAGATCGGTCAGTTTTCGATTTTTAAGAGGTCAAAATTGATAGGGAAAGGCATGCAGGAGGTGACGAAGTATGCTACTGTGATAGGGGTGGTTAGAAACGACGCGGTTGTTCGTGATATATTCGATCCTTCGTTCAGGTTGATGGAGAATGATGTACTGCTTGTACTGGGTAACCCGTCAGCCCTCGATAAACTTGAACAGGAGGCGGAGGCGAAATGAAGAAGGGGCCGGAAAGAGGAATTTTGGACCAAGTAAACGTTCTGAATTCCCGTTGTGGTGATCCTCCACTCTTTGATCTTCCTTATTTTTGATGGATATGTTTAGGAATGGTTAAATAATTGGATAATGACATATCTCGCTTGACTTCTTTAGACGATACTCGCAAAGTATTGGATGCATATCTGAAGGGTCATGATGAATCAGTGCTTTCAGATGATGTAGTGTTTGAAGTAATGGCAACAGGTCAAAAGATGGCCGGAAGAGACAGGGTGAAGCAGTTACTCGATTACTTCTACAACAAGGCATTCACAGCTGAATACTCCATAAAATCTCTTGTTGTATCGGAAGGTAAGGCTGTCCTTGAGGCTGACTTCTTCGGCAAACAGAACTTGGAATTCGCTGGTATCCAACCTTCGGGAAAGGAAGTGCACGTGCCGCTCTGCGTATCCTACGATGTGTCTGAGGGAAGAATCAAATATGCAAGAATATACTTTGAAAGTGATGCGCTGCGTATGCAAAGATAGACCTAGATTGAATCTTTTTTATTGATATCATGAATATATATGGGAACCTTCCGGTCTTTTTTCCGGATGTGCATCATGGCAAATTTGAGAGAGATTTATTAGCAACTTGTATAATCCCATTCGTATGCCTGTGCTGAACACAAAGGAGCCGGCGAGTAAAACTTTGGAACTGGCTTCTGGCCTTGGAGCTAGCTATAGAGATGTGCGTAGCATATTAGACGCACATGTGCATCTTCTTACCTACGAGAGGAGGTAATCGTGCGATGGCGAAGTATGTACTTCTCTCCGACCTAACACTCATGCATGATTATCGGGATTTTCCACTTCTTGATTTTCTGCCGTGCGCACCTTCGGACATGATGCCGGGGTTCATCTACAGATTCCTTCAAGGTAGCGAGTCCCCGCCAATGGAAAACGGCGAAGTGCTCAGGGCCCCCTACGCCATAAGGAAGGTGGAGGCCGGATTGTTGAGGGATAACAAGCGGGAGGATGTGGTAGTCCCCCATATGAGGTATTTGGAGAACTTCATAAAGGAAGACACAGAGGTGATAGGCATCACCACCATGGACCCACTTGGTTTTGGTCCTCTTACCATGTCTTACTCTGCGCTGTTTGGTACGAATGCGAACGCCTGGGTCAGAAAGGAATGGGAGCAGCTACTCACAAGGGTAGCGGCGGCACGTAAGGGCAAGAAGGCCAAAGTAGTTGTTGGGGGGCCGGGGGTTTGGGAGTTCACCCTAGCTCCGGAAGAGCTCGACAGGTTCGGAGTGGATTATGCCTATCAGGGGGAGGCTGATGACATTGTTTCCTTGCTTTTCGAACAGATATCTCGCGGCGACGTGGACAAAAACCTGTTCTTTCGCGGTTATATGACGTACGATGATAATTTTGTGAGGTCATTCAAAGGGGATGAAAGATTCTTATCGAGAAGGGCTGGCATCAGGATGTACCCCACCCTTGAGGACATACCGGATATCGTTCGTCCAACAACCAAGAATCTTACGGAGGTCATGAGAGGGTGTGGTGTTGGGTGCGATTTCTGTGAGGTAACTCTCAGACCGTTACGTTACTACCCGATAGAAAAGGTGATCAGGGAGCTTTCCGTCAACGCTAAGGTTGGTTCTAACCATTCCTGGCTACACAGCGACGAAATATTCGCCTACAAACATGGCACAAGGTTCACCCCTAACGAAGACGCGCTCATCGAGTTGTTCAAGGCGGTCGTTTCAACTCCTGGAATAAAGAGGACGAATCCAACCCATGGGAGAATATCAATACCGGCTGCTTATCCTGAATTGATACTCAAGTTAACTAAGATCATAGACGCCGGCCCCTCCCACTGGATAGGGGTCCAAGTTGGACTGGAAACAGGCAGCGATAGGCTGGCGAAGATACATATGCCGAACAAAACCCTTCCACTAAGCATCGGACCGGACGGTAGCTGGGAGGAGATAGTCTGGGAAGGGGTAAGGAACATGAACGTAGCATGGTGGCGCCCGGCGTTTACTGTTCAGGTGGGTCAGAGAGATGAGACAGATGAGGATAACTGGGACACCGTGGCCATGATCAACAGGCTGAGCGAGTCCTACTATGGTGACCGACCCTTTGAATTCACAGTAACCCCGATGCAAAACGTTCCTCTTGGACTCATAAAGAGCAGGGAATTCTCCAGGGTAATGCTCACCCCTGCCCAGCTGGCCGTGTACTATGCGTCCTACAGACATTTAGCAAAGATGGCACAAAGGGATGCATACGAATCAGGGAAGGGATGGTTCTTAGGAAGACTTGGCGCGTCCAGCCTGATCGCATTTGGGGGAAGAGTCATGCTGAGGGTGGTGGAAGGTATATGCAGGAAGCATGGGCTGGACACCGAAAAGGTAAAGAATTATGGTCTGAACGGAAACAGGCGTATTGAAAGTATTCATCAACTTATCCAGAGTAGGTAGATGAATCAACATAGTTGCTTGACATTCACCGGTTCCTTGTGTTTTCTGCATTCATTTCGTTACTTCAACAAGCTCGGTAGTTGCCAAGGCATCCTGGCCACCGGCACCCCGGCCGCATTCAAAGCTCTCTCCTTTGACTCAACCGTGCCGACATCCCCCATGATTATGGCCCCGGCGTGCCCCATCTTCTTTTCACGGGGGGCTGAACGACCGGCTATGTATGCGGCAACCTTCTTGGGATATTTCGTTTCGGATATGAACGAAGCCACCCTCTCTTCAGAATCGCCACCTATCTCTCCTATTACGACAACCGTGTGCACATCCTTATTGTCCCGTATCATCTCAAGAACCTCGATAAAGTTGGTGCTATTTATTGGATCACCGCCGACGCCCAAAGCAGCAAAAATACCAATCCCAGCCTTTTTCAGATAGTTTGAGATCTCGTACGTCAGCGTACCGCTTCGTGAAAGGACCACTGCGTTGCCGGGTATGAAGGGTTGCACAGGCATTATTCCCAATTTTATCCTTCCTGGCATGATAAGACCGGGGGTGTTCGGACCGATTATGTTTCCACCGTATTTCTTCGCAATCTCTATGCTCCTAAGTGTATCCCTTAGCGGCACCCTTTCGGTGATCCCTATAACCAGCCTGATCCCTGCTTCAAATGCCTCACTTACCGCTTCAAGGTAGTTTGGGGCAGGAACGAACACCACGCTCACATCGGCCCCCGTTGCACTAACGGCCCCGTGGCAATCGTTATAGACAGGTAATCCTGCAACCGTCTGTCCACCTTTTCCTGGACTTGTTCCACCTACGATGTTCGTACCGTAACTTTTTATCAGCTCCGCATGAAGTCTACCATACCTTCCCGTTATACCCTGTATTATAACACTCGCCTTTCGGGGGTCGCCTCCGCCTGACAACCAGCCTTTCAATAAGTTGCTCAACTTTTACCCCAAGCCTCCAGCGCATCGAGCGCAGGCTCTATATCGATGAAGGAATTTATTCCATTACGAGAAAGAAGGTCCCTTGCTTCAAGCTCCCCTGCCCCTGAAAGTCTAAGAAAGAAAGGTTTCGTCAGAAGACCGCTTCTCTTTACGTCAAGAAACCCCTCGGCGACAGATACGCTGTTGGTTATGCCCCCGAACACATTTACAAAAAGTGCCTTCATATTGGGCAGAGAAGTGGAAAGTAGCTGCAGCGCGGCCTTTACCCTGTCCGGAGATGCACCGCCTCCAAGGTCCAGAAAGCAAGCTGCGGTAAAACCTCTTGAAGAGACCATATCTAAGGTTGCGAGCACCAGGCCTGCGCCGTTTCCAACTACGGCCACGTCTCCGTCAAGGGGAACAAAGTTAAACCCGAACTTCTCCGCCTCTTCAACTGAGACATCTTGAGGCAGATAGGGTTTCAGTTCAGGATGTCTGAACAGAGCGTTGTCGTCTATTATAAGCTTGGCGTCCAACGCCATGAATCCCCCTGAGGACGAGTATACCAGGGGGTTAATTTCCGCCAACTCTGCCTCCGAGTTATCGAATATCCTGTAAAGTGACATGATAAGTTTTTTGCAACCTTCTGTTGCCGAACTTGGCAGGTTGAGGTATTTCACCGCGTTCGTTATCGTCTCCTCAGAAGGACCTTCAAGACCGAAATTGCCCACAAATTTTTCCTTCACCTGCTCGACATCAACACCACCTGAAGGCGAGACAACAAGAGAAAAACACCTTTCGCTCCGGTTTTCTGTGTAGCCTACGTACATTTCACTTTCGTGGGCAAAGAAAGGCTCCATAAGCACCTTTTCCACCTTCAATCCCTGAACTGATTTGCCCAAAATCGCAGTGAACTCGGTGTCAAGCTCAGAAGGTGTCCTAACAACTTTGACCAAGCCGGACTTTCCTCTTCCTCCAACAGGCAGCTGTGCCTTGAGAACCAGTGGGAAGCCGATCGATCGAGCGGCACTGGTAGCGGCAGCAAGCGAACTGACAACCTCGCCTCTTGGAACAGGGATGGAAAATGTGCCAAAGAGGGATTTTGCCTGATACTCCAGAAGTCTCATGTGAGGTTGACCTGATAGTGGCCGATTCAGATCGGTATTTAAACTCATTCGGCTCGGTTATAAAGGAGTTACCTGACTGAAAAATAGTGATCCGGAAAACTGGCTTGTTGGTTACGTCATTTGTATCGGCTTCTGCTGCAGGGCGACATCGGTCGTTTTAGTCATAATCGGCCCGGGTTGAACCTGTTGCCTTTGTGCAGCGGCGACTGATGCCTGCAGCTTGGCCTTCCTGATCCTCTGTACGAGGGTTCCCACCTTTCCCTCAAAATCAACCAGCACTGTGTTACAGATCGAGAAGGCGTCCGCGGGTGAGCTATAAACCCCCGGATTCGGAACACTGGCACCGTTGCTCATACAATAAAGTAGATCCGCCTGTTGAAGTATCCTCCAAAGGCCCTTTATCCTAGCGTCGTCTATTTCCTTTACGTACGGATGAAGCGCTTCTACCCTTTCGTAGAACATCCTCTGCATTGGATTCTCCAGCAGGGAGGACACCGAGCCGTTCAGCTCGAAAGACGCACTACCCACAGCATCCGGAACAGATATGTTACCTGAAGGCAAGGAACTCTCGATCATCTCCCAGGGAAGCATGGTTCGTATTCCTCTTTGAACCAGGGAGATGGCCATGTTCCTATACGCGGAGACGTCAGCCCTGGGGAGATCTTCGGAATCGATGAAGATTGTGTTGAAACCTGGGTAGGCAAGGTCTGAGGCGTCGAAATCCCCCCTGATGAAGGCGTGGCTTAGCTGATGGTTTCTAAGTATGATTCTTACACCCGGATAGGATCCACTTGAATAAATCTTCTGAGAGCCAGGAGCCGCGATAGACGGTACGTCATCAGCCATTACCCCTGTAAGTCCCATAGCCTCAGCGCTCTTTGCAACGGAATCTGTGTATATCAGCTCGGTGTTGACGAGAGATTTGGGCTCCACACCGAACACCTTCTTTATCAGCTGGCTGGTTTCCCTTACCTGCTCCTCGAACTCCTCTGCCCCACCCCTGTAGAGAGAAGACAGACTGTGATAGTATGGGGTGGTTAGAATTTCCAACGCCCCAAGCCCCACGAGCCGAGTTATGCTCGCAACCAAGGCCGTATCCTCCTTGAGCATCTGTTCTATGAAAAGGCCTGACATGCTGATAGAAAATTTGAAAGGAAAATTCCCCCTCTGAGAATCCTCAGCGGCGGACAAAAATCCGTTTATCGCGGGTGTGAGAAGATATCTACTTTTTTCAACAAACTGTCTGTGGAGAAGGGAGTAATCAATATACTTGTCCATGAGGCTCGATTCTTCAGCTATCCTCCTCAGCCTTTCGTACGGGAAAGTCCTACTCAGGTACATCCGCTGATGAAGATTCAACACGATTGTGATGGATACCAATCTCTATATGCACACCCTTCCTTGGACCACTCTCTATTACTTAACCCCCCAGCTTTTTTCCGTTTAACGGTGGAAGAAGAAACTGATTCGCAAATTGCTCAACAATACTCAACCACAGGAAAAGGACTTAAAAGAGGCGCCAGCGATGGCATGGAAGTAATTTGCCTCAGCTCAGAACGGACTATATGTCCCGGTCTGTCTCTCTCGTCCCGGCCGAAAGAACTTCACATATGCCTTCGGAAGCAGAAGAGTGCAAATACTGTGCCGGGAAAGAATCAGAAACCCCACCTGCGGAACTTGTCCTTCTTGACAAATTCGGTGGGATAGTAAAGACCTCTGATACAGAAGAGGAGAGGAATTCTGACTGGGTCGCGAGGGTTTTCAGGAACCCGAGACCACTTGTTTACGATGATCCGGGGGCGAGCTTCAGCGACGAACCCTTGGTGGGCGAACCTGCACAAGGAAATCATTATGTTGTCGTTACTACCCCTCATCATGATCAACAATTTCATCAGGTTGGCGTTAATCAGCTTGCAAACGGACTTATCGCGATGCAGGAAGAGGTGAAGAACCTCTACCAAGGGAAGGGGATTTCGTACGTTGCAGCCTACGCCAACGCCCGGGTTGGGAAGACCAGTTATTGCCATCCCCAGATAAACCTGGTAAGCCTGGGGCGAATACCACCCGTAGTTAGCGCTGAGCTTGCCGCCACCGATAACATGTACGATGAACTTGGCATCTGCCCCATTTGCAGGGTTGTCAATGTTGAGGCTGGCGGGCCTAGACAGGTGATATCAACAGATTCGTATATTGCATTCGTACCCTGGGCCCCTAAGAGAAGCCTTGAATTTTGGATAGTACCCAAAAGACACCAAAGAAGTTTTCTTAAGCTTACCCAGAACCAGATCAAAGAATTGGCGATGATAATGCGCTGCACCCTTGGCGGTTTTGTCAAAGAGAACGGACCTGAATATGGTGTGGCTTTCCATATGGCTCCAGAACGGATGCAGCAGTCACAGTATCACTGGCACATCGAGGTTCACCCGCGCAACTCTGTATCGGATTCCCTCGAAGACGGGTTCGGAGTTTATGTTCTGCCGAAGGTTCCTGAGGAGTCAGCGGAAAGGCTCGGTAGGTGGGCGAGAAGGGAAATGGCCGAAATACTGGGTGTCAAGTAGCGGATAGTGATATCCTCCAACGGGAGGACCCGTTGGCTTCCTTACTTTTTCTGTTGATTGCTGAGGTGCTTGCTTGCTTTGTTGTACAATCCTATGGGAGTTTTGCATGGAAGCTATCAGTTATCAGAGGCTAGGGTTCCTCCTTCATTCATGGTAGATTAGAGCGATTGCTATTCTTCACGGACCTATTTACTTACTTACATGGTTCCAGAGGTCTCCATGTCCACCAGTCCAGCATCAACTTGCAAGGGCCTTGTTAACAGGTGTCCTCCTCTTCTGGGAGGAAGAAAGAGAGGGAGGCTTCTTGCTTTTGGTGTGCCCACTGTAGCTACCAGAAATATCATCTCGATACATTCAAGCATTGGGGAAACAAACTCATCCTACCGATGAAGTATGTGGTTCCTTTGTTTCCCCAAAACTCTTCATTTGTTAAGCGATGATAGCGTGATATGAGTCGAATCATCTTTCCTGTGCTTTGACAAATTTATATCCGAGAATCTTTTGATTTGGATCGTTTGATCTCTGCAACTCCCCAACCTCCATCTTTACCGGCATATTATCTCTGACATCAGCGGGGTTGATATCTGTGAGTTGAGATATCAACCTTACACCGTTAGAAAGTTCGATTAGAGCAATTATAAGCGGGGCTTCATCCTTAAACTCCTGAGACGGTACGTTTAGTATGGTGTGGCTGAGCACCTTTCCCGTGGGTGGCATGGGTGTATCTTCCATATCAAACGAACCACACCTACGGCACGCTCGTACGGATGGAAAGAACTCTGACCCGCACCTTACACACCTGGACCCTATTAGTCCGACGTATTTCGCCTTCAGACGTTTGTATGCATTCATGTTCATCTATCAGACAACCCCCAGAAGGTGGACGGCCGTGGTTGTGTCAACTCCACCCATGTTGTGCGTCAGTGCCAGCTTTGCACCCTTAACCTGGCACCCACCTGCGGTACCGGTGAGCTGCATATAAGCCTCTGCGGCCTCGTAAACGCCGCTGGCACCGACCGGGTGTCCCCGGGCCTTCAACCCGCCGAAGGTGTTGATCGGTAGCTCGCCTGATCTTGCGAATCTGCCCTTCTCAGCATCCTTTGGCGCGGTTCCCGGTTGGCTCACGCCCATCGATTCCAACGAAAGGGCGCAGGTGATACTAAAAGCGTCGTGGAGCTCGATAAGGTCCACGTCACTCAGCTTCCGACCGGACCTTTCAAGGGCCCTTTTGGTGGCTGCCCGCGTAGCCGTATAATCGAGTGGGTCAGCACGTTCAGCTATACCAAGAAAGTTCACGGCAACCTCACTCGCTTCAACCCTGACAACCCCCGCGGGGGCGTGCTTGAGCATCTCCTTTCCTACAAGAACAAGGGATGATGCACCATCACATATGGGAGAACTATCGAGCAGTCTTATCGGTTCGGAAACTACAGGGCTGTTCAAAACGTCTGAAACAGAAACCCTCTTTTTGAACATCGCGTGAGGTGATGAGAGGGCGTTGGCATGGGCAATAACAGGAAAGCAGGCCAACTCCTCCCCTGTTATATGGAACCTAGAACAGTACATCCTGTGCGTTAACGCATTTAAGGAAAGGAACGTTGCCCCAACGGAGGCGCTGTACTCCTGGTTATCAGCCATCGCAAGGGCCGATGTCGCTTGCTGAATGTCCAGATCTGTCATCTTCTCGACCCCAGTAACAAGAACAGCTTTGCTTTCGCCAGCCTTGATGGCGAGGTATGCGTTATGAATCGCAACACCACCGCTACCACATGCCGCTTCAACCTTGTAGGCTGGCACATCTCTGATGCCTAGGAGGCTTGCAAGGTAGGCACCAAGATGCTCCTGCCCGGAGCCCACGCCGCTGAACATGTTCCCAACTATTATCCTATCAGGTTTTATGTCAGGGCAGGAGCGTAGCACAGCCGCGCCTGATTCAGCCATCAGGTCTCCGATCCCCTTGTCAGTAAGTTTACCGACGGGGACCACCGACGCCCCCACGATAAACACTTCATTCATCTGGTTTCACCAGGCCCTTGCTGATCGTAGGGCACACAGTTTTCATACGAAAAGTTCGAAACGTTAGGAAGTTAAAAACAGTATCGGTTCCCAGAGAAATATATTCGGTCAAACAGCCTTTATCTGTTTCACCACAGGAGGTCTGGATTTTTTGAAAACCTTGTATCCGCATATGCACTTTATTTCGGGAAGGCTTACCAGCTCCTCACTGGTAACCTTGGTGCCGCATCTTACGCATTCGTAAACAATGCCTGATTTCGCTTTCTCCTCTGACAAGTTCATCAGACCGGCTAACAATAATGGCTTTAAGGGTTTCCGAAAGTCTTTGCCAGCACAGCCATCTCTTCTATTTCTTCCATCTTCACGCCCGGATGCACTGGGAGTGAGAGGACGTGCTTCGCGGCATCCTCGGTTACCCTCAGAGGGGATTTCACGAATTGCTGATAGTAGGGGGTAAGGTGCACAGGGGGGTCGTAGTAAACCACTGCGCCATAACCTGCCGCTCTCAATCTCTGCATCAAAGCATCTCTACTGGACTTTACATAAATTGTGTAAAGGTACCAGTTGTATCGCTTTCCCGCGGGCTCAAGAGGGGGAACAACCGTGCTCGCATCCTTCAGCCTTTCGTTGAACGCAAGGGCGTTCCTCCTTCTTAGCTGAATAAAGTTCTCAACCTTTTTGAGCTGCTCCACCCCTATTGCTGCTTCGATCTCCGGAAGCCTCATATTCAACCCGAGGATCGTTGTATCATACCCCTGCACCATGCCATGATTCCTGATCATCCTTAGCTTTCTCGCCAACTCTTCGTTGTTTGTGGCGATCGCCCCACCTTCGCCCGTTGTTATCACCTTGCTGGGGTAAAAGCTGAAGCATCCCAAGTCACACATCGTCCCCGCATGAGAACCGTTGTCCATACTACCGAGAGCCTGTGCTGCATCTTCTACAATCGGAATCCCGGACGGAGAGGCTATCTCCTTTATCTCCTTGACCTTGCTTACGTTTCCATAAAGGTCCACAGGAATAATTGCTTTCGTCTTCGGCGTTATCTTATTCTTCACGTCTGCCGGATCGATGCAGTAATCCTCCAAAGATATATCCGCAAAGACAGGTGTTGCCCCGCACGCCTTTACGGCGTTAGCTGTGGCTGCAAAGGTAAATGATGGGACTATCACTTCGTCTCCCACACCCACGTTCAGGGCCATAAGCGAAGCCAAAAGGGCTGATGTGCCAGAGTTTACAGCAACTACGTCCTTGACTTGGAGATAGCTGGCGAGCGACCTTTCAAGCTCCCTTACCTTCTTGCCAGCGTCAAAGTTAGCCGAAGTGAGGTTCGCTTCCTTAAGGACCTCTGTTACAGCCTTGACTTCTTCGTCCCCGATAAAAGGCTTGTTTATGGGTACCCTTACTCCGTCCATGACATTGTGGGGTTGCACTAAGTTTTTAGCTCTTACGAAGGTGGTCACTTTGAATATCCGTTCTCTTCCGTCACCACCCCAGAGTAATCAGACTTATCAACTGATTGCTTTTTATGTGGAGAGCAGCTCCTTTATCTTTTGGAACCTTGTACTGAACCTTTCACGCACTGGCGAGATTATTCTGTCGATCTCCCGGCCCACAGTCATCTTCAGGTCCACTGGGTGGAGTTCCTTCCTTTTGTAAGCTGCCTCAAGCTCTTCGTAGCTCCCGAACACCACATCACCCCCGAACTTCTGGGGCCTTTCGACCCTTAGCTCCCTCTTTTCATGAAAAACTATGAGTCTTGCATACTGCAGAATCGGATTGAGTTCCACGACACCTTCGGGGCACCAGGCCCTCCTTAGCTTTGCCTCGATCTGCTCAAGGTCGTCGTGTATAAAGATGGAGAATTCAGGGTGGCTCTTGCTCATTTTGCTCGAGACGATCAGGTCACTCTTTTCATCATCGTCTATGCCGGATCTTGTAGGTTCCGCAAGGCCGAGAAGGAGTTCGTGGTGGAGGGCAACGGGTGGCTCCCATCCAAGCTTTGGGTAAATCTCTCTGGCAAGCACGTGCACCTTCCTCTGGTCCATTCCTGCGTGGGCTATGTCAGCGCCGAGTTCATGTATGTCCACGCTCTGCATTGAAGGGTAGAAGAACTGCGCCAGGTCAAGGCTTTCCTTTGTGCTTCGTCCCATTATTGTCAGTGTCCTTGTCGCGCGGGCAAGGGAAACGTGCGTACTGAATTCTAACACGTACCTCCAGTAACGATCGTTTCCCCTGTAAAGGTCGCTGCCGAGAACCGTTTTTACACCTGGAACAAAGGTTCGGAAAGCCTCGGCATAGTATTCGGCAGCCTTTCTTATCCTGTCCCAATCACCACCCAGCTTCTTGTTTATGACGCTGTGCCAGTCGGCAAGATAAACTGTGGCCCTAACTCCCGCCTCCATAAGGTCCCTAAGCTTGAATCCAGTAACGACAAGGCTTCCGAGATGAAGCAGCCCAGATATTTCCAGACCAATGTAGTGTCCAGGGCTTGAGTTCGTTTCGAACAGTGTACGGAGCTGCTCCGGAGTTATAACCTCCAGAGTTGGAGGACGAAGCGCGAGTTCAACCTTTTTCTCAACGTCCAATTGATAATCATCACCCTAATGAGTCAGAAGGCCAGCATAAAGTACGTCGAGAACGATGAAGGCAACGCCCGCCAGTGCGCAGAGTATGCCTAATATGAAGTTCTGGTTTCCGCCATACAGAAAGTACCTCGCTGCTTCAACGTAGCTCAGCGTAAAGCTTCCAAAAGCAAGCATCGTGGAGGCGGAAATATAGGAAAGAAGACTGGTTCTAGAACTTTGTGAAAGAACAGAATAAATAGTGAGGAGAAGGGTTATGATCCCGAATATCATCGCAGGAAGCCCAAGCGCGTTTCCTAATGAGTAAAAGATGATCAGCAGCGAAGCTACAGAATCAATCCCCGCGAATATGAACTTTGTTGACCGCTTCATGGTAACCCGGCCGAAGTGGGGCTTTATTAAAAATGTCCCTTTCCATGGCTTGATCAACCAGTGAAAGGTATAGCCCACCGCCTTCATACTCGAGCTGAAGGGTACGGCATTAGGCTGTGTTAGCTACCCACCCCCCGATGATTTGGGTTTCTCGCTTTGTTGACCAAACTTGTTTATCCTTCTTTGGATAAGTAATTGTTCAGCCTCTGTGAGGGCCGATTCAAGACCGAATGTAAGGGTTAGAAGTTGGAAGGTCAGGCTTTTGTATTCCGTACAAACGAAGATTTGAAGGCAAGAAGAATTGAAGGGTTGTTCATCAAGGAAAAAGTGGCAATAGAAACACCGTACAGGACGATAAAGTGTGCCCCACCGTAGCTACCAGAAATATCATTCTTGATATGTTCAAGCATTGGGGAATACAAATTCACCCCACCCATAAAGTATGGGGTTATTTGTTTCCCCAAACCTCTTCATTTGCTACAACTGCTGTATCCACGCACCGATCCCCGTATTACTCACCAAAGCCATGCCTACTCCTGTCTGTCGACCTTCATACGAATTTCGTCAAGAGGCCAACAAACCTATATAAAATGAAAAGTAGGCTAATCAACCTCCCTCACCGACGTAGCATCCCCACCTTGGGATTGAGGTTTCAAGCTTCTTGGGGCAACTTTGATCCTCCCTTACCCGCAGCGGATGTTCCATCCAGCTAAGTCGTTGTTTAACGCCTGATGCGAAAGAGAGGTGACGAAATGGACTTTTGCCCCCTTAACCAACATGGGCTAAATCTTTCTCTGCAATCGCTGAAGGCTGCCTTCACTTCTCTATCCTCGCTTCAACTGCGGCAGTTTTTTCAAGCTGGCTAGAGAAGAATAGTCTTGTTGACCCAAGGGACTGAAACTCTGTGTCCATTGACCTCACCACCACCGGAAGGTCGCCCACAACCTTTCCAAGCACCAAACAGTGACGTGGTTCCAGTGTTCTTACTATGCTTCTTACAGTCTCGAAGTCTGTCATCGATGCCTGTGCCACCTGTTCAATATCCTTTTCATTCGTGAAGTTATAAAGAAATATGTTATCTGCCTGCCTGTATATGTCTGCGCCTATTGCATCTGGCTGGTTTGTTACGAAGGTGCTGAAAACACCGAAATGCCTCATCCTAGTTATAAGGTCCTCCCAGTATGTATGCCTGAGGTAAAGATGCGCCTCCTCAGCCAGGAGAAATACGGGTTCGAGCGTACGCTGCTCAAGACAATCGATCAGCTTGGCCAGTATGCATTCTACTATCATCCTTCGCGCCAGGGGTCCAACACCGCTTAAAGTAACCACAAGCGCCCCACCTTCCTTCATAGCTGCAAACTCTTCCTCCAAGGTGGACACGTACCTGACGTTGTCGGATATCAGATCCGAAGAAAGTAGAGAGTAAAACCTTGAAAGGAGGGCGTCTCTGACAAATTCGTTGCATCTCCAATGGCTCAGAGTCTCTTCCAGGTCCTTCAGAGTTATCCTCCCGCACTGCTCAAGGTAGTCCCAAATCCTCATGAACTCTCTCATACTTGCGCCTGGCACTTCAAGCACATTCTGAAGTATGTCCACAAGTATCCTCTTTCCAAGATATCTCATGCTGAACTTCAGGTTATAGCCGGGCTGAAGCACCTTCACTTTTCCTGCGTATCTGCTCGCCCGTCCGTCCCTACCGAGCGCAAGACCACCGTATTCGCCGTTCAAGTCGAATATCAGCACCCTGGCGCCATGATCGAGAAGCCCTGAAACAAGCAGCTTGGCCATATGAGACTTTCCAGCTTCCTTCCGACCGGTCACAATATTTAATCTTCCATCCAGGTCTTCAGCATTTATATGGAAACCCTCTCCGTTCGCGCATTCACCTAACAGGATTCTCCTCGAACCCCTTGAGCCGATTATATCATATAGCTCCCTCACGCTCATCTTCTTGACCGTACTCGAGCTTCTGCTGGGGAGCCACCCCGAATCTGGCACCCTTCTTCCCCCTTTTACGATGCACCTTATCTTGCATAACAACACCCTCGCATCTTTTATCATTATACCAAGACTTTCCATCTGTAAGGGGTCAAGCCTGTTTAGCTCAGAACCGGAAAAGAGTTCATCCCGGAGCAGGTCCTCCTGGATTCCGGGCGAATCAAGGTACGCTGAATCGTACAGCTGAACCACCATATGTGTGTCCGCCTTTTCATCTACTATCTTCAAATATTCGCCCTTTGCAAACTCCTCTCCCGGGAGCGCGAGTATGATTATCTCATCTCCCCTCTTTGAGAGAATCCTCAACTCCTTCTACCCCCGCCAAGCTGCATGCTACCAAGAAGGGTGCGCCTCACGTTGAATGACTGAGATAGGAAGGTTCCCTCGGTCCTCACCAACCTTCCCTTCGCGCTCTCCTCCTCCGCCGGGGAGAAGATGGAAAGAATATGGGCGGCCCTTAAGGTATCCGGATATCCATTACACAGAATATCGCTTGCCATGAGATTGGAAACAGTCTGACCTAATTCCCACACGTTTGATTTTATATCTATCCTAAGAGCGACACCGTCGCTGGAGAGACGCGCCAGGACTGAACTGCCCAACACGCCTGGTGTGATGGACCGCACAATATCGGTAACCTCAAGAAAGGACGGATGCTCGCTTCGGAACAGAAGGCTCTGAAGTCTCCGCAAAGGCCTGAGCTTTGTATTCTTTGTGACGCCTACAAGGCAAATACCCCTTTCGTCGCACTCTTCCTCTATCCTCATCAAAGAGGTCCTTGACGGTTCGAAACCAGATACCCTGAGCGAACCATCTAATGCAAGAATTCCAAACTCCATCTTGCACGCCTGGTCGAGCGCGGCCGCCCTCTCCATAAGCAGCCTTACAACCCTTGATGCCATGGCAGGGTCGTGGGACAGAAGCCTTGGTGGAACCTTTTGTTGTAGGAGAGAATTTAACTCCTGATGGTTGGATTCGCCGATGTAGAAGATGCTGGGACCAAAAACGAGCAGATTCCTTTTTTCCTTTGACCTGGAAACGACAGATACCTTTCCAGAAAGGATGAACCCATCGTCAACCTCCCCCAGCACGATTACGCTGGAATCTACGGAGGATATCGGGAAAGGGCGCTCACCTGCCGATAAGGGCACACATTCTGAGGCTGTATCTGATGATAACACAGATTCGTTGTGCCAGCCCTTAAGAGGCTGTAACTCCTCCCCATTTCTGTAGAGCACCATTTGTTTACCCCTGATCCCCTCGAGACTTGCCAACGAAAGTTCGGCCACCTCGTTCATGCTGACCCCGAACACCACTTTACACAGTCGCCCCCGTCGTGACATCAATAATGTTTATTTGCTTGCGCATCTTGAACAACAACAGGAGGGGAAAGAAAGTTAATAAATATTGCGCAATAGCATCTTGCGCAACAATATGGGGTGGGTCAAGATGAGTGGTTCGACGATGATCCATATCAAACTCAAGAGGGGGAGCTGGGAAATAGACCTTGACTGCCCTGAAGACAGGGTAACGGAGACCATAAGGAATGTCCTGGCAGGGCTGGACGTACCTCAGGGAATACCAAGAACCCTTGACGAGGACAGACCAGGAGGAAAAGGGGTCACCTGCAAATGGCTGCTAGAGGAGATGTACAGGGAGGGATGGTTTTCACAGCCTAGGAGCCTTTCAGAGGTGGACGAAGAGTTAGCAAGAAGAGGGTACCATTACGATAGGACGGCTGTTTCCCACAGCCTGACAGATCTGGTGAGGGAGCAGCTGTTGAGCAGGGATGGAGCTCCAAGAAATTACACGTACGTTCAAAAGAAGCCTCCAGAAACGCCTGTCGCAGGTCATTTGTGAGGGGGAAGCTGCTTAGCCAGCCAGTCTATTCCTACCGTGTTTATGAAGTAAAAGGTGCCGTCTTCTACAACAACCCTCTCAACGTAACCAGCCTTTACAAGCTCGCTCAGCCTAGAGCTGATCGATTTCGGGTTCAAACCAGTGGTCCTTTCCAGCTCCTGCAAGGTGGTTCTGCCAGCTCCCTGCTTTCCCGTTTCCGCATGCATCTTCACAGCCACAAGTTGTAACGCGATCATAATTTTATCGCTTAGAGGCTTATCGGTGACCACCCTTGGTCCCTCGGGGGTTATCTTCACGAAATCTCCGAATTTGTTTATAAGGTCAGAAAGGCTGAAGTTAAGGAAAACCTTTCTCGCTATGTTGAAGGTCGGAAGAAGCTGGGAGGCAATTCTATTCACCTCTAGCGCAACCTCTTCGGGGGAACCCTCTATGTCAGTTTCAAAGCTGTCAAGTTTAAGATGGACCTTCATCTTTTGTTCTGCACTCAAACAGTTTCACCCTTCGCAATCTCCACTGTCCCGCTCATCAATTCAGGGGATAAAAGACTTGTCGATGCTGTATAGACAAATTCACCGTCTGGCTGCTTGAATCTTCTTAACTTCCCCTCCTTCGCCAGCCTCAAAAGAGCAACAGCCACGGACTGTTTCGGATACACAAGGCCAAAGTTGGTAAGAATATCTTTTACCTCAAGCAGCTTTCTTGGCTGCCTGCCCCAAGGATTGTTGAACAGCTTTACGATTATTGAAGGAAGTGATTCACCTCTTTCAAATCGAACTTCAGGGAGCTCGGGTGGTTGAGCCTGAGTTGACAGACCAGCCTGAGGGTTAAAGGGGGATGATGCTGGCTGCTGGACAGATGTTGTAAGTTTTGAGACTATCACAGGGATGAGGTCTATCATATCGCTTAAATCCGCCTTCGGAGCCTCTATCTCGGCCTCGACAGTACCGTGGCGGACCCTCATCCTTATCTTGCCTTCTGACATGTTATGACATCAATAATGTGGATGTTATATGCATTTAAACCTGAAAGAGGCTGTGTTATGCTTGTTCGACAGTTTGGAGTAAACTCGAACTTTGGCTCGATTACAAACTTGAGATTGCACCCCGTATCATTTTTCTCCATTGCTTCGTTGGTCATTCATCGCCTGCGCGATCCCTCTTCTTACCTCGGAACTCACCACGGAGCCATCGATTTTACCCCGGACCTGAGACATAACCACGCCCATGATCGCACTGAAGGACGCTTCACCCTTCTGTTTTACTAAATCTATATTCTGATGAATCGCCACATCCACAACCTTCCTGAGTTCGTCTAAAGAAATCGTGGTAAAGCCTATCTTAGACGATGCAGAGTTAACGTCATCAGCCTCACCTTTTGCTATCGTCTCAAGCAGAAGTTGCACGGCTTCCTTTGCGATAAACCCACTTGATATCATCTTAAAGAGTTCCATCAGATTATCGTCCGATATCCTTTCAATATCCAACCCCTCTCTTCTTATGGCTGTGAGAGTATCTGTAAGGATGGAGGCCGCTACACTGGCCTGAACACCTGTCTCACGTATTGCCTGTTTGAACAGTTCGTAATAGTCGGAGTCGATGATACGTTCCGCCTGCTCCAGGGAGAGCTTGTATTCTGAGGCGCATGCCCTTACCTGCTCCTCCCAAGGCACAGGAAGCTTCGCCTTTGCGGCTGAAATCATTTCTTCAGACACAGGTATCGGAAGAATGTCTGTTTCAGGATACATTCTTGCCGAGCCGGGTCGTGGCCTTAGATACCTTGTTTGACCCTGAGGGGTGGCTGCTCTTGTCTCTGCTGGCACCCCCTTTAGTGACTGTTTGAGCCTTTCCAGGAGGGCAGAGACGCATTCTTCCAATCTGGGCTTATCCCCGACCAGAAGGAGAAACGCATCCTCGTCACTGCAAGAAAGTTCATTTCTTACCCTTTTCACTTCAGCCTCTGTGACCCCCATCCCCGGAAGCTCATCCGAGTGCAAAAGCCCCCCGAGCTCATAAAACCTGGCTATATCAGCCAGCTCCTTTCCGAGTCTTACACCTTGAATTGGCTCCATCGACAGAAGCCCCTTCATCTTTGGAACTTTCACGCCCATTACAGTACCACCCTTATTGAGCCCCTGAGAAACGAGGCGGCTTTTCGTCCCCAAAAATATGCGGGTCAGGTCTAAAGGTGATTTGACAAAATCAGAAGCGTTCAGCCGGCGTTCCTTCAATTTTGTTGAAAGCTGTTGCAACCAAAGCTGTCTTTTCACCTCGAAGTCCACCACCTTTGAGATAAGTTCCAGCTGCTGAACCCCTTTGACCTCTATCACTGCACCGTTCATCACTGATATGTTTACGTCTTGTCTTATCGCCCCGAGTCCGCGTTCGACCCTTCCCGTGGCCTTCAGTACCCGTGCGAGCGTCATGGCGAGCTCCTGCACCTGCCTAGGCGAAGCTGTAATGGGCGCTAGTGATATTTCTATCAGGGGAACTCCTAGACGGTCAAGAGAGAATGTTCTTCCTCCTTGCCCCTCGGCAATGTTTCTCGCTGCATCCTCTTCGAGCGTAATTGTCTGTATAGGAACCTCTTCCACAACACCCCCCGGCCATTTTAGGACGCCCCCCAGGGCCACAATCATTGTGCGCTGGAAGCCACTGGTGTTTGACCCATCTATTACCATCTTCCTCATTATGTGTATTTCATCAACCACCTTAGACCCCAGCAGCTCTGCAATTATCAGCGCAGTCTCCACAGCGAAGGGGTCAGGGTCATGAGGGGGTTCTTCATCAGCCTCAACAAGGCAGCTGAAATCTGGACCGGCCTTGTAGGTTATCCAGCCCTCCTTCTTCGCCTCGAAGAGGGCTGCAGGGTCAACCTCCCCCATCTCACTTTGGCTGGGTCTCAGTCTTCTGGTAAATGCGATTGCCCCTTCCTCCTTCCCCACAGGGCAGTTGCAGAACAGCTTTCTACCTGTTTTCAGCTGCCTATGAAGTTCTATTCCAACCTTCAGGCCGATGCGTTCGGGGTCGATTGAAGGTTCGGACAACTTTTTACAGCGCCCTCCTATCAGCCATCTCCCCTCTAAGGTTCTGGGTCATCATTGATACCACCTTTTCATTGTTGTACCCCTGCCCGAGAAGCCACGATAGCTTTGCAAGTGCAACTTCAGATAGCATATCACCTAGCGGTAACACCCCGATAGACAAAAGGTCCCTTCCCGTATCGTACACAGTCATTCTGACAGCCCCATTAATACACTGGCTCGTCATGGCCACAACAACCCCCTTATCTATCGCCCGTTGAATCGAAGGGAGAAGTGCCCTTGGCACGTGTCCTAGCCCCGTTCCCTCCAGTACTACTCCTCTGACGCCTGAATCCACAAGACCATCAAGCATCGAAGGCCCCATCCCAGGGTAAACCTTTACAAGCGCAACATTCTGCTCAAAGGCCGACTTGGCACGGAACTCTTTACTTCGTGCAACCCTTGGTTTGAGATCCCCTTGTATCGTGAAGTCAGTACCTTTGATGATTCCGACAGGTTTCCCGTTGATCGTCTGGAAGGCGTCACGCCTGCTTGTGTGCATCTTTCTGACCCTTACACCAGAGTGAACAGAAAGGGTGTCGTCCCCGAGCCCCGAGCGCATTATTACAAACACCCCACTGAAAGGTGCGTTGGCGGCAAAACTGACCGCCCCTATCATGTTTATTGCAGAATCGGAGGAGGGCCTGTCGGAAGATCTTTGGGATCCAACAAGCACGACCGGCACTGGCGGCGACTCAAGGGCGAAGGAAAGGGCCGCCGAAGTATAATGCATCGTGTCCGTGCCGTGAGCGATAACCACACCATCTGCTCCGTTATTGACCTCTTTGCTCACTTCTTCTGAAAGTATTGTCCAGTGTTTTGGTGTCAGGTTTTCGCTATAGATGTTGAACACGGCCCTCGTTGTTATGTCCGCTATACCTGACAACTCAGGAACAAGAAGGTAAAGTTCTTCAGCAGAAAGGGCTGGTTTTACACCACCCGTTCTGTAGTCTATTCTGCTTGCTATTGTTCCCCCTGTTCCGATTATGGTGACTTTAGGAAGGCCGGTGGTGGAGGAGGGCTTCGGCGGGGGTACGAAGGTTGGTTCCTTACCTTTTTGCTTTAGTGTTATATTCTTGACCCTGTTCACAGATATGCCGACGTTGTAACCGTTTCCAAGCTTGATAACCAATATAGAATGACCAGACCGGGTCCCACCCGGCATGAGCACTCCCTCAAGCCTGCCAGACTCGGTGTCAAGAATTACGTCGTCACCCACACTGGCGCCAGATTTCGTGACAAGGGAAAGGGCCCTCCCCTCGTAACCTTCTTTCCGTTGTTGTTGGTTATCCAAAATTAGGTCCTACCCACCCACCCAAGTCAGGCGGTGCATAAATAGATACAAACACAGGCATCTATCTATCCATCTGTGTCTGCAAATAGCTTTCCTATCGAAGACGGTAAGTATGTAGTCACAGGGCGCTTCCCGATAACCCTTATGAAGTTGACCCGCATTGTTACCTATGAACCATATTCGGGGCCAATATAAGCCAATCGCCTTTCGAATGCTCATTTAGTGGCAAATTACTGGTTGTTGGTGTTTGAAATGGGCGGGAACATAAACTGGATGAGCTCGGCATTGCAGATCCTGAGATGTTACAGATGCGGTGAAGAATACGATCCGCGAAAGCTGAACAATTTGTGTGTAAAGTGCGATGGCTCACTTCTTGCGAAGTATGATACGAATAAGGCTTCAAAAACCTTCACAAAGCAATCGTTAAAGGATAGGAAGGGTGGTCTATGGAGATATTTTGAGCTGCTTCCACTCTTCGATGAGAAAAATTTGGTATCACTTGGCAAAGGTGAAACTCCCATTCTTTCGCTCAATAGGTTAGGGGAAAGGCTTGGTGTTCCACATCTTACAGTAAAGAACGACGGAATCATGCCCACAGGAACGTTCAAGGCAAGAAGACAGACCATCGCTCTATCTAAGGCAAAGGAGCTAGCTCTGACGGACCTCTCCATACCGTCCGCTGGGAACGCGGCGGGGGCAATGTCCGCCTACTGTGCACGCGCAGATATCAGGGCTCACGTATTTATGCGGGTTAATTCTCAAAACCAAATATCTTGAAGTGCGTCGCCTACGGGGCTGACGTTCACCTAGTAGAGGGAACCATTTCTGACGCTTCCGTGGAGATGTATAAGTTAATGGGATAGAGTCACTGGTTCGAGGTTTCCACCTTAAAGGAGCCTTACAGGGTGGAAGGCAAAAAGACGATGGAGTATGAAATAGCGGAACAGTATGGGTGGGAGCCTCCGGATGTTATAATTTACCCACTGGGTGGGGGCACAGGCATAATAGGCATGTGGAAGGCATTCGAAGAACTTGAGGAAGTTGGCTTGATAGGGACCGATAGGCCGAGAATGATCGCGGTGCAATCTTCCGGTTGCTGCCCTTTTGTCAGGGCTATTGAAAGGGGAAGTTATAAGGTGGAAGAATTCAAGGATCCGAGCACAATTGCTAATGACCTGTGTGTGCCAAAACCCTACTCCTCAGAAGTTACTATTTCTGTAATAAGAAAAAGCTCCGGTACCGCTATATCTGTTACGGACGAGCAAATCTTGGAGGACATGAAGGTGCTCATGAAGGAGGGAATTTACGCCTGTCCAGAAGGCGCTGCTACTCTTTCCGGACTCAGGATCCTCATCGATCAAGGAGAAGTTGAGAGGACAGACAGGGTTCTTCTTTACAATACCGGCTCATCAATGAAGTACGGAGGCTCTCTGGAAAGGTTACTGACATCCTCTCAACTATGACCTGATTTAATCTTATCTTTTTTGCTCAAACACTCTTCCCTTTATGACACCCCCTCAAGAGGCTGGCACCCAACTATTCGGGGATATCCCCATCATCCATTATTCGCCCCTACGAGG